>JFJP01005295.1_pt1 | contig 57182 bp, 68 predicted proteins | sample 431651 | NCBI WGS metagenome assembly JFJP01 (sample SAMN02602958, study PRJNA72255) | Microbial mat metagenome, whole genome shotgun sequencing project. | biome: fresh water; feature: sink hole; material: water; isolation source: purple microbial (photo- and chemosynthetic) mats found in... | reverse complement strand
TAGAGCTGATCAAAAATAAGGCCGGAACCGATTTGTCAGGCATTGGCAAGGAGCTTTTAGGAAAGACGAAAAATCAGGATCGGGCGAATTTTGGCGGCTACGCCGATATTTCGTTGGTGGTTCGCACTGCCAGTGGCGTTCTGGCAGAGGTGCAAATCAACGTGCCTGCGATGATGGCCGTCAAAGATGAGCAGGGGCACAAGCTTTATGAGGCTGCGCGCTCACAACCGAAAGGCAGTGAGTCGGCTAAATCCATTGACCTGGTGATGATGCAGGTTTATGACGAGGTGTTCAAGGTGGCAAGCGAAGCGGCGAGCCGCGCCCGTCCTTTGGCTCGCGACGCCGACAAAGCGGGCCAAAGTCTGCGACTCTCTGCTACCGACGCCAAGAATCCGGCTGGGTCAGAGTTGATGCAGATGCCGCCTTCTGGGGCTTCGGTCATGGATGGGCGTGCCTCAAGCGACTCCCCATCTTCTGACAGCATGAGCCAGTTGCCGTCCGGAAACTCTACAAAATCATCACCTGAAAATGTAGGTACAAACCGGCAACCTGGGGGAAAAGATTCTGGAACTCTCATATCAACACCTCGCAGCGCTAGTGTAGCGCAAAAAACCAAAAATGGTTATAGTCAAGACTCGCTCTTTGGAGAAGGCAATGGGAATGATACAGACGGTGCTCGCGGCACTCAAGGACAAGGCGCCAGCGCTGCACCAGCAGCTGACGGACAAGGGCGAGCTCAAGGCCTACGCGGCGGGGCTGGCAGAGCAGATCAGCTCGGAGGCGGTGGACCTGACTCAAAAGCAGCGACTGCGGGAGAAGTGGGACAAGCTGGGGCCGATGGAGTGCGCAGCCAAAATGAAGATGGCGCACGCGCTGAATCTGGAAACGGTGATGGCCGACTTGCTGGAGTTCCCGCAGGACGAGACATCCCCGCAAAATCGGGACTGAATTACGAGTTCGGCCCGCAAGACCTGACCTATGACGGAAGCTGGGCCAAAAAAGGCGCGCAAAACCTCGATGCGGTTGAGCTGCTGAAGAAGTTGCAGACGGAGGGGCGGCAAGCCTCGCGCGCTGAGCAGCAAGTTCTGGCGCGCTTTACCGGCTGGGGTGCCGGTGAGCTGGCCAACAACCTATTTGGCCCCAAGCTGGACCAGCAGGCGATTGCACTGGAAGCCTACAAGGTCGCAGTCAAGGCCTTTGATGCCAACGGCGGCCAGCCACTTCTGCAGAATAGAACCGGCTTCTACAACGCCTTTCAGGTGTTGCAGGCCGCTAGCAAAAGCAAGGCGCCGCTGGAATACTACACATTCCGCACCATCAGCCGCGAACAATTGGATGCTGCCCGGCCGGATGCAGCCACACTGCGCTGGCTTGATTTGCGTGACCGCCTGAAGGCTGCATTGACGTCGGATGAGTGGGCCGAAGCCTCGCGCTCGACGCAGTACGCGCACTACACCAGCAAGGCCGTGGTGCAGTCGATGTGGCGTGCTATGGAGCGCATGGGCTTCAAGGGCGGGTCTATTCTGGAGCCTGGCGCCGGTATTGGCGTGTTCCCGGGCTTGATGCCATCAGCCATGGCCAACAACTCGGTTTACACCGGGATTGAGTTCGACGGCATCACGGGCGGCATCCTCAAGCAGCTGTTCCCGGATGAGCGCATCCTGGTCGAGTCGTTTGTTGATTCCAAGCTGCCCAAAAACTTCTATGACGTGGCTGCTGGCAACCCACCGTTCTCGGGTACCAAGATTCTGGGTGACCCAGAATATGCCAAGTTGTCGCTGAGCCTGCATGATTACTTCTTTGCAAAGTCGCTGGACCGGGTGAAGCCGGGCGGCCTGGTGATGTTCGTCACCAGTCGTTACACCATGGACAAGCTGAGCGACAAGGCGCGTAGCTTCATGGCTGAACGGGCAGACCTGGTGGGGGCGATCCGCTTGCCGCAAACTGCCTTCAAGCAAAACGCCGGTACCGATGTCGTCACCGATGTGATTTTCTTGCGCAAGAAGGTCGCCGGTGAAGCCTTTGCCCACGGGCAGGACTGGCTAAAAACTGGAAGTGTCAGCACGCCCGAGGGCCCGGCGCTGATCAATGAATACTTCGTGGCGCACCCTGAAATGGTGCTGGGCAAGCACAGCATGACCGGCAAGATGCAAAACAGCCCTGACCCGCAGTACACCGTGCTGGCGCTGGCTGGCGACATCGAGGCCCACTTTGCCAAGGCGGTGGAAAACCTGCCGGCTGATATTTACCGGGCGGACCGGGGATCGTCGGCTGAAGCGGCCCAAGTGCGCGAGATTGACTTCAATCCCAAGGCGCAAAAAGAGGGGAACTATTACGTCACCGATGCGGGTGTTCTGATGGTGCGCGAGGGCGGTGTCGGGGTCCGTGCGGACGATGTGCCCGCCAAAGACCGGGCCATGGTGGCCGATTTTGTGCCGTTGCGTGATGCCTTGAAACAGGCGCACTACGACCAGCTCAATGATGGCGACTGGCAGCAAAGCCTGAGCAAACTGCAAACTGCATACGCTGGCTTCGTCCAAAAGCACGGCCATATCAACCAGTTCACCAGCAAGACGGTCAAAACAACCTCTGTTGACGAGGAAACCGGTGAGTCTTACGCGGACGAGGAAGTCCGGCGCAGCTACACACTGCTTAAGAAAATCGAGAATGACCCCGACTGGACCCTGGCGGCGGCGCTGGAAAACGTCAACGACGACACGGGCGCGATAACTCCCAGTCCATTCCTGAGCGAGCGCGTTCTGGGTAAGCCAATGGTGGCCAGCGTCAGCACGCCCACCGATGCACTGCTGTCAGTGCTCAATGACGTGGGCAATGTGGACATGCCAACGATTGCGCAGCGCCTGCACCTATCAGAGCCGGAGGCGATTGAAGCGCTTGGCTCGGCGGTCTACAACGACCCCGAAGGCAGCTGGGTGACGGCGGATGAGTACCTGAGCGGCAACGTCAAAAAGAAACTGGAGCACGCGCGGGCGGTTGCCAAGACCGATAAGAGCTTTGAGCGCAATGTGAATGCACTGGAGGCAGCACAACCCGAAGCCAAGACCCCAAGCCAGATCAATGCCAGCCTGGGCATGAATTGGATCCCCGGTAGCGTCTATCAGCAGTTCCTGGAGGATACGGCGGGCGTGACTGCGCGGGTGGAGTGGAATGCGCGCACCAAACAATGGATCGTGCAGGAAAGCGCTGGTGGCTCCACCATGTTGGCCACTGCCGACTGGGGCACTGATCGGCGCAACATCACCCAACTGCTGGACCATGCCCTGACCGGGCGCAAGATTCGCATTGAAACCACCACCGGAAGCGGATCGGACAAGGTAACGGCATTTGACCCGGCCGCCACCGAAGCGGCCAATGCCAAGCTGGCGGCGCTGCAAAACGAGTTTCAAGCCTGGATTTGGCGTGATGGCGCCCGCTCTGACGTGTTGGTGCGTGAGTTCAATGACAAATTCAACACCACGGTACCGCGTTCGTTTGACGGACGTCACCTGCAGCTGCCTGGCACATCCAAGCGCTGGAGTGTGTTTGACCATGTGAAGCGCGGCGCCTGGCGCATCATCCAGCGCGGCAATACCTACCTGGCGCATGCAGTGGGCTCGGGCAAGACATTTCAGATGGTGATCAGTGCCATGGAGCAAAAGCGCCTGGGGCTGATCAAGAAACCCATGATGGTGGTGCCCAATCACATGCTGCAGCAGTTTGCCCGCGAATGGCAAGACCTGTACCCAGCGGCCCGCCTGATGGTGGCCGATGAAAACAACTTCCACACCGACAATCGGCGGCGCTTTGTCTCGCGTGTGGCACTGTCGGACCTGGACGGCGTGATCATCACGCAGTCGGCTTTCAAGATTCTGGACCTTGACCCTGAATTCAAGAAGAAGATGATTCAGGAGCAGCTGGACTACATGCGCGCGGCGCTGGAAGAAGCTGGCGGTGAGCCTGACCGGTTGCGCCTGGTGCAGGATGGCGCCAAAAAGAACGGCGACCCGATTTACAAGCTGGAAGGCGGCGGCAAGAGCAAAGACCCCCGCATCAAGCAAATCGAGAAGCAAATCGAGAACATGGAGCAAAAGCTGATGGCCGCCACCTCGGGTGTTGGCAAGGATCAGAACGCGCGCTTTGACGAGCTAGGCGTTGACATGCTGTATGTGGACGAGGCGCACAACTACCGTAAGCTCGATTTCACGACCAACCGAGAGGTGAAGGGCATCACACCGCAGGGCTCGGGCCAAGCGTTTGACCTTTACATGAAGTCGCGTTACCTGGAAGAGAAGACGCCGGGGCGCTCGCTGGTGATGGCCAGTGGCACGCCTGTGACCAATACCGTGGCTGAGCTCTACACGGTGCAGAAGTTCATGGACCGTCAGGCGCTGATCGACCGTGGACTGGAGGACTTTGATTCCTGGGCGGCCATGTTCGGGCGTGAGAAAACGGCGCTGGAGCCCAACGCGGCCGGAAAGTATGAGCCGGTCACCCGCTTTTCCAAGTTTGTCAACGTGCCCGAGTTGACGCAAATGTTCCGTGAATTTGCTGACGTGCTCAACTCCGATCACCTGGCGGCCCTGCTGGGCGACAAGCGGCCCAAGGTTGAGGGCGGATCGCGCAACATCATCATTACCCCCAAGACGGCGGACTATGCTGATTTTCAAGGTGTGCTGGCGGCGCGCGTCAAGGCATCCAAAGACTGGAAGCCGACCAAGGAAGAGCCCAACAACCCGGACCCCATCATCAAGATCATTGGGGATGGCCGACTGGCGGCAATTGACATGCGGTTTATCGACCCCAGCCTGGCCAGCGACCCGGACACCAAGTTGAACCGGTTGGCGGACGATGTGATTCGCACCTACACCGAGACAGCGGGCATGCAGTACACGGACAAGGCGGGTGCCGCTGAGCCGAATCTGGGCGCCGCCATGATGGTGTTCTCCGATTTGGGCTTTGGCGCTGGTGTGGCTGAGTCACGCGGCTTCAATGCGCGGTCCTGGTTTGAAAAGCGTCTGCGTGATGGTGGCGTGACCATGAGTCAGGTAGCGTTCATGTCTGACTACAAAAAGAGTAGCGACAAACTCAAGCTGTTCAAGGATGTCAACGCAGGGCGCATCCGCGTGCTGGTAGGGTCAAGTAAAAACATGGGGACTGGCGTGAATGCGCAGCAACGCCTGAAAGCCTTGTTCCACCTGGATTCCCCGTGGTATCCGGCGGACCTGGAACAGCGCGAGGGGCGCATCGTCCGTCAGGGCAACAAGAACCCTCTGGTCAAGCTCTTCGCCTACGCGGCCAAAGGCACTTACGATGAAAACATGTGGAAGATGCTGGCCAGCAAACAGTTCTTCATTGACCAGGCTCTGAGCGGGGACCCGAACCTGCGTGAGATTGAGGATTTGGACAGCCAGAGCCAGTACGACCTGGCAGCGGCCATGGTGGCGGATGACCCGCGTTTGCTGCAATTGGCGGGCGCCATGGCTGACATTGAGAAAATGCAGCGCCTGTACCAAGCCCATGAGCAGCAGCGCTACGATTTCCGCCAGCGCTTCAAGAGTGCGCAAGCCACGATTGAGTGGGCAGAGTCTCGGATGGCGGATGCCGTTGCCGATGCTGGCAAAGTGATTGACCTGGCGGGCGACAAGTTCACCGCCAAGGTCGGCAAGACAGTGCTGACCGTACGCGCCGACTGGGCGAAGGGCTTGCTGGACGCTTACAAGAAGCTTTCCTCCAGCATCACCACGCAAACCCAGACCGTGGGCGAAATCTCGGGATTCAAGGTTGCATTCACCGGTGAGAAGGTGGCGGGTAATTACCTGGCGCGTCTGGTGCTGGAGTTGCCGCAGGCGGTGGAGCTGGCGCTGGATGCCGACACCAACCCGATAGGCATGTCAATGCGCGCCACCAATGCACTGGCGGGGCTGGCGACTTACCCCGCCAAACTGCGCGAGCGCATCACGGAGGCGCGCAGCCAGATTGATGCGCTGCAAGGCCGACTGGAAACCCCGTTCGCCATGGCTGAAATGCTGGCCAACAAGATTCAGGAGGCGCAAGCGCTGGAGGTTGATATTCAGGTGAACCCACTGGGCAAGGACAGCGGGGCGGATCAGCGCCGGTCTGACTACGCACCGGCCGGGCTGGGGATGATGCCCGCGGTTGATTCGCGCCTGTCGCGCGGTACCGGTGGCGGCATGGATGTGGGTGTTCTTGAGACGCTGGCAGCGCGTATTCAGGCTCGCATGCCCAATATGCCCAAGGTCAATGTGCTGGCGTCCCCTTTGGACGCCCCGCCTGCCTTGCGTGACTATATTGAACAACAGGGCGCCATGAATGATGTGGACGGCGCCATGCACAAGGGTCAGCTCTACCTGTTCGCCTCCGGGTTGCCGGATGCCCTGCGCGCTGAACATGTACTGGCTGAACACGAGGCGGCTCACTTCGGCCTGCGCGCCATCCTGGGCGATTCGCTCAAGGGTGCCATGCAGTCGATCTACAACAACAACGCGACGGTGCGTCAGGCAGCGTCCGAATTGCAGCGCCGGGGGCGGCTGAGCAACGCCGAAGCGACCGAAGAGGTGATTGTCGACATCCCATCGTCAGAGCTGGTCAAATTGAACGGCTGGCGTAAAGTGGTGCAACACGCACGCAGCTGGTTGGCTGATCACGGCTTTGATGCCATGGCGGCCAAGTTGTCGGGCTGGCTTGATGGCACGCTGACGGATCAGCAGCGCGCTGACCTGATGGTGGCCAACCTGGTGCACGCGGCCCGCGCCTACATGGCTGGTAAGCGCGGCAAGCGGGTGAAGGTTCGCACTGACACCATGTTGTCGGGCACGCTGGCAGAAGATGCAGCCAAGCAGGAGCAGTGGCTATCGACCGAAGCCAAGGCCCGGGGTTACAGCGACATTGACCAGCTGGCGGAGAAAAACTACCCGCTGTTCGAGAAGCTGGCCAAGCTGTGGCGGGAGAAGAACCCGGCTGACATGCTGCTGTCGCGCGCACCACCCAAGGGAACGGCCGCCGAACGCGCCAACAAGATCATTGAGGGCAACGCCGCTACAGCGCAGCCGATTGATGCGCTGGTGCGTGGGTTGACTCGCATCACGGGCGTTGAGCGCCTGACGCGGGCAATTTATGACCGGGCTGGCTACCTGTTGGACCGCTACACGCCGGAAGCCATCAAGGCCGGTATGGTGTCGGACTACGGGGTGCCCGAAGCGGTGATTGACCAGCGCGCCATGATGCAGGGGCGCCAGCGGGTGCAGCTGCGCCAGGCTGGCAGTTTGATTGAGAAGCTGGCAACACTGACCCGGGCTGAATCTAGGGTGGCTTACGAGTGGATGAATGAAACCGATCCCCACACCATTTACACCATGATGCAGAACCTGCCAGACGAGTCGGTGAAGGTGCTGATGGAGGTGCAGGGGATGATCGACAAGCTGTCGCTCGATGCGGTCCGCATGGGGCAACTCACGCAGGAGGCTTATGACCGGAATAAATTCGCGTACCTGCGCCGCTCCTACGTCAAGCACACCCTGAGCCAGACCGCCAGCGAGAAAGCTGGGCGAGCCCGCGCAATCTCGGTGCTGGGTGATCAGTACAAGGGGCGTGGGTTGACCGAATCGGCCACGATGCAGCAGATTCAGAACTCGGCACCGGACTGGTGGCAGCGCAAGACGGTCAAGGGCAAGGCTGATACCGCGCTCAAGGGTGAAAAGTTCCTGCGCCTGGAGCGCCGCGCGCCCTCTGGCCAGGGCACCATACCCCTGCCGGGCATGACGGGCAAGGAGCTCGGCAAGTTGAAGGAGGTGCATTACTTCCCGGCGAGTGAGCGTTTGCCGGCCAAATATGCCGAATGGACCCAAGCCGGAACCTTCGAGGCGCGCGACACCAAGGGCGAAAAGGTCATCCTGTGGCGTGACTTCACCAAGGATGAGCGCGAGAACATGGGTGAAATTGATGAAGCCCGCTTCGCCATTGCCAAAACCCTGCACGCCATGATTCATGATGTAGAGGTCGGGCGCTACCTGGAGTGGCTGGCCCACAACTACGCCAAAAAGGAGGGTGAAACCATCCCTGGTGTGGTGGTCAATGCGTCTGAGCGTTACGCAGACACCTTCAAGCCGGGCGAGTGGGTCAGGGTTCCGGATGGCAAGATCGAGGGAACTTCGGTGCTCAAGTACGGCAAGCTGGCCGGGCGCTACCTTCCGGGCCCGGTGTGGAATGATCTTCGCCAAACGGTCAACGGTCAGTTCAAGCCCTTCGGTGATGGCTACGCCAAGATTCTTTCATTCTGGAAGACCTCCAAGACGGCGCTATCCCCCGCAGTGCACATGAACAACGTCATGTCCAACATGGTGATGGCCGACTGGCACGATGTCACCGCCGGTCACACGGCCAAGGCGTTGCGCATCATCCTGGGCGCGCATGGTCTGGATGGGCAAGGCGCATTGGGGCGCACGGGCAACCTGGCGGCCAAGGCAATCGGCATCAGCGACCGTGACGCCGCGCGCGAAGTGATGAACCGCTACCTTGATTCGGGTGGCAACATTGGCTCCTGGGCTACCAATGAGGTGGCCAACAAGCAGATTGAGCCCTTGTTGGCGGCGATGGAGGCAGAGCTTGCTGCTACCGGCGGCCAGTCGCAACAGGCTCAAATCGGCGTTATGTCGGCATTGCAGCATGCGCTGATGCTTCGGCTACCAAGTGCCTTTGAGGCCCTGAAGGGCTCCAAGCCCGGCAAGGTGGTGGGAACCGAGGCGGCTACGCTGATGGAGATGTACCAGAACGAGGATGAGGTGTTCCGTTTGGCCTCATGGTTGAAGTCCAAGGAAGAGGGCAAGACCGACATGGAAGCCGGGAAGATCGCGCGCCGGTCCTTCATGGACTACTCAATCAACGCCCCATGGGTGTCGGCGCTGCGCAATTCCGCGCTGCCATTCATCAGTTACACCTACCGGGCGGTGCCGATGATGCTGGAAATTGGGGCCAAGAAGCCGCACAAGCTCATGAAGCTGATGCTGGCGGCTGGCGCTCTGAATATGCTGGGTGTCATGCTGTCTGGCGGTGATGACGATGAAGAGCGCAAGTTATTGCCAGAGGAAAAGGCGGGTCGTATCTGGGGCATGGTGCCCAAGCTGATCCGCATGCCGTGGAACGACAAGAACGCCAGCCCGGTGTATCTGGACATTCGGCGCTTCATCCCCGTTGGTGACGTGCTCGATGTTGGTGCCAATCATGCGGCCGTGCCCATGCTGCCGATGATGACGCCGGGCGGTCCACTGGTGATCCTGGGTGAGATCGTGCTCAACAAAACCGGGTTCACCGGAAAGCCAATCACCCTTGAAACTGATACCGCACTGCAGCAAACGACCAAAGTCATGGACTACCTGTACAAGGCGTTCGCGCCTAACGTGCTGGGCTTGCCTGGCACCTATGCCAGTACCGGCGTGCTCAATGCGGCCAAGGGCAAGACCGATGCCTTCGGCCGTGAGCAATCGGTGGCTCAGGCCGTGGCGTCATCGTTTGGCGTCAAGCTGGGCAGTTACCCGGCGGACGTCATGCGCAAAAATGAGACTGGAAAGGCGCAGGCCATGATGATGGAGATTGACAAAAACATCAGCCAGTTGAAGCGCCAGCGCCAAACCAACAGCATCAATGACGCTGAGTTTCAGAGTCAGGTGCAGGTGGAGCAGGGCAAAAAACGCAAGATTCAGGAAGACCTTGCGAAGAAGTTAAGCCAGTGAGCTACTTTGCCAGGCAGCGGAACTGAACCTCAGCAGAGGCGTAGGTTCCGTAGCCTGAGTCCTGCCCGGTGCTGTTGACCGGCGCCATGACACGGCCCTGGTCGGCACAGAACTTGGACGCATCTTGAAACATGCGCGCCTTGACTGAGCTGCTGGAGAAGTCGGTGAATTTCCCAAGGCCTCCGATCATGTAAAGGTCGGGGCCAATGGGGACGACCCCATCAGTTCCGGTTGCGCATCCCGTTGCAAGACATATCACTGAAATCGCGAGAAGCGCGGCGGCTATTTTTTGCATGAATTCCTCCTGTGTGGCCGGAGTTTAGCCCTTGTAAAATCTGGAACGGTTGCTCTGCAAGCCAATGAATACGTAGTGTAAAATATGCTTTATATTCCAGTAAAACGGGCTCTAGCCCGCATGGATATTGGTTTTGTTAGTAGGATTGTGATTCCTGTTGTCGTGGGTTCGAGCCCCATCAGCCACCCCAAGAATACATAGCGCCAGGCTTAAATCTGGCGCTATTTTTTTTGTAGCATACTGGATGTTTGTATAGCCATAAATTCCAGATTCTGGAATTCAAAGTGTTTTCCGGTTGACCGTTTTGGAGCTGTCGTAAATCCGTGCTGTGGTTCCGGGGTCGGCGTGAATCTCGGGAAAACTCCCAAATTTGGCCTTGTACGTGGTGACGTAGTAGCTGCGCAGATCGTGCATGGTGAAGTTCTTTTCCAGCTTTCCGGCCTTGCGTGCTGCAGCCTTGAGGCGTGCGAACCCCAGCTTGAAAGCCTGCGCGGTGTAGGCGCTTCCCTTTGCATTTGGGAAAACCCAGCCCAGGCGGCTGTTCTTGGCCAGTGGCCTGAGCCTGCCGAACAAGTCTTCCAGCATGGGCGACATGGGGATCACCTCAACTACCTCATTCCCGTTGTGCTGCTTGGCGCGCATCATGCGCAATTCAGTTCCGCCAACTTGCGGCCAAGTCAGCTCCCTGAACTCTGCTCCACGGTTTCCCGCGATACTGGCGAACTCAGCCATTCCCGCCAGGATGGGGGATTGCCCTTTGCCAGACCATGCCCATTCCAGGAAATTAGCCAAAAGCTCAGTGGCGGGTGCATTTTTTCGCGGCTTTTCTTTATTGCGTCGGATTTGCTTGCAGGGGTTGGCATCCAGCTCGCCGCGCTCAACTGCCAGATTCAGTAGGTTGGACAGCAAGGCGACCTCCCGATTTCCGCGCACCGAGGCCTCAGCGCGTTCAACTCGTAAATACCGGTTGATGTGGGATGGCTTGATAGAGCCAGGCTGCATCGTGCCAAAAATCTTTAACAGCTGCTTGCTGGACTGGGTGTAGTCGTCGCGGGAGGCTTGCGCCAAATCTCGCCAGTTATCGGTGAGTTGGTACAGGCGCCACAACTCATTGGCTGTGCCCTTATCACTGTTGTCGCCGGTCAGGTCAAGAACCTTGCGAATTGCCGCCTCTTTGTCATGCCCGAGGTTGATGGGTTTCGCCCCGACTGGGTGGTAGCGGTACGTGAATCCGTACTTTCTTGGCATGGCCTCCATGCGCGGCAATAAGCCAAACGCACTCGACCTGTCGCGTGGTCGGCTCATGCTTGTACCGTCCAGCTCGGCTCGTTGGACGTTCTTGGGCGCTCCCCAACTGCAATCATGTCGTAGTGAGCACGGTTCACAAGCGGCTTTCCGTTTGGCTTCTGACGGACTCGCAATCCCATGCGCTGCAAAAATCGCACCTTTGCGGCGTTCTGTTTGTACCCAGCGCAGATGCTGTCGATTTCAAAATCCGATAAGTCAATCATGCTTGGGCCTCATATTTGTTGGCGTGAGAATTGGTTTTACGTGGCAGGAGTGGTGCAGGGATGATTCGCGCGCACACCCTTCGAGCTGAACGACATAGACCGTTTTGTTCTTCTTGTCCGCTTCGCGGCGCAGCATCCTGAATCGCTGCCCGGTTCGACATAGGACAAACCGGGTGTTTTCAGAGAGTTGGCGCAGGCGCATCACGCCAACACCGCCCCGACTTCAACCTGGTGCGCCCAGATCAGGTCAGCAAAGCCAACCGCCTTGTCCCAGGCATCAAAGAAAATCTGAATGTCCAGGTTGGGCCGGTCCTCGGATGCAATCTCGACGGCGCGCTCCATGGCAGCGGCATACTGCGCCTGCCATAGGTAACCGTTCAGGCACATGTCCTGCACCGTGCGCAGGGCGCCGTGCAACTGGCGGACCCATGGCGGCTTTTCTGCCTTGTACTGATTACTCCCCGCTTCGCAGATGGTCCCGATGACCACCGCCAGGCTGGCCAGCATTTCGGTTGCGTCGGCGCCGTCATCCATGGTCAGAATCTTGATGCGCGTGGTCAGGATCAGGCTCTTGAAGCCCTCTTCTGCGTTCTCGCGCTTGTAAAGCCTCCCGATGGGCGAGAGTTGGGCGCGGTCACGTTTGCAAAGCCTTGCGGCGCTGGCTCGCTTGCGGGCGTAAGGTGATGTCTTTTTCATTGCATCATCCCCGTGCCCAACTCCTGAGCCACATCATTGAACTGAGCGGCCACCGCGTCAATCATGATCTTTGCAGCCTCTTTCCCGAAGTCGGCGGCCATTGACCCGCAGGCCCCAGCAAAAAAACCTGCGTAAAGTTCTGCGAGTTCTCTGTCTGGCATGTGCTTTGATGCAGCCCGAATAACCGGCATGACGTGGTTGATAAATACGTCGCACCCAATGTCTTGAGCGGTGCCTTTGTATGCTGTCGATTTTGGTTTCATTGCGAAACTCGCTTAAATTCGATGGCCCACACCCAAGGGTTTGCATCCCATGAACCTGGGCCGTTGATGGAATTCCACAGGTCGGCGTACCATTTGCGCGGATCGTCGCCTTCCGCCATGTTCGGGAACTGGCATCCTTCATCCATGGCATCGCCTCGGCTGATGTCCTGCAGTCGTTCAACGCGTACATTGATGACCTCCAGCGTTATGCGGCACATAGGCCGTGGCATGAATATTGATGGCCGAAGTTTGATGTCTTCGGGCTCAACTTCTGTCGCATCGTCAGGATCGGGTGATAGGCCATGGTCACGCACACAGCGGCCGTCTTCGGATTCGGCATAGACCGGGCCTTGATAGCCGTGCTCTTCAACATTGACGGTGGTTTCTCTTACCCAGAGCCGGTCCCCTTCCTGTCCGTAGGGGCACACCGAAGCCATTGATTCCCGATCAAAAGCACGGTGCATCAGGTAGGCCCTGCTGAATCCGTCGCTTTTTCTCGGTCCTGCAAACTCTTCGCCAAGGATGCACGGCTGTGTTTTCACAGCCCGGCGCGTTTGGGTTTTGCTGCCGTTCAGTAGCGCCCGAACCATCGGGGCACTGAACAAAATTGGCCGCTCTTTCATGTTGATCCCTTAAGTGATAAAAAATCGCGAACCGGCTTGCGCCGGTGCAAAGAATTAAAGAATTAAAGAACCAATCGCCTGACAGCCCGCACATACGCGGCATTCGCCTTATTGCCGTTGGTCTGGCTGCCGGGGTTCGACGAGCTCCAGTACTGGTTCCAGGCGAGCGACGCTGAGTACTCCGACGCTGACCAGTAGTAACCCTCCGGGCTGATCTTGTCGTTGATGTTGGCGCCAATCAGAGCCATTTCGAACCGATTGGGCAGTCTGGCGCCGTCGCCAAGACCTGCGGCCCAGGCCATTCCGTCCTTCCAGTTCATTTCCTCTTCTGGTGGCATGTCGTCCAGGAGCACGATGTGGCCGTCTGGCTCGCCATCAAAGCCTCGGGCAATGCCTGCGTAGATGCCGTTTTGTTCTGGCCAGTGTTGGCCGATTTTTGGTGTGTTCATACTGATCTCCGTTTGGGGTTAATTTGATTACTTGTAGCTGTAGCGCGCCATTTTTCTGGCTTTGCTGGTCGTCATGTCATAGCTGGCGGACGCAGTGATGAAAGGGATGTCATCGTCCATATCGTCAAAGCCGGACCCGCCCGCTGCTGGCCGGGGTGCTGTTCGCTGTGCCGGTGCTGGCGCTGCGCTTTGCTGCGGCCTTGGGGCTGGCTGCTGTGGCTGTTGTTGCTGTTGGCCGTCGCCTGACTCGCGAGGCAGAGGGATGAAGTCAAAGTTGTCGACCCGGGCCGCCATCTTGACGCCCTGCGTTCCATCGGCCTTGTTGAAGGTTTCGATATGCACGTCAGACAGCACGGCAAAGATGGGAATGCCTTTGGACAGCCACTGAGCGGCGCTTTCCGCGCGCTTGCCCCACAAGGCGGCATCAATCCAGGTGGTGGCCTGTTTGTTGTTGCCATCTTTCTTGCCCCAGTTGTAGGCCAGACTCAGATTGCAGACTGCCTCGCCGCTTGGCAGGTAGCGGGTTTCGGCATCACGGCCGAGACGGAAAACGCCAGTCAGGACCGCCATGATCAATCCACCTTCGCAGTCTGAAGCGCGTGCTTGAACTTGCCGACGACCTGGGCGCCAATGAATTTACCAACTGATGCGGCCTTGCCCATGTCGGTGAAGACGCTTTCCGGAACATCGGCGTAGTGGTAAGTCTTGCCGCCTCCTTTGAATTGCACGGCCAGGGTTTTGCTGGCGGCGTCATAGCCAGTAGCGGCGATGTTGCTGGACTTCACCGGGCTCAGGGTGATGAGCGGGGCGGGCTTGGTGGGCTGTTTGGTTTGGGTTGTCATGATTTTTACGCTATTTAATTAGTAGCTGACTGCGCACAGCCGGTAAGGGCTGGCGCATGATTTGATTAAGAAGCTTCGCCTAACAAAACCTCATACCCGCTTTGCTCGCGCAGGGTGACCACGTACCCTTCAAATGCCGCTTCAATGGCGCGCTCTGGGCGGTCCAGCTCGTACCAGAACTTGATGTTCCCGCCATGCAGGCGGTATTTCAGGCGGGCTTTGAGTTTGTAGCCTTCGCCGTTTTTGAAGATGCGCAGCCCCAGCGAGAACTCCTTGGGGATTTCCAGTGCGCCATTGGCCCCAGCGCGGGCATCAATCACCTCGGTGTACTGCAGTTGCACCTGGCCGTTTTGCAGGCGTTTGGCGCTTGAGAAGTTGATATCGGTCTTGGCCTGGATGGTGGTGGCCATTTCCAGCATGACCTGGGCGGCGGGCTCGGTGATGTCGGCAAAATTGTCTTCAATGAATTCTGCGAACTCGGTCTGCGTCATTTGCGCGGCGTTCTTGCTCTGCCACTTGGCGAACTCGGGCGTGAATTCCGCCTTGAACTCGGCGCGGTGGTCACGCCAGCCAGCGGAATCAGCTGCGCGGTGGTCGTTGAAAACAGCAATCACATTGCGCCGGTCTGGGTTAGCGTACAGGTAGGCTGTGCTGGATGCGGCCTGATCTTTGCAGTAGGTAAGCAGGCTGACCACATCCTTGAGCTGCACTGTGCCGCGCTTTCGGTTGGGCGTTGGCTGGGCCTGCTCCACCAGATTGGTGATGTCCTTGGCGCTGTAGTTGGGTGGCACCATCACATAATGGTGGCCGTCGATGTTGTTGGCCTCCAGTGCTGCGGCCGACAATGCGCCCATGGTGGCGGCAATAGCCATGGCCTCGCCCATTTGTGCGCGCGCTTGCGGTGCAAGTTCGTTTTGTGTTGGGGTGTTCATTGTTTTGCTTCCTTAAAGGTAATGACGCCATCGGCATCGGGGGTGGTGAATGTGTCGGCGAATGCCTGGTTGGGGGTGCGCAGGCCGCCACGAAGGTCTTGGGCATCACGCAAATCCAGCGCGTGCTGGCGCGGGTGGTGACGGGTTGGTTCGGCTTCGTCTGTGAGCCAGAAGAAGTCTTGCGGCTGCTCGGGCTTGGGAAGTTCCAGTTTGCGGTCGGCAACGATGGTGATCTTGTCCACTTCGTTGCCGCCCTTGCTGGCGCTGGCAATCTTGATCTTGAGCGTCATGGACCCGGTGCGACCGGTGTTCTTGACGGCCTGCAGCAGCTCCTGCAAGTCGCTGGTCAGCCCGGCGTGGGTGCTTCCATCGTTGAGGTCAACGAGGAATTGGTTAAAGGCTTTCATGGGTTCCTTTGGGGTTGGTAAAGTGGTCAGCTGGCAAAGTGCTTGCTGTGGATGCGCTCAAGGCACTCGATCTGCTTGTCCGTCAGGCTCGATGTGTTGTTGCCGTCATTGGTCTGCTGGGTGACGCTGGAAACAAAGTCCTGCTCCCAGTCGCTCAGGTCTTTGGTGTCCAGCAGGCCGGAGACGCGCTTCACTTGGGTGTTGATCGAGGCCATGGCTTAGGCGGCCCGTGCAGACAGTGAGCGCTTTTGAAATACCCGAACACCAGGCAAGGCGGTATTCATTCCAAGCCCCTTGACGTAGGCGCGCAACTTGAGGCTGTCAGCCATCACCAGGTTGATCAGTGACGGGTTGTCGGCAATGTGCCGGATCAGCGCTTGAAGGTTGGTGACTTCAAATTCAACCGTAGCCTTGGCACTGATGCCGGATGCCTTGGCGGAACTGATGTGGGTCACCGGTGCGCTGATTACGGACACCTCAGTGCGCATGGCGGCGGCGGATTCGTGGGCACGGTTGGCGGCTTCAGCATCACGTTCCCTGGCTTGCTGGGCTTCCAGCTCAGCCTGTTGGCGAGAGGCCTCGGCGGCGCGGTTAGCTTCTTCGGCTGCGGCTTGATTGCCCGCGGCTGCTGCCTCGGCGGCAAGGTTAGCCAGTCGGTCTTGCTCTGCCTTGGCTTCGGCGGCCACCTTGGCGGCGGCATCTGCAATCTGCTGGCGCTCGGCGGCGGCGGCCAGCTCAACCTGGCGGGCCGCTTCTGCCACGCGCTTACGCTCAAGTTCGGCGGTAGCTTCTGCCTGGCGACGGGCTTCGGCGGCTTTGCGCTCCTGCTCATCGTAGTAAGCCAGCATCGAGGCCTTGACGGCGCTTTCAGCAGACTTGAGGGTGGCCATGGGGCCGCGAAACAGGTCATTGATGGCGGTCAGCGCCTTGTTCATGGGTCCGGTGATGCCGGTTCGGGTGGCTTCCATCTTGTTGATGCGGCCCTTGATGGACTGCAGCTCTTCACCGGCCAGCTGGTAGTCATCTTCATTGGCGATCACGAATGACTCGGCCATGCGCAAGGCGGATGCTGCACCACGGCTCATGATGGACATGTCGGGCAGGCTCAAGGCCTTGATTTCAGTTAGCACGCCGGGTGCTTCTTGGGTGATGGTTTCGGTGTTCACAGTGAATGCCTTTCCTTGAAACGCTGAACAGTCAGCAGGGATAAAAAAACAGAGAAATCAGCGGGGTCTTTGAATTCCCACAGCTTGTATTTGCCATCTGGAAACAGTTGCAAGGCACCCCGGCGGGCCCGGTCGGTCTTGCCGTTGGCCTTAAACATTTCGGTATAAGCAGCGGTCTGCAGGCCCACGATGGGGGACATGGCGACGGTGCTTTTCAGGTCAACGTCCCACACATCCCCCTCAAGCTCAAAGCGCCGATCAATGGTCCCGGCGTAGCGATGGGCTGGGTGAAAGAGACGGGTTTCGTTCTCCAGCACCACGGGCTTTTTGTCGGACTTGAACTTTTTGTAGCCCGCCAGGTAGCCCGCCAGTGGCGCCAGGGCGGCGCGGCCATCTTCGGACTCCTCGTCCAGGTCGTCGTTGTCGAGCAGTTCGCAGGCCAGGTGGACAGCGGTTCCCAGTGCCGCCTTGGCCTGCAACATGGCCGGATCAACCCGGCTGAAGTCGTAGAGGGGCTTGAGCACCTGGGTAACACTTGGCACCCTCACACCATCAATCAGGTAGGTGTGGCTGGCTTCGTCGAACTGCAGGACAGCTGCCATGATCAGGCGCCCATTCCAAGCAACTCGGCCTTGACGGTATCGAATTGCTCAATGGTCAACGCCTCAAGAGACGGGGCGCCGACACGCGCCAGCATGGCGGCCACAGCGGATTCCGGAAGCTCGATGGCGGCGATCTTGGTTGCCAGGTATTTGGCCTGGTTGGCCGTGATGACCACAGTTCCGGGAAGTTCTCCCGTTAACTGGTTGGCCGAAGCTGCAGCTGCTGTTCTGGCTGGAGGCTCGGCGCGCTCTGCTGGCTGTGCGGTTGCTCCGACAATCGTCGCATCTGCAACCTCGCTGGCGGGCATAGCGGCGGCTGCTGCCGACTTGCTCTGTGGCTGTTTCATGGTTTGAGGTGCTTGCACGGGGTCGGGCGCATAGGTTCCATCCGCCTGCTCGCTGACCGTGATCACGTCAACAGTCTCTTCCGCGCTTGGCAGGCCCATCAACAACTCAGGGGCATAGATGCGACCAAAGAAGGCGGCTGACCGGTAGCGCAACATCAGGTCGGGCATGGACTGCCATTTGCTGCCGTTTTTGCCGTACCAGCCTTCATTGACCGCCATTTCCATGGTGACCATGGGTGACTCAAGGCGGGTTTGCGTGGCCAGCTCAATTGCCCAGGCAATGCAGGTGGCGTTTTTGACGCGGGACTTGGTGACGATGGCTTTTTTCTTGCCGTTCTCCCACTCGAAGGTGGTGCAGGTAGCGTCAATTTCGGCACCCTGCTTGATGTCAAAGCGCAGGGGTGAGTAGCGGCCGCACGAGTTGATCGCAGCAATGATGAACTGGGACGACCAGCTCGGGCGGCCTTCGATGACGTGCAGGTTTTGCATGATCATCAACGGGTCCGCGTTCATGCGCTGGCTCATGTTGAGCGCAATCATGCAGTTCGGCATGGCCGCCGGGTTGTCCTCGTAGGTCATGCGGTCCCCGAAACCTTTGGTGATCACGGCGCGGTAAGCCGTGGGAACCATGGAGGACTGAGAGAACATCTTGGCGGTGCGCTGCATGAACTCGTAGCTCTGCAGGTTTCCAAAGCCCATCGTGACGACGGCGTTTTGTTCTTTGTTGGCGGGTAAGTTGCTCATGCGAGTTCTTTCAGTTGGTTGAGTTGCTTTTGCTGGATGACCATGCCCATGCGCTCGGCAAGGGCCAGGGTTTGGTTTGAGAGGGTTTTTGTGCCAGCGATTTGGGCCAGCAGTTCGGCCGCCTCGTTGGCTGGGTAGGCCTTGAGGGCGCCGTACACGTTTTTGATTTCGACCAGGACAACAGCCGGTGTTTCGGCGTAGCAGGGAAGCCCCACATTGTTGAGATAGGCATTTGCCATCGCAATGGCCTCTGCTTTGGTGTCCGCTTGAGCTACCTGGATAGCCTTGGCGTCTGCCCTGATTTTTTCGATGATTCCCATTTTGCTGACCTCCTAATTAATTGATGACTTGCTAATAGTGTATCCATTAAAGGATATTAGAACAACCAAAAAAGGTTATTTAAGCGGAAATATTTACACGTTTTGGTTTGGCGCCCAAGCCAGCCCAGACCCCGGCAGCTTGCTTGCGCACGGGTGAGCGCCTGGCTGCGATGATGATTCGGTGCCGCACGTTGTACTCTGCGCTCCGTTGCGCCTGGGGCTTGCGCGGCAGGCGCTCAGCATCCGCAAAGTCACCCAGGCCATACACGGGGCTGATGGCACCACGTTGGCCGCTTGGCTGGCGCTGCCAGGAAAAGACGTGGATCATCTTGAGCTTGCGAAGCCGCCCAATCTGGTCGTCAGTTGTGGCCCGGGTCAATCCGGTGTGAGTGCGCAGCTCAAGGCTTGTCATTGGGCCGATGTTCTCAAGGGCGGCCGTGATTTGCGCCATGGTCATGGCTTGACTCCCACCTTCTGGCAGTTTCCGGCCGCTGATACGCAAAGCCGAAAGTCCAGCGCATCAAAGCTCCCAAGCACGGCCAGCACAATGACGGCATAGCCAATCCAGCGCGCAATAGCGGATGCCCCTTGCATGAAGGCTTTCATTACAGCCAAGACCAGATTCGAGCCGCCGCGCGCTCGATGCGCGATGGGACATGCCGATTGAGAAGCGCCGACTGCAGGCGCAGCGCATCACCCTGGATGGCGGGCAGCGGGCGGGCGTAGAGCAGCCCAATTTTTACTTTCCCGGTGTTGTAGGTCGTCATGGTCAAACTCCTTTGTCTTGTTGCTGAAGTTGGGTTTTGAACGCTGCGGCGTCGTTGGCCTGGTGCCAGCTCTGCGCCTTGTGTTCGCTGCAGTGGCTGTAGCCATGTGGGCCCGGGCCGAACTCGCCGCCACACTGGCTGCAGTAGGTGGCCTTGAAGCGCAGCGGGTTGACGAATGGCGCCAGCGCTTGCTGGAAGATGGGGTTCAGGTTGTTCATAAATATCCTTTAAAGGTTATTGATGGGCGTGAAAAGTCAGGCGAAAAGATCAACCTGCGGCGCCAGCTTGGCGGACAAGGCTGCGGCCTCAATGCCAATGAAGTACTTGCGTGCGTTGCCTGTTGGTAGGCAGGCATTGAAGACAGCGCGCCCGTCAAGATGCCATGGCGTGAAGCGACTGCATCGCTCTCGCACCTCGCAGCAGGCTTTATCGTTGTTGATCAACCCAGCACAAACAAGGGGTTTGGCTGCGGTGCTCATAGGGCCGCCCATCTGGTTATGTTGCGGTAGTCGTAGTCCTGGCCAAAGCACACGGTAACCAGATTGCATACCTCTTCTTTGTCGCCATCGATAACAATGCGACCTTTCCCGATGTACCGCCCAAACAGGGTCCGCTGTTCTGTCGATGTAAGTTTCCCCGTCCAACGACCCAAGACTGTGCCGGTCTTTTCCAGCAGGAAGAGTGCGAGATTTGCTGCGTAGTTCATTTGGCCCGCTCCTTAAAACTCAGGGTTCCACTTATTGATTGCGCCGGGAACCAAGGCCCACATGCCCTTGCTGAGCCAGGCGCCTGACAGCTTGCGCCGGTAAAACTTGAGCACGCCTCGCGGGCCATCCACAGTGATCTGCTTGTATTCCTTGCCGATCTTGGTGATCTTGCCAACTGGGTAGAAGTCGCCGTTGAACGCCATGCTGCACTCGGCGTTGTAAGAGGGGCACTCGATCACGTCATACCGGGGGCTGACGCCTTCGCCGGAGTCAATCGCCATGTATTTCTGTGTCCCGAGTCTGCTGGCGCTGTCCGCTAATTGCTGGGCCAGCATGAAGCTGTCGATGTCGTTCCGATTCAACCAGCCTGCGCCGGTGGTACCGTCGCCCTTGCGAAACCAGGGGCAATTGTCTTGGCTGAAAGCCTTGCATTCGGTTGGCATCTGATCTGCCACTTCGACCACCTCAAGGGCTTGGTTCACTTGAAAGTATTTCATCTTGACCTCCTAATTAATTTCTGACCACGTGTCTAGTTTAACCATAAAAGGTTAATTTAAGGCGTGTTTTTTTGAATTGTGTGTATTGACGCAACAAAACAGCCGCCGCATGATGCAGCCCCTCGCAGGTGCGGGCGGATTGCAAGGCGGTCAATATTTAACGGCTATAGGGACGAAGTAATGAGAATAGGCACGCGAATTGCTGAGAGAGAGAGAGAGAGAGAGAGAGAGAGAGAGAGAGAGAGTCATGGTGATTGAACACCGTTACCACAGCGCGAGCGCGCGCACCAGTCGCCAGGGGAAGCTACTCCGCATAGAGTTTTTTGGCCCTATTTGCCAGGTATCAGCGGACAGCCTGTGTCGTCAGATACTTCCTGATCGCCGGGGGATGGCGGTTTCACTGGAGCGGATTGACACGGCATTGACCATGTTCACTGGGCCGGTGATTTTTGACCCTTTAAATTTTCCGTGCTGGACACCCCCATCAGCAGCCGTAGTGCGGGAAGATCAGTTTGAGCGCCAGCAGGAATTTTGTCGATTGCTGGCGCTGCAGGGCGTTATCCGCGTGCCTTTCTTGATTTCGCAGCTAGATTGGGCGCAGGCTTTTGTTTCGCGTGTTGCTGCTCGACAATCCCAAGGGCGATCACGCAGGCGCTAAAAGCCTCCGCCCTCAGTGTTGGGTCTTGCGGTAGAGTTTCAAACTTGTCCATCAGCATCCACGCGAATTCGGATGCGTCGGGCACTGTGCCTTCTGAATCCGAGTCTTTTGGGGTAATCAATGTGATGGGGCTCACACCAAATACTTCAGCCAGGCGCTGGAGGGTGTCGAGCCCTATGTTCACTTCCGCCGATAGTGCGCGCTGAATGGTGGACTGGGTGAGTCCGGGCGTGATGACGTCGCCTGTCTTGGGGTCCAGTACCTTGGAGGCTTCGCGCACCTTCATCTGCGTGTCCAAGTTGTAGGACTTTTGCATCAGTTCGCGCAGGTTTTCGGCAAGTATGTGCTTCATTTCTTTAGTCATATATGGTTATTACAACTGCCTAAAACTTTATTTGGTTATCAAATAACCAAAAGTGGTTTATCATCGCGGCATGAAAAAAGAATCTATTTCACAGAAGCTGCTCCGACATCTTGACGCCAGCGCTGGAAGGCACAGCCAGATTGCATCAGAGGTCGGAATCTCTCAGGCCACCATCTCACGCATCTACCTGCGCAAGGTTTCTCCAAGCTTGCGCAACGTTGAGGCCTTGATGAACTGGTTTGAAGCTGATGACGAAAAGCAGGCTGCTGAAAAGTCGGCTTTGGAGCCCGTGAAGCAGGCCCCTGGAAAGTCAGCACTGAGCCTCCCCCACGCAAAGCGTGTCAGGGTCAGTCGCGCTGAATCGACTGCAGCCACGGCCGTCGCTTAGCAAGGCGAACAGGAGCACGACGATGGCCGTCGCTTGCGCAATCTCAAGCCATGCCCGGCGGTCGAGGGCAATCCCCTTGCTGCGCGCACCAGCTGCGAACAGGCAGGCCGCGCCCCAGCCCATCAGGGCGAACTGACCCCATGCCAAATCATTTACCACAGGTGTTACTCCAATGAACGACCAAGACACGATGCTATCCCGCGCTGATGGCAAAAAGATATGCCGACTTGATGTGCCGGTGAGCGAGGAACTGGAGGCCGCTGTTATTTCGCTTGCCACCATTGCCGGAATCAGCCGGGCTGAATGGGTGCGTAACCAATTGGAGCGGGTGGTGCATGGTGAGCTGGTCATGTTACGAAGGATGACACAGCAGGCCGGTGCCCGGCAATCCGAAAATTCAGGGAGAAATGTCGGATGAGTTCCGTTGAGTTTTCGCAATACGGCGGGTCCGAATCATGAGCTTTGACCTGATGGCTCGCCAGCTTGAATCGGTGGCTACCGCGCAACGCGGTCTGGGCCTGGCAGTTCCTCGCTATAACCCCAGGCCCGCGGGCGTGCTGCAAGAAGGTGGGGCTGCAAAGGCCGTTCTGTCCTTTCTTCAGCAGCACCCTGAACGGTACTTCACCTTTTCACAGATCGTGACGCACACCAAACGCACAACGAAGTCGCTGGACTGGGCTTGCATCTTCCTGCGCAGCTTGGGGTATGTGGAGTGCGCCAGGGATGACAGAAATCCGCGTTACAGAAGATACAGGATCGCAAAAAATGAAAACACCTGAGACGGGGGCAGCATGAGCGACCAAAAAGCCCAAATATTTGGCAAGGCCGATGCGGTTACCTTGCGTCCATCTGATCTTGGCCTTGACTTCGTTTTTATTCGAGAGGGGGAGCCATCGTTCCGGGTTTCACTTGACTGGCTTCAAGTGGCCGACCTGACATTGCGCGTGGATCATCTTGGCCAGGAGGCTTTGACAATGATGCAGATCGGTCTTGACCCATACCGCGCGCCGCATCGAGAGAGTTTTGATGTTGCAGGGTTTTTAGATGACTGATCGTCCTGCACCACTTACGCCAGCTGATTGCGACTTGACCGATTTCGCATTCATGCCGCTGGATGTCGCCCGTCTTCGGGACTCTGAACTAGCCTCAAACGAGTCGCCAGAGGCTTGCTGGGCTGCTGTGCAGCTTTGGGCTGCATCTTGGCACCAGGTTCCCGCTGGGTCAATCCCGAATGATGACAAGTGGCTTGCAAAGCACACGGGTTATGGGCGCATCGTCAAGGAGTGGATGCGCATTCGCCAGGGTGCGCTTCGTGGCTGGATTGAGTGCGCTGATGGCCGCTTGTATCACTCTGTCGTTTCCGAGAAAGCCCGCGAAGCATGGAAGGCCAAGGTCGAGCAGCGCTACAGAACAGAGGTTGCGCGTGTGAAAAAACACAACCAGCGGCATGGGACAACCCACACAACTCCAGAGTTTGAAGAATGGCTGTCCCTAGGTCGTCCCCAAGGACATCACCTATCTGTCCCTGGGGACAAACCAGATAAAACAGGGGACAACACCGGGGACAAGGCCTCCAAGGGAGAGAGAGAGGGACAGAGACAGGGACAGGGAGACTCTTATTCCGTTACTAACGTAACGGGCGGCAAGCCGCCGCTGATCACCGATCCTGAAGAAATAATTTTTGTCTACGGGCTGTCTTTGCTGGTCAACGCGGGCACCTCCGAAAAGCAAGCCCGGTCGTTCCTGGGTGGCTTGCGCAAGCACCACGGGGATTCCGCCTTGATCGACAAGCTGCGCGAATGTGCCAAGGCAAAAGTGCTTCAGCCGCTGGAGTGGCTGGCCGCTGCACTTCCGCCTGGTGGAGCGACAGCAAAACCCAATTCGCAAGAAGCGCTTGAGGCGAGAAACAGAAAAGTGGCGGAAGAAATGATTGCCGATATGGCTGAAAAAACGAGGCTAGAAAATGAAACAGTCTGATTTTCCTGAGTTCAGCGTACTGCTGACGAATGTGCTTGCGTACTACCGGCAGGACGCCAGTAAATTCATTGTGGGCCTGTTTTGGAATGCTTGCCAGCCTTTCGAGCTTGAACAGGTGACGAAGGCACTCAACACCCATTGCTGCGATGCTGAGCGCGGCGTCTTTTCTCCCAAAGTCGCAGATATCGTGCGCGTCTTGTCTGGCACAGTTACCGACCGCGCCGCATTGGCATGGGGAAAAGTCCTTGAGGCCATGAGTTCGGTGGGGGCTTACAGCGACGTGGTGTTTGATGATCCAGCCATCCACGCGGCGATTGAAGATTGCGGTGGCTGGACAAAGGTTTGTCGCTCGCAAACGGACGAGCTGAGCTACCTGCAACACCGGTTTTGCCAGTCGCACAAAGCATACACCGGTCGCGGAACGTTTGAATACCAGCGGCGATTGATGGGGGACAGGTCCCCGGATCATGAGTTCGAAAAACGCGGCATTTCATTGCCGAAGCCCGCCCTGGTTGGCGATGTCAATTTGGCGCGCGCCGTGTACCTCGGTGGAAATATTGGCGGAAAGACAGCCATCAGCTTCCAGGCTCTTGATGCGATTGAAGCGGGAAATGTTGTGTTGCTACCTCCCTTGGATTCGGTGGCCGCATGAAGCGCATCTACGTCGCCGGTCCCATGTCCAATCTTCCCGACTTCAACTACCCAGCCTTCCATGCGGAAGCCGCTCGTCTGCGTGCCCTTGGTTTCGAGGTGTTCAATCCTGCCGAAAACCCGGTTCCACCATGTGGCTCCTGGGGTGGCTACATGCGCATGGCCATTGCCCAGTTGGTGCAATGCGAAGCCATCCGCCTGTTGTCGGGCTGGGAAAAATCCAGCGGAGCCCGGCTTGAAGAGCACATTGCGATGCGTCTGGGGATGAAAATTTTCCTTCCTCATGTGGATTTGGTGTGACATGCAACCATTTTCAAAAGCAACTCGATCACCTGGTCAGCCTGGCCACCACGGAGTTCAGGGCTTGGACGGTGTACGCCTGGCAGCGGGCCAAGGTGTTGGACGCGGACCCCTCGGGCCTGTATCGCGGGATTGCCGACGCCCTGACGCTGGAGGTGAAGCGTGAGACTGACCGAAGCCGAATACAAGGCCTTGGGGCGACCCATGACCCCAGCGGAGTGCCGTGACAACCCGATCAAGAAGACCGGGCAGAAGTACAGCAACCAGCGCGTGACGGATGCTGATGGCCAGAAGTTCGACTCCAAGGCCGAACACAAATACTGGATGCACCTGAAGTTGCGCGAGCGGGCGAAGGAAATTTTTAACCTGGAGCGCCAGGTGGTGTACGAAATCATTCCGGCTGTGGTGCTGGGTGGAAAGAAGCGCGCAGCCCGCAAATACATCGCAGACATGCGCTGGAACGAGGGCAGCAAGACCGGCCCCCTAGTGGTGGCTGACGTCAAGGGTGCCGTGACAGCTGAGTACAGCCTGAAGCGCCACCTGATGGCGCATGTGCATGGGATTGAGATTTTGGAGATTCGAGCGTGAGCAAACGATTTGGCAGAAATAAACGACGCCGCGCGCGCGAATTACTGGCTGACCGCGAGGACCGCATTGAAAAACTTGGCCAGGCTCTGGATATGAGCCGAGGATTGGCAAAGCATTTAACGACAGAGCTGGAATTCACGAGAAACGAACTGGCAGAAGCAAAAGAGATTGCCGGGGAAATGTCGGTCCTGTTTCCGGCAAAGGATATGCCGGTATCTGGGCCAGCGCGGGGCCGGGTCGGAGTAGTCATTGAACCAAATTTCCCTTCGTTTTCTGACTACCAGATGGAAATGGCAACCTGTAATCGTACGACGGTGGATTTCCAGACGCTCTCGGTGATGCTGGCGAAAGTGGATAAGAGGGCTTTGGACGAGATGGTTCATGTTCATGTCATGTTCGATGACAAGTGCGTGGGTTATGCCATTTCCAAGTCCGCCCAGCTTTGTCGCAATGGGGTTTCGATGGAGCGCGAGTTGATGCGCGCCTTGCCGAAGATGATCAGCCTCAAGTTATTTGGTGGGGCTAGGCATGACCGATAAACCATTGACCGCCAGGCAAGAACTGTTCGCGCAAGGCGTGGCCTCTGGCCTTGATCAGTCGGCGGCATACCGCAAGGCCTACCCCAGCTCGTTGAAGTGGAAGCCCGAGGCGGTGCATATCGCTGGCGCCAAGATGGCCGCTATCGCTAGGGTTTCGGTAAGGATCAAGGAATTACAGGCGCTTTCGGCTGATGCCGCCGTGCTCGATGGGGCTGAAATCATGCGTGAAATCAAGCGTGTGGCCATGTCCGACATTGGCGGGATCATTGGCGAGGGCGGAAAGGTGCTGATGCCCAATGAACTTGACCCAGCAACCCGGGCGGCGGTGGCCAGCTTTGAGATTGATGAGTATGGCCGGGTCAAGTACAAGTTCTGGGACAAGAACGTCGCGCTGACGAACGCGGCCAAGATCAAGGGCTTGTTCATCATCGACAACAAGCAGAAGACGGACGGGCTGAGCGACATTCTGGCCGGGCTGAACGGCAAGGTGATGGGTGTGACGCGCGATGACCCCCTGAATGCGAGTGACGATGACCAGGACGATTGACGCGGCTGAACTGGCGGCCAGGCTGGATGACCCGTACTGGCGCCTGTCCAACCTGTACCAGATCATCACCAAAGGCTCTGACGATGACGATGATGAAGGCCTGGTGGTGGACTTCAAGCCCAACCGGGCCCAGCGCCGATTCATGGTGCGGATGTGGAACCGCAATGTCATCCTGAAAGCACGCCAGCTGGGGTTCACCACGTTGATTGCCATCCTATGGCTGGACACGGCGCTGTTCTCCAAAGACCCGATTCGCTGCGGTGTGATCGCCCAGGATAGGGAAACCGCTGAGTCGATCTTCCGTGACAAGGTGAAGTTCGCTTACGCTCACCTGCCCGAGGCGCTGCGCGAGCGCATGCCACTGGCCACGGAAAACAAGAGTGAGCTGGTGTTTGGTCACAACGGTTCCAGCATTCGGGTGGCGACCAGCATGCGCGGCGGCACCATCCACCGGTTGCACATTTCAGAATTTGGCAAGATTTGCGCCAAGACGCCGGACAAGGCGCGAGAAATCATCACGGGCTCGATACCGGCGGTGCCCAAGTCGGGCATTCTGGTGATTGAGTCCACGGCCGAAGGCCAGGAGGGCGACTTCTACGCCATCACGGAGCGCGCCAAGGGGCTGGCGCAAAAGGGCACACCACTGACGCCCAAGGACTACCGTTTCCACTTCTTCGCCTGGTGGGAGGCGCCAGAGTACGAGCTGGACCCGGACGGGATCACCTTCACCGATGCCGACTTGCTCTACTTCACCGACATCGAGTCGAAGATCGGGCGCGAACTGTCGGACCGTAAGCGCGCCTGGTGGGTGGCAACCCGTGATTCCGACTTTGGCGGTGATGCCTCACTGATGTGGCAGGAGTACCCCAGCACGCCGGACGAGGCGTTTCAGGTATCGACGGAGGGCTGCTATTACGCGGCTCAGCTGGCGCTGGCCCGCAAGCAGGGTCGGGTGCTGCGTGTGTTGCCGGTTGAGTCGGCGCCGGTCAACACCTTCTGGGACTTGGGCCGGGGCGATGCCACTGGCATCTGGTTTCATCAGCGGGTGGGTGTGGAAAACCGGTTCATCCGCTATTACGAGGCGACCGGTGAGGATTTGCTTCACTTCGCGGTGTACCTGCAGAATCGCGGCTATCTGTTTGGTACCCACTACGTGCCGCATGACGCTGAGCACCGGCGCCTGGGTATGTCGCCCGACACCAACAAGACGCTGAAAGAAATGCTGGAGGCCCTGATGCCGGGCCAGCGCTTCCAGACCGTGCCGCGCGTGACCAACATCGGGGCTGGCATTCAGGCGACACGCGACACCTTTGCATCCTGCTACTTTGACGAAACCACCGCGGGCGATGGCCTCAAGCGCCTGGCTGGCTACCGCAAGGAGTGGGACAAGACGCGCGGATGCTGGCGTGATACCCCACAGCACGATATGAATTCGCACGGGGCGGACGCCTTCCGCCAGTTTGGCCAAGAGTCGGCCGGGGGCAACCTGTTCCCGCGCGGCGCCTCGACTTCTGGCAGTTTCAAACGACGGGGCTCAGCAATGGCGGTGTGACGTGGCAAGGATGGCAGAGTCCCCAGGATCAAAACTAGGGGTTTGCCATGGCGACAACAATCGACACAGAGAAGGCGTACATGTCACGCCAGCACGGCGACATTACCGCCATTTACACCTGGGTGAACGACGAGCGGGCCCTGGTGCTGGTGCCCACCTTCCGCAAGGGTGCGCCCTGGTTCATCGTCTGCGAGTCGGCGGCCTACAAGTACGACAGCGACATCTACATTGCCAAACAAGCCATCAAGGCCTGCGAGGTCTTGGGCATCGAGCCCAGCCGCCCCAACATCTTGCGCATTGGCACCATCATTGAAGACGGCTTGCCGGACCTGATCCGCATCCCGACCCGGCCAGAGCGCGAGGCCACCGGCAAGAAGTACGGTGAACTCAAGGTGATGGCCAACGGCACCCAGATCGGCGGCGACGACATCCGCGTCGAGAACGAGGTGCCTTCTTATGCTTGATCAACGCCCAGTTCGTACCAAAGCCACGGGCGACACCTATTCCGACCTGATGGACCAGGGCGACAGCTTCGGCAAGTCGGCCGCACCTGGTGCTGAGCTGGACAGCGAAGAGGCCCGCAAGGAGCATTCCAAAATCATGGGCTGGCTGATGCTGGAGCGCGACAAGCAAAGCGCGAACCGGCATGAAATGGCGCTTGATGCTGATAACTATGACAACCTGCAATGGGACCCGGAAGACGCCGCCATCCTGAAGGATCGTGGGCAAATGCCACTCGTTTACAACGAGGTGGCGCCCATGGTGGATTGGATTATTGGCACTGAGCGCCGCACCCGGGTGGACTGGAAGGTGTTTCCGCGCACCGAAGACGATGTGCAGATGGCAGACACCAAGACCAAGGTGCTGAAGTACGTGAGCGACATCAACCGGGTACCGTTCATACGCTCGCGTGCCTTTGCAGATGCGGCTAAGGTCGGCGTGGGCTGGCTGGATGACGGCGTGCGGGATGACCCGACGCAAGACGTGATTTTCAGCAAGTACGAGGACTGGCGCAACGTGTTGTGGGATTCGGCCTCTTACGACCTTGACTTGAGCGATGCGCGCTACCTGTTTCGCTGGCGATGGGTGGATGAAGACATTGCCTGCCTGATGTTCCCGGATCGTGCAGCCCAGATCAGGGCGGCCATCCACGATGTGGGAAACATGGAGCGCCACGGCGATGACGATGAGGCTTCAGGCCTGTACGACCGTAGCGATGATGCCGCGCGCAGTGGCTCAAGCCGTGCCTCGGGCAGCTACGCCATGTTCGATGCCAAGCGCTCGCGCGTGAAACTGATTGAGTGCCAGTACCGCAAGCCGACACCGGTCAAGATCGTAGCCGATGGCCCGCTCAAGGGGCAGTTTGTGCATGATCAAGACCTGGCCATGAAACATGCCCTGGCGAATCACGGTTCATCCCTGATTGAGAAGGTGATGATGCGCACGCACTTCGCGGTGTTCACCGAAGCCTCGATGGTGTCCATGGGCGCCAGCATCTACCGCCACAACCGCTACAGCCTCACCCCCATCTGGTGCTACCGGCGCGGTAAGGACCGCCTGCCGTATGGGGTGATTCGCCGGGTGCGTGACATTCAGCAGGATTTGAACAAGCGCGCCAGCAAGGCCCTGTTCCTGATGAACACGAACCAGATCATTGCCGATGAAGGCGCGGTCGATGACTGGAACACCTTGCGCGACGAGGTGGACCGCCCGGACGGCATGATCGTCAAGAAGTCCGGCAAGCAGATCGAGATTCGGCGTGATTCCGAGATGGCGGCCGGCCAGATCAACATGATGACGCTGGCGCAAAGCACGATCCAGCGTGCCTCCGGCATCAGCAATGAGAATCTGGGGCGGCAAACCAATGCCACCTCGGGCACCGCGATTCAGGCCCGCCAGCTGCAGGGCTCGGTGGTGACGACTGAGCCGTTCGATAACCTTCGCCTGGCCATCCAGATTCAGGGCGAAAAGCAGCTGAGCCTGACAGAACAGTTCTACACCGAAGAGAAGGTGGTGCGCCTGACCGGCGCGCGCGGCGCGATTGAGTGGATCAAGGTCAACACGCCAGAGATTCAGCCGGACGGCACAACCCGCTACCTCAACGACATCACCGCCACGGCGGCTGATTTTGTGGTGTCAGAGCAGGATTACAACGGCTCGATGCGCCAGGTGATGTTTGAGCAGTTGAACCAGATGGCCTCCCGGTTGGCGCCAGAAGTGGCATTGCGCTTGCTGCGCATGGCCATGGAGTTCTCGGACCTGCCCAACAAGGACGAGATTGCGGACCAGATCAGGCAGTTGACCGGCGAGCAAGACCCCAATGTGGAGATGACGCCAGAACAGGCGCAACAGGCGCAGCAGCAAATGGAGCAACAGGCCGAAGCGCTGGATATGCAGCGCAAGACCGCCATGCTGGCGCTGGAAGAGCAAAGCGCCAAGGTGAAACTGCTCAATGCCCAGGCTGAAAAGGTGATGGCTGAGTTGCAGGGCGGCGGTGCAGCGGACCCGGCCATGCAAGGGCAGGTGCGCCAGATTCAAAGCCAGGCCGCCGAACAGATTGACCGTTTGTCGCAGGAGCTGCGAAAGGCCCAGTCAGAGCTGGCCAATCGCACGCTGCAGATCAACAAGGAAAGCGACACCAAACTGGAAGTAGCGCGCATTGGCGCCGATACCACGCTGCGGGTGGCTGAGATTCAGGGGCGCAACGACAAGCAAATCACCGCGCTTGAAGCCCGCATGGGCGAGATTGCGCAAATGTTGCAAGGTGACGTCACGCCAGCTACGGCCGCCACGCCATGACGTGCCAAGGATGGCACGCTATCGTTTTTCTTAATCTTGATGGAGTCCAGCATGGCAAAAGGTATTTCTTCCAGCAGCAGTGATGATTGGCGCGTAGAGAGCGACCTGAATACTTTGCTGGAGGCCGAGAAGATCGAGAAGGATCCCAAGCGCATGTCCAAGGTTCGCGCCTTGGCCAAGCAAAAAATGCTTGACGTGGCAAAAGTTGCCGCTGAAGGCGAGAGCGGCGACTGATCGCCCATCCAGTTTTTAAACCCAACCACCACGCAGGAGTGTGAAATGCCCCCAGAATTTGACGAACACATCTTATCGACCATGACGGACGAAGAGCGAGCCACCATCCTTGAACAGCAAACGCCGGAAGAAATCGCCGCGATTGCTGCTATCGCCAATGGCGACGAGGACGGCCCGGATGACGACGATGAAGATGAGGATAACGGCGACACCGGTGCGGCTGACCCTGCCGCCCCAGCTGCTGCGGCCGCTGCCCCCGCTCCTGCGGCTGATCCAGCGCCAGCAACTGCCAGCGCCAGCGATGCCTTTCAGCCCAGCTATCAAGCCAAATTGCCTGACGACTTCGCTGCGCAGGAATCCGCCATCAAGGAGCAAAACGATGCACTGGCGGCCCGCTTCAAGTCCGGCGACATTGATTTTGATCAGTACCGGGTTGAGGCCGAAGCCCTGTCCAAGTCAGAGCGTGCCCTGGATGAGATTCGCCTGAAGGCCACGCTGTCACAGGAAATGACGGCACAAACGGCCGAACAGCAGTGGAATCACACGGTTCAGCGCTTCATCGCCACCACGGCGAAAGATGGCGGCATTGACTACAGCAAAGACCCCGACAAGCAGTCTGACCTTGATGTGTTTGTGCGCACGCTGGCCAATGACGCCAAGAATGCCGACAAGCCCGCCGAGTGGTTTTTGGCCGAGGGTCACAAGCGTGTCAAGGCGCTGCATGGTATTGGCCTGGTGGCTGCGCCCCCCGTGACGGATGCCAAGAACACCCGCAAGACGCCGCTCGATGCTGCGCCTAAGACGTTGGCGCAAGTGCCTGGCAGCGATGGTCCGGGTGATGTGGATGGCAATGAATTCACCGATGTGGACCGGCTGACCGGCGACGCGCAGGAAGAAGCCATCCGCAAGATGACCCCGGCCCAGCGCGAACGCTACATGTCGGGTGTCTGATGGCTGAAATAGCCTGCCTGGTCCTGGACATCAAGCCTGGTGATCGGGTCTTGATTGGCGGCAACCTGGTCACGATCGAGTTGCTGCAGAAGTCGGGCCAGCTGGCGCGTTTGCAGGTCCGGGCACCCGCTGAGGTGTCGGTCAAAAAAGATTCACTGGCGTTGCGCGGTGTCGTGGCAAGGATGCCACGATAGGCCGTCTCAGTGACAAAACCGGGTGCGCAGGAAGTGCTCCCTTGAAACCTAACTTTTCAAGGAGTATTTCTCATGGCACGTACCATTGTTGGCGTAAATGACCCCAAATCGGTCAAGCGCTTTGCTGGCCTCATGGCCTATGACACATCGCAAAAGGGCTACTGGTCCCAGCGCTTCATGGGCAAGGGCGAAGCCGCCGAAGTCCCCATTCAAATCCTGACCGACCTGGAGTCGGATGCTGGCGAGCAAATCGCTTACGACTTGCTGGCTGAGCTCAAGATGGCCCCGGTTGAGGGCGAGGACAACCTGGAAGGCAAGGAAGAGGCTCAGCGCTTCTACACCGACACCATCTACATTGATCAAGCACGCTGCGGTGTCAACACCGGCGGCCGCATGACGCGCAAGCGCACACTGCACAACCTGCGCGAGAAGGCCAAGCGCCAGCAATCCGGCTGGTGGGCGCGCCTGGTGGATGAACTGCTGTTCATCTATGCGTCCGGCGCTCGCGGTATCAACCCGAATTTCTTGCTGCCCCTGGGTTACACCGGCCGCGCCAACAACGCACTGGTGGCGCCTGACTCCAATCACGTCCTGTACGGTGCTGAACTGAGCGCTGCTGGCGTTGAAATCAATGGTGCGACCGCCTTCAACAACATCGATGCGGCCGATAAGTTCAGCTTGAAGCTGATCGACCGTGCGGTAACCCGGGCCCAGGTCCAGGGCGGCGGACCAACTGGCATCCCGGTGTTGCAACCTTGCAAGATCGACGGCAACGAGACTTATGTCTGTGTGATGCACACCTGGCAGGAAGACGACTTGCGCGCCAACATGCAAACTGGTCAGTGGCTGGACATCCAAAAGGCTGCTGCGACTGCCGAAGGACGCAACAGCCCATTGTTCAAGGGCGGCTTGGGCATGTACCGTGGTGCGATCCTGCACAGCCACCGCAACGCGATCCGCTTCAACACGGCCGGTTCTGGCGCCAATGTGGAAGCCGCGCGCGCTTTGTTCATGGGCTCGCAAGCGGCTGTGATTGCCTACGGTTCTCCCGGCACGGCTCAGCGCTTCGACTGGAACGAAGAAACCCGCGACAACGGCGACAAAGTGGTGATCACCACGTCTTCCATCTTCGGTATGAAGAAGGTCAATTTCGTGACTGAATCCGGCGCTCAGGACTTCGGTGCTTTTGCGCTCGATACCGCCTGCGCAACTCGCTAACCAACCTGACACGCATAGGAGAACAACATGCCTTTTACTGGTTCAAACGACTTCACCACGGGGCGCGCAAACCCCGTGACCCCCGCTGGTGCCGAACTGGCGTCCATGCGCTTCACTTTGGCCATGGCCACGGCGGACCTGGCGCTCAACAGCATTGGCCAGATCGGCATTCTTCCGGCGGGCTGCATCCCTGTGCAGCTGCTGGTTGATGGCACTGACATGGACAGCGGCGCGGCCGCCATGGTGCTGAACGTGGGCATTTTGGATGCTGCTGGCACGGCGCTTTCAACCGCTGCTGCTGATGGCGGCGCGGCTTGGGGCTCGACCACTGCAGTGAACACCGCATTCCAGCAGCAAATCCTGAGCCAGCCCATGGCTACGGTGACCCGCTCTGATGTAGATCGAAAGATTGGCATCAAGGTGGCCACGGCGCCAACAGTAGCCGTCGCGGGAACGCTGGGCATCACGTTGATTTACCGCTCGGCTTAATCGCGGCTGACGGCATAAAGCTGGCACACACAAAAGGGGCCTCAGTGCCCCTTTTTATTAGGAGAATTTGAATGAAGATCGAAACCAGCATCAAGGCCCGCCGCGAAAAGACGGTGCGCTTGACCACCCCCAAGGGAAACACGATTGTGTTCTCTGACGATGGCTCTGGCCATTTGGTGGCTGACGTCACGGATCAAGTCGACTTGGCTTTTATCCTGTCGCGCAGCGAGTTTTCACCCGTGGATGAGGCTGACTTCGTGCAGGCTGAATCCCTGATTCGGGAAGAAGTCGGCGCTGACGACTTGCCCGATGACGATGGTGATGAGAATGCCGGGCCTGTGGAGGCGGTGACGCCGCCAAAGCCCGGTAAGCCAGCCAAAGCGGCCAAGTAAAGCACTGCCATGTTGTGGTCTGCCTTCATGCCTGAGCTGATGACCTTTGCCCACGGGTGCCCTATCCCGGTGGCAGAGAGCAAGGCGCGTCAGGCTGCGATTGAGTTTTTCCGTCGCACCCGCGCCTGGGTGGAGTGGCTGGACCCTGTGACCTCGATTGCCAGTGCTTCGGCTGAATACGACATGGAGCCGCCTTCCGGCGCTGATGTGATCCGTATTGAACAGGCCACCATCGGCGGCAACCAAGTGCCGGTTGCCTCATTTCGTGACGTGGCGCAGGACTGGGAGCGGCAAGCCTTGAGTGAGATGCAGCTGGTCAGCCGTGACCTGAAGACATTTCGCCTGGGCGGCACGGCTGCTGCTGGCCTGTTGATTCAGGTTCAGGCGGCGCTGATTCCCAGCCGGACCTCGACGGGCATTCCGGATGACTTGTTTGAGAAGTACGTCGATGACATCGCGCACGGCGCGCGGGCCAAGATTCTTTCCATTCCGGGGACGACGTTTTACAACCCCGATATTTTCATGCTGGAGCAATCCGCCTTTGAGTCGTCCATTGCCACCAAGTCAGTCGATGCCTGGCGCGGACTCACCAAAAACACCCCGCGTTCGCGTGTGAACTTCTGCTAAATCACCATGACCATCACCGCCCAATCTGTTGTACGTCGCGCCACTGACCTGCTGCAAGACCCATCATCAATCCGCTGGCCAGCTCATGAGCTGGTGCGTTGGCTCAATGACGCCCAGCGCGCCATCATCAAGGCCCGCCCTGATGCCCTGAACGTCACGGCCACCATGACGCTGGCGGCTGGTTCGCGGCAAGACCTGGACAATGCAGCACTGTCGCCACCCCCGGCCAAACTGATTGAGATCACCCGCAATGTGGCGGCCACCTCGGCCAAGGAGTCGGTGACGCAGGTGCAGCGCCAGATTCTGGATGACCAGGTGCCGGGCTGGCACGGGCTGGCTGGCAAGGTCAACGTCAAGCACTACATGTTTGATGTGCGTGACCCCAAAACTTTCTACGTGTACCCACCGGCGACCGCTCTGGCGCAGCTGGAGGTGATGTACTGCGCCTATCCGACAGACATCGCAGAACCTGCAGACGGTTCGACTTACGCTGATGTGGCTGGAAACATCAGCCTGCCCGATATTTTTGGCGATGACGTGCTGAACCTGGTGTTGTACCGGGCCTACAGCAAAGACGCCGACTATGCGGGCAACGCAGAGCGTGCAGCCGCGTACCTGGGCATGGTGGCGGCTTCGCTGGGGGCTGAGATTGCCGCCACGATAGCCGTGAAGCCTCAATACAAGCCGGGCGCGTAAGCCATGAACTTCGGCCAGATCAACGGCTACGGCCTCAACAGCGCAGCAGCAGGCGGCAACAACGCCACTTTGAGCGACGGCATTGCGTCGTCGGGCGCGTTTGCAGCCCTGCTAGTCGCTGGCGCCATTCTGACCGGAGGCCTGTTCACCTCGCCCGAGGCAGGTGGCCGGGTCAGTAAGTCGATTGACGGCGGCATCTACGGCACCGATTCGGTCGGCGGCATCCAGTTCAAGACAGCCAATCTGCAAGGCGGGATCAACTCATCGAGCGCGGCCAGCTCTAACCTTGGTATCGCCTCGGGCCTGAATGGCGGGGTTATCTCGGGTTCTGGTTATGGCGGTCAGGTGCTGACCAAAGTCCGGCTGCAAATGGCCGACACGGTGGGTAATTTGAGCCTGGCCGGTGGCTCGCTGACCTATGGCTCTGGCCTGAACGGTGGCGCCTTTGGTAATTCATGGCTCACTTCCCAGATCATTGGCAGCACGGTGCTGGTGGCGGGTGGGGCGTCTTCTGCCTCGGTGCTCGATGGCACGATCAACACGGGGCGCATTTTGTCGGATGGCGCCTCAAGCTCTGGCGTGCTGTCCGGGTCTTACTTCATCACAGGGCTGCTGCAGGATGGTTTGACCTCCAGCGCAACACTGGCGCAAGGCCTGGCGATCAGCCCGCGCTTGCAGGATGGTGTGATCAGTGTGGGCGCGGTGGGCTCACCCGTCATGCGGATCAGTGCTGAACTCGATAGCGGCCTGGGTAGCAACACGGCGTTTACGGCCCAAATCATCATTTCGCCCAACAGCAACTACGGTGTTGACAGCAATTCAGCGCTGAGCGCTGGCATGCGCAAGTCGGCGGTTCTGATGGGTGGCCTGGCTGCGGCCTCGTTCACTGACAGCGTGGCACTGCGGGCGGCGCAGCGCTTGCCTGGCGGGTTGACTTCGACCGGGATCATGAGTGCCGCCCTGATTTCAAGCCCGCACCTGGTGGGCGGGAATGAGTCAGCGGCCTATCTGGCCAGCGCCTTGCGGGCACAGGCGATTTTGTCGGGCGGCATGGGGCTTGATGGCTTTGCCGCTGGTGAAGCATGTATTTCGGCTCGCCTGCATGGCGGCGCCAGCACGGGTTGCGCGGGTGGTGGGTTCTTGACGGCGGCAAGTAGCTTGCTGGACGGCATTCACCAAGAAGACGAGTTCGGCGCGAACTTGATCGTCATCCCCGTGCTGACAGGCGGCGTCGCTTCCGGTGAGTCCATCGGCAGCAACATCGTGCAGGGGTTCACCGATCCACTGCTTAACACCTGGGCGCTGAGCATCGTGTCAGCAACCCAGATTCTTTCTATCGAAACCCCAACCGAGGATATTTAACATGGCAAATCTTGTCTCCAAAGAACTGCGTACCGCTGCCCTGGCGGCCTACTTCTCCGCTGGCGCGGCACCGGTCAACCTGTACCTTCGCCTCTACAAAGACGAGGCCAACATTGTCGAAGCGACGGTGCTGGGCGACATCTCCACCAACGAACAGGCGGGCGGCGGCTATGCGGTGAAAACCATGGCCCCGGCTGACTGGACGGTGGAGCAAGGCGTGGGCGGCATCCGCGTGCGCTTGACGGATCAGACCTGGACCACCACGGCGGACAACTGGAACACGCTGCGCTGGGCGGTTCTCTCCACCACGGCGGACAACAGCGGCACGATCCTGCTGGCGCGCGACTACGGCACCGGCAAGACCGTGACCGGCATCGGCGCCAATGTGACCGTGGATGACCTGTTCTACCAAATCAACGACTGAGCGGGGTAGGTCATGGTCATTGAAACGCTATTCGTTGGGCGCAACAACACATTCAGCCTGCAACTGCGGCGCGCGGAAGAGGCAATCACCTTGCTCTCGATCACGGGCTACGAGTTGTACCTGTCCAACGGGCGCATGTTCAGTGACCTTGACCGCTTCATCGAGAAAGACAACGGCATCGTAGAGATTGCCATTGGGGACCTGTTGACCGCGGCTGATGTGGGAAGCCATGTGGCTTACCTGGTCACGTTCGACCCCATCAACATTGCTGGCGTGCGCTGGCCCAACTTCAAAATCAAGGTGAAGGCATGACCCAGCTTTTCGTCAATAACTTTTCTGCCACGGTGGCCCAGACGTTCGGGGCGGCTGACCAGTACCTGTACCTCAGTGGTGTGGCGGGCCTGCCCGCCTTGACCGGCGGCAATCACCTGGTGCTGACACTGTTTCGCAAGGTCGGCATTGTGGAATCCGGCCATGAAGTGATCAAGGTCACCGCCATCACCGACAACATGCTGACCGTGGTGCGTGCGGTCGAGGGCGCAGCGGCCACACTATTTAATGTGGGTGACCACGTTGAGGCGCGCGTCACAGCGGCGGCCCTCGGTGCCAAAGCAGACTTGGCCAACCCCACGTTTACCGGCACGGTGGGCGGCATCACGGCGGCCATGGTCGGGGCGCCTGCGGGCTCCGGGAATTCCAGCGGCAACAACACCGGCGATCAGGACTTGTCTGGAAAACAGAATGTTCTGGTGTCTGGCACCAATATCAAGACGGTCAACGGTCAGTCTCTGCTGGGCGGTGGCGATTTGGCGCTGGCAAGCACCAGCTTGTCCGGCAACACCACGATTTATGTTGGTCAGGTCATTGCCTACACCATCACCGACTTTGACAGCTTCAGCACTTACGCTGTCGCGGTATCGGCGGGCAGCGTCACGCGCACGCTGGATGCCATCAGCTTCACCGCCCCTGCGGTAGCTGGCAATGTCACGCTGACGGTGACGACCAACGGCGTTGCGCGCGCTATTACCCTCGTCGTATTAGCGGCTAGCGTGGTGGCGCCCACCATCACCAGCCCGGCCAACGCGGCCACCGGCGTACTTGGCCCCGCCATCACCCTGACCAGCAATGCATTCGCCTGGCTGGGCGTGGCTGATACCCACCTCAACAGCGACTGGCAACTCGCCACCGATGCGGCATTCACCAGCATTGTCCAATCGGTGAGCGCCAGTGCAACCTACAAAACCAGCTGGAGCACCACGGTTGCAGTCGGAACCATGTATTACGCCCGTGTGCGTCATCGCGGCACCGCCAATGGCGCAAGCAGCTACAGCGCCACGGTGACATTCAGCACAGCGGCCACGTTCAACAGTTACATCACCACGCCCACGGCGACCCCGGCGGCATTTGGCGACTCGTTCGAGGGTGGCTTTTACACCGGGCAGATTTGGAATGAGTTGGTGCAGTCTGCCTCCAGCTACGCCATCGGCACGGGTAGCAAAGCCTTCGTGGTGGCCGACATGACCGCAACACCGCTGGTCTACGCGGGCCAGACGCTGGAGGTGCGCAGTCGCGCCAACCCAGTCAACAAGATGATTGGCGTTGTCACTGGTGCTTCTGGCACGGCGCTGACGATCAATGTCACCAGCGTCGGCGGTTCGGGTACGTTTACCGACTGGTCGATCATGGCGCAATACCGCGTCATCGTGGCCCCCAAGGCGACCGGCGAGAACACGGCCATTGCTTACAAAAACGCCAACACGGCGGCGCCCGCTGCGTGTGGCACGCTGTCAGAAGGGCGCAAAGCCACGCTGGCCATGGTGGCGGCGGATACCAGCACGGTCTACCCGGCGGCGCACTGGTGCAACAACCTGAGCATTGCGGGCAAGACCGACTGGTATCTCCCGGCGCGTGACGAGCTGGAGCTGTGCTGGCGCAATCTGAAGCCCACGGCGGATGCCAACTATGTGACCGCCGACCGGCCTGTAGGCGCGACACCCAATTACATGAACTTGGGATCGTATGGCGACACCGCCGCCACTCACGGCTTGGACAACAACTCTTCACCCGTGGGCGCGGCGCACATTTCCGGCACGCCTGCCCAAGTGGCGGCAGGCAAAAACTTCAGGACCAGCGAGTCTGAGGCCTTCGCCTACGGCTCGTTCTTCTACTGGTCAGCGTCGGAGTACTCAGCGACGGTCGCCTGGGTCCAGCTCTGGCACTCGCCGTACCCCGGCAACCAGAGCGGCAACGGTAAGGCGGTTGCCGTCTATGTGCGGGCTGTCAGGCGATCAATTATTTAGGCCTTCAATCCTTTTGACCCCCTTTTGACCCCTGACCCCCATGGCCCAGTACCAACACCTCCCCATCTACAAGGTCACTTATGAGCTGCTCCAGCAGATCACCAAAGTGACCAAGGACTTCCCGCGCGACTACAAGCATTCGCTTGGAGCAAAACTGCGCGAGGAAGTGGTCGATCTGGTGGTGTTCATCTACAAGGCCAATTCATTCCTCCGGGAGCGGGCGCACTTCGTGGCGCTCATCCTGGAGCGCATGCAAGTGATTGAGTTGTTGGTGAGGCTTTCCAAGGACATGCGCCTCATCAACATCAAAGCGTTTTCCGAGACAGTTGCATTAACAGACAGCATTGGTCGTCAGGCGCAAGGCTGGCTGAAAACTGTCAAACCATTGTCGGCAGAGTGATGCGAGTCAAGGCTTTCATCAGCGACCGATCTATCGGGACTGCGCCCGTTGTTATGCAACGAAAGGCGAATTGCAGTTTCTGCGCGGTAAAGACTGCGCAGCGACGTGTGAGTGCGCGGTCAAACACAGGCTCGTTCAACTACTGGTCAGCGTCGGAGTACTCAGCGACGAACGCCTGGAACCAGAACTGGAACTCGTCGAACCCCGGCAACCAGAACAACAACAATAAGACGAATGCCAACTATGTGCGGGCTGTCAGGCGAAAGAAAACAATGCAAGCACAGTGCGACGTGACTGTCTCGGAGCTTTTTCAAGCTTACTTTGACTGTCGAAAAACCAAGCGCAACACCTTCAACGCCCTGGCGTTTGAGGAACGACTTGAGCGAAACCTGATGGATCTGTATTACGAGCTGCACGCAGGCGCGTACCAGCCCGGCCAGTCCATCTGCTTTGTGGTTGAGTACCCCAAGGTGCGCGAGGTCTGGGCCGCTGATTTCCGTGACCGCGTGGTGCACCACCTGCTGTACAACCGGGTCAGCGCGCGCTTTTACAACCGCTTCGTGCATGACAGCTACGCCTGCATCCCTGGCAAAGGCGCGTTGCGTGCGGTGGATCGGCTGGAGCACTTCATGCGCTCGGCCAGCCAGAATTACAGCGTGCCCACGTTCTACCTCAAGGCGGACGTGGCGAACTTCTTTGTCAGCATCAAGAAGCCCATCCTCGATGCGCTGCTGGCGCGCTACATCACGGAACCCTGGTGGATGGACCTGTGCCGTCGCGTGTTGCACCACAACCCAACCACCAATGTGCAGGTGCGCAGCGCGGCCGGGCTGATGCGCAAGGTTCCCAGCCACAAAAGCCTGTTCAATTCCAACGGCGACGGCCTGCCCATTGGCAACCTGAGTAGCCAGTTCTTCGCCAACGTCTATATGGACCCGGCGGACCAGTTCGCCAAACACAAGCTCAAGGCAGTGCAGTACGTGCGCTACGTCGATGACATGGTGATCCTGGGTCACGATGGCGCCAGCCTGTACGACAAATCCCGCCTGCTGGATGATTTCCTGGGTGAGCACCTGGCCCTGCGCCTGCATCCCAACAAGACCGAAATCAACCGCATTGAAGGCGGCATCAACTTCCTGGGCTACATCGCCCGCCCGTATGCACGCTACGTGCGTCAGTCCACCCTGCGCAATGCGCGCCAAAAGGTGATGGCGACCCCGGCTGATGCGGACCCCGTGACCGTGCGCGCCATGGCCAACAGCTACTTTGGCTTGATGGGCCACGCCAACGCCTGGCGTGAGCGCAAGCAGTTTGCAGGCCTTCTGCGCAAGCACGGCCACCGCGTCAGCCACGACTTAACCCGCGTCATTCTTTGAAAAGGACACCATGAAGCACCTGAAATTTACCTATGTCGATGCCATCACAGGCGTGTCGGTGGCTGCTGAGCCTGCGCTGAATGGCACCAAGTTCCCACCAGTGCCTGGTCTGGCGTTTGCCTGGGCGCGCGAAAGCGCCTATCCCACGCCGGTACCGGAATTCTTTGGCACCTGCCCGGATGCCAGCCCCACCCAAGTGGATGGCGTGCTGGGGCTATTCGTCGAGGCGGACTTCAACTCCATGTACGCGGATGAGCTCAACGCACGCGCTGCCAAAGCCAGCGAGGCCGGTCGTATCACCAAGCTGGCGTTTCGAAACCGCTTCACGATGACTGAGAAGGTGTCGATGGAGATTGCCTCGCTGGACAACCCGGGCGCTGCCATGGCCCAGCGCCAGCAGGCGGCCGCCTTGCGTGCCAATCTGGCCGATACCGCTGCAGCTGTATTCATCGACCTGACCCGCGCTGATACCCGCGCCGGGGTGCAAATGCTGGAGGCCGCCGGGCTGCTGGCTGCTGGACGGGCGCTGGAAATTCTGGACACCCCGGTACAGCCTGGCGAGCGACCATTGTGAAGATCGCTTTCTACAAGGGCACGCGGCCGGGCATTTCCGGCATCTACAACCGGCTCACGCGCTTGCTGGACCGGGGGATTTACTCGCACTGCGAGCTTGTGTTCGGCAACGGCGTCAGCGCATCGTCCAGCTTTCTGGATGGTGGCGTGCGGTTCAAGGTCATCGAATACAGCCAACTGACCAACTGGGACTTCATGGACTTGTCCCGTGCCTCGGTCAAGCTGGAGGCCAGTGCCATGGACTGGTTCAAAAAGCACGAGGGCGAGCGTTACGACCTCTGGGGCAATCTGCGCTTTGCCACCGGCTTTGCCCGTGACTCTGATGACAAGTGGTTTTGTTCTGAGTCCGTCATGGCGGCGCTGGGATTTGCTGAAGCCTACCGATATGGCCCGTCCGGCATGGCCGCGCTGCTGCAACACCACTTTCAAACTGAATTTTTAAACCCTGGAGTGTCCCCATGAGCGAAGAGCGAATCATCATCCTTGAGCAGCATGCCAAAGGCACAGATGCCACGCTTGGACGGGTCGAAAACAAGATCGACACCATTGTTGAAACACTCAACAGCCTGGTACGAATTGAAGAGCGTCAGAGCGTCATCAACATTCGCCTGAACGAGGGAGCGCAGACGATGCAAAACCATGAATCACGCATTCAGGCCATTGAAACCCGCTTGCCCGGCCTGATTGAAAAGGCGGGTTGGCTGGTAGCAGGCGTGCTGGGGATCATTGCCATCGTTGGTGCTGCTGCAGCCAAGGTGATTTTCAAATGATGGCGTTCATCGTGTCCTGCTACTGGTGGGACAACATTTTGAAGGACTGGGGAAGGCAATGAAATTTGACCAAGCATTTGACAAGCTGATTGGCCACGAGGGCGGGTACACGCCAGGCAAGGGCGATCCCGGCGGCGAGACTTGCTGGGGCATTTCAAAACGCAGCTACCCAAAGCTCGACATTGCCAGCCTGACACAGGCGGATGCCAAGGAAATCTACCTGCGCGACTACTGGAAGCCAGCGGGCTGCGACTCGGCGCCTCCTGCCATTGCCTTCGACCTGTTCGACATGGCTGTGAACTCCGGGGTAGCGCGTGCTGTCAAGACGCTGCAGCGCACTGTGGGCACTGCGGAGGACGGCAAGCTCGGGCCGCTGACGCTGGCGGCGGCTGCAAAGCTCGACCCGGCGCGGGCGGTGGCGCGTTTCAATGGCGTACGGCTCGCCTTCATGGCGGGCCTGGACGTTTGGCCAACCTTCAGCCGTGGCTGGGCGTTGCGTATCGCTGACAACTTGATGGGGGTGTGACATGGATTGGCTCAAAACTCTGGCGCCTATGCTGGGCACCGCATTGGCCGGGCCGCTCGGCGCGGCGGCGGCTTCATTCATTGCCGACAAGCTGGGGCTTGAGGCGAAAACCATCGAGGCTGTGAGTGAGGTACTGAACTCTGGCAAGTTGACGCCCGAACAGATCAGCAGCATCAAACTGGCTGAAATTGATTTTCAGAAATTCCTCAAGGAGCATGACATCAAGCTGGAGGAAATCAGCGCTGGCGACCGGGCCAATGCGCGCGATATGCGCAAGTCGACCAACAGCCAAGTGCCAGCCGTGTTGACCATGTTGATCACCTTCGGCTTCTTCGGGGTGCTGGGCTGGATGCTGTACGACACCAAGAGCGTCGAAAGCCCGCCACTGCTGATCATGCTCGGGTCACTCGGTACCGCCTGGACGGGCGCTTGCGCCTTTTGGTTTGGCACCACCAGTGGCAGCGCGACCAAGAACCAGCTGCTGGCCAACTCCACGCCTTTGCGCTGAAGATGCCATGACCACGCTCAGAGTCAACAACTTCGGCGGAGAGATTCCGCGTATGCCAGCGCGCGCCTTACCGGCTGGCGCGGCCCAGATCAACAGCAACTTGCTGGCCACGGCCACCGAGTTTCGACCCTTGCAGTCCGATAGCGTGGTGGGCGCGGCCCCGGCGGGTGCCAAGACGCTGTACCGCCTGTCCAAGGATTCAAGCGGTGTTGTGCGAACGCTCGATGCCGCTGGCTGGATTGCAGAAACAGCCGACAAGAACTACGTCAAAGGCCAGATCAATGACGATGGCACCGAACGCACCTACGTTACCTTCAACGATGGCACACAAAAGCCGCGCGCGATTGACGCCCTGGGCGCCGACCGGCTGATGGGTGTTCCGTCTCCTTTCTACGCGACCGCCGTCCTGGTAGAGGGCGAATCGTTCACATCGACCGAGGCGACCGCATGGGTCGATGGAACGCTGATTCCGGCTTTGCATGCTGCTTTCCTGGCCAGCCTGCCGGTGACCACCCTTGCCAGCAACCAGATCAGCTCGCGCGTTAGTGCGTCCAAGCCGGTGGCGGGTGCCTATTCGATGTACGGAATGACCCAGAATGCGGCCAGCCCCTGGATGGCAGAGCGGGTGTTGCCGCTGGCCACCGCCAAGGCTGCAGGGCTGAATGACCCCATGGTTGATCCGCTGCTAACAGGCTCGACACTCACCATTCAGGCGTTGTGCTTGCCGTACTGGGGTCGAGTTGGTGGCGTGGAGGCTCTGTCCACAGCCATTCGACTGATTGAAAACCCGCGCGACGGTTCGCAGTTGTTCACAGATCCGCAAATCGCGGCCATCGTGGCGGGGTTGGTGGCGCATTTCGATCCGGACGATGCCAGCGTCAAGACGCTGCGCACGGCGCTGGATGTGCAGATTAAAACCATCAATGCTGCGATTGACTATGTGCTAACGCCACCGACGGCTGAAGCGGCTCCGACCGTTCCTGCAAAGCCTGTTGTTCCGGAATATTACGAATATGATTTTGGTGGAGGTGGATCATGATGACTCGTAGCCCAGAATGGGTTTCTTACGACGCCGCCCTTATTGTCTATAACGAGGCTCTGCGTGACTACATCATTGATCAAGCCAGAATCTCGGATGAGATTGCCGGGAAGATATCCACCATCGTGACCGCCAAGGCATCGGCGGCCAAGCTGGCCACTGAGATTGAAGACCTCTACATCAAGCGGCGCGATACCCTGCTGGCCTGGGTCAAAGACTTTGTGGATGATCGCGGTGTCATCCAGTCTGACAACAACACCGATGGCTTGATCAAGGTGGATGCAGATCGTGTGATTGACCCGCGCTTCTACATCGTGACCTACGTCAACGACTGGGGCGAAGAGTCCGCACCATCGCCGCCAACTGAGTTGCTGAACGTGGATCAGTATTCAAGCGTGACCGTGGGTATTGCCCCCTTTCCGGCTGGGCGCAACCTGGTGGGCTGGCGCATTTACCGTAGCGCCAATGCCAGCAGCGATATTGATCCTCCATTGGCCGTGACCGACCCGGACCCGGTGAAGGCAGTCCTGTCTGATGGTGGGTTCGACTATTTCCGAATGGCACTGCCAACTTACTCGGACAGCAAAAAAGGCGCTGAGCTGAAAGAGGTGTGTCCGACGCTGACCTGGCTAGAGCCTCCTTACCGGATGCAATCGGGCAGCGCCTTGCAGCCCATTCCCGCCAAAGGCAACGACCCATACCTGCGTGGCCTGGTGGGCATGCCCAATGGCGTGATGGCGGGGTTCATTGACAACTTCGTGGCGTTCTGCGACCCGTACCACCCCTATGCGTGGCCGGTGGAGTACCAAATCCCGCTCAAGTACCCGATTGTTGGCTTGGGTGTGTTCGGCCAGTCGCTGTTTGTCGGCACGGCGGCCAACCCGTCGATCATCAGCGGCTCGGACTCGGCCTCGATGTCGGAACAGGTGCTGGACGATGCGCAGGCCTGCCTCAGTGCGCGCTCCATCGTTAGCATGGAAGGCGGCGTGCTGTACGCCTCGCCCGATGGCATTTGCTTTGCCAGCGGCAACGGCGTGCAGGTCATCACCTCGGCCTTGTTCGCTCGGGAGGATTGGCAAGCCCTGACGCCTTCGAGCATCATGGCGGCAGCGCATGAGGGCATCTACTACTTCTGGTTCAGTGGCACCTATGGCGGCATGACCGGAGGTTGCCTGGCGCTCGATACGGTGGCCAAGAAGCTCGCGCGGGTGGACATCAGCGCCAGCGCGGTCTTCACGGACAGCCTGACGGACGCGGTGTTTTATGTCAGCGGGACACAGATCAAGCGCGCTTTCAGCACCGGTCGACGCATTGGCAAATGGAAGTCCGGCAAGGTGATCTTGCCCGCGCAGGCCCCGCTGGCCTGGCTGCAGGTGGATGGTGACCAGTCGCCCGCCAATCCCGCCACGGTGCGCTGGTACGGTGACGACCAGTTGCGCTACACCGCGACGGTGACAGGCATCGCCCCGGTACGCCTTCCGCCCGGCCGCTGGCTGGAGCATGAAATCGAGATTGAATCCACCGCCCGCATCACGCGCGTGACGTTGGCCGGAAATACCCTGGAGCTGCAGCAATCATGAGTGACACCGGCCCCGCCAAACTTCCCGGCTTGCCTGCCCTCAAGAATGCCGACCCCGCTTTGCAGCGCTGGGCGCAGGCGGTGGCCGAACACCTGGAGGTGCGCGCCGGTGCCCGTGGCAATCCGGCTGAGCGCGGTGTGACCCAGCGCGAGCTGCTGGCGGCGACCAAGGGCCTCGATTACCTGCGTTCCGAGAAAAGCACCACGGTCAACGCGGGTGACGTGGTGCTGAACCTGGGCGGCGGGATGACGGTCACAGTAGCAATTGATGCCTTTGCCAAAAGCATCTTTGACAGCCCGCTTTACAAGAGCCTGATGAAGCGTCTGGATGATCAAAGCCGCTTTGATGACGTGCCAGAACAGGTGCGAAAAATCCTACTGCTGGACATTGCCGAAGAGGCGGCCAAGCGCGGCGCCGACATTGTGCGGCTGGACAAGAAAATCCAGACCAGCACACAGTCACTGGCCTATACCGTCGAAGAGGTGACGGCGGCAATTCAAGGGGTGACGGCGGGCGTGCGGGAAACCACCTACGCCTCGGCCAGTGCGAACCTGGCGACGGCGGGCAAGGTCACACAGGTACAGGCGCGGCTGGACAACTTCAGTGGTGGCGGCCCGGGAACTGCCAGCATCGAGCAGAAGATGAGCACCATCGCCTCCAGCGTGACGGGGTTGAGTGCAGAGTACACGCTGAAAGTTCAGGCGGGCGGCATCTTTGGCGGTATCGGGCTATCGGCTCACTTGCCAGCAGACCCGACCAAGCCCGGTTACTCGATGTTCCTGATTGCTGTGGACAAGTTCGGCCTGGTGTTCCCTGGCAACGTGGGTGGGGCGGACGTCAAGCGCATCCCATTTGGGATCGACGCCAACGGCATCTACATGAACTCGGATGTTTACATCAAGGGCACGATGCGGGTGGACGCTGGGGGCAGTACGCTGCGCGATGGGCTGCGCGGCTCGCTCAATATCGGTATCTCTGGCAGCGCCTGGAGTGATGCGCTGGCGCGTAACGCCATTTATTCTGCCTTGGGCCGGGGGCCGTCCGCACCGGATAACGGCCACTTGGTGATAGGCGACTGCATCACGATCACCCAAGGCGCCAGCAGTGTGACGAAATACTGGAATGGTGGCGGCTGGTCGGTACCTGGCGTGGTGATCAATGGCGACATGATTGTTGATGGCGGCCTGGCGGCCTCCAAGATCGACACGCGCGGCCTGACGATCAAGGATCAGTCTGGCAATGTGATCCTGGGGTCAGGCTACAACTTGAGCGTTAACCTCATTGATGGCTTGGGCCTGTTGGCAAAAAAGAATACTGTGGCAGCAGCTGACGTGTCCGGCCTTGGGTCTTTGGCCACGAAGAGCTACACAACCATTGGCGAAACAGTGAGGTTTCCTGATGGCTCAGTCATGGGGACTGGTGATTTTGTTAGCCGACTGGCCAAGATCAATAGCGGGACCATCAGTACCTTCATGGATGGAGCAGCCATCACCAATGCCTATATTGGAAATGCTGCTGTGGATACGCTGAATATCGCTGGAAATGCGGTAACAGTGCCGCTGAGCGTGTCCGGGTATCCTGGCACCTGGCAACCGGCCGGATCGCTGACTTTTCAGGGGGCCTCCTCCTGGAATTACATGGACAGCGGTTATGTCACGGCCATCGTGTCGGCAATTTGCGGCGCCGGTTACACCAACTGCAATATCCAGGTTCGCCTAAAGCTGCAGGATGGTGGTGCCGCCATCGTGTTCAATCAATCATCGACAACCAGCAGAGATACTGTTGCGGTCACCATGTCTGGCTCCATTCCGGTCCCGCACGGTGGGATCTGGCGGATTGAGGTGTGGATCGGCAACGATTGGCGCGAAGGGAGTTACCTGCTTTCTAGTTTCAACTGCACAGCTTTCGGGACCATGCGATGATTCTTCATAGATTTGATGACAACGGAAGGTACACAACTTCCATAGCCACAACGTGGGCTGGGGCTGAAATGGAAGATCAGTCCCGGGTATTTATTGGTGACGTTGACGTGTCGCGCCAGTATCATGACTTAGCGACAAATCTCCCGGTGGACATGCCGCCAAAGCCGTCCGAATTCCACGACTTCGACTACACCCGCAAACAGTGGGCTGCCAACCCAGAGGCGGCCTGGGCCTCGGTCAAGCAGCAGCGGGCCCGGCTCCTTGCTGGCTCTGACTGGATGGTGACCAAGGCCGCCGAATCCGGTCAGACGGTTCCACCCGAGTGGGTTGCTTACCGTCAGGCGCTGCGTGACATCACCTTGCAGGCTGATCCATGGGCGATTGTGTGGCCGGTAGCACCGTAGTTCGCACCCTGTAGCGTGGCAAGGATGGCAGCATCGCGGGCATGCTGAATCTTGACTTTGAGCCAGTTTTTACGTTTGTTCAGTCATCCCTTGGGGGGCTGGCCAAGTCTGAGGGCATGACGGCAATCGGCCTTGAGCGTGATGGGGTACTGGTTGCTGGCGCAGTTTATGAAGGATTCAACGGGCGGAACATGTGGGTCCACCTGGCAGGCTTGCCGGGCCGCTCCTGGCTCAACCGCGAGTTTCTGCAGGCTGGGTTTCGCTACCCCTTCATTCAGTGCGGGGTCCAGCGGCTGAGTGGGTACGTGAACGCCAGCAACACCGATGCCCGGCGCTTTGATGAGCATGTCGGGTTTCAGGAAGAAGCGCGCTTGCGCGGGGCCGCGCCAGACGGCGGGGACGTGATTATTTATGTGATGCGAAAAGAGGACTGCCGGTTTCTCGGCGTGGAGTAAATATGTTGATTCCAAACAAGCACAGCGGCTACCAGGCTGGCATTCGTCTTTACCCAGGCGGCAAGGGTGGATCGTCAGCGCCACCACCGGACCCGGCCTTGATTGCAGCGCAAATCAAGTCGATGGGCTTTCAGGATGCTGCTGTTCAGCAGATCATGCAAAACAGCGCCGACATGGCACCACTGCAAAAAGAGCAGTTGCAGTTTGGCCTGGACAGTGCCCGCACCGCCTACGGCCAGTCGCAAGATGACCGCGGTTTCATGCTGGACCGGCGCGAAAAGCTGTCTGGACTGCAGGACTCGATGCTCACTGACGCGGCCAAATTCAATACTGAAGACCGCGCGAATGAACTGGCGGGGCAGGCCACGGCTGACGTCAACCAGGGGTTTTCCAGCGCACGCGAGCAAAGTGGCCGGGCCATGGCACGCATGGGGGTGAACCCATCCTCGGGCCGGGCGCTGGCCATGGGCAATCAAACTGCCATTGCGCAGGCCGGTGCGCTATCGAACGCCTCCACCAATGCCCGCACGGGCGCCAGGCTGGAAGGGCGGGCGCTGACGGACCGGGCCAGCAATGCCTTGGCGGGCTATCCGGCCATGGGCATGGCGGCCACCGGGGCCGGGGCTGGCATTGGCGCCAGCGGTATCACCATGGCGAATACGGGGCTGGCTGGGCTGAATTCCGGCTCGGTGGCGGCTGGCAACATTGCCGGACAAACCGGCGCCAATGCGGCCAGCATGTACGGGGCGCAGTCAAGCTACAAGACCGGGCAAGACAATGCACAAGGTGACGGCGGGGCCGGGATGATCGTTGGCTTGGCTGGCGCAGCAGCGGTGGCGTTCTGATCATGCTGACCTGTGGAAAACATTGCGGGGCCTGCTGCAGAGTGGGCGGGACCGATATGCTGTTGCCCGTGACGCGGGAAGAAGGGCAGGCGGTTGCGCTTGCACTTGGGCGCGAGTTGAGTTCGCCGGTGAAAGCCAATCGCAACGCGCACTGCCCATCACACAACTCTGATACCGGCGCCTGCGAAAGCTACGAGGCGCGCCCGCAAGTGTGCCGGGATTTCCAGTGCAATGGGCAGGAGCGGTTCGCGCACACTGCTGAGTCACTGGTGAAGCTTGAGGTGTTGGCAGACCGCACTGAGCCGGTTTACGATTTGCGGTCGTTCTTGCCCGAGACAGTTGGCCAGACGCTGGCGCGGCACCGGAACATTGCGTTCCAGTTTTCAGGCGGCAAGGATTCCACGGCCGCGCTGATGCTGCTCAAACCTTACTGGCACCTGTTCACGGTGTACTTCTGCGACTCTGGCGACTCCATGGAGGAAACGATTTCAGTCGTTCGCCAAGTGGCGGCGATGGTGCCGAACTTTCGCCTTATTCAGGGGCGTGTGCAGGAAACGCGGGCGCGCTATGGGATGCCAACGGACTTGTTGCCATGGACTTCGGCACCAGCTGCGCACATGAGCAATGCGGGGTACACACCCCAGATGCAGGACCGGGTAGCGTGTTGCTCGCGGTCGGTCATGGCGCCACTGCATGCCCGCATGGAGCAAGACGGCATCACCCTGATCATTCGGGGGCAGAAGTCGGGCGATACCCACAAAGGCAGCTTCAGCAGCGGCGACACCGTTGACGGCTTTGAATTCCTGTACCCGGTGCAGGACTGGACTGATGCGCAGTGCTTCGCCTTCATGCGTGAGCATGGCATTGAGCCCCAGCGTTTCTATTCCGAAGGCCTGACCCATTCTGGCGACTGCGCTACCTGCACCGCCTGGTGTGAGGATGACCGCGCGACTTACCTGGCCAAGTACCACCCATTGAAATTCATGGAGTACCGGGCCAACATGGCGATCATCGCGGAAGCGGTGGCTCCGGCATTGAGTAATTTTCAAAAAGAACTGGAGGCTTGCCATGGGCTTGCGATTTGACAAGGTTGACCCGCGTTTGTGGGCTGAGCTGGGCACCAAGGTGGGAACTGCTTATGTGCAGAACAAAGCCGGTGACGCGAATGCCGAGGGGATGAAGCAATCCACCCAAACGACCTCGAATTACGGCAAGGTTGACGCCAACGCGGTTTACACCGGTGAGGGTGCTGACGGCACCATGACCAATGCCGAGGCCGCCAGCTTTGGCGTCAATGTCCCTGTGGAAGACAAGACGGCTGGCACGGGCGTCATTCGTCAGTACGGACTGGGCACCAACCCCCAGAAGTTCCAAGATGCCGAATTCACGCCAGAACAGCAGCGCCTGGGCGGGTTGAAGTCACAGGCGGCCTTTTATGCCGCGCGCGGCGATACCGACCAGTCCAACAAAATTCTGTCGCAGATTCAGCAAAGCGACTTGACGGACATGCAGTTGACGCAGGCCAAACGCACCGGCGCGCGTGAGGACAGGGCGGATGCCGTGACGGCAACCCTTGAAGGTGTGGACAAGGAAGCTGGCGACTGGATGAAGTCCCGACTCAAGAATCCGGATGGCAGTGAGCGTGTGGCCACGGTCGATGATCACCTGGCGACCACCCAGTTTCGCGCCAACAAGCTGATGGAGGCGGGGCGCGCCAGTGAGGCCGGGGCCTTGATGAAGGACTTCAATGCGCAGGCGCTGGTCAAGATTCAACTGGAAACCGCTCAGCGCACCGATGCGCTTAAAAAGACCTCTGCCGCGCTGGCGGCTGGCGATCTGAACGCCGTGAAGGACTTCTACAACCAATTCACCCCGGACGGTGCGCAGGTGGTGTCGGTCAAGCGGGACGAGAAGGGGCAGATACTGATTGAGCGAACCACCGATGACGGCCGCCCTATGCCGCCCCACACCTTGAAAGACACGGGGGAGTTGTCTGCCGCGCTCAATTCGTTCAGTGACCCGATGGCGCTCTACAACTGGAGTCAAAACGAGTTCAGGAACAATCTGGCGCTGAAGGCGGATACGCGAGCGGGCCAGTCTCTTGGCATTCAGCAGGCGCAGCTTGGTTTATCGCAGAGTTCGCACAACGAAAAGCGCGCCGACACGGCCGCACTGCGCACGGCGGGCGTGGAGTACGAAGCGGCACGGCAACAGGGAAACGAGGCTGGCATGAAGGCGGCAACGCTGAAGCTGATCCAGGCGGGCGGAACAGCCCCGGGCGGCTCCAACGCCAACGACCCGGCCGAGGTCAAGCTGGCCCACGCCTATATCCGCGCTGGCCTGGCGGGAAATTTGGCCGAGGGGCTGCAGCTGGCGACCTCCAGCAAGGATTCATCGCCTGACAAGGTGCGTACAGACGTCTACGGCAAGGCGCTTGCGGCCAATTTTGGCAATGCCGAAGCTGCCAAAAAGGCGACCGAAGAGGCGATGACCTATTTATTTCCGGGGGGCACCAAGCCCAGCCGTTCGGCGTCCGGGAAAGTCACAGGCCTTCCAGCGTACAAAGACCAGTCGGAGGCAGATGCCGCGGTCAAGGCAGGCAAACTCAAGGCGGGCGACCGGATCACAATAAACGGCCAGGCAGGCACTTGGAAGTAATGATTCGGCTTTGAATCGTGGCAAGGATGGCACCCTCACGGAAGTTAAATTCTGTGAGGTTGTGCCATGCCCTTTGAACCCGATGCAGCGCCCCAGGCGCTTGGCCGTTTTGTCCCTGATGACGAAAACGCACCACCTACAAAAAGGGTAAAACAGGATCGCTCCTGGCTTGATGCGGCCGCCGATACAGGCGTTCAGCTCGCAGAAGGCACAAACAGTATTTTGGGCGCCATTCCAAGCCTGGTAGCCCCCAACTCTGACACAGCGGAGTTTTTCAAAAGCGGCGCCGACTACTGGCGTGGCAAACAGTCCGATGAAATGCTGGCCCGCCAAGCAGAAGCCGGAAAAGTCATTGACCGTGCCGGGCAAGATGGCGTGTGGTCCCAGGTCAAGGCTGCTGCGTCTGAGTACGCCAGCGATCCCGCTCTGGCGGCTCGGTTCGGCGTGACCAACATCCCCAGCCTGATTCCCGGCCTGGGTCTTGGCAAGCTGGCGCAAGTCGGCGGCGCTGCTGCTGGTCTGGGTGCTGCTGCGCAGGCGGCGCTGGGTACCGGAGTGGCTGGCGCTACCAATGCAGCGTTGAACGCTGGCGGTGCCCGTGGCGATGCTTATGACGACATCAAGAAAACCCTGATTGATAAGGGCGTGAGTCCGGCTGATGCCGAAGAGTTGGCGTTGCAGGGCTCGGTCATGCCAGCGGCTGTTGGCGCTGCAACGGGTTACCTTAGCGGCAAGATCGGCCTGGAGAAGGCTTTGCTGGGCCAGGTCACGGCGGGTGGCGCCATCAAGAAGGCCGCAGGCTCATTCGCGGCCGAAATGACGGGCGAGCAGGTAGAGGAAGTGTTGCCCAAGCTGGCCACCAATACCGCTGTGCAAGATGTTGATCCAACACGCAAAGCAACGCAGGACATTGGCCGCACGATGGTGGAGACGGCATTTGGTGCTGGCCCAACTTCAATCGCGGCGGCTGGATCAACCGGGTTGCGCACCTACCAGGAAGGACAGCCTTCCGGAGCGCCTTTAGAAACCCCTCATAATTCAAACGCAGCCCCCGTCATTGCTGCGCAAGATGCTACCAATTCAATAGCAAAAGAACCAGACACAACGGCGGCTGAAAAGGCCTTGCTGGCGCCTGTTGCCTTGACGGCCTTGGACCGGGTGAATGAAATCGACCAGTCCGCTGCCGCGCTGAGTTCGCGGGCGGAAGAGTTGAATCGCCCTGATAGCGGGTATGGCCCGATGTTCGACCAGGAGCGCGCTGAGCTGGCAACTCAGAAACAAGAACTGGCGACGGAACGCGCTGAGCTGGCCAAAGATTGGCCCAAGTCGGTGACCGGCATGCCTTCGAGCTTCACCACCGAAGCCGGGGCGCGTGTGGAGGCGCAATACGCCTTGATGGATGCAGCGGACCTGATCACTTCGCACGACGAGGGATTGCGCAAGAACCCGCTGTACCCGCCTGAACTGCAGCCGCGCGAGCGTGATCGTGCTGCCAGCGAAATGCAGGTGTCGGGCATTGTGCAGAAGCTGGACCCGGCCCGCCTGGGCTTGTCAGCCGATGCGGCCAACGGCGCGCCCATTGTGGGTGCTGATGGCTTGGTGGAGTCGGGCAACGCCCGCACCATCGCCTTGAAGCGGGTGTACCAGGCTGGCGGCCAGAAGTCGGAAGATTACAAGCAGTTCCTGCGCGCCAACGCAAGCCAGTTCGGCATCACCCCGGAGGCGGTCGACGGCATGGCTAAGCCGGTGCTGGTGCGGGTTCGCTCCACGCCGGTGAACCGCGCCGAGTTTGCGCGCCAGGCGAATGCCTCCACAGTGGCGGCCATGGCCCCTAGCGAGCAGGCCAAGTCGGACTCCAACCGGATCGACTCAATGGAGGACCTGGTGCCAGACGACGCTGGTGATTTCTCCAATGCCGCCTCACGCCCGTTCGTGCGGCGCTTCATGGCCCGTCTGCCCATCACGGAGCAGGCTGGCATGATTGATGCCAATGGTGACCTGTCCACCACGGGTTATGCCCGCGTACGCAATGCGGTGCTGGCCAAGGCCTACGGCGACTCGCCAGTGCTGGCGCGCATGACCGAGAGCATGGATGACAATTTACGCAATGTCTCCAAGGCCATGATGATGGCGGCGCCCAAGGTGGCGCAGATGCGCTCGGCGGTCAGTGCTGGCAACCGCTTTGATGCCGACATCACGCCCGACCTGATGGCGGCGGTAGAGGAATTGTCGCGATTGAAGGATGACGGCGGCTCGGTGCAGGATGCGCTGGCCCAGACTGACCTGATGGGCGACCAGCGTTCGCCCGAGGCCAGCCAGTTGCTGCAGTTCCTGAGCGACAACATGCGACGACCTCGCCGGATGGCGGATTTCATCGGCGCCTACATGGATGCGCTGGACGCGGCCGGTGACCCGAACCAGGGTTCGTTGCTGGGAGAAACGCAGGCGCCAGCCAAGAAGGATTTGTTAACTGCTGCTGAAAAGGCGACCAAAAATGAAGTTCAAGACGGTGGATCAAAAGGTGCGGGCACTGCACAAAAAGCTGGCGACCAAACTCAACGCCAATCCGAAGATGCGCAAAGCCGTGGCCGCAGCGCTCAAGCAAATGGAGTCGGCAATGGACCCCAAGCGGCCGCTAACGATGCAGGACAGCCCGGTAAAGGGTGGGTAGCCTTTCCGGGAAGCACCGGCACGCTGCGCATTCCGCGCGCCGAAATGCCACAGGTGAAAGCGGATCACCGCGGCGCACTGGTCAACTTCTTGAAGGCGCAAGGCATTGACCAGCAAACCTCTGAAATCAACCCAGCCGACCTGAAGCCGACGCAGGCCGAGTTCTCGCCGTCCAAGGTGGAGAAGTTCCAGCGGGCCACCACCAGGGGCGAGCGATCCGTTTTGACATCCTCGGACGGCTACATCCTTGATGGGCACCACCAGTGGATGGCGCACCTGGCAGAAAAAGCGCCAGTCAAGGTGATTCAGTTTGATGCGCCGATTCGTGAGCTGATGACCAAGGTGTTTGAGTTCCCGAGTGTTGGCGTGTCCGATGGCGCCACCACGACCAGCGCGCGCGATGCGGCCGCCCAAGACTTCAAGGATGCACTGGCCGACCTGGCGCTTATTGCCAGCAAGAACACCCGCGTGATGATGATGCCCGAGAGCACGCCGGACTTGATGCCGACACTGGTCAAGTTGTTTCGCGCTGCCATTGAGGTGGTGGGGGCGGACCTGCGCAAGGCCATTACCCATGTGAAAAATGCCATGAAGGCAGACCCGGCGCTGAAAACTCACTGGAACAAGATTTCCAACGAGCTGTATCAGAAGGCGGCACTGCAGGCCATGGAAAGCCCGTCGAACGATTCGCAAGACTTGTTCAGCATGCTCTCCAGCCCGAACCAGGGTGGATTGTTTGACCAGCTCAACAATGCCGAATCACCCAAGTTGGCCAAGATCAGCGGCCGCACCTACGACATGAAGCGAGACAATTACAAGGCGCAACCCGCCGCTGATTTTGTCTCTGCTGAGTTGCTTGGAACTGCAAATCAGACGATCAATGAGTTCTTCACGGTCAAGCAAAAAGCCTTGATCAGCACTGAGGACCGGGCTAAGGCTGAGGCTGACCTGAAGCCATTGTTGCAACTGGCCGCACTCGACAAGCCCGCTTTCGACCAGGCCATCATTGATGTGGCCCAAAAGCATGGCATTGGGCAAATGATTGCACCGCTCAAGTCCATTGGGCGCGCTGCTGAAAAGGTTGTGAACGACTACAAGCGGGATGCGGATCGGATTGCCGATTTGCTCAGAGCCACCGTGATCGTCAACAGTTACGCGGATGCAGAGAGTGTGATTCTTGCCCTGTCGAAAGAATTGGATGTAGAGCTGATCAAAAATAAGGCCGGAACCGATTTGTCAGGCATTGGCAAGGAGCTTTTAGGAAAGACGAAAAATCAGGATCGGGCGAATTT
>JFJP01020343.1_pt1 | contig 57253 bp, 42 predicted proteins | sample 431651 | NCBI WGS metagenome assembly JFJP01 (sample SAMN02602958, study PRJNA72255) | Microbial mat metagenome, whole genome shotgun sequencing project. | biome: fresh water; feature: sink hole; material: water; isolation source: purple microbial (photo- and chemosynthetic) mats found in... | reverse complement strand
CGCCATGATGTTCATGGACCAAGTCGATGCCGCGCTGGTAGCCACACTGCTCGCGGATCATGGTCATCAGCACTGCGACGACCTGGCGGGGACCCAACAATCGTTCGCGGTCGAAGCCGGTCGCGAGGAAGTCGATGAAGTTCCGCGCGTCATTGTGGATCGCGCGCTCATGAGAGGTGCTCATGAGGTCCGACCGCCGACCTCCCGAGCTTTGTCAAGTCTTTTTATAACAACGGCTTATGCGACACCAGGCCCGTGTCACACCACGCAAAGTCAACGGCATTGGCTGCTGGATGCCCTGGCCGATGCCTCCCAGGGCATCGCTGGTCTCGTGGATGATGCGCGCCATCTCTGCCGCGGTGGTCGCCTGCTGACCCGTCGCCTCGGCGATGCTGCGCGCCGCGTCCTGCGCCGTCTGGCTGCCGGCGTCGAGGCGCTGTACATGCGGGCGCAGGTCATCGACCGTGCGCCGGATGTCGGTGGCCGCCACCGATACCGCGACGGCGAGCTGCTTCACCTCGTCGGCGACCACGGCGAAGCCGCGCCCGGCCTCGCCGGCGCGCGCCGCCTCGATGGTCGCGTTCAGCGCCAGCAGACGGGTCTTGCTGGCGATCCGCGTGATGCTGTCGGCCAGTTCGGCCACCGCCGCCGAGGCCCGGCCCACGGCGTGGGCGGTCTCGGCGGCGCTCGCCACCTGCGCCGCCATGGCGGTGCTGCGGGTGGCGACCTCCTGCACGCTGGCGCTCATCTCTTCGGCGAAGGTGGCGAGGGACTGCACCTGCCCGACCCCCTGCGCGGCGCCGAAGGCGGCCATTCCGGCCGCCGCCTGGGCGCCCATGGCGGTGACGCTGATCTGCTGGGACAGGGTCGCCAGTTCGCCGTGGGCCACCGCCATCGCCTGCACCACTGGGGCAAGGTCCGGGGCTGATGGATGAGCCGGGGTAGCGATGGCTACGGTCGGCAACGCAGCGGCATCAGGCACGACGGCCCGGTTCGAGGTGAGGAAGCGCAAGATGCCAGCCGGCCGCATGTCACTGCATCATGACGAAGCACCGTTCGCGCTGCAATGACAATTGGCTCGCATTCCCTTAGCGTTTGAGCGCTGCTTCGCGCAACGCCAGCACCTCGCGGTAGTAGTCCAGGGCGCCAGCCAGGGCGGGGTCGTCGGGGTCCAGGGACACCGCCTTGATCTGCGCCGCCATCGCACCATCCAGATCGCCGAGCGCATAGCGCACCCGCGCGTAGGTGTCCTGCACGGCGGGATCCTCGGGCGTCAATTCGCGGGCATGCTCGGACAGGCGCAGGGCCAGATCCGGCTGGCGCCAGGCCAGATCCTCGTCGGTGACCCGCGCCCAGGCCAGTTCGTTGGCCAGTTCGGCCGACAGCCCAGCCAGCGGCAGGCGCTGCAGCGTGTCGCGGAACACCTCGCGCCGGTCGAGATGGCGCGCCAGGTCGAGGCGCAGGCGCAGGGCCTCGTCATCGAGCGGCTCGCGGGTCAGGATCTCGCCGGTCAGATCGAGGGCGCGCGGCAGCGAGGTCTGGTCGGCCTCGGCCTGCAGCGCCGCGCGCAGGCGCAGGCGCAGGGCCGCGACCTCGGCCAGCCGGGTGCGGTCGAAGCCGCCCGCGCGTTCACGCTCCCACGCCGCGGGCAGGCCGCGCAGGTTGCCACGCCACAGCAGCAGCCCGTCGCCGCCGACCAGGGCCGCCGCCGGCAGCGCCGGGTCCGGTCCCAGCCAGCGCTCGACCTGGGCTGCCTCAGCGAGGCGCACCACGGCGAGTCCGGCCGGCAGCGCCGGGGTCGCGTCGTCCTCTGGTTCGACGCACAGCACGACCAGGGGCGGCGCTGGCGAGCCGGCTGGCAGCGCCGGGGCCGCTCCACCGAGGTCGGCAGGCGGCTCGGCCGCCCACAGGCAGGCCAGGCAGCACAGGATGACGAAGCGCATGGCGATGGATCCTGGACGCCGGAAACGGCGGTCCAGGATCCCGCGCATGCGCCTCGTCACCTGGAACGTCAACGGCATCCGCGCCTGCACCAAGAAGGGCATGATCCCGTGGGAGGCGGTGCCCGGCTCGGACATCGTTGGCCTGCAGGAGGTGCGCGCCAACCTCGACCAGATCGGCCACCTCGCCGAACCCGAAGGCTGGCACGCCAGCTGGTTCGCCGCCGAGAAGCCGGGCTACAGCGGGGTCGCCATCGTCAGCCGGACCAAGCCCGACGAGGTGGTCGAGGGCCTGGACGAGCCCGACTTCGACCGCGAGGGCCGCGTCCTGAGTGCGCGTTTCGGCGACCTGCTGGTGGTCAGCGCCTACTTCCCCAACAGCCAGGAGTTGGGCGCGCGCATCGCCTACAAGCTGGGCTTCTGCGCCGCGCTGGAACGTCACCTGGCGGCGTGGCGGGCGCGCGGCTGCGCCACCGTGCTGCTCGGTGACTACAACATCGCGCACCAGCCGATCGACCTGGCCCGTCCGGCCGACAACGAGCAGAACCCCGGTTACCTGCCGCAAGAGCGCGCCTGGTTCTCGCGCTACCTCGCGCTCGGCTACCGCGACGTGTTCCGCGAGCGCAATCCGACCCTGGCTGGCGCCTACAGCTGGTGGACGATGCGCGGCGGGGCGCGCGCACGCAACGTCGGCTGGCGCATCGACTACGCCACGGTCAGCCCGGATCTGGTGGCGCGCGTGACCGACGCGCAGATCCATCCGGCGATCCAGGGCAGCGACCACTGCCCGGTGTCGATCGACCTGGCCTGATCCGCGATTGCTCGATTGGATCTCACGCGAAGGCGCGTGAGCCGCGGAGAAAACCTCAACTCGGCGATAGGGGTCACACTGAGCATCTGAGTGACCAGAGGGGAAATGCTTTGCATGGTACATCGACATGCACCGTCCGGGTGAACCGGAGAAATCGCGCAAATCCTTGTCTTGACCTCTGGTGGCTCTGGTTCTCCGTGTGAAATGCTGCGTTAAGGATCAATTCCCAAGGGATCGCGACAGATTCCTCCGCGTGAGCCTGCAAGGGGTCAACCTGGGCTGATCAGCCCTTCGCCACCTGCTCGTCGAGTTGGCGCGCGGTCGCCGACAGCTCGTCGGCGAGGCGCTGTACCGCCCCGGCCTGCTCTGCGGTCTGGACCACCGCCCCGACCACGGCCTGGATCTGCTCGGCGATCGACCGGCATGTGGCGGCAGCGGTGGTCAGCGAGCCAGTGATCTCGCGGCTGGTCGCGGTCTGCTCCTCGACCGCGCTGGCGATCGTGCCCTGGATGCCGTCGATCTCGCCGACCACGGTGCGGATCGAACCGATCGCAGCGGTGGCTGCAGCGACGTCGGCCTGGATCGCGCTGATGCGCCGGGCGATGTCCTGGCTGGCGTTCCCGGACTGCTTGGCCAGCGACTTCACCTCGCCGGCCACCACGGCGAAGCCACGACCGGCATCACCGGCCCGCGCCGCTTCGATGGTCGCGTTCAGCGCCAGCAGGTTGGTCTGCTCGGCGATGCCGGCGATCAGCTCGACGATCTTGCCGATCTCGCGGCTCGATACGCCAAGATTGTCCACCGCCGCGGCGCTGCTGCCGGCGTGGTTGACGGCTGCGCGCGCGACCTCGGCCGCGCGGCTGGTCTGCCGTGCGATCTCGCTCATGGTCGCCTGCATCTGCTCGGAAGCGGTCGCCACCGAGCCGACCGCGGCGTTGACCTGCTGCACACCGTGCGCGACCGCATCGGACTGCGCGCGGCTGGCGTCCGCCGCCTGGGCCAGGGTGGAACTCGCGGCAACCAGGCCTCCGGAGGCTCCGGACACGGTCTTGGCCGAGCCGGCCACCTCTTCGATCATCGTCCGCATGCGCTGGGCCTGGGCGTGATCGCGCGCCTCGGATTCCAGGATGCCGCCAGACACCCGGCGAGCAACGCGCCGACCGAACAGCAGGGCCAGGGCGCCGATGCCGGCGAGGACCGCGATCGCCAGCTTGGCGACCAGCTGCATGCGCCCGAGTGCCCCCTCCTGAGCGGTGCGCGCCTGCCCAGAGAGGTCCTCGACCTGGGTGTGCGCCAAGCGCAGCGACTCGGGCACCTGCGCGGACGACTGATTGGCCGCCGCCTCGGCTGCGACGCGTTTCTCCACCGCTACCGACAGGCCGTCCTGGCCCGAAAGCAGCGGCTCGACCTTGGACACCAGGATGCGGATCTCGTCCACCTGCCGCGCGTCCTCGACCGCGCCGGCCTTTTCGCACAGTCCATGCACGATTCCCAGCTTGACGCGCAGGTCGCGCAAGCGCGACACGGCTCCCTGGCGGAAAGCGCGGATTGTGGTGTTGTCCGCCGCCCGCGCAGCGAATCCACTGACGTCGTCTGCGAGGATGCGGGCCGACAGCAGGGCGTCGCGCGCGACCATTTCCAGGGTTACGCAATCGACCATCGTCGCGATCGAGGCGGCCGTGGTACGCTCGGCTTCGATCACCGCGACATGCAGCGGGTCGGCCAATTCCGCCAGGGACGAGAGCCAGGTCTCGACGCTGCTGGCCAGGACGCGGGCGCGTTCAAAGTAGGCCGCGCGGGGCGCTTCGGCGGCCAGGTCGACCAGTTGCGCCCGCCGCCGAGCAAGCAGCCCATCCGCCGGATCGGCGTAGCCTGTGAGGAACACATCAAGCGCACTGAGGATCGCCGCCTCGGCCGGGACGGCTCCACTCAGTTCGCTGCGCATGCCCTCGACCTGGGCCTGGACGCGGTCGAGGAGGGGATTCAACCGATGCCGACTGTCGATGGCCAGCGGGCGATCAACCATGCTGCGCAACTGGGCGACCAGTTCGCGCAACCTGGACAGGCGGTGCAGATCCTGGTTGTTGCGGCTACTCGCCGCCTGAGCCTGATTGAGCTGTTCCTGAGCCTCACTGCGCCGCCGCGCGGCGACCTCGACCAAGCGGTTGAGGCTGACCGTCATCTGCGCCACGCCAGCATCCACTTGGCGCACCGCTTCCGCACCGGTCTCGATCGCGCTCGCGCGCTCGAGCCGCACCTCGCCCAGGCGCTTGCACAGCGCCTCGAGTTCGACCAGGGCCTGCCCCGTGCGCACTCCACCCATGCGCTGGTCCAGGTTCTGGGCCGCCGTCCGACAGGCCGTCATCGCCTGCTCGGCGGCGCGTCCGGCCGCCATCACCGATGCGCGGCCGTCAGCCGCACCCAGCAGTTCGATCCGGCCAGCCGCAGCGGCCAAGGCCGCCTCCATCTGCGCCGCCGCCTCGCGTTGCGGCGTGGCGATTTCCGAGACCTGATGGCTCTGCCACACGATGACGCCGCTGACGCCCACCGAGACGACGATGACGGAGACCAGGGCCAGGGTCTGGCCGCGGGTCAGGGTGCGCAGCTGTGGTTCAAGAGACACGGAAACCTACTTGAGCGAGGTGATGCCGGCCGCCGTCCCGCCGGTCACGCGGGTCAGCCAGACGCGGTCGAGGGCGACGCGGCGTTCTGCCCCGTAGCTGATCGCCAGACCACCCAGGTCGTGGCCCTGCAGGCCGGCGAGGCCGGCGACCAGGCCCTGGCGGGTGGGCTCGGCCCCAGCCTTGTCGAGACCGGCCAACAGCACCCGCCCGGTGATATAGCCCTCGAAGGAGACGTAGCTGGGCTTGGCTGCGGCATCGACCTTGGCCAGCGCGGCCCGGTAGGCCAGCGCCACCGGCAGGGCCGGATCAGCGGGCGAAGGCACCACCTGGCTGATGATCAGACCGTCGCTATTCGCCCCGGCCTCGACGATGAGGTTCTCGGTTCCGACGAAACTGATCGTCGCGAGCGGACAGGTCAGGCCCTTGGCGCGCGCCTCCTTGACGAAGGTCGCGACCGGCTTGTACGGCCCGACCATCACCACCGCATCCGGCGTCGCCGCCTGCACCGCGGCGAGACCGGTCTGCACCGCGACGGTGTTGCGCTCGAAGGCGCCGATGCCGGCTACCGCCATACCGCGCTTCTCGAGCGCCTTCTTGGTGCCCGACAGCCCAGCCTGGCCGAAGGCGTCATTCTGGTAGAACACGGCAATGCGCTTGGCGCCAAGGTCGGCAGTCAGACGTTCGACCAGCAGTTCGGTTTCGTCGTCATAGCTGGCACGGACATGGAAGACCAGCGGGCTGGGCGGCTGGCGCAGGGCCATGGCCCCGGTGAACAGTCCCACCACCGGCACCTGGGCTTCGATCGCCACCGGCAAGGCAGCCTTGGCGGTCGGCGTGCCGACCAGGCCGGCGAGACAGAACACCTTGCGCTGCTCGATCAGACCCGCGGTGGCATCGACGCACTTGTCGGGGTCGTAGCCGTCATCGACGGCGACCAGTTCGACCGTACGCCCGTGCACCTGCGGAGTCTCGGCGAAAGCGGCGCGCAGCCCGAGATTCATGCCCGTACCAAGACCCTTGGCGGGACCGTCAAGGGGGCAGGGCTGCCCGACCAGGATCGGGTCGGCGGCAGCCAGGATGGCGGCACAGGCGACCAGTGCAGCCAAGGGACGCAACTTAGGGCAGATGGACAGCATGTGAGAGCTCCTCCGGGGGCGTCACTCTAAACACATCCCCCCCCATGATGCAAGGCCAGAGGCTGTCTGGCGAACAGCACGACCTTAGTCAGACCGAGAGGGCGGGGCGGCCCCGTGAAGCGCAGGTTATCTCACCACGCGCGCGCTGGCGCCCTTGACCAGCGCTTCGACCTCGGCCTTCGTCGCCATCGAGGTGTCGCCCGGCGTGGTCATGGCCAGGGCGCCGTGCGCGGCGCCGTAATCGACCGCCGCCTGCGCACCGAGACCGGCGAGGAAGCCGTAGGCCAGACCCGAGGCGAAGCTGTCGCCGCCGCCGACGCGGTCGAGGATGGCGAGGTGGTCGCGCTGCGCCGCCTGATGAAACTTCCCCTCGGCCCACAGCACCGCGCCCCAGTCGTTATCGCTGGCTGAATGCACCTCGCGCAGCGTCGTCGCGACGGCCTGGAAATTGGGATAGGCCTTGGTCACCTCGCCGATCATCGCCTGGAAGTTGGCCGGATCGAGGGCGCTGCGGTTCTCGTTGAGGCCAGGCACGGCGAAGCCCAGCGCCATGGTGAAGTCCTCTTCGTTGCCGATCATCACATCGACGTGGCGGGCGATCTCGCGGTTGACCTCCTGGGCACGCTTGGTGCCGCCGTAGGCCTTCCACAGGCTGGGGCGGAAGTTGAGGTCGTAGCTGACGATGGTGCCGTGCTTGCGCGCCGCCTTGGCCGCCTCGATCACCACCTCGGGGGTCTTCTCGCCCAACGCCGCGAAGATGCCGCCGGTGTGGAACCAGCGCACGCCCTGGCGGCCGAAGATGTCCTCCCAGTCGAAGTCGCCCGGCTTCAGCTGGCTGGCGGCGGTGTGGCCGCGATCAGAGCAGCCCACCGCGCCGCGTGCGCCGAAGCCGCGTTCGGTGAAGTTGAGCCCGACGCGCACGCTGCGCCCGAGGCCGTCGTAGGGCACCCACTTGATCAGCGAGGTGTCCACCCCGCCCTGCAGGATCAGGTCCTCAACCAAGCGCCCGACCGGATTGTCGGGAAAGGCGGTGGCGACGGCACTCTTCAGGCCGAAGCAGCGCCGCAGGCCGCGCGCCACGTTGTACTCGCCGCCCCCCTCCCAGGCCGCGAACTGGCGCGTGGTGTGGATGCGGCCCTCGCCGGGATCGAGGCGCAGCATGATCTCGCCGAGCGAAAGGGCATCCCAGGTGACGGACTGGCGGGGCTTGATGTTCATGCCGGCATGGTGGAGCTCCGCGCATGTGTTCCAAAAGAGTTCCAATCGCTGGACTGTGTTCCGCCATATGGAACATGGTGGCATGCCTGCCGCGCTACGCCCGCTGCATGACGGACTCGCCCTGCTCGCCCTGCTCAGCGACGCCAGCGAGGCGCAGGGCGTCAGCGCGGTGGCGTCGCGCCTGGGCTGGCCCAAGAGCCGCGCGCACCGCATCCTCGCCGCCCTGGTCGCGGCTGGCTATGCGGCGCGCGACGACGCTCGCCGCTACCGCGCCACGCCGCAGGTGCTGGCCCTGGCCAGCGGGGTGATGTCGCGCCATCCGCTGCGCGCCCATGCCCTGCCGGTGCTGCGCCGCCTGTGCGACCGCACCGGCTGCGATGCCACCCTGTCGGTGCTGCATGCCGGACGCAGCCTGGCGATCGCCGTCGACAGCCCGGCCGGCCGGCCGGCCGACGACCCCTTCTCCACCCTCGGCCGCACCTCGTGGCTGCACGGCGCCGCCAACGGCAAGGTGCTGCTGGCCTGGCTGCCGCTGGCCGAGCAGGAATCCCTGCTGTCCACCCTGCCGCTGCCACGCCTGACCCCACGCACGATCACCGACCGCCGCCGCCTGGCCGCCGAGCTTGAGACGGTGCGCGCCGCCGGTTATGCGGTCAACGACCGCGAGAACCATCCGGCGGTGTTCACCGTCTCGGTGCCGGTGTTCGACGGCTTCCACCGCTGCCTCGCCGCCCTCGGACTGTCACGCCGCCCCGATGACGCGAACGCGCTGCGCCTGGCCGAGCCGCTGAAGCGCGCCGCCGCCGGCCTCACGCGGACCATCGCCGGACTGCCACCGCGCAGCTGAGCGGCGCGGCTAGGTGGCGCGGCAGGCGGCCAGCGCCGCCGCGGAATCGCAGCCATCCGGCGCAGGCAGCTCCAGGCGTTGGTACTGCTCGGACGGGGCGTCGGAAGCCGCCATCGCCGCCACCAGCAGCGGGATGATCGCTGCCTCCTGCGCACGGTCGTGCAGCGGCGCCTTCTGCGCGTAATCCTGCTGCAGATCGTAGAGCCGCGTCTCCTGCTCGACGATCCAACTCGATGCGCCGCGCGGGAAGGCCATCACCGGGCAGCCCTTGGTGTGGACGAAGGGGCCGTGCTGCCGCCAGCCGCGCAGCTCCTCGACACTGTAGCGGCTGCGCATGTGCGTCGGCATGGTGGTGTATTCGTTGAGCGGCTGGTTGCCCCCCCGCCCAGGCCCGCGCATGTACACCTGACGGCCGTCGGTCCAGTTGACGTGGCCGCCGAAGATGCCGAACAGCGCGCCGTCGCGCAGCGGCGCGTCCGACTCCAGCACCGGGCGCAGCGGCCGCCCCTGCATGTTCGCCGGGATCGGCTGGCCGAAGAACTCGAGCAGGGTCGGCGCCAGATCGATGGTCTGCACCAGCGCCTGGCGCTGCACCCCGGCCACGCCTACCCGCGGATCCCACACCCACAGCGGGATGTGCGCCGCCTCCTGGTACCACGGCATGCGGCACTTGCCCCACCAGTCATGCTCGCCGAGGAGGAATCCGTGGTCGGTGTTCACGATCAGCATCGTGTCCTTCCACAGGTCCAGCTCATCCATCAGATCGAGCACGCGCCCGAGGTTGGCGTCGCACATCGAGACCAGGGCGCGGTACATGCAGCGCAGATGTTCCAGACGCGCGCTGTCGCCATCGTGGCGTTCGTAGCCCGGCCAATCGAGGGTGCTGCCGTCCCATTCATGCGGGTACATCTGCTGCCATTTCTTCTGGGTGAAGAACGGCTCGTGCGGGTCGAAGGTCTCGATCTGGCAGAACCACTGGTCGAAGGGGGCGTTGCGTCGGACGAAGTCCAGGCCCTCGTCGAAGGTCCGCGTCTGCGGCATCGACGCCTCGCTGGTGAACTGGGTGCGGTTGACCCAGTCCTGGGTCGTCATGTCGTCGAAGCCGCAGCGCGCCTTGGCCCCGCCGCGGTGGCGGCAACGCTCGCGGTCGGCCACCGGCCCGGCCCAGCCGAAGCAGGCATCGCCCTCCTGGCCGCGCACGAAGCCGCAGGTCTGGTAGCGATTGTGGTAGGTGCCGCTGCCGTCCTCCCAGTAGTGGTAGTGGTCGGTGACGAGGTGGGTGTGGATACCAGCGCGGGCCAGCTGCTCGGGCATCGAATCGTCGAAGCCTTCGAGCGGCCCCCAGGCGCGGTGCAGGAAGTTGTACCTGCCGGTATGGATCTCCTGGCGGGCCGGCATGCACGGCATCGAACCGACATAGCAGTTCTGGAACTGCGCCGTGCGCTGCGCCAGGCGGGTGAAGTTCGGGGTGAGGGTGTCGGTTCCCCCGTACGGCTCAAGGAACCGCCGGCACAGGGTGTCGTACATGATCATGATGGCGCGCATGCCGCCACCCTACGCCGGGGGCCATAGCCGGCCATGGCTGGAGTCGCGATGACTTGCACTAGAATGACCGCATGAGCGACGACCCATGGCAGCATTGGCTCAACGCCCTGGCCGATCCGGCGACCCCGCTGACGGTGACGCTGTGCGCCCGCTACCGCCAGACCGGCTGGGACATGGGCCGGCGGGTGCTGGACGACCACATGCTGCACCTGGTCCACGAAGGCGGCCAGGTCGGTCAGGTCGCTGGGCGGGCGCTGCGCACGGCCGCCGGCGACGCCCTGTGGGTGCCGGCCGGCCAGGTGCAGATCCTGCGCCAGCGCGCCGACCGCCGCTGGTTCGCCAAGCGCAACCTGCGCTTCACCCTGGCCGCCCCGCCACCCCCCTTGCCAACCGTGATCCCCGGCGCCGGCGCCCTGGCTCCGCGCCTGGACGACCTCCGGCGCACCTGGACGGCGCAGCAGCCCGACCGCCAGCCGCGCCTGCGCGCCCTGCTGGTGCTGCTGTTCAGCGATCTGCGACGCATCGCCGCACGCGCCACCCGCGGCCTCGATGCGGGCGACCAGCAGGCGGTGCTGGCGCTGATCGACCGCGACCCCGCCGCCCGCCTGGCACCCGCAGCCCTGGCCCGCGAACTGGCGATGTCGCCAACCTGGTTCGCCCGCCTGTTCCGGCGCACCTACGGCTGCGCCCCGCGCACCTGGCTGGTCCGGCACCGCATCGGCCAAGCCGCCGAGCGGCTGCTGTCGGCCGACAGCATCGGCGCGGTGGCGGCCGAGTTCGGCTATGCCGACCTGTTCCTATTCAGCCGGCAGTTCCGTACCGTCATGGGTGACAGCCCACGCCGCTGGCTGGCCCGCCAGCGCTAAGCACCGGCTGGCGCGGCCCGAGGTGAGAGCGTTATTGTTTCTTCCCCAGCGGTCAGGGCGCCTGGACGCCTCGCTGGTGACCCAGCAGCCAGTCGATGACGGTCCGATCGGCGAAGGCCTTGGCTTCGGCGCCCGGATGGTCGGTGCCGGGGTAGCGCGTCAGGGCAGCCTCGCCCTGGGCGGCCAGCTCGGCCTGCATCGCCGCCATCTCGTCAGGCGGGGTCAATTGATCGGCATCGCCGAACACCAGATGCACGGGCAGTCCGCGATAGCGGTAGGCCAGTTCACGGTCGCCGCGGAAACCGACGGCGGCGATCGCAGCGAAGCGCTCGGGCCGTACTGCCGACCACATCCAGGTGGCGATGGCACCGCGACTGAAACCGACCAGGACGATGCGCGTCGGATCGACCCGCCGCTGCGCCAGGTAGCGGTCGAGCAGATCGTCGAGGGCTGCCTCGTTCCACAGGCCCTCGCCACGGAACGGCTGATACTCCTCGACATTGGCCGGCTGCAGCACCAGGGCGGGGAAGCCGGGCGAACGTCGCGCCAAGGCCACGGCCTGCCGGGTCGCGAGCTTGGCGACATCGCCCTGCTGGCTGCCGCCGGACCCGTGCAGGCACACCACCAGCGGCCAACGCCGCTGGGCGTCCTGCTCATAGCCCTCGGGCAGGAATTCGGCGTAGGGCATGTCGGCGAACAGCGTGAGGTCACGACGCACGCGCCACCACCACGCGCGGTCGGCCTGCTCGGCGAGCATGGGGTCGATCCCCTCGTCCCGCGCCGCGAGCAGGCGGGCGGCATTCGGCTCCCGCACGAATGCGCTGCGCAGGATGCGTCCAACCTGGATCTCTCCGCACACCGGCAGCGCACCCAGCCCCTGCGGCAAGGCCGTGGGCAGACCGGCCCAGCCGGGGACGCCGAACATCCAGGTGCGGTAGTCCTGCTGCCACGCGCTGACGCGGTAGCAGGTCAGGTAACGGCGCAGCCGCAGCGTGCCGTCGCCACCGGACACCTCGACCAGTGCTCCGTAGCGGCCGGTAGCTTGCGGTACCGAGCAGGGCTGTCCCGCCGCGTCGAACCAGCGCGTGCGCAGGTCGTAGCCGCCGGTGATGTCGTCGGCGAGGTTCGCGTCGCGGAAATCGACGGTCGGGAAGGCCGCCCCGGTGAACACCCAGCCAGTTTCGAATTCGAGGCGTTCGAGGGCTTTCCTCCGATCGCCATCCAGATCACCCAGGCCGGGCAGGTCGAGCGCAGCGTCCCCGAGGCTGGCGTGCAGGCCGGCCAGCGCGGATCCCGGCGCTGGCAACGGCACGGTGAAGGACGCGACCGCGCGGCCGGCCTCGGCCACAAGCCGCGCCCGACCCAGTTCTGCATCACCCAGCCGCATCACGACGGCCTCGCCGACCCGCGCGGGCGGCGCCTCAACCAGCACGCGCAGACGGCGCCAGCGCTCGGGCGCCAGCGAGATCGCCGTGTCGCTCGCCGGTCCTGGCGCCCCGGCGAGGCGCAGCACGCGACGCCCCTTGCCAGCCGGTTCGCCGGGGACGGCCCAGGCCGCCCGACGGTTGCTTCCCGGCCCGTCCCAGTCGTTGTGCAGCACCTGGAACGAACACAGCGCTCCGACTTGCGCCACCAGTGGCAGCGCCGCCCACGGCAGACGCGCCTCGATCAGGCGTCGCCCATCCTGACTGCTCATCTTCCATTCCACCGTGATATCGCGACCGGCACGCTGGTGCACGAAGCAGCGCGCGACGGGATGGGCCGCGCCAGCATCGGGGCCGATGACCGGCTGGTAGAGACCGGTACCATCCGCAGCGGCGAGGAAGAGCTCGAGGCTGTCGCGGGTGTAGAGGGCGCCGTCCTGATCAGCGGCGTGCCAGCGGTCATCGCGCAGCTCGACACACAGCAGCAGTCCGTGATCGTCCCAGCCCAGACGCATGTCCAGCGCCTGGTCGGCCGGATCGGGGAGAGCACGCGGCAAGGGCCCCCATTGGGTGGCCCACGACAGGGCAGAGATGTGGTAACCGCGCTCGCCCCAATCCTCGCCACTGCCATCGATGGCAATGCCGTCGAGACGCGGAATGTCGAGCGGGTCGGCAGCGCTCAGCGGAGCGAGCAGCAGGATGGTCAGCAGATGACGAAGCATGCCGCCACTATCTCAGGCCGCTGTCTGATGGCAGAAGCTATTGCGCAGCTGGCTGGGACTTCTGCGTCGCCGGCGCAGGCTTCTCCGGACCGGGGCCTGGCACCGGCTCGGTGTTGCGCAACACCACCTGCCCGAGCGTGCCGAGGCCCTGGTGCAGCACTTTCTCCAAATCACCGGCGAAGCGTTCGAGATCCTCGGGGTCGTTGCCGTCGAGGTGCTGCAGGCGCTCGCGCAGTTCGCCACTCTTGCCCATGAAGTCGATGAAGCCGCGCAGCAGGTTGGCGTTGTAGGCCGGGGCCGACTGGTTGGCCTGGTAGCCGACCACCTTGGCCGCGGCGGCGCGCTCGACCTGCATCGCCCGGTCGTGCGCCAGCTGGCGCTGATACTCCTGCTGGGCGGCCTCGAATGCGGCGGCCTGCTGGGCGACCTGCTGGCGCATCTGGCCGATCTCCCGCACCACCAGAGCGATGCCGCCGCCGATCACCAGCGCGAGGACCAGCCCGGCGCAAGACAGCCAGAACCACAAGCGCAGGCGTTCGCGGTCGCGCAGTTCGGCGACGCGCTCGGAGACCAGGCGGTCGACCTCGGCCTGCTGTTGGGGATCGAGGGGCATGTCCGAGGATAACGCATTGCCACGAATGCCAAATGCTGGAATGCTGAAATGCTGGAATACGGGCAGCCGTCTGTCTTTCCATTCCAGCATTCCGACATTCCAGCATTTGGCATTTCCCCAATCCCCCTCAGCATGCCCGTGATGACGCAACGCCTCGGCATCCTCCTGTCCGGTTCCGGCACCACCTACCAGAACCTCGCCGACCGCATCGCCGATGGCAGTCTGCCCGCGACCATCGCGGTAGTGGTGGCCAGCCGGCCCGACGCCTACGGCATCGAGCGCGCGAAAAGGCTCGGCCACCCGTGCGTCGTGGCCAAGGATCCGTCCGAGGCGCTGCGTGCGCATGGCGCGCAGTGGGTGGCGATGTGCGGCTGGATGCGCTTCTGGGATCCACCCGGCGAGTTCGCCGGGCGGACCATCAACGTCCACCCCAGCCTGCTGCCCGCCTTCGGCGGCAAGGGCATGTACGGGCACCATGTCCACGAGGCGGTGCTGGCGCACGGGTGCAGGGTCAGCGGCTGCACCGTCCATGTGGTGCGCGGCGGCTACGACACCGGCCCGATCATCGACCAGTTGGCGGTGCGGGTCGAGGACGGCGACACCCCTGACACCCTGGCGGCACGGGTGCAGGCCGCTGAGCGCGAATTGTATCCGCGCGCCCTGGCCAGGGCCATCGCGCGGGGCTGACCTGCGTCTTGCGCTTCGCCCTCCACGCCTGACCGTTGCGCGGATGCCCCTCCAACTGGACCCCAAGGCCCTCGAATCGCACCTCCCGCATCGCGGCTGCAACATGCTGCCCGATCTGGTCGAAGTGCACGACTGCGGCAAGGTCGCCCGCTCGACCGCCACCGTCCTGCCCGGCGATGCGCGCGGCCGCCTGGTGATGGGCCGGCGCGACGCGCAGGGCCGCGCCTGCTGGTACGAGCCCTTCGTCTTCGAGTTCCTCGCCCTGACCGGCATCCCGCTGCTCACCCCGCGCCTGGCGCCGGCTGGCAACGTCGCCGTGTTCAGCTCGATCTCGCGCGTGGTGTTCAACCGCCAGGTGCCCTTCGCCGGCAAGCTGGTCGGCCACGCCGAGATCACCCGCGACCGCGCCCCCTTCACCGTGTTCGGCACCTGGGCCGAGATTGACGGCGAGAAGGTGCTGGAGGCCGAGGTGATGAGCGGCGTCTCGACCCTGGCCGAGGTCTCCGGCCGTCCGCCCAAGCCGCTGCCGCTGCCCGCCAGCGAGCCGATCAGCGACTTCGGCTGGAAGGAGCGCCCGATCCGCTTCGTCGATGGCGTGGTCTCGTGGGACGCGTCGACGAAGAAGATCGTCTGCGCGTACACCTACCCGCACGACCACCCCTTCGTTGCCGGCCACTTCCCCGGCGCCCCGCTGATGATGGGCGTCACCCAGCTCGCCTCGGTCGCCGATGCGGCGTGGGTCGCGGCCAGCCGGCTCGGGGTGAAGTCGTGCACCGCCTCGGGCAGCGTGAAACGACCCGACGGCAGCGAGGTCGCCGAGGTGCGCGAGCTGGTCCTGGCCGATGACGGCGGCGTGCCACGCATCGCCAGTCTGCGCCGCATCGCCTTCCGCGAGCCGGTGCGCCCCGGCGACACCCTGCTGATCGACGCGACGCTGGCCTGAATGCTCGCCAAGCCCGGTGAGGACAGCGACGAACGCCTGGCCGAGCGCTGCCGCGACGGCGACCTGGAAGCGTTCGGCCTGCTCTACGAGCGCTACCGCCGGCCGATCCTCGCCTATCTCTACCAGATCGTGCGCGACTACGACCAGGCCGCGTGCATCGGCCAGGACGTGTTCGTCAAGGTGTTCCAGCGCGCCGACCGCTACGACCCGACGCGCCGTTTCTCGACCTGGTTCTACACCGTGGCGCGCAACACCGCGCTCGACTGGCTGCAGTCGCGCAACCGCCGCCCCCAGGTGTCCTTCGCCGATGCCGACGAGGATACGCCCGGCGCCCCGGTCCTGCCCGACCGCAACGCCAGCGAGATCGGCGAGCGCCTGCAGCGCCGCGAGGCGGCCGAGGTGATGGCGCGCGCGGTCGGCGAACTGCCGCAGATCTACCGCGAGATCATCGAACTGGTGGTGTACCAGGACATGACCTACGAGGCCGCCAGCGAGATCCTCGGCGGGGTCAGCCTGGGCACCCTGCGCAGCCGCATGTTCCACGCCCTGCGCATGTTGCGGGCCAAGGTCGAAGCGGTGGCGGGGCCGGACGGACGCAATCTCATTTAGCCATTGCCCCAATTCCCATTGCCACAGGGGTTAGGGGTTAGGGACATTGCACCGCCATTGCCACAGGGTTTAGTCCGCAGCCTAACCCCTAACCCCTAACCCCTAGGGGCAATGGATCGGCCTAACCCCTAGGGGCAATGGACCGGCCTAACCCCTAGTGGCAATGATCATGCACCTCACCGACCCCGCCGATCTCGTCGCCCACGCCCTGAAGACCTTTGGCGCCGACTGCGCCATCGCCTTCAGCGGCGCCGAGGACGTCGTCGTCCTCGAATACGCCAAACAGAGCGGCCTGCCCTTCAGCGTTTTCACCCTCGACACCGGCCGGCTGCACGCCGAGACCTACCGCTATCTCGACCGTGTCGAACGCCACTACGGCCTGCGCATCGAGGTGCTGTTCCCCGAGGCCGCCGCGGTCGAGGCGCTGGTCAAGGCCAAGGGCCTGTTCTCGTTCCGCACCGACGGCCACCAGGAGTGCTGCGACATCCGCAAGGTCGCGCCGCTGCGCCGCCATCTCGGAACGCTCAAGGCCTGGATCACCGGCCAGCGCAAGGACCAGGGCGCGACGCGCACCGCCCTGCCGCTGGTGCAGACCGACCCCGCCTTCCGTGGCCTGGGCGGCGGCGAACTGATGAAGTTCAACCCGCTGGCCGAGCAGTCCTCGGATCAGGTGTGGACGGTGATCCGCGCCCTCGACCTGCCGTTCAACGAACTGCACGAGCGCGGCTTCATCTCAATCGGCTGTGAACCCTGCACCCGCCCGACCCTGCCCAACCAGCACGAGCGCGAAGGCCGCTGGTGGTGGGAGGATCCGGGGCACAAGGAATGCGGGCTGCATAGTGGAAACAAACGCTAACGCCCTGATCGCCTTCTTGGATTCACAGGGAGGAACGGAGGGAACGGAGGCGAGGTGGTCTTTGTCTACTCCTTGTGCGAACTCTGTTCACTCCGTTCCTCCCTGTGAACAGCACAAGACTGCAGCGTCAGCGACCGCTTCCCAGCGGGGTACCAGGCCCATAATCCCCCGCCATGCAGATCACCGCCGACGCCCACGTGACCCTCCGCTATGCCGTCGCCCTTGACAGCGACGTCGCCCCGGACAGCGATGCCGACGGCCAGGTGACCGAGTTCATCTGCGGCCGCGGCCAGATCCTGCCCGGCCTGGAAACCAAGCTCGCCGGCCACAATGAGGGCGAGCGGGTCGATCTGACCCTGACTCCCGCCGAAGCCTTCGGCGAGCACGACCCGGCCCTGGAGCTGCGCGTGCCGTTCAGCGACTTCCCCGAGAACGCGCGCGAGGTGCTGAAGCCCGGCATGCGCTTCCGCGGCCCGCACCCGGCCGACGCGGCCAAGGTCGTCGCCTTCACCGTCACCGCGATCAACGGCGACGAGGTGGTGGCGAACGGCAACCACCCCCTGGCCGGCAAGACCCTGCGCGTCGCCTGCGAAGTGCTGGCGGTGCGCGAAGCGACCGAAGAGGAACTGTCCGGCGGCGGTGGCTGCTGCGGTAGCGGCGGCTGCGGTTCCGGTTCCTGCGGAGAAGGCTCGTGCGGCAGCGGTGCCTGCGGCTCGCACGAAGGCCACGACCATGAGCACGGCCACGAGCACGCCGAAGCCAAGGGCGGCGGCTGCGGTTCGGGCGGCTGCGGTTGCAACTGACGGTCGATGATCCGCGTCTGACCTGGGTGGCGCCGCAGGCGCCGATGCGCGAGGCGGATGGCCTGCGCCTGGCCCGCTTCCCCGCCGCGACGGCGGCTCTGCTCGCCGGCCAGATCGGGCCGCTCGCCAATGTGCGCTCGTCCAGCGGCTGCGGCCTGCGCCTGGCGACCGACAGCCCGTGGATCGAACTGCAGCTCGCCCGGCTGCGCCATCACCAGCCTTTCCCCGCCGCCTGCGCCCTGGAGGTCGAACACGCTGATGGCGTGGCCATCGTGCCGGGCGCCGATCTACGCGAACAGCAGGGCGAGGTGCGCGTGCGCCTGCCCACCGGCCTGGAACGCGGCGGGCCGCTGACGCCATGCGCACTGTGGCTGCCGCTGATCTCGACCTGCGTCGTGGCCGGCGTGGCGGTCGCGGACGGCGCCCAGCTCGCAGCCACACCTGCCCCGGTCCCACGCTGGCTGGCGATCGGCGACTCGCTGACCCAGGGATTCAGCGTGCAAAGCCCGACCGACTGCTGGGTGCATCGCCTGTCGCGCCGCCTCGCCCTGCCGGGCTGGAATCTCGGCGTCGGCGGGCTGAAGATCGAACCCGAGGCCTTCCGCTGGGCGCTGGAAGCGCGGGTCTGGGATGTGGTCACCATCGGTCTGGGCAGCAACCACGCCTGGCGCCAATCGGATGCCGACACCGCGGCCGAGCGCGCCGCGCATCTCGCGCGACTCGTGCTGGCCGGCCCACACCGCCGCGTGGTATGGATCCTGCCGCCGTGGAAGCCGTGCGAAGCGGGCAAGGGGCCGAGTGACTTCCAGGGCGTGCCGCTCGGCCCCGACACCGGCGAGCGCGTGCGTCAGGTACGCGAGAGCCTGCGCACGGCGCTTACACCATTCGCCCCGCGCCTGGTCCTGGCCGAAGGCCATGTGCCAGAGGACGTCCGCCTGCTGCCCGACGGCCTGCACCCGGTCGCGCACGGTTCTGCGATCATCGCCGAGCGCCTGGAGCCGGCATTGCGCGGGTGAACCGGCCTCCTGCATGCAGATCACCTGAGAGCCGCAGACGCTACGGACGCTCGCGGTTCCCGTCCGCGGCCCAAGTGAGGATGACGCCGGACTCGCCGTCGCCGTACGGTTCAGCGGACGAAAAGCCCGCATAGAAGCCCGCAAGCAAGCCCCGATTGGCGAGCAGGCGATCCGCCCGCCGACTGACCAGGGCGAAGGCCCGGGCATCGGCTTTCGACGGCGACGTGCCATCATCCCAGCGCCAGCCGACCTCTGCGTCGTGGGCTGCCCCCAACCAGAAGGTGTCGCTGTCGGGCCGATCGATCAGCAGACGCAACGCGGCCGACGCATGGGGGAGATGGCCGCCGGCCCGCGCCGCCAGGGCGCGGGCGGAATCCCAGGTCATGCGATGGCGGAGGTCGAGGATCAGCCGACCATCCGCGTAGGTGGCAAGGCGTCGCAGGCCGGTCCAGTCGCCGCGGCCGACCAACGCTGCGATTAGCGCCGCCTCGGCTGGCCCTTCCGCCCCCCGCCGCCGCAGGCCGTCGGCCAGTTCCTCGAGCGTACCTCCATCGACAGCAACCGCGCCATGGAGGAACACCTGCCGTAGCTGCGGCATGCCCAGCAGCGGAGCAAACGACGAGACGCGCGCTCCGCGCAGGTCGAGCCTGACGATCCTCGAACCGCGCAGCGGTTCGAGATCCAGCCGCGCGTCCTGGGCCCTCAACTGCACTAGGCTGGTGACGACTGGCCGCAGGTCCAGGCCTGCGGTGTCCGAGATGTCGAGGTCGAATAGCGGTTGGCCGGCGAGCGCCGCCAGATCGGTCACCGGAGTGCCGGCGATGCCCAGTTTACGGAGCCTGCCCGATGCCAGGGCCGAGAGGTCGCGGACTTGGCTGCGATCCAGGCGCACCTCGCGCAGGACGCTCGCAGCCAGCGGCGACAAGTCGGCGATCGGGGTGTCGGTGGCATCCAGCTCTTCCAGCGGATGACCGCGAAGCGGCGTGAGGTCGCTGATCCGCGTGCGGTTGATGACCAGGCGGCGGAGCTTGCCGCCCGCGAGCGGGGCCAGCGTGGCCACGGCGCTGCCGTCCAGTTCGAGCGTGTGCAGGTGTGTGGTGCCTAGTGGGGTGAGATCGGCAACCGGGGTGTTGTCGGCCTGGAGACGCCACAATGGCATCCCCGCGAGGGGCCGCAGATCACCGACGGCAGTGCGGCTGATGTCGATGGTTTGCAAGGACAGGCCGGTCAACGGCGACAGGCTGCTGACACGGGTCTGGGCGAGCGACAGATCGCTCAACGATGTCATGCCCGCCAAGGAACGCAGGTCGGCGACCTCAGTCTCCGTTAGCTGCAACCGCTCCAGCGGCATGCCGGACAGCGGAGACAGATCGCGGACCACCGTTGCGGCCACCGACAGTTCACGCAGCGGCATGCCGGACAGTGGCAACAGATCGCCACTGCCACAGCCTTCGGCGTGCAGTTCGATGAGTGGCGCACCACGCAGCGGCTCGAGGCTGCCAAGCCGGTGGCCACGCAGATCGAGGACGAAGCGGCCCTCGATCCGCGTCGCCGCCTGCACCATGGCACGCGTGGCCTCCGGCTCTGTACGGTAGGCGGCATGGCCAAGCAGGCGCAGTGGCGCGCGGCTGGCCGGATCCGAGCTGTGGATCTGGGTCAGACGCTGCAACGCGCGCGGCAGATCATCGCCGTCGATGGCGGCGATGGCGTCCAGTTCCCACATCGCCGCCAACCGCGGATTGCCGGGATGTCCGCGCTCGAGCCGTTGCAGCAGGTCCGGCAACCGCACGCTGCCTTGCAGCGCAACGCAGGCCCCCAGCAGCGCATCAGCTTCCAACGCCGTGCCGGGATGGTCGTCTGCCAATTGCAGGTAGGCGGTCGCCGCCTGCTCGCTGCGACCGGCGTCGAGCAGGCCGTCGGCATAGCGCAGCGGGCTCGCCCGTCGCGGATCGCCCAGCCGTTCGACCCGCAGATTCTCCAGGCGCAGGCCCGGCTGCCAGGCACGCAAATGGATATGGCGATAGGCATCGTCGCCCAGTCGTCGGGCATCCTGGTAGGCCAGCACCTGACGGCCATCCACCGCCAGGATGCAGCGGCCGTCCTCGACGGCCAACTCCAGACGGTAGCGGCGGCCGCGTTCGAATGGGACATGGGTCTCCTCGGACGACTGCAGCATGCCGGGTTGGCGCTGGACGGCGATCAGCGTGCGGTGGCCGCGGTAGCCGGCGAACTGGGCGACGATTCCCGGCGGATACAGGAACGAACGATCAGGATGCTCGGGCGAGGCGTTGACGATGATTTCGCAGGCATCGAGCCCGGCGGTCCAGGTCGCATCGACGGTGACGCGTACGCTGCCCGGCACCTCGACCGGCAGGTGGAGCAGTTGCTGCGCCCCGAGGATCAGTCCGCCCGCCTGGGCGGCGACCGGAAGACGCTGCCGCGCCGACAGGTTGAGGTCGGCGTCCCACGATCCGGTGGTGAGGCCCTGAGCTGCCTCGGTGGTCGTGAAATCATGCTGCCAGACCGTCTGCCATAGACCGAAGCTGGCGCGGTGCTCGCGCCAGATCCAGGCCGCGAGCACAACGAACGCCAGCATGGCCAGCACGCTGGCGGTCCACCCGAGGCGGCGCTGCACCCGCTGCGTCCGCCGCGCCGCCAGCAGATCCCGCAACACCGAACGATGCTGCGGCTCGGCCGCATCGAGCAGACCCTCGGCCAGCGCCAGGTCGCCGCGCCTGATGGCGAGACGCGCCTTGCTGCCGCGCACCCGGGCGAGGGCCTGGCGCGCCGCGACCAGGGCCGGCGATTCCGCGAGGACCCGCTGCAGGTCGTTCTCGATCCGCTGGAAGGCCTCGTAGTCGCCATGCCGCTTGAGTTCGTCGAGGTGGCGTTCGGCGGTGGCGACCACCGCTTCGGCATCACGATGCCGAAGCCACGCACGCAGTTCGTCGCGCAGCGCCTCGATGCTGGCCTGGCGTGCAGCCGGATCGGCGTGCACCGCCCGCTCCATCACCGCCAACAGGCTCGCCGGCACGGCGGCACGCTCGACCTCGGTGGGCGGATCGAACTCGCCCTGGCGTTTGCGCTCCCAGAAGCGCTCCGGAGCGACGTCGTGGAGCGGCGGGCGCAGCAACACGAGATGCCACAGGGTCGCCCCAAGGCCGTAGATGTCCCATGAAGCGACAGCCGACCCGTGTCGGGCCTGCTCGGGCGCCATATACAGCGGGGTGCCACCGCCACCGCCGATGCCACCGCCGCCAAGGCGCACGGCCGAGCCCCAGTCGACGACCAGGACCTCGCCGTAATCGCCGACCATGATGTTGCCCGGCTTGATATCGCAGTGCAGATAGCCGCGCGCATGCGCGAAGGCGATCGCGTCGCAAACCCGGACGATCAGACCGACCCGCTCGTTGAGCGGCTCCAGACGCTCGGCGCTGTGGCCGGCGGCGAGATCGCTGATGATCGCGGCCAGGGAGCGGCCGCTCGCCTGCCGCATAGCAAACCACAGCCGGCCATCGGCGGCCCGCCCGAGATCGTGTACCGGCAGCACGCTGGGATGCTCGAGGGCGGCGGCGGTACGCGCCTCGTCGATGAAGTGGCGGGCGCGCTCGGGCTGGGCCGAGACCGCGGCTGGCAGCACCTTGACCGCGACCGGACGGCCGAGCAGGCCGTCCTCGAAGGCGAAGACCTCGCCCCCCCCGCCTCCACCGAGCAGGCGTTGGAACGACCAGCGTCCGCCCTCGGCCAGCGCATTGTCCGGCAGTTCCGGCGGCACCCGGTCGCCAGGATCGGGCGGAGTCGTGCCCTGGGTGCGCGGCGTGGTGCTGTCCAGCGGATCGCCAGCCCCCCGGCCGTGGAAACGCTCGGCGAGGCGCGCCGCCTCGGCCGCGAGTTCGGCATCAGGTCGGGTGACATCGAGGGGGCGGTCTGACGGCATTCCGCCAGTGATAATCCGCAGGCGCGGCCGGGCTGCAACTGCGCGCTCAGCCGACCTTCAGCCCTCGCCGCGCGTCTGCTCGGCGACCAGGCGGCTGAACAGGCCGCCGCGTGCCAGCAGCTCGGCATAACCGCCATGCTCGGCGATGCGGCCGTGGTCGAGGACCAGGATCTCGTCCACATCCCTGATTGTCGACAGGCGGTGGGCGATGACCACCACGGTGCGGGTGCCGCGCAGGGCGTCGACGACCTGCTTGATCGCGCGCTCGGTGACCGCATCGAGGGCGCTGGTCGCCTCGTCGAGGATGAGCAGGCGCGGTTCGCGCAGCAGGGCGCGGGCGATGGCGATGCGCTGGCGCTGGCCGCCAGACAGCGACACCCCGCGCTCGCCGACCTGGGTCTCGTAGCCGTCGGGCAGGGCGATGATGAACTCGTGCGCCTGGGCCGCCTGCGCCGCCGCTTCGATCGCCGGCTGGCCGGCGCCATCGCGCGCGAAGTCGATGTTGTCGGCGATCGAGGCCGAGAACAGGATCGGATCCTGCAGCACCACCGCGACGTGATGCCGCCACCACTGCTGGCGGATGTCACGCAGATCGTGGCCGTCCACCGCCACCATACCGGACTCGGGATCGTAGAAGCGCAGCATGAGCTGCGCGAGCGTGCTCTTGCCGCTGCCCGAGGGGCCGACCAGGGCATAGCTACGGCCACGGCGGAAGGTGAACGAGAAGCCGTCGAGGACATGAGGCTTGCCTGCATAGGCGAAGCGGACCTCGCGGAAGGCGAGTTCGCCGGCGATCGGCGGCTCGCCGGCCCCGGGCTTGTCGGCAGGCGACGGCAGCACATGCAGGTAGTCGTTGATCCGCTCGAGGGCGGCCAGGCTCTCCTGAAGCTGGATCAGGTTGTCGATCATGCGCTGCATCGCGTTGTTGAGGCTGCCAAGATACATGATGAACGCGACCAGCGCGCCGATGCTCAGGGCGGTGTAGCCATGGGTGATGAGCCAGGCCCCGGCGATCGCGACCAGGGCGGCGTTGACCACGACCATGGCGTGGGTGACGCTGGTGAAGCGCCCCTGCATGCGCGCGGTCTGGAGCTGCAGGCTGCGCACCAGCGACGAGCGTTCGGTGAACTGCTCGATCGCTTCATGCTCGCCAGCGCTCGCCTTCACCAGGGTGATGCCGGCGAACATCTCGGCGGCGATGCCGGTGATGCGGCTCTGCCCATCCTGCACCGCCTTCTGCTGGCGACGCAGTGCCGGCGTGACCCGCCACATGATGAATCCGGTGATCGCCAGCGGCAGGCAGGCAAGCAAGGTGAGCTGCCACGATACCAGGGACAGCCACACCGCGACGCCAAGGAACAGGGCGATGTCCATCGCGTAGTGGACGATGCCCTTGTCGAACAGCGCGCCAGCCGCGGCGATGTCGCTGCTGACGCGCGCTCCGAGGGCGCCGGCATGGTGGCGCTGGAAGAACGCCATGCTCAACCGCTGCAGGTGGTGGAAGAGGCGCTGGCGCAGGCGGTGCTGCACCTCGGATTGCAGCTGCACGCCCAGGACATGCCGCCAGTAGGTGGCGATGCCGGCGAGGACGACCGCGACCAGGGCGATCAGGCCGTAATGCAGCAGCAGCGGCCACGCCTGCTCGGCGCCCAACCCCGGCTTCAGCACATCATCGATGACATGGCCGATCACCCAGGGGATCGCCAGCGGAATGAAGAACTTCGCCCAGCCGAAGAGGACGGTCAGGACGAGCCGGCCGCGGACGCGCAGGAACGGCTCGCGCAGCGGTTCGAGAAGCTGCCTGAGCGTGGGCTCGCTGCCGGTCGTTCCCGCAGCGCCGTCATCCTTGGTCATGTTCGGATGATGCGGACGGGACCCGCCGGTACAGAGGATGAGGCTACTCTGCAGCCGCTGCCCGCCTCCGGCCCAGCTCCTCCTTGATCTCCACCATCTTGGCCTCGGTCAGCGGATAGCGCCACAGCAGGAACAGAGCTAAGAGCAGCAGGCAGGCGGGAACCAGGCTGTAGAGGATGCGCATGTTGAGGATGGTCTGCGGATCCTGGGCGTGCTCGAGGACGGGATCGAAGCCGGAGGCGACCAGCACCGCACCGGCGAGCAGCGGGATGAAGGTACCGATCATCTTCATCAGGAAGGCCATCATCGCGCCGAACATGCCCTCGCGCCGCGAGCCGGTGTTCAGCTCATCGACATCGGTGACATCGGCCATCATCGTCGGCAGCACGGTATAGACGCTGGAGATGCCGACCGAGAAGAAGAAGGGCAGGATGAGCTGGTAGTAGGGGTGCTCGGGATCCATCGCCCACCACTTGAGCGCGGTGCCGAAGGACATCAGCACCAGGGCGTAGCGCAGCGTCCGGTGCTTGCCGAAGCGTTTGCACGCCCAGGTGATGATCGGCAGGGTGAGGAAGCCGAGGCCCCAGGCGATCATGCCGATATAGAAGCCCATCTGCGCGCCGGCGAGGGCGCTGCCCATCACCCAGTACACATTGAGGTAGAAGCCGATCTGGGCGAACAGCCCGTTGGTGAAGCCGATGAAGGTGTAGAGCGCGAAGATACGCAGGAAGTGCCTATTCTTGACCGTGATCCACATCGACTTGACGAAGCCGATGCGGTTGCCGCCGCCCTTGCGCGACTGGACCTGGGTGCGCTCCTTGACCCAGATGCACATGATCACCGTGCTGGGGATGCCGATGGCGCAGGCGAGGATCGCCACCCACAGCAACCCATCGACAGCATACGCGAACAGCGGCAGGAAGCAGAACCACGGCACCGCCGGAGCGACCAGGCCACCGAGCTTGTCCACCGCCGAGCGCCAGGCGACGACGCGCGTACGGCCGTGGTAGGAGGGGCACATCTCGATGCCCAGGGCGTAGTAGGGCACCGACTGCACGGTGGTGAGGGTGGTGAACAGCAGCATGACGATCAGGACATAGATGATGATGCGCTGCTGGTCGGCGTAGCCGGGATTGAAGAAGGCCTCGAAACCGGCGGTGATCGATTCGAAGGTCCCCTTCTTCTGCTTGGCTGCCGCCGCCTTCTCCGCCGCAGCAGCCAGGTCGGCGATGATCGCGCGGGCTCGCGCCTGGTCATGGACGGTGCCGGACGCCACCGCCTGCGCCGCCACGATGATGGTCTCCGCCTGCTCGAGCTGAGTGCTCGCCCGTTCGAGCTTGCCGCGGGTCGCGGCCAGCACCTCCTCGGGAACCCCGGCATCGGCGTCAGCGGTGGCCGCCGCGAGCGTAGCCTGGGCCGCGCCAAGCACCCCAGCGAGTTCGCCGTGCCGGTCGGCCAGCGACTGCATGGTGGCGGCCTCGCGCGTACGCCCCGTCTCGGTGGCGGCGTGGATCGCCACCGCCTCGGCCAGCAGTCCCTTGGCCGCATCGCTGCGGGTCAGCACCTGCTGGACCGCCAGCACCGTCGCGCTGGCGGCGGGGGCCGCCTCGGGCTGGGCGACAGCGGTTGCGAGCAGTCTGGCGCGACGTGCCGTCGAGACCGCGTTCTCCGCCTTCGCCACCTCGTCCTTGGCGCGCTTGGCGCGGTCGGCATCGACCTTGCGGATCTCCTCCGCCGCCTCGGGATTGAAGCCGCTGGCGGCCCGGTTGGCGACCCCCTGGTCGAGCCACTCCTGGCGCTGCTGCCAGGTGCGTTGCATCAGCCCCAGCACGGTGTCGGTCTTGGCCAGCGCGCTGTCGGCCTCGGCGACCAGTCGCTGCGCCCGCTCGACGGCATCGGCCGGCACTGAACCATCCGTGGCATCCTGATACAGCGCCACCGCCGCCTTCTCGGCCTCGGCTGCCGCCTTGAGCGACTCGCTGGCCTGCTTGTTGGCCTCGAGCTGCTCGTTGCTGAGCGTCTTCTCGCTCCACGGGAAGAAGGCGACGACGCCGACCAGCATGGCGATGCGCAGGCAGCCGCCGACCAGGATGTAGGGCCGGCGCCGACCCCACCGGCTGCGGGTGTTGTCGGTGATGTAGGCCATGACCGGATCGGTGACGCTGTCCCACAGCGTCTTGATCGCCAGCACCGCACCGATCAGCAGCGGGTTCACCAGCATCGCCACGACCATGATGCTCTGCAGCACATGGAAGAACTGATTGGCGATCGCGCCCTCGATATTGCCGAAAGCGTAGAGCAGGATCTCCTTGAACGAGGCGTCCTGCTCGCGCGGATCCTGGGGGGAGCCGGCCGGACTTTCAGTGGGGGTGGCTGGCGGCGGGTTGCTCACGCGGCTGCTCCTCGGCGGCGGCACAACGCGGGGTCGGCGTGGTATTTCGATTATTCAATTGACAACCGCCACTCTTGCCTGGTGTGGACCCTGGGTTGTCCGCCCCATATGCGCTCTCCAGAAGCTCGACGGCGAGGCTTCCGTCAGCAAAACCAGACGGATAGGATCTCAACCCCAGGCGAGCAGGAGAGTCGCCACCGCCGCTCCGCGCAGCAGCACATCCCAGCCATCGCGCAGGCGCAGGAACAGCAGCGGCCAGGCGCACAGCAGCCACGGCGAGGGCGCGGCGACCGGTTCCTGTGGGAGATGCACGGCGCCCCAGTCGGCACACGCGACCAGCACCTGCAGGCTCCACTCGACCAGGCGGTAGAGCCCTTCCCACGGTCCGGATTCCCACAGCCCGGCGCCGAGCAGCAGCGGCAGGCCGGCCCACAGCGCGAGCGTGGCGGGGATGCCGGCGACCAGCGAGGTGAGCCACGACCACGGCGCGACCTGGCCGAAATGCCAGGCGATGAGCGGCGCGGTAGCCAGGGTCGCCGCCAGCCCGATTGCCAAGCTGTCGAGCGCGCTGCGCGCCGACCACAACCCCAGGCGCCACACCGGCCGGTCGAGCGGCCACGGCTTGAGCGGCAGCGCACGGTTGCGCACCTGGATCAGATCGAGACCAAGGGTGACGATGCCGAGCACCGCGGCGAGCGAGAGCTGGAAGCCGATGTCGCGCGCCAGGCCGGGATCCCACGCCACCAGGGCGAGAGCCGCAAGGGCGACCGGCCCAAGACGGTGCGGCTCGCGCGCCAGCACGCTGTAGGCCAGCACCGCCAACGCCATGGCGCAGGCGCGCACTGTCGCCGGGCTGCCGTAGGTCAGCCAGGTGTAGCCGACCACCAGGACGCCGAGGCAGACCAGACGGGCCGTCCAGCCCACCCCGACACTGCGCAGCAGCCACCACGCCAGACCGGCGGCGATGGCGAGATGCATGCCACTGACCGCCAGGACATGCGCCAGCCCGGCGCTGCGGAAGACCGTCTTCTCCGGCGCGTCGCCGCGCCCAAGCAGCAGCGACCCGGCCAGTTCGCGATGCGGACCGACGCGTTCGAGCGCGCGCCAGGCGAAGCCGCGGCGGCCCTCCTCGCGCGCGACCACCTCCAGTTCGACGGCGCGCACGGACTCGCCGCGCTCCTCGCGCTCCCACACCCCGCGCACCGTCGCCTGGTCGCCGGGGCGCACCTCGGGCAGCGCCGGCGCGCGCACGAACAGGCGCGCGGGTGGCGTCCAACCCGCGGGCTGCAGCACCTCGGCATCGACCAGACGGAAGCCCTGGTTCCAGCCCTGCCACACCACGCTGGAGACCGTGCCGCGCACCTCCAGCAGCCGGGTCGTGCCGGCAGGCGGCTCGGGAGCGGGCGCGGCGAGGGCCGTACCGATCGCCGCGGCAGCGGCGAAGCCGGCCCAGCGCGCCGCCCACGGCCAGCGCAGCGCCATCGCCAACGCGACGATCCCGGTGCCTAGCGCCCACGCCCACCAGCCGGCAAGAGCCTGCGGCGCACAGCAGCCGAGGACCAGGCCAAGGGCGAGGAAGGGCAGCCACGGAGCCATGGACAGCGCAGCATCACAAACCCGCCAGCAGCGGCAACCCCGTCAGCGGGCGCGCGTGGAGGGGCAGCCGGGACACGGCGGACGCGGCGGCCGCACCGGCCGCACCGTCTCGCCGACGAAGCGCGCCTGCCACAACGGCAGCAATGCGACACGCTCCTGGCGCGCACCACTCCACGTTTCGTAACCGTTGGCACTGACCAGCAGCCGGCCGTCGGGCAGTTCGCGCACCTCGGCCGCTAGCGGCGCGCCACTGACCGCATCGGTGACCGCGAGGCGCGGGGCGCAGCCGCATGTAAAGATCATGTACACACAGAGGACCAGAGTGCTATGCGGCATAATTTCTGTTCGTAACTCTGGTGGCTCTGGTGCTCTGTGTGAACACATCGTCCCAGTTCACACATGCAGCTGCGAGGTGCCGCCCAGGTGCTCGGTGTAGCGCGCGATCGCCGGCTTGACCTCCTCGGCGAGGAAGCGGTCGACCTGCTCGGGGGCGCGGCCGATGAAGGTCGCGGGGTCGAGCAGTTCGTCGAGGTCGGCGTGGATCGGCGCGAAGAAGGCGTCGTGGCGGATACGCGGGATCAGGTCGTTGTCCTTGCCCTCGCCCTTGACCACCGCCGCCGCCTGGTGCGACAGGACGCGGATCTTCTCGTGCACCTCCTGCCGATTGCCGCCCGCCTCGACCATCGCCATGATGATGTTCTCGGTCGCCATGAAGGGCAGCTCGGCGTCGATGTGGCGGCGGATCATGCCGGGATGGACGACCAGGCCCTCGCATACGTTCTGCAGGATGCCAAGCACTGCGTCACTGGCGAGGAAGGCCTCGGGGATGGCGATGCGGCGCACCGCGCTGTCGTCCAAGGTGCGCTCCATCCACTGCACCGCGTGCGTGTTCATCGCGTCGGCGGCCAGGCCCATCAGGTGCCGTCCGAGCGAACACGCGCGTTCGGCACGCATCGGGTTGCGCTTGTAAGCCATCGCCGACGAACCGATCTGGTCGGCCTCGAAGGGTTCTTCGACTTCCTTGAGGTGGGCGAGCAGGCGCAGGTCGGTGCCGATGCGGTGCGCAGTGGCGCCAAGGTTGGACAGCGCCAGCACGACCTGCGAATCGACCTTGCGGGTGTAGGTCTGGCCGGTGACCAGGAAGGCGGAGGGAAAATGGAAGGCGGCCGTCACCTTGCGGTCCAACTCCTCGACCTTGGCGTGGTCGCCGTGGAACAGGGTGAGGAAGCTAGCCTGCGTGCCGGTGGTGCCCTTGACCCCGCGGAAGCGCAGGTCGTCACGCGCGCGCTCGATGTTCTTCAGGTCGATCAGCAGATCCTGGATCCACAGGCAGGCGCGCTTGCCCACCGTGGTCAGCTGGGCGGCCTGGAAGTGGGTGTAGCCGAGGGTGGGGACCGAGCGCTGCAGGTGGGCGAAGGCGGCGAGGCGCTCGATCACGCGCGCCAGGGCGCGGGCGAGCAGTTCCAGCCCTTCGCGCATCAGGATCAGGTCGGTATTGTCGGTGACGTAGCAGCTGGTCGCGCCGAGGTGGATGATCGGGGCGGCGATCGGGCAGGCGGCGCCGTAGGTGTGGACGTGGGCCATCACGTCATGACGCCGCTTCTTCTCCTCGCGCGCCGCCATCTCCCAGTCGATGTCGTCGGTGTGCGCGGCCAGTTCGGCGACCTGCAGTTCGCTGATCGGCAGGCCGAGGTGCATCTCGGCGCGCGCCAGCTCGACCCACAGCTTGCGCCAGGTCGAGAACTTGCGCTGGTCGCCCCACAAGGCCTGCATGGTCTTCGAGGCATAGCGCGAGCAGAGGGGCGAGTCGTAGCGGGTGTGGTCGGTAGCCATGATGGGCGGCAGCGTGGGGGTTTTGGCATGGGGGCAACCGGGGAGGATGGAGGCGGAAGGCGGAAGGCGGAAGGCGGAAGGCGGAAGGAATGCCGCGCGCTTCGCGCGCCTTCGCGGAGACGGCCGTCGCCTACGCTTGCGCAGCAACTCTTCCGCCTTCCGCCTTCCTCCTTCCGCCTTGTCATCTACCCTTCCTCCATGCCCGCCCCCCTGCGCGTCGCCTGCCTGGCCGCCGCCGCCACCGCCGATCCGGTGGCCAATGCCGTGCTGGTCGAGGCCGCCCTGGCCGACGCGGCGCGGGCCGGGGCGCGCGTGCTGCTGACGCCGGAGTGCATGCTGACCGGCTATCCCGGCGCGGTGCGAGACGATCTGCAGAGCATCAACACCTGCCAGCTGGCCGAAATCGAAGATCGCCTCGCGCTGCGCGCCGAGCGCCTCGGCCTGCTGCTGGTCCTCGGCACCGCCTCCCCGACCGCCGATGGCGGCTGGTCGAACGACGCCTGGTGCTGCGGTGCCATCGCCCCACGCCGTCACCGCAAACGCGCCCTGACGCCGGGGGATCGCGCGCACTTCGCCGCCGGCAGCAGTGCGACCACACTCGACCTCGACGGCTGGCGCCTCGCCGTGTCGATCTGCTACGAGGTGCGCTTCCCCGAGCTGTGGACCGACGCCGACGGATTCCTCGCCATCGCGCACATGGCCGGTCCCGACCCCGACCCAGGTACAAAGGCGCAGGTCGTGCCGACGCTCTACGCCGCACGCGCCGCCGAGTGGGCCGCGCCCCTCGCCCTGGCCAACACCGCCGCGCCCGACCGTTGGCTGGATTGCGCCGTGTGGGATGCGCGTGGGATGCGCGGCGGCACCTGCGGCGCGGGCCTGCTGGTCGGCGAACTGATCCACCGCGACAGCCTGCCACCGTGGTACGCCGGGCTGCGCCGCGACCGCCTGGCGCTCGCCAGCGGACCTGCCCGGGGCGTCTGAATCCCTATTCGATCACACTGACCAGGAAGCCCTTGAGGTAGCGCGTCTCGGGCGCGGCGGGCAGCCACGGATGGTCGGCGGGCTGGCCGAAGTCGGCGTCATGGCGCAGGGTGCGATGTAGTTCGGCGGCGGCGTCGCTCGCGGTGGCGAGGAATTCTTGGCTTCCGACATGCGACGAGCACGACCACGTGGCGAGACGTCCGCCCGGACGCAGCAGGCGCAGGGCCTGCAGGTGCAGGTCGCGGTAGCCGCGCAGCGCCCCCGGCACCGCCGCACGGGTGCGCGCGAAGGCCGGCGGGTCGAGCACGATGAGGTCGTAGGTCGCACCCGCGGCGACCTGGGCGCGCAGCCAGGCGAAAGCGTCGGCGGTGGCCGTTTCCAGGGCGTACCCCTGGCGGGCCGCTGCCGCCGCAGCGTCAGCCAGCCCGGCGGCCGACTGGTCCACCGCGACGGCGCTGCCCGCCCCGGCCGCCAGCAGGTGCAGGGCGAAACCGCCGCGATGCGCGAAGACGTCGGCGATCCGTCCGCCGCGCGGCGTCCAGGCGGCCAGGGCGCGATGCGCCTCCACCTGGTCGAGATAGGCGCCGGTCTTGTGCGGATCGAGCAGATCCACATCGAGTTCGACCGCGCCCAGGTGCACCCGCACGAGCGTGCCGGGTGGGCCGTGCAGCACCCGGCTGCGCGTCGGGAGGCCCTCCAGTTCGCGACCCCGCCCATCGCTGCGCTCGACGATCTGTGCTGGATGGCACAGCTCGCCCAGCAGGGCGACGATAGTGTCGAGACGCCGCTCGATGCCGCCGGTCAGGGCCTGCACCACCAGGCGGTCGGCGTAACGCTCGACCACCAGCCCGGGCAGCAGGTCGCCCTCGCTGGACACCAGACGCAGGGCCTGGCGGTCGGGGAGGGTCGCCTGGCGATGCGCCAGGGCGGCCTGCAGACGGCGGCGCAGGAAGGCCTCGTCGAGGGCGCCGGATGCGCGGGAGCACAGGCGCACCGCGATCTGGCTGGAGGCCGAGTACCAGCCGCGCCCGACCGTCCGGCCACGTCCGTCGGCGACCTCGACCTCGTCGCCGTCGGCCAGACCGGCCAACGCGGCCGGTTCAAGCTCGGAGCGGAACACCCACGGGTGGCCGCCCAGGCAGCGGTGGGTCTGGCGCGGGACGAGGCGCAGGGCGGGGGGCATGGACAGGCTCTATCCCGGCGCAGGTCCGGGGCAAAGGCCGTGGCGGGGCCGGCCGGGGCGCATAGGGTGCCGGCGTGGACCGCGCCGAAGATCTCCGCCGCCGTATCTCCCTGTTGACCGAGGTCGGCCTGGCCCTGTCCAGCGAGACCAATCCGCGCGACCTGGTCGAGCGCATCTTGCAGGCGGCAATGGAGTTGACCCGGGCCGACGGCGGAACGGTCTATGCGGTCGGGGCCGACCGCCTGCGCTTCGAGATCATCCACAACCAGTCGATGGGCATCCACTCGGGGGTCAGTGGAATACGCCCGGTCCCGCTGCCTGATGTGCAGCTGCGCTTCTCCGACGGGACCGAGAACCACGCTTCCGTGGTCGCACACTGCGTGCTGACCGGAGCGACGGTCAACATCCCCGACGCCTACGACGCGCCCGGTTTCGATTTCGCCGGCACCCGCGCCTTCGATGCCCGCAACGGTTACCGCACCACCTCGGTGCTGGTTGTGCCGATGCGCGACCACGAGGGCGTGATCACCGGCGCCCTGCAGCTGATCAATGCACGTGATGCAGGCGGCGGCAGCGTGCCCTTCTCCGACGGCGACCAGGATCTGGTCGAAAGCCTCGCCTCGCAGGCCGCCACCGCGCGCACCAAGCACCAGCTGATCGAGGACCAGCGCCAGCTCTTCGAATCCTTCATCCAGCTCATCGCCACGGCGATCGACGAGAAGAGCCCCTACACCGGCGGTCACTGCCGGCGCGTCCCCGAGCTGACCATGATGCTGGCCGAGGCAGCAACCCGCAATCCGCGTGGCGGCATCGCCGGCTTCGCCATGGACGACCGCGACCGCTACGAATTGCGCATCGCCGCGTGGCTGCACGACTGCGGCAAGATCACCACCCCGGAATGGGTGATGGACAAGGCGACCAAGCTGAGCGCCATCCACGACCGCATCGAACTGGTCGCCACCCGCTTCGCCGCGGCGGCAGCGCAGGATCCGCTGCAGGCGGCGCAACTCGCCGACGATCTCGCCTTCCTGCGTCGCTCCAACACCGGCGGCGAGTTCATGCGCCCCGAGGACCAGGCGCGGGTGCGCGCCATCGCCACGCGCAGCTGGACCGCCCTCGACGGGTCGATGCAGCCGCTGCTGACCGCCGACGAGGTGGACAACCTGTGCATCGCCAAGGGCACGCTGCTGCCGCGCGAACGCGAGATCATCAACCACCACATCGTGGCGACGATCAAGATGCTGGAATCGCTGCCCTTCCCGCGCCAGCTCAAGCGGGTGCCGGAATTCGCCGGCGGCCACCACGAGCGCATGGACGGCAAGGGCTACCCCAAGGGCCTGCACCGCGCGCAGATGAGCGTCCAGGCCCGGGTCATGGGCATCGCCGACATCTTCGAGGCACTGACCGCCGGTGACCGCCCGTACAAGAAGGCGATGGCCCTCAGCCAGGCCCTGGCGATCCTCGGACGGATGAAGCTCGACGGGCACATCGACCCCGACCTGTTCGACGTCTTCGTCCGCGAACGGGTGTGGCTCGACTACGCCAAGCGCTTCCTGCGCGAGGAACAGCTCGACGAGGTCGATCTGGCGCGCATCCCCGGCTTCCTGCCGTGACCGCGCTGCTGCTGATCGGCCCAGAACTCGCCGCCGACCCTGCCCTGCCCGCCCTGCAGGAGCGCCTGCGCCTGCGCGGCGCCGCCGGCGTGGTGGTCGAGGCGCTGTCGGCCAAGGTCCTGCTGCGCGCCGCCGGCCCCGCCGCCGCCGTCAGCTGGCTGGCGACCCGTAATCCGACGGCCGTCCCGACTGCAGCCACCGCCGGCTTAAGCGGTGTGGTGCTGATCGGCCTCTCTGGCGAGGACAGCGATGAGGGCGTCCTGGTGCGCTATGCGCCGGATCTCGAGTCAGCGACGATCGCCATGGTCCCGCCGGGCGGAGGTTGCTGGCATTAGGCTTGGGGGCCGCAGGCCCCCAAGCCTATAGAATATCCGCAGCGACTCCCGCCAGCACCGAGCGCTCCGACTTGGTGAAGGTCACATGCCCGGCCAGCTCCTGGCCACGCAGGCGCTCGACCACGTGGGTCAGGCCGTTCGAGTTCGAGTCGAGGTAGGGGTTGTCGATCTGGTGCGGGTCGCCGGTCAGCACCACCTTGGTGTCCTCGCCGGCGCGCGAGATGATCGTCTTGATCTCGTGCGGGGTCAGGTTCTGCGCCTCGTCCACGACCACGAACTGGCGCGCGATCGAACGGCCGCGGATGTAGGTCAGCGCCTCCATCGTGATCGTCTCCTCGGCGATCAGCCGCTTGATCACGTCGTCGGGGTCGCGCTCCTCGCTGGCGAGCAGGAAGTGCAGGTTGTCGAAGATCGGGCCCATCCAGTGCTGCAGCTTGTCGTCCTTCGACCCGGGCAGGTAGCCGATGTCGGCGCCCAACGGCATGATCGGCCGCGACACCAGCAGCTTCTTGTAGCGTTCGGAGTCGATCACCTTGTTCAGGCCGCAGGCCAGGGCGAGCAGGGTCTTGCCGGTGCCGGCGCGCCCGACCAGGGTGACCAGCTTCACCCGGTCGTCGAGCAGCAGCTCGAAGGCCATGCGCTGCTCGGGGCTGCGCGGCGTGACGCTGTAGATCTCGGGCGGTTCCTCGACCAGCGGCCGCAACATGCCGGAGGCGCCGTCGAAGCGCAGCAGGGCGGTGTGATCCTTGTCGGTACGGTCGCGCAGCACCACGAACTGGTTCCACACCAGCGGCAGATCCTCTTTGGGGACCAGGGTCGCCGGATCGGTCTGCGGTTTGTGCGCCAGGTCATCGACCTCGTCGCCGGAGACCTCGACGGTGACATAGCCGGTGTACAGCTCGTCCACGTTGACGCGCATCGCCTTGAAATCTTCGCTGGGGATGTCCAGCGCATCGGCCTTGACCCGCGCGTTGATGTCCTTGGAGATGAAGAAGACATTGTGCCCGGCCTTCTTCAGCGCCGCTGCGCAGCCGAGGATGCGGTTGTCGTTGATCCCAGGCGCCATGCCGTCCACGTCGGCGTAGTCCATCAGCACCTGGATCGTGCCGCCCTGGGGCGTGACCACGCCCGAGCGCAGGCTGCCCTGGTGGCGCAGGCGGTCGAGGGCGCGCGCGACCTCACGCGAGTTCTGGCCCAGCTCGTTGCTGGCGGTCTTGAACTTGTCGAGCTCCTCCAGCACGACCATGGGTATGACGACGTGGTTGTCGGCGAAGGCGAACAGCGAGGCCGGGTTGTGCAGCAGCACGTTGGTGTCGATGACGAAGGTCTTGGCGCTGTTGGCGGGGGGCATCAGGTGGTCGCCTTCCAGGTGTGGATCCGCGTAAGGCCGGCATGGCCACCTCGGATGCTCTTCTGTGCGCATGCGCATCGGGACTGCAAGGGTTCGTCTGCCATTCCCGCCTTCCATTCCTCCTCCTATCTGCTGTCATCCCCCGCCATGACGCAGGACCTCTACAGCCTCCACCGGGTACGCCTGGCCACCGCCGACCAGCCCGTGTTCGAGGCCCTGGCCGGTGCCATCACTGGCCTGTCGCGCGCCCAGGCGCGCAAGGCGATGCGCTCCAAGCTGCTGAAGCTGGGTGGCACGCTGTGCGAAGATCCCAAAGCGGTGGTCCCGGCCGGCGGCGCCACCGCCGAGCTCGACCTGCGCCAGGGCCTGCGCACCCCGTGGGTGCGGGCGCGTCACGGCGAGGCGCCGATCGAGCAGGTGATCAGCCTCGGCATCCTGCACCTCGACGAGCAGCTGTGCATCGTGGACAAGCCGAGCGGCCTGGCTTCGGTGCCGCCCCCGGGCGAGCGCAAGGTCCACCACGTCGGCGAGGTGCTGCGCCGGCAGCTGCGCAAGCAGGGCCGCGAGGCCGGCTTCCTCGGCGTCGTCCACCGCCTCGACCGCGACACCAGCGGCTGCATCGCGGTCGCGTTGACCCGCGAGGCGCAACGCATGCTGGCGGCACAGTTCGCCGGCACCTCGGCGGTGCGCACCTACCGCTGCGTGGTCGCCGGGCAGCCGCGCGCCGACGCCGACGAGATCCGCGGCAAGCAGGGTCGCGGCGCCGATGGCCGGCGCGCCCTGGTCGAGGAGGACGAGGCCGGAGTCGAGGCCGTGACGCGCTACAAGGTGCTGCGTCGCTTCGCCCGCCACGCCGAACTCGAAGTTGAACTCGGCACCGGCCGCACCCACCAGGTGCGCGTCGCCCTGGCCGCGATCGGCTGCCCGGTGATGGGCGACCGGGTGTACGGCAAGGAACGCGCCGACGCGCGCGCGCCGCGCCTGATGCTGCACGCCTTCTCGCTGGAAGTGGACCACCCGCGCAGCGGACGCCGCATCCGTTTCGAAAGCCCGCTGCCCGACCTGTTCCGCCAGGTGCTCGGCGAGTGCGAGCGCGCCGAGCCGTACCAGCGCACCATGTCGCGTCCGCGTCCGCACCGGGCGCACTGATCCAGGCGCCATGCTCCACCGGCCCGTCTACGCCCGCGTCCCGTGGTGGTGGCTGAGCCTGAGCGCGGCGCTGTCGCTGGTCGGCATGTTCTTCGTCGCCAGCGCCACGGCTGACGGGGCCAGCGACGGCTGGATCTCACGCGAGACGGGCGCCCAGCTGCTGTGGTGGCTGTTCGGCGGCATCGCCGCAGCCATCGCCCTGCACGTCTCGCCGACCACCTGGCGCAATCTGGCCTTCCCGGCCGCCATCGCCGGTCTTGCGGTGATGCTGCTGATGCTGCTGCTTGCCGGCACCGCGCTGGTGCCGCGCATCAAGGGCCAAGCGAACTGGATCGTGCTTGGCGGCCTGCGCCTGCAGCCGGTCGAACTGGTCAAACTCGCCACCCTGCTGACCTGCGCGACCCTGGCGGCAGGGCCGAATTTCGACGCCCGGCGCCTGGCGCACTGCGGCTGGGTGCTGCTGGTCGCCGGGATTCCCATGGCGGTCGTCGCACGCGAGGACCTGGGCAGCGCCCTGACCATCCCGCCGATGGTGCTCGGCATCCTGCTGGTGGCCGGCATCAAGTTGCGCTGGCTGGTGCTCGCCGGGCTGCTCGTCGCCACCGCCGTGGTCGGGGCTTACCACGTCCTGCCGCGCGAAGGTCCCAAGGCCTACCAGTGGCGGCGCATCGACGCCTTCCTGCATCCCGAGAACTATGCCCTGGCCGAGGCCTACCAGACCGAACGTTCGAAACGTTCGATCGGCAGCGGGCAGTGGGTCGGCAAGGGCTACATGCAGGGCGAGCAGAACCGCCTCGGCTGGGTGCCCGAGAAGCACACCGACCTGGTCTTCGCGGTGATCGGCGAGGAGGTCGGCTTCGTCGGCTCGGCCCTGTTCGCCATCCTGTTGCTGGCGTGGTGCGCGGCCGGCCTGATCGCCGCCTCGCGCGCCCCCGGCCCGTGGAGCCGCCTGCTGTGCGCCGGCTTCACCTGCCTGACCGGCGGCCAGGCGGCGATCAACCTGTGCGTCGCCACCGGCATGATGCCGGTGACCGGCGTCACCCTGCCCTTCGTCAGCTACGGCGGCTCCTCCCTGGTGGTGTGCTGGCTGGGCCTGGGCATTTGCGCGTCCTCGTGTGCGCTGGAGCGGGAAAACTGACTGTGCGATTGGTTCGGCGTTCCGCAGGGGCCTGCGTGGGATAGACGGTTTTTGGCGACTCAGCAGGCGGGTGATGTGAAACCGTCGATATATCTCACCTGTCCCCAACGCCGCACGTCGAACGCCGAACGCCGAACGCCGAACGCCGAACGCCGAACGCCGAACGCCGAACGCCGAACGCCGAAAACGCCGAACGCCGAACGCCGAACGCCGAACGCCGAACGCCGAACGCCGAACGCCGAACGCCGAACGCCGAACGATTCCCCCCGTCCGGGGTTTGCCCCGCCCGCCTTGCCGCGCGGCGGCGCCGGGTTAAGCCGCCGTCCATGGCCGCACCGATCGTCGATTTCGCCTTCGCCAAGCTGGAACGCGATCTCGCGTTCGTCATGGCCTGCTTCCACGATGTGCTGGCCGGTCTCGGCCACCGCGAACTCGCCGGGCGACTGCCGTGGCACGGTGCCAGCGCCCTGCCGCAGACCCTCGAGGAGCGCGAGGTGCAGATGCTCTCGCTCGCCTTCCAGCTGCTCAACATGGTCGAGGAGAACGCCGCCAACCAGGCGCGACGCAAACGCGAGAGCGACGACGGCGTCAGCGCCGAGCCCGGCCAATGGGGCGCCGCCCTGGCTGGCCTGCAGCGCAGCGGTTTCACCCAGCAGGATATCGCCAAACTGCTGCCGGCGGTGCGCGTCGAGCCGGTGCTGACCGCGCATCCCACCGAGGCCAAACGCAGCACCGTGATCGCGGCGCAGCGCGAGCTGTATCTCGCGCTGGTGCGGCGCGAGAACACCATGTGGACCCCGGCCGAGCAAGAACACATCCGTGAAGAGGTCACCGCGCTGGTCGAGCGCCTGTGGCGCACCGGCGAGATCCGCCTGGTCAAGCCCGACGTCGCTTCCGAGCGACGCAACGTCCTGCACCACCTGCGCGATGTCTTCCCCGAGGCTGTGGTGCGCACCGACCAGCGCCTGCGCACCGCCTGGCGCGACCTGGGCTGGGACGAGGCCGCCCTTGATGGCCAGGGCCGGCTGCCACGCGTGCGCTTCGGCTCGTGGGTCGGCGGCGACCGCGATGGCCACCCTGGAGTGACTCCGCACGTCACCGCCACCACGCTGAACGAGCTGCGCCGGGCCGCGCTGGGCGTGCACCGCTCGGCCCTGCGCCACCTCGCCGAACGCCTGTCGCTGTCGGCCCGCCTGCAGGCCCCGCCCATCGCCTTCGCCAGCGCGATCAGCGCCCGCGCCGAACTGCTCGGCGAGGCCGGTGCCGCGGCGCTGAAGCGCAATCCGCTGGAACCGTGGCGGCAATGGTGCTCGCTGTGCCTGGCGCGCCTGCCCGATGGCGGCGACGATGCGCTGCCCGGGATGTACCGTTCGCCGAACGAACTGCTCGCCGACCTGGCGGTGCTGCGCGGCGCCCTCGACGAGGTCGGGGCGCGGCGCCTGGTGCGCCTGGAACTGGCCCCGGTCGAGCGCACCGTCGAGTGCCTCGGCTTCCATCTCGCCGCCCTCGACGTGCGCCAGAACAGCGCGATGCACGATGCCGCGCTGGCGCAACTGCTGTGCGCCGCCGGCATCGAGGCGGCCGGCTGGGCCAGCTGGAGCGAGAAGGAGCGCCTGGCGCTGCTCGACTCCGAACTGCGCACCGCGCGGCCGCTGCTGCACGCCGATGCCGCCTTGGGCGAGGACGCGGCGCGGGTGATCGGCGCACATCGCACGCTGGCCGCCCACCGGGCGGTGCATGGCCGAGACGGCCTCGGCGCCCTGATCGTGTCGATGACGCGGTCGCTCTCCGATCTGCTGGCGGTCTATGTGCTCGCGCGCGAAGCCGGCCTGGTGCGTTGGGTCGCCGACACCGGCCACGGCGCCGGTCTGGCCTGCGAGCTGCCGGTGGTGCCGCTGTTCGAGACGATCGGCGACCTGCGCGGCTCGGGCGAGATCCTGCGCGCCTTCCTCGCCCACCCGGTCACCCGGCGCAGCCTGGCGATCCAGGGCACGGCACCGCAGCAGGTGATGCTTGGCTACAGCGACTCGTGCAAGGACGGCGGCATCCTCGCCAGCCAGTGGAATCTGCACCGCGCCCAGGACTTGCTGGCGCGCGTCGGCGCCGAGGCCGGCATACCGATCCGCTTCTTCCATGGCCGGGGCGGCACGGTGTCGCGCGGCGCCGGCCCCACCCACCGCTTCCTCGAAGCGCTGCCGCACGGTTCGTTGTCGGGCGACATCCGCATCACCGAACAGGGCGAGGTGATCGCGCAGAAGTTCGCCAACCTGCTGACCGCGACCTATCACCTCGAGCTGCTCGTCGCCGGCACGGTTGCAGCGACTGCGCGCCATGCCCGGCCGGCCGCCGATCCATGGGCCGATCTGCATCCGCTGGTCGATCGCCTGGCCGAGGGCAGCCGGGATGCCTACGAGCGCCTGCTGAACACCGACGGCTTCCTCACCTATTTCGTCGAGGCGACGCCGATCGACGTACTGGAGCATGCCGCGATCGGCAGCCGTCCGTCGCGGCGCAGCGGCAAGCGCACGCTGGCCGATCTGCGTGCCATCCCGTGGGTCTTCGGCTGGAACCAGTCGCGCCACTACCTGCCAGGCTGGTATGGCCTGGGCACCGCGCTGGAACAGCTTGAACAGACCGATGCCGCCGGTTTCGCGCGCCTGCGCGAGGGCGTACGCGGTTGGCGCTTCCTGACCTACGCGCTGTCGAACATCGAGAGCAACCTCGCCTCGACCGCCCCCGACCTGATGCGCGACTACGCCGCGCTGGTCTCCGACCGCGAGATCCGCGAGTCCTTCCTGGCGCGCATCCTCGACGAGCACGCGCGCACCGTGCGCATGCTCGACCGGCTGTTCGGGGCGCCGCTCGCCGAGCGCCGGCCGCGCCTGGCGCGCACGCTGCAGCTGCGCGATGCCGGCCTACGTGCGCTGCATGCGCATCAGATTGCGCTGATGCGGCGCTGGCGCGACCTGCGCCGCAGCGGCGACCAGGCGGCGGCCGACGGCCTGCTGGCTTCGCTGCTGATGACGGTCAACGCCATCGCCGGCGGATTGCGCACCACCGGCTGATCGCGGTCAGGCTTCATTCAACCTAAACCCGGCGATAGGGGTCACACAGAGCACCAGAGTGACCAGAGGGGAAATGGACATGCACCGTCCGGGTGAACCCGAGAAATTGCGCAAATCCTTGTCTTGACCTCTGGTGGCTCTGGTTCTCTGTGTGAAATGCTGCGTTTAGGTTCAAGTATTTCACACAGAGGACCAGAGGGATCAGAGAGGGAATGGGGTTGCAGGGTGCATCGCTCTCGTTGGCCGGGCGCGAAAGAAGAAGCAAAGCCTTGGCTTGACCTCTGGTGGCTCTGGTCCTCCCTGTGGATTCTTGTGCGAGTCTCGAAGTCAGTAGCGGACCTGCACGCCGTTGGCGGTCTGCGGTTTTTGTGCGCCGGAATCGAGGTCGGCGGGATTGACCACGGTCCAGTGCTCGCCCGACTGCACCAGGTATATCTGGGTGCCGTCCGCCTGGGCCAGCGCGATGACACGCGGGGGCGCAACCGGCGTGACAACGACCGGCGGTGCGACTGCCGGGGCGTGCACGATGGTCGGAGTCTGTGGCGCCACGACGACGGGCGTGGTGGGCCACAAGGCGAAGGCCAGGGCCGCCGCAGCCGCCACCGGCAGCGCGGGCCAGAAGCGGAGGATCACCGAAGGCCGGCGTGCGGGCGGCGCAGGTGCACGCAGGGCCAGACCGATCAGGTCATGCGTGGCCACGATGCGCTGGCAGTCAGCACACGTGGCAAGATGGGCGAAGAGTTGCGGATCGCTGTCCGGATCGAGAGCGCCGTCGGCGACCAGCGGCAGCAGAGGCTCGGCCTCGGCGCAGGTCATGGCCTCACTCATAAGTCGCCCTCGAAGATGTCGGCCAGGCGTTCACGCAGCGCGGCCCGACCTTTGCACAGGCGCACCTCGACGGCCTGGCGGTTGATGCCCAGGCGCTCGGCGATCTGCACGTGGTCGAGACCCTCCTCGATGCGCAGGCGGATCGCTTCGCGCTGGCTCGGCGGCAGTTCGGCCAGGGCCCGGCGCACGGCGCTGATGCGTTCGGCACTCAGCACATCGTCGATCGGGGTGCGGCCATCCTGGCCGGTGGCGGTAGGTTCGGGCAGCTCGCCGGTCGCGCGGACCACGGCGCGGTCGCAGCGGCGCAGCCAGTCCATTGCGGCGTTGCGCGCGATCTGGTAGAGCCAGCCGCGTGCCGCCCCAGGCTGTTCGAGGGTGTGCAACCGGCGCAGCACGCGCAGCGACACCTCCTGCCACAGGTCATCGACCGCCGCGTGGTCGCGCACGTAGTAGCCCAGGACCCGACGCACCCCGCCCTCTTCGCGGGCGAGCAGATCGGTGGCCTCGGGGACCAGCATCACGGGCGCGGCGACGGCGTGCATCGGGGAGGGAGACGCCGGAGGAGGCTGCGACCTTACCTGCTCATCCATGTCAGGACTCAACGCAGCAGGGAGTCCAAATCGACCACGTCGCGGATCGACGACTGCGAACGCAGCACGGTGGTCACGCGATGGCGCACCTCGGCCCTCCGTTCGCGATCGAGGGCGGCCTGCAGGGCGGCGCTGACCTCGCTGAAGCTCTGCGTGCGGCCTTCCTCGCGTTCGCTCACCAGGACGATCGCCAGGGCTCCGCCGCTGCTGAACGGGGCCGAGGGCTCGTTCAGCGGCATGGCCAGGGCCTGTTCTTCGATCTCGGCACCGTAGGTCTTGGGTTCGACCCAGCCGAGCATGCCGCCATCGGCGGCGTGCGGTCCCTGGCTGATCGCCTGGGCACGCTGGGCGAAGGCCGCAGCGCGCTGTTCGGCGGGCAGTTGCAGCAGTTCGGCGCGCAACTGGTCGAGCAGCGTTTCACAGGTGGCGCGGCTGCGGACGCCGCTCCAACGGGTGGCCAGCTCACCAGCCCGGGCGGCCAGGCTGGCCGATTCCTTGCCGAGCCCTTCGCGTCCGGCCTGGGCGGCGAGGGCACTGGCGACCTCGGCCAGGATGCCCTCCTGGCCAGCCATATCGGCGGCGAGGAAAGCGTCCAGGCGCCCGGCGGCGGCAGCGGCCAGGGCGGGATCCTTGTCGGTCTGGGCCGCGCGCATCAGGCCGGCCATCGCCTTGACCAGTTCCCGCCGCTCGTCATCGCCGGTCGGGCGCAGGGCGATCAGCAGGGTGCGGGCGCGCGGCGGACGGGCGAAGTCGGCCTTGCGCCGGTCGTAGGTGTGCTGCAGTTCGCTGGGCGAGATGCTGGCGGCCCGGCTCTCGAACCAGCCGAGCACCGCATCGACCTTGGCTTCGCGGTCGCGGATGCGACGCAACACCGCGATCTCGCGCAGAGCGAGGCCGCGCTCGCGTGCCTCAGCGATGACATCCGAGGACAGCCGGTCGCGGTCGATGGCGACCTGCAGTTCCTCGGCCTTCTGCACCAGCAGTTCCTCGTCGGTCAACTCTTCGAGCGTCTCGCGGTTGAAGCGCAGCAGGCCTTCGCGGCTGTCGGGCAGCACGCGGGCCGCCCGGCGCCACATTTCGATGCGCATGCCGTTGCGCGTGCGGATGTCGCCGATCGTCACGATGCGGTCGTTGACGAAACGTACCGGCCGATCGACCACGGTGCCTGACGAGGCTGCGGCCTCGGCGCCGCAGAGGGCGCAGACGAGCAGCAGCAGGATCAGACAGCGAGGCATGGGCGGAACCTATCGTGAGTGGAAAAAAAGCACGCCGCGGCATGGCCGCGGCGTGTCCGATATTCGAGCTCTCAGCTCTCAGCTCGAAGCTCAGAGCTACTTCGCCAGGTAGATCTCGACGCGGCGGTTGGCGCCGCGGTCATCCTTCTTGCCGCCAGTCACGGCCGGGGCGTACTGGCCGCGGAAGGCACCGCGCAGACGCTCGGACTTGACGCCGGCGGCCTGCAGGGCGCGCACCACCGAGGCGGAACGGGCGGCGGACAGACCCCAGTTGTCGGTGTAGAGCTCGATGGTGCGCGGGCGGCTGACCGGCGCGTCGTCGGTGTGGCCTTCGACGACCACGACGTGGTTGGCCAGGTCGCCGTCGTTGAGGCGCAGGGCGAGCTTCTCGATCGCCTTCTTGCCTTCCTTGTTCAGGCTGGCCGAGCCCTTCTCGAAGGCGAAGTCCTCGCCCAGGGCGACCTTGCCGCCGCCGGCGCTGCTCCAGCCCTCGCCGAGGCCATCGACGCCGATAGCGGCGGCGTTGTCACCGACCGTACCGCCCTGGTTCTTGTCCAGTTCCTCGCGGGCCTGGGCGAGTTGGCTGCGCAGTTCGTCGTTCTCGGCCTGCAGGGCGACCGAGTTGCGGCCGCCATCCTGCTCGGCGGCGGCGGCCTTCTGGCCACGCGGCTTGCAGCCGGCGGCGCCGAGGGCGACCACGAGCGCGAGGGGGATGATGGCCAGGGTGCGGACAGGGGGCATGGGGACTCCGCGAGGGGTAGGGAAGGCAGGCTAGCCGGGATACGGGGCCCCGGCAAGGGGGCGCTTTGGTAAGCTTTGAGCTTAAAGCTTAGAGCTTTGAGCCCGCACTCAAACACACGCCCCGCACAGGGTTTCGGGCTCTAAGCTCCAAGCTGGGCTCGCCCCAGGCGAGCCCCTTACTTCTCAGCCCAGACCTGGGCTTCGAGGACCTTGATCTCGGGGCCCTGTTCGGACTTCACGGTCTTCTCGACCAGGGCGTATTCCTTGTTGCCAAGCTTGCTGGTCGCCTTGGTGCCTTCGGGATTGACCGAAGCGACCAGGAAGGACTGCATGCGCTCGCCGGGGCCGCTGAGGTCGCCGAGGTAGCCCGACACGCGCCACTGGGCCTGTGGGTCCTTGAGGCGGATGTCGCGGTATTCGCCGGTGTTGCCAGCCTTCTCCCACTTCTTCTTGTCCGGCTCGACATGGAAGCCGGCGATGCCGCTGGCCATGCCGGTCCACAAGTTGTCATCGGCGCCACGCAGGGCGTAGCCGCCGGAATCCTTCTCACCCTGACGGGCGGTCGTGCTGACCACGTAGTACGGAGCGATGAAGAAGATGCCGATGGCGAAGGCGAGGGCGGCACAGGCCATCCAGTACCACGGCACTTCAACCTCGGTCTCCATGACGCGACGGCTGGAGCGCACGCTACGGCGGCCGCTTTCGCCGGTCGGCAGCATGCCGCCGGGGCCGGCCTGCTGCGGCCCGGTCTCGATCGGGGCGGTGGTGCCGCCGACCTGGGTATCCTCGACCGAGGTCATCACCGCAGTGTTGCTGTCGGTGAACGACAGGCCCTGGGCGGCGGTGGTCGGCTTGGTCTGCGCCAGGTCCTGGGTGCGCGAGTCCTCGAGGCTGACCACTTCGAGCTCTTCGCCGAAGGTGATCTGCTGCGAGTCCTTGGGCTGGGCCTTGGCCTGCACGATGGTCTCAGAGCTGTCATCGACCACCTTGCCAAGGTCGATCTGCAGGTTGTCGCTTTCGCCGGTCAGGACGATGGTGCCTTCCTCGTCCTCTTTGTTGGCCAGGCGCTGGACGTCGTCCTCATCGACCAGGAGCTTGCCGCCCTGGCGCTGGGCCTTGATCGCACCGCTGTTGACGTGCTGCTGCAGCGTGGCGTCATCGCACCCGAGGGTGTCTTTGGCCTGCTTGGCGTCGATCATGCCCATGGCGACGGTCTCCGTGGCGCACTGCGGGTGCGCGGACCCGCAGGCTAGACCGGGGGCGGTGGGCGGCCAAGGGGGCGGGTGGCAGAGGTGGAAGGCCTTGTCATACACCCGCCGGCTGTGATGGGCGATGCGGAATGGGGACTTGTGGAAGGCGAGAAGGCGGAAGGCGGAAGAAATGCAGTATAGGACTGCCGGACCAGTCGTGAATTCGAAAACGGGTCGGTCCTACGACGGTCTGCCAGTCAACGCGATGTGGCAAATCTTCCGCCTTCCCACAGGCCCCCCTTCCCTTCGCGCGCTCGACCGATCCGATGCCGCCCGTGGCGTGGCTCCAGATATTCCTCCTCCGCCTGCTTAACCGGCTGGCTGCCGATACCGCCTGTCGCCTCGGCGGCACGCTGGGGATTCTCGCCTGGCGGATCGGGGTCCGGCGTCGCCTGGCCAGCCGGCAGGTGACCGACTGCCTCGGCCTGCGTGGGCCGGCGCGAGCGCGGGTGGTGCGCCGCTCCTACGCCAGCATGGGAGCGCAGTTCGTGCAGGTGTGGACAGCGGGCGGGCCTGATGGGCCGGAACGGCATGCCGTGGTGCTCAATCCGCGCTGGATCGACCTGCAGGTGCGCCGCCATCCGTCAGCCGTCTTCCTGTCCAGCCACCACGGCGACTGGGACATGGCGGGTCATGGCATGACCCGGCACATCCCCGAGGTCATCGTCTATGCCAAGGCACAGCACAATCCGGCGATGGACGAACTGCTCAACGCCCAGCGCTGGCGCTTTGGCGTGAAGGTGCTGATGGTCGGTTCGGCCGATCGCTCGACCGGGGTCCAGGCGCTGCGCGCCCTGCGCCGCCGAGCGGCTCTCGGCATCATGGCCGACCAGCGGCCGTGGGAGGGCAGCCCGGTGTGGTACCTCGGCCAGCCGACCCTCGGCTTCGACGGCCCAGCCTTCTTCGCGCACAAGGCCGGCGTGCCGATCATCCCCGGCTTCGCGGTGCGCCGTCGCGCCGGGGTCAGCCAGTTATTCGTCGGCCGGCCGTACCTCACCACCGGCGACCGGGTGCGCGACACGCAGCACGTCATGGACCTGCTCGGCGCGATGGTGCTGGCCGCTCCGGGGCAGTACTTCTGGCAGCATCGCCGCTTCGTCGGCACTCGGCCCGAGCTGCCGCCGCGTGCGGTCGAGCCATGGCGGACGCGCGGCGTGCGCCTGCTTGCCGATCAGCAGGCGTGACAGCCGGTCAGCAACAGGATGTGGGAAGTCCGAGAATACGTCTCGGTACGTTCCCCATGACGACTCACCCTAAACCCGGCGATAGCGGTCACACAGAGCACCAGAGTGACCAGAGGGGAAATATGCACCGTCCGGGTGAACCCAAGAAATCGCGCAAATCCTTGTCTTGACCTCTGGTAGCTCTGGTTCTCTGTGTGGAATGCTGCGTTTAGGCTCACCACACGTTACGGAGGGCTGGGCGGTCCGGGCAGGAGCGGCGGCGCGCCACTCGTCGATCCGCCGGCGATCTCGCTGGCCGTGTCGCCGCTCGATTCGGGCGGGGCACCGAGTTCGGCCATGCTGTCGACCAGTTCCTCGGCCACTTCGCTGAACGGGGTGCCGCCAGCGAGTTCATCGGCCGGTCCCGGGACATCGCCCAGACCATTGTTCTCGAGCAGGGCGCCGGTCAGTTCGGCTCCCAGGTCGATATCCCAGTCGGTGCCCTGTCCCGAGGCCTGCTCGGACAGCGGCGCCATCGCGGTGACCTGCGGGCGGGTGCTCATCTCGCTGGGCGAACCCAGTCCGTTGGCGGTGTCCGCCGCCATGCCCTGGCGTTCGAGCAGTTCGATCTCGCCGGCCTTGCCCAGCGCCTTGGCGACTTCCGGGCGCAGGCCGACGACGACCTTGCCGCGCACCAGGGCGATGTAGTCGGCGTCGCGGCGGGTGCGCTCGACGACGAACAGCGTGCCGGTGACACGCACGTCGAGGGCCGCACCGCGCACACGCACGGCCGCGTAGGGCGCACGATCGGTGATGTCGAGCTGCGCCACGCCGCTCTCCAACTCGAGGACCAGGGTCCGCGCATCAGCCTGGCCTTCGACCAGGAAGCGGCCGGTCGAGCCGGGGGCGAGGATGGTGGTGATGCCGGGCGCCTCGTGACAGACCAGACGCAGCGGCGCGGTCGTCGCCGCCACGACCTGCTGGCCGGTGAGCACGATGGTGCCGATGCGGGCCGGCTGGCCATCGACCGAGCCGAGCCCGAAACGCCAGTGGCCGACCGGATCGGCGGCGCACAGGACGGTGGCGGAGAGGAGGAGGATCAGGTGGCGCATGGGGTCATTCCTCGGCCGCAAAGGTCCAGGTCAGGCGGGCACCGACCTGCCAGCGTTCGTAGTCACGTTCGTTGAGCGAGCTGTCGCGTGCGGACAGGCCGGCGGTGGCGCCCGCCCACAGGTTGCCGGCCAGCTTGCGGTCGGCACTGGCCGCCAGGGTGCCGATCACCGCCGACTCATCATCCTGGCCGGCGACGCGCGAGCCATCATAGGCACGGCCTTCGACGGCAGCGCGGGCATTGATGTCCCAGCCGGCCGGACGCAGACGCAGTGCGATGAATGGCTGGGCGAGCTGATAACTCTCGACCTCGCTGTTGGCCGAGAAGAGGCCGGCGCGCACCCCGGCCTCAAGCCGGCTGCCGCCGCCAAGCTGCCACCAATGCCGCCAGCTGCCGGCGACCAGCACACCGCTGCGGTCATCGGCATCGCCGAGGTCGAAGAGGCCTTCGGCCCCTTCTGGCCGGTCGGTGCCGGTGTCGAAATGGATCGCCGCCAGTTCAAGCGCCAGCAGATCGGCGCTGTCCTGGCGCAACCAGCCCAGGCTGGCGCCACCACGTAGTTCGGCAGCGGCACCATCACCTTCGAGCCAGTAGCGCGCCGCTGAAATGCTGCCGCCGGTGGTCAGGGTCTCACCCTGGCTGGCCCCCGCTGCGCTCAGGGCCAGGCGGGTGGTGTCCAGGTCGTCGAGCAGGGGCCGCTGCTCCTGTCCGATCGTGGCGGTCAGCTTCACGTAGTCGGTCTGATCAGCGACCGGACGCCAGCCGACAGCCGCCTCGCCGCTATACACCGAGGTTTTCGACTGCGCCGTGTCGGGGTCGCTATCGAGCAGAGCGTTCGAGTCCCAGCCGGCACCGATGCGCAGACGCCCATCCCAGGTGGGCGCCGCCCCGGCGACGCGGGCCACCCTGCCGCCCGTCCGCGCCCGGGGCGCGAGTGGGGTCGGCGGCGGGACGGCCGTGGTCTCGACGGGCGGTGGCGTCACCGCCGCTTCCACCGGCGCGGGGGTGACCGGCGCCTCGGCGGGCGGCGGGGTCACCGCCGGTTCGGCGGCGGGGGCCGGGGCGACGGGTTCGGGCTCGGCGGCGAAACCGAGAGCGATGAGCAGGAGCAGCGGGGTCGTGCGGATCATGGTTCAACCAGGATGCGGAAGCCGATGGCGGCGAAGGTGGCGGAGGCGGAGGTGCTTTCGACCGAGTCGCAGCGCAGGCGGGCGGGGTCTTCGTCGGTCCACGCACCGCCGGCGATGCGCGCATCATAGACCAGGCCGCCGTCGCTGACCCACTCGCGCACGCCGCCAGCGAGATCGCGGTGGCCGTAGGGACCGCGATCGCTGGATGCGCTGCCAACCACCGGCGGGTGGTCTTTCTTGGGCACGGCGCTGGTGGCCAACGTATGGTCGAAGCCCGGACCCCAGGGATGGATGCGGCGGTCGTCGCCGCCGTTGGCGGCAGCGCGCCACTCGGCCAGGGTCGGCAGGCGTACGCTGCGGCCGGTGGCGCGTCCGAGCCACTGGCAGTAGGCCACGGCGTCGTCGCGCGAGACACCGCGCAGCGGTTCGCCAAGGGTGTCGCGCTTGGGCGTCCAGCTGGCCAGGCTGATACCGTCGGCGCCGGGCACCGGCTGCCACACCGCTTCATCCGGCGCCCCGCCCTGGCGCGGGAACAGGCTCAGGAACTTCGTGTCGTCCTGCTTGTAGGCCAGCCAGCTGGCGCGCACCTGGGTGGCGATCGCGGCATCGGCCAGGAAGTTGGCGTACTGGCGGATCGTCACCTCGTCCTCGGCCAGCCAGAAGCCGCGGCCGTGCGGCACCCAGCGCAGGCGCAGGCCGGGGATCTGCGGCCGGTCGGCCGGGGCCCAGGCGAGGGTTGTCTCGACGCCATCGCCGATCACCACGCTGGCCAGTTCGTCGCCGGCGCGCAGTTCGTAGCGGCCGGCCGGCAGGGCGAGCGCCGCACTGGGCAGGGTCGCCTCGGACAGGGCCGCCGCGGCGGCGATCAGCCGGCCAAGGCCATCTTCAGCCAGGCGGTGGATGGCAATCCGCGTGCCGGCCGCACCGCTGAGCGCCAGGCGGCCCTCACCGGTGGCGCCGGGGTCGCTGCCCAGGCGGCGCAGCAGGTTGGTGAAGGCGGCGATCTCGGGCAGGGCGCCGCTGCGCCGCGCATCGCCCAGCCGGCCGCGATACAGGTCGACGAGCAGGGCACGGGCGGCGAGGGCATCAGCGTGCTGCGGCTCACCGGCCAGCGCATCGAGGGCGCCGCGTGCCGCGCCTTCGGCCAGGGCCCACTGCTCGGCGACCTGGGCGCGCGCCTGTTGCGCCGCGGCGCGCGCCGCGAACAGCGTCTGCTTGCGCTCGACCGGCTCGGCGGCGAGGGCGGTTTCGAGGCGGGCAGCCTCGGCGCTGCGCGTGGCGTGCTCCTGCGCTGCGGCCTGCATCGCGGCTGCGGCAGTTCGTGCGGTGGCCAGGCTGTCGGCGGCACTGCGCCGGGCCTGGGCACGGGCGGCCTCGCCGGCGCGCTGCGCTTCGCGCTGGCGCAGGGCGTCAAGCACGCGCTCGCGCAGGGCGTTGGCGCGTTCGTCGGCGGGCGCCAGCTTGCGTGCCGCTGCGACCTGCTCGGCGGCCTGATCAAGCTGGCCGGCACCCAGCGCGGTCTCGGCCGCAGCCAGGGCCTCGTCGGCCTGGGTGCGCCGGCGCGCCACCTCGGCGGCCTCGGCCACGCGCTTCGCCTCGTTCTTGGTCTCCTGATCGCTGCGCGCCTGCATTTCGCCGAGCTTGGCCAAGGCGACATCGACCCCGCTGATCGCCACACCATCGGCGGCGCTCAGTGCGTAGGCCGCGCGGGCGCTGGAGATCGCCTCGGGCAGCTTGGGGTCAAGCAGGGCCAGCGCCGTCGCCGTCGCCAGGGCAGCGTCACCGGCGGCTTTGTGGGTCAGGGCCTTGGCGCGCTGCTCCTGGCGCTGTGCGTCGGCCAGCGCAGCGCTGGCTTCGGCGAGCAGGTCCTGGGCTTCGGCGATCGGCGCTGCCTCCAGCGCCGCCTTGGCCTTGTCGCGCACGGTGTCCCACTGCTGCGCGCCCTTGGCGGTGCGCGCCTCGGCGGTGAGGCGCAGGGCGGTGGCACGGTTCGCCTCGGCGGCGGCGGCAGCGACGGCGTCGCGCTTGGCCTGATCGATCGCCGCCTCGGCCTTGGCCTTGATCGCGATGGCGGCGGGCAGTTGGCCGGCCTGGGCCGCAGCCTCGTAGGCCTGCTGCCAGCGGCCTGCGGCCGCGGCGCTTTCAGCCTGCGCGACCAGGCCGGCCAGGCGCTGGGCTTCGGCGCTGCGTGTCCACCACACCGCAGCCCCGGTGCTGGCGGCGACCAGTACCACGCCGGCGGCGCCGGCCAGCACCTGGCGGCGATGCGCCGCCACCCACGCGCCGATGCGTTCGATCAGGTTGCGTTGGCGTGCCGCCACCGCCTGTCCGGCCAGGTAGCGCCGCACATCCTCGGCGAAGGCACCGCACTGCGGGTAGCGGCGCTCCGGCGCCAGAGCCATGGCCTTCATCACGATGGCCGCGAGGTCGGCGGGCAGATCAGGCCGCGCTTCGGACACCGGGACGATCTCGCCGCGCACCACCTTGGCGATGATGTCGGCAGCGGTCGGTCCGCTGATCGGCCGCTTGCGCGTCAGCAACTCGTAGAGCGTGGCGCCGAGGGCGTACACATCGCTATGCGGGCCGATCGCGGCCAGCTCGCCGCTCGCCTGCTCGGGCGGCATGTAGTAGAGGGTGCCCATCGTCGCGCCCTCGCGGGTCAGCGACAGCGCGTCCTGATCGCGCAGGTGCACCACGTCCTGGGTCTTGCCCAGTTCATCGCGGCCAAGGACCTTGGCGATGCCCCAATCAACCACCAGGACCTCGCCGTGGCCGCCGAGCATGATGTTGTCCGGCTTGATGTCGCGGTGCACCACGCCCTTGGCGTGGGCATAGCTCATCCCGTCCAGGACCTTGAGGAAGGTCAGCAGGATGCGCTCGTCGCTCCACTCGGCGGCGGCCTTGGCGGCGACCGCGGCGTCCTCGCTCTTCAGCTTCTTCACCACGCTGCCCAGCGACTCGCCCTCGATGTACTTCATGGTGAAGTACACGGTGCCATCCTCCATGATCCCGAGATCATGGATCGGCACGATGTTGGGGTGTTCAAGCTGGGCCGTCACCTGCGCCTCGGCGAGGAAGCGCTCCATCGCCTCGGCGTTCTGCGCGTAGCGCGACAGCATCACTTTCATCGCCGCTGGGCGCTGGAAGTCACCGTCCTTGATCAGCAGCACCGCGCCCATGCCGCCCTGCGCGAGCGGCTTGTCCACCGCGTAGCGGCCCTCGGTGCCGTGCTCGTCGATCAGCTTCTGCACCCCGGGCGGGAGGCTGCCGGGGCCGAGCCGGCCGAGGTCGGCCAGCACGCTGCCGCGCGACATCTGCAGCTTGAGGTCGAGGTCCTGGGTGTCGCGTGGCAGCGTCGCGTTGGTGCGCGTGCGGCCGAGGCGGGTGAAGGTGCCGGTGCCGCGCCGGGTCGAACCGGTCAGCGCGCCCGACGCGGACAGGGTCTGCGAGGACTGCCCGGTCGAGGCCCGGGTCGCGTCGGGATCAGCGGCGACCACGGTCGCGGCATCAGGCGACGCGGCCTCGGTCGCGCGCGTCGCCGCCCCGGCATCCGCAGTCGGACTGGTGTCCGCCATCGGCTCGGCCGGCTGCGGCTCGTTGGCGAGCCGCGTCATGATCATGTCCTGCACGTCGCGCGGCGACGGCTTGGGGGCGTCGGCCACGGTCAGTTCCGGCGCCGGCGCAGTCCGAGGGCGAGCAACGTGGCGGCAAACAGGCCGGCGAGGCCGCCGGCGCCGCAGCTGCCATCGGCCTGCTGGGCGGGCTGGGATGCCGGGCTGGCCAGGCCGCTGGGCGGGGCAGGCGGGGTCTCGGGCGCTTGAGCCAGGTTGACCGCCATGGGGGCCGGGGCAGGCGACGGCTGCACACCCATGGTTCCGAAGGTGCCAGATGCGCCGCTGGTGGCGCGCACCAGACGATATGTCGTGCTGCTGCGATTGCGCACCCAGTAGGCGGTGCCGGTCTGCAGGGTCTCAACCCGGTTGTAGGCGGTGCCATCCCACGACCACGGTTCGATGTCGGCCAGGTTGCTGGTGCCGGCCAGGACGCTCAGCACGGTAGTCTCGTCAAGCGGGACGCCAGCCGTCGTCTCCAGTCGAAAGTCATCCCACGCGTGGCTGGTCGTCGCCGTGCTGCTGACAGCATCGAGCTGGATCGGCGGGATGCCGATGAAGCTCCACGAATTCGCCGGCAGGGTGATCGCATAGGGGGCGGCGTGGATCGGCGCGTCATAGGTGACATTCAGCGGATCGAGCGAGGCGACGAAGATGCCGGCCGAGGCCGGATCGGCCGGCGAAGCCGGCAGTTCGCCGAAGGCCGCGCCGCCCGGCGACCACCAGAAGCCGCGCGCGCGCTGGCGTCCGGACAGGGCCAGCGCCGCCGACAACGAGGTCAGGTTGGCGCTGCTGCCGGGATGGATCGAGGCGTAGGTCACCGCACCGGGGGTCGAGACCGGGACCTGCGGGCCGGACACCGGCTGCACGCTGCTGTCGAGGACCGTCACCGAGAAGCTGACTGAAGCCTGGGCCGACGACGGGTCGGAGACCGTGAAAAAGAAAGAGGTCGTGGTGTCCACATTGCCGTTGCCCGGCGTGCCGTGGATCTTCCAGCGTCCAGCGCCCAGCTGGCTGAGCGTCATCCACGAGGTCGGCACTCCACCGGCGGCGAGCAGGGCGAGATCGCCCGCATCGGCATCCGTCGCTGTCACCAGGGCCTCCCACGGCTGACCGGAGATGGCGATGGTGCCAGGGGCCGCGCTGATGATGGCCGGGGCGTTGTTGGCCAGCACCTCGACGTTTATGTCGATCGACGCGTTGTCAGTACCGTCGCTCACCGTCACGTTGAGCGTGCCGCTTCCGGGATTGCCGGCGGTCAGCGAGAATTCCGGAGAGGTCCCAGCGATTTCGTCGGAGTAGGCCGTGCCGGCGATGTCGCCGCTCAGGGTCCAGGTCAACGCGTCGCCATCCGGATCCATGCCCGCAAAGGTCAGGGTCAGCGGTCGGCCAGTGATGACGCTCTGCGAGGTCGGATGGCTGGTGATCTCCGGGGCGGCATTGGCGCCGGCCACCACGACCGTGATCGTGCGGGTTTCCAGCGACACATGGCCGCCGTCTACCGGATTCGTCAGATCGGTGTCGTTGCTCGTCTGATCCCAGGCCCGGATGGTCAGGGTCACCGTCTCATTGCTGCTGCCAGGCAGGTAGCGGATCAGGCGGGAATCCAAGGAATCCAGGAGGATCGCCGCATTGTCACTGACTTCGCCGAGGTCGCTGTAATAGATGCCTTCGACATCATTCCCGATCTGCCACGTGCCAAAGCCGGTGGTGGTGGCGCCGATGATCGCAATGCCATCCGGATTGCCGTCGAGGTCGTCGATCGCGTTGATCAGCAGGTCCGACAAATAGGTCCCGGATGGATCCTCCTCTCCGACCGTAACCTCGTCGAGATTGAAAGGGCCAGGGGCGGTCCAGGTCGGCGAGGCATTTTCGATGATATTCACAGTTACGAGGGCGGTGGCCTGGTTGCCGGCCAGATCGGTAATCGTGACTTCGATCTCATCACTGGTGACAGTGGGGTCGGTTGGCGCGGCATAGGTCGCCGTGGTTTCAGCCGCACTACTGTCCCCCACGGTAACCGTGCCACCGGAACTATAGGAGGTCGAGGCTGCGCTCCAGGTCAGCTGGTCGTCAGTGTCGATATCGCTAGCCGACAGCGACAGCTCATAATCCGTTCCCCGGCGCACATCGATGGTCAATGGAGGGAACGGGGGCGAGGACGGGGATACCAACACCGGCTGATTATTGGCATTGACAACTACGCCAATCGACGAGCCCGAGATGCTGCCGTCCGTGACGAATGTATCGCCGGGGGCCCCCATGGTCTGATCCCAGGCGTGGAGGGTAAGCAGCTCCGATCCAGAGCCGCTTCCCGTGTAGCGGAGTTGGTCGTCTGGTCCCAGAACAAAGACCGTGCCACTTTCGGCCCCGGGTTGGACAGTTGCCAGAGACGACCAGTTTGTTCCGCCATCCTGGCTGTATTCCCAACCAGCATCGACCGTGTCGAATTTATCAATGGCGATTCCCAGATTCGTCGCGGGATCAGGATCCGTGAATGGGGCGGTAGTGGCCAAGAGGTCGCCCACCGTCTTGGGGATGAAGGCGATGATCTCCGGAGCCGCGGGGTCGCTTACCAGTGCGGGGCTGTCATTTTCCGCCACGACCTGCACCGTCAAAGTACGCGTCTCGGCCGAAAAAGCCGTCGGTGATCCGCCGTAGGTTTGCGGGGCGAAGAGGTCGGAATTGGTAGTGTCCTCCATGGACAATGGTGTGCCGCTCGTCCCATCCCAGGCGCGGAAGGAAAGCGTCGGCCGGGCATCGCCGGACGAGGCATACGCGTGGAAGCGGAGCAAATACGAAGGTTCGCTATTCCCAAGTGGGATCAGGAACGCGTTTGCATCACTGATCGCCCCAGGAAGGGTAAGCCAAGAGGTGCCATCGTAGTACTCCCAATCCCCGGCCCCATCGCTATGTGCGGCAATGACAGCGATGCCAGCCGTTGTCAGACGACCAGAGAAATTCACCCAGGTCGAGGTGGAGTAGGCGTAAAATCGGCCGAATAGCGTCGATAGATCAATGGCCGTGTCTGGGGGAATGGCATCGCTGGCCAGGACATCGGGGACCGAACCACCGTCCGAAAAAGGGGTGAGGAGCGTGTCGTCAACAGCCAGGGTTGTGACCGGAGCAACACCGTCTTCGGCGGGCAACATGCCGGCCAAGGCCAGCATGGCGAGAGTGGGGACGAGATGGCGGTTCCTCACGACGACCTCCAGTGGGGATTAGGTGATACGCCGAGCAAACACAGCGCAAGGCTTTGGCTTGCAACTGTCGGTGCATGGCCATACTCTATGAATTTTGAAACAATGCCCGAGTTTGCCCACATGTCCGACCCCCTGTGCGTCGATGCGATCCTCACCCGCGAGGCGGCCACCGCGATCGCGGGGACCGGCCTGGCCGTCGCCCGCTGGCGCCAGGCCCTGCTGGCGCGCGGCCACGACCTGACCCTGATCACCTGCCCCGAGGCCCCACCGCCTGGTGAGGCGCAGGCCGCAGCGCAGCGACTGCGCGCGGTGCGCACAGCGTTCATGCGCGAGCTCGCCCGGCGTTGGGCCACCCGCCGACCCGACCTCGTGCACATCGAACTGGCAGGCAATGTCGGCCTGGCCGCCCTCGATGCCGCCACGCAACTCGGTCTGCCGACCACGGCCACCTTCCACCGCATCGACAGATTGACGGGATCGCCAGAGGCGGAATCCCGGGTCCTGGCACAAATGGCCGCTTTTCACCGCCGCTGTAGCCTGAGCGTGGCTCTGGGACAGCCTGGAGCCGCGTTGCTGGCGAGCCTGGGCGTCGAGTCCGTCGCCGTGATCGGGCGCGGGGTTGATACCGAGGATTTCCATCCCCGCTGGCGTGACCCGTCCATGCGTCTGGCGTGGGGGGCAACGCCCGAGACCCCGGTCATCCTGTCGGTCGGCCGGCTGCTATCGATCAAGGATCCAGGCGCCCTGGTTGCGGCCTGTCAGGCGGCACGCGCGCGCCACCCCGCGCTGCGGGCTGTGATCGTCGGCGACGGCCCCGAGGGGCCGGCCCTGCGCGCCGCGCTGCCGTGGGCGGTGTTCCCCGGTGTCCTGAGCGGCAACGCGCTAAGTCAGGCCTACGCCTCGGCGGACATCTTCGCGTTTCCGCCCGCTGGCGAGCCGTGGGGGAATGTGCTGCTGGAAGCGGCGGCCTCCGGTCTGGCGATCGTCGGCCGACCGGGCGGGGCCGTGCTCAACTGCCTAGCCCCAGCCGGCGCCTGCGTGCTGCCGGTGCCGAACACCGTACCCGATTTCGCGGCAGCGGTGGCCGACCTCGCCGCCGACCCCGCCCGCCGTCACGCGCTCGGCATGGCCGCGCGCACTGCCGTCCTCTCCTACACCTGGGACGCCGTCGCCGAACGCTGGGAATCGGCGTGGCGCGACCTGCTTAAGCCGTCCTAGTGTCCTGCTCCTAAAATGTCTTGAATAACAAAGCGGCCCCGGCGTATACCTTGCGGAGGTACACGCATGGGTCGCCCGTCAGCCGT
>JFJP01037031.1_pt1 | contig 57360 bp, 44 predicted proteins | sample 431651 | NCBI WGS metagenome assembly JFJP01 (sample SAMN02602958, study PRJNA72255) | Microbial mat metagenome, whole genome shotgun sequencing project. | biome: fresh water; feature: sink hole; material: water; isolation source: purple microbial (photo- and chemosynthetic) mats found in... | reverse complement strand
GCAGGATGGATATGGTGGGTTCACCTATTCATTTAAAGAAAAGGATAGATTGATTGAATATGTTAAAAACCAGGAAGAACATCATAAAACTAAAACCTTCAGGGAGGAATTTATTGAATTATTGACTGAACATGGAATTGAATTTGACGAAAGATACCTTCAGTGAAGTTTTCAACCACTCCGTGGTTGCAGACAACCACCTTCTCATATTTCCCCGGGTTATACCCAGGGCTATTCATATTTAACCGCTCCGCGGTAAAAAAATTGATTCCTTAATACTTTTCAACTCTTAATTCGCATAATATACTATTAAACAACTCTAAACGACTTTTGAGCTATTATCGTTATAAATTGCCTGAATTACGAGTCCGGCGAGCGTAAAACCAAAGATTGCCGTAATATGGGCAGTGGTTCCGTTAATTTTCGCTTTCATGCTGCACCATTCGTGATCGGCAAGATCCGGATCGCCTGGACCCGATTTTGCTTTGGGGCACATGCATTTTTCGGTGCCACACGAAGCGTTTTCGCCTTCATTTTCGAGGACTTCGTTGCTGTAAACACATATAAATTCTTTGGCAGGAAGTTCGCCCTGACGAATTTTTTTCCGCAACATCGATCCCAAGGGACATCCGTTCACTTTCCAAAATTCATTAACCTGAATACGTGTTGGATCGACTTTTAACGAGGCGCCCATAGACGAAAAAAGAACAGCATTTGTTCGCGTAGCGGTGCGTATCAGATGTATTTTATTGCTTAAGCTGTCGATACAATCGACTATATAGTCGTACGTTTCTAACCCGAAACTGGCATGGGTTTCTTTGCTGTAAATTTGTTGAATTGCTGTTATTTCGGCTTTGGGATTGATTTCGAGTAGCCGCTTTTTTAAAACCTCCGTTTTAACCTCTCCTACCGTTTGAGTGGTTGCATGAATCTGCCGGTTGATATTTGTGACACAAACCCTGTCTGAATCAACGATTGTGAGTTTACGGATACCTGTTCGGATTAAACTCTCGGCACACCAACTTCCCACCCCTCCTATTCCAAAAACAATTACTTTTTTTTGGGAAAGCCTTTCCATCCTTTCTTTTCCCAGCAGAAGTTCTGTTCGCTGAAATATCCCTTTCTCAATCCCCATTTCTACAGTAATGATGTTGTTAAGCACGGAAAAACATTCTTACCGGCGGCCAAAAATACAAAAAAACAGCTTCGTAAAAGCACAAAAAAACCGAACCAGTGAAATTAATACTTCCTGGTCCGGTTTTATTTATTTGATGCAACGTTATTAAATGGTCTTCACCTTTCCATCCGCATCTAACTCAATAATTTCGTAACCGAGTTTCTGCAGCGTAGGATAAACGGTAGCTTTGTCGGCAACCACCAGGATAGCCATTTTATTCACATCTAAATGCTTTTTGCAGAGATTATCAAGTTCCTGTTTAGTTATGGAATTTAAAATCTGATTTTGGTCATCGACAAACGTCGTCGGTAAATTAAACTCCTGAATCCGCGATAGGAAAGAAGCTTTTTGAAAATTAGTTTCATACCTCCGGGCATCGCTCTGACCAATGGAAACTTTTGTAAAGCTTAATTCATCCAAAGTAATACCATTTTCGGCATAATTGCGGATTTCCTTGATAAATTCAACAACAGCACTATCGGAAGCATTACTTTTTATCCCTGCACTGGCAGTAAAATCTCCGCCAAATTTTCCTGACGAAAATCCTGATCGGGCACCGTAAGTCCATGCTTTTTCTTCGCGCAGGTTAATGTTTATGCGGCTGCTAAAACCACCACCCAGCATGTAATTAGCTAAGCCAAGACGATAATACTCGCCGGTTGCATCGTAATTTAGATCGGTAAAATAACCAACTCTGATTTGCGATTGAGCCGCTTTAGGAATATCCACAAAATAAATCCGGGTTTTATCTATTGCCTTGCCGGGAGCAGGTACCGGAATTTCCACTTTTTTATTTTCCCACTTATTCAGAAACTCCAGCTTCTTTTTTGCTGCTGCTTCCGAAATATCTCCCACCACCACTATCGATGCTAACGAAGGTGTAAAATAGCTGTCATAATATTTCTGGACATCAGCTAGTGTAATCCCAGACACCGTATATTCATTTCCCAAAGTGGCATATGCCCGGATATTGCCCTGTCCGAATAATATTTTGTTATAAACATCCGATGCCACCTGGGCTGGTTGAGTTTTGGCATTTCTAAGACTTTCAATTACTTGCTTTTTAATGCGGTCGAGAGCTTCCTGGGTAAATTTTGGCCTATAAAGGCGCTCTTCCAATAATTGAATTGTCCGATCGATGCTTTTGGTTAATGATAACACCTCAAATATGGTTTTTTCATCGCTTGCATAAACGCTTATGGAGCTACCTAATTTTTGTAATTCGGAGCTAAATTTTTCGGCAGTGTAATTTTGTGAGTCTTCATTCAACATGCGGGCCACTATATTTGGCAACCCGGCTTTTGAGGTATCATTTGCTACGAGTAATCCTCCTCCTGCAATAGAAAGCGATATTGATACCGAAGGTATTTCGCTGTTTTGGGTACCAATAATTTTGATGCTGTTACCGGTTGTGGCGGTCCAAAAAGGAGGTACTTTAACTACAGGGTTCCCTCCATTTTCGGAAGGCTTTTTACTTCTATCAAAACTATCTTTAGGTTTCATATAGCTTAAGCCGGCATATCCATAATCGGGTGCCTTGTAATTTTTAGTATCAACAGTATAATTATCAGCAGCAACCGGCTGAATATCTTTACCTTTTGGCAAAACACTCAGAATTACAGCCGGTTTTCCTTTTACATACTGATTATAAACTCTGATTACATCGGCCTTTGTAACAGATTGGATTGATTTAAGCTCTCTATCGATTTGGTTTGGATTGCCCGTAATCGTTTGAAAATGTGCAAGACTTGATATTTTCCCACTAACACTCGATAACGAATTAATATACTGCGACTCAGTCTGACCTTTAATCCGTTGCAGATCCTCGTCGGAAACCCCATTTTTTTCAAACTCTAGAAGCGATTCGTCAATCAGTTTTTTAATATCCGAAAGCGTTTGTTCAGGGTATGGCACCACCTGAATAGCAATTTCACCAGCAAGTTCCGAAGAATTGAACCGCATGGCAGCTTGCATGGCTTTACGTGTTTTCACAAGGTTTTTATACAAAATTGAATTGTTTCCCTGGCCAATAATGCCGGAAAGTATATCTAACGCTGCTTCATCAGGGTGAAATGAAGGAACGGAAGGGTAATTCACCGATAAAAGAGGAAGTTTTGCGTAGTTGTCAGTAAAGGAAACATACCTGTCGGAACCAATTACAGGAACCGGAAAACTCGCCTTTTTAACATCCTTCCCTTTGGGGATAGGGCCAAAATATTTCTCAACCCATGCCAGGGTTTGTTTTATATCGATATCGCCTCCAATGGTCAATGCTGCATTATTAGGGCCATACCACCGAAGAAAAAAATTCTTCAGGTCGTTAACATTTACAGCATTCAGGTCTTCGACATACCCAATTGTCAGCCATGAGTATGGATGGCCATACGGATAAAGGTTTTTCGAAACATACTCCGATGCAAGCCCATACGGACGGTTATCGTAATTTTGAGCACGCTCGTTTTTAACTGTCGACCTTTGCACTTCAAATTTTTGCTGAGTAACGGCATCCAATAAAAAACCCATGCGATCGGCTTCCAACCAAAGCATTTTCTCGAGTTGATTTGACGGAACTGTTTCGTAATAATTTGTTCGATCACGACTGGTGCTGCCATTTAGCGTTCCTCCCGATTCGGTTACTATTTTAAAATGTTGCTCGTCACCCACATTATCCGAACCCTGAAACATCATATGCTCAAAGAAATGGGCGAAACCTGATTTTCCTATTTCTTCGCGGGCCGAACCCACGTGGTAGGTAATGTCGACATGTACCAGCGGATCGGAGTGATCTTCGTGAAGAATAACTATCAACCCATTTGCGAGTTGGTATTTTTCATAGGGAATAACCAATTCATTGGCCTTGCGTGTAACTTTCTCAATAAGCTTTGGGGTCTGCTGCGAATGCAAAGGAAAGGCAAGAACTATCCCTAAAAATGTGATAATGGAAATCTTAGTTTTCATATTAATTTAGCGTTTTAAATATTCTGAAAATGAAGTTTATAAAATAAAACATGCTTTGAAAAGTTTTGTTCCCAAACATATCGAACAATGTTTTAAAAATAAAGAATAATAAGATGGAATAACCCTTCCATTTCAATCTATTTTATAGTAAATTGTATAATAATTCAAATACCAACCAAGAGAGCCGATTTATGAAAGCCAATGTTCGACCGGTGCTATATTCAAAACTCCCGAATAATGGGACTACTATTTTTTCGGTAATGTCGAAATTGGCAGCAGACTACAATGCTATTAATCTATCGCAGGGATTTCCGAATTTCGAGGCATCTCCTGCCCTAATCTCTCTGGTTGAATACTATATGAGGAAAGGGTTTAACCAATATGCTCCAATGATTGGCGTACATTCGCTTCGCGAAGCTATTGCGCAAAAAACATTTGAATTGTATGGTGTTCAATATCACCCCGAATTGGAAATAACTATTACTTCCGGGGCAACTGAAGCACTGTTTGCGGCTATTTCTGCCATAGTGAGACCCGATGACGAAGTTATTGTATTCGAACCGGCTTACGATAGTTATGCTCCGGCAATTGAATTAAATGGAGGAATTCCTATTTATGTATCATTAACTCCCCCTCATTATACCATTGATTGGGAAGATGTAAAAGGGAAAATTTCTCCCCGCACAAAACTTATTATTATAAATACCCCACATAACCCGGCTGGAAGTATTTTGGGGCCAAATGACCTCAACGAACTGGCAAATATTGTGAAAGACACGCATATATTCCTTTTGGGCGATGAAGTTTACGAACATATCGTTTTTGATGGAGAAAAGCACCATTCTTTAATTTCTCACACCATTTTGCAGGAACGAAGTTTTGTTTGCGGCTCTTTTGGAAAAACTTTTCATGTAACAGGATGGAAGGTAGGATATTGCTTAGCCCCTGCTGATTTGACAGTCGAATTCCGGAAAATTCATCAATTTCTGACATTCTGCACAATTACACCTGTACAATTTGCCATTGCTGATTTTCTTAAAACACCGGATAACTATCTCTCCGTTTCTGCTTTTTATGAGCAAAAACGAGATGTGTTTCTCAAATGTATAAAGGGTTCTAATTTCTCTTACGTTCCCTCGAAAGGAAGTTATTTTCAAAACCTCTCATATTCTAATATTACCAAGGAAAATGATTACGATTTAGCCGTTAAGCTTACAAAGGAAATTGGTGTTGCAAGTATTCCTGTTTCTGTATTTTACCATAGAAAAACCGATTATAAAACACTTCGATTTTGCTTTGCGAAAGATGATGATACGCTAAAACGTGCTGGCGAACGTTTAGCAAAATTAAAGTAATTCCCTTCGATTGGAGGAGGTTGTAATTAACTTAAAAAAATCGGTCTTTTATTAATTCAACCTTCAATCCGATTTTCTTCCTCTGGAAGATATATGAGAAGGTGTCTGCTACAATTTTTCAGCATTCTTGTAAAATATTCACAGAATGCATTAAATTTGAATAATACAATATTCATGGAACCATGAAGGGAAAATTTTCATTTCGAATTTCGGCCAAAATAGGATTAGGCTTTGGCATTCTCACTGCTGCGTTAGTAATTAATGCTGTTTTAATAACACGGGTGCTGAACAAAAGCAGGATACTGAACGAAAAAATAAGTGTGGAATATCAACCATCGGAAGCATTATTAGTCAAATTGCACGATTTGGTGAATAATTCACAGGCTTTAGTAAAAAGCTGGGTATTTGTGGATAAAGTAGCGGACACTCCTGACAAGATAAAGCTCTTAAAAATGCATAGCGAAATCGTCCCCGAATTACTCAAGTCTTTATCCATCCGTGCAGATAATTGGGATGAGGCTGACCAGGAAACCTACACCGGAATTTGCTCCAGCATCCGTGATACACTTTTCTCACTACACCGAAAGGTTATTGATAACTTAAATGGAATGGAAAAATATAATAATCCAAATATTATGTTTGAGCTAATCCCATTGGTTTCTGATAATGGGGAAATAATCTCCAGAACCAAAAACGTGTTAACCTGTTTGGAAGGATTAATCAAAGTCCAAAACTTAAAAGTAGACTCGGCCAGGATCGAAATGGAATTACTGCTCACAAATCTTAAAAATTTCATTTTATTTACCAGTATATTTTTGGTATTCGTTTCGCTTATATTGGCACTTGCAACAGTTAGGTCGCTTGTGGCACCTATTAATTCTATGAAAAGCATGTTACTTTCCATGAGTAAAGGAGTACTTCCCGATACTCAAATGGAAGAGCGGAGCGATGAAATTGGAGAAATGTCAATAGCCCTAAATACGCTTGTTTCGGGATTGAAAAAGATTTCGAATTTTGCCCTTGAAATTGGCCGTGGAAATTATAACAGTGCATTTAAGCCATCCAGTAAACAGGATGTACTGGGTAATTCGCTGCTTCGCATGCGCGACGACCTCAAAGCGGCCGCTGAAGAAGAAAAGAAACGTAAACTCGAAGATGAGCAGCGTAACTGGGCAACAACAGGGGTAGCTAAATTCAGCGATATTTTACGAAAAGATAACGACAAGTTAGATGTTCTGGCCTACAATATCATTAGCAATCTGGTTGATTACCTTGGGGCCAATCAGGGAGGATTATTTGTAGTTGGCGAAGATGAATATGGAGAACCTTGCCTTGACTTGGTTGCCTGTTATGCCTTTAACCGCCAGAAATTTATTACCAACCGCCTTGGTATGGAAGAAGGATTAGTTGGCAGATGTGCCAAAGAACGTGAAACCATTTTTTTAACCGATATACCCGATAATTATATCCGAATTAATTCGGGACTGGGAGATGCGAACCCCCGATGCCTGCTTCTGGTGCCAATGATTATGAATGATGAACTTTTTGGGGTGTTCGAAATAGCCTCTTTTGAAGTAATTCAATCGTATCAGGTTCAATTTGTGGAAAAAATTGCAGAGACAATTGCTTCGACCCTTTCTACTGTACGTTTTAACATGCAAACTGCCCGGTTACTGGAACAGTCGAAAATTCAAACCGAAGAACTGGCAACCCGCGAAGAAGAAATGCGCCAAAATATGGAAGAACTTCGTGCAACGCAAGAACAGTCGGCCCGAAAAGAGGTCGAACTGCAACGCACTATCGACGAACTTCAAAAGAAAGGATAACAACGTACTATTTTGTAAATCCCAATTTTATTAGGGTTTCTATGTTTAAAAGCTTTTTTTTCTTTATTGAAATTTATTCACATTCAATTAAATGCTCAAAATAAAATTGTAATTAACGTTTTTTGAATATGCGTTTTTTGTTCATCGTTCAGGGAGAAGGCCGCGGCCACATGACTCAAGCCATCTCGTTACAAGATATGCTCACACGAAATGGCCACGAGGTTGTGGAGGTATTGGTTGGAAAAAGCGCACGACGCGAAATTCCTTCCTTCTTTTATCAGAAAATAAAATGTGATGTCAAAACTTACGAAAGTCCAAATTTCCTGGTAGGTTCTGACAATAAGAAAATCCTGTTATTTCAGTCCATTCTTTATAATCTGCAAAAGTTCAGAACCTTTCTGAAAAGTATGCGGTTCATTGCTAACCGTATTATAGAAACAAGAGCCGATATTGTTATAAACTATTACGAATTGCTGGCGGGCTTTACCTACCTGTTTCATAATCCCAAGGTTCCCTATTTTTGCATTGGCCATCAGTTTTTATTGCTTCACCCCGAATTTATTTTTCCTAAAGGGAAACGGATCGATCGGTTTCTGTTGAATTTCAATACCCTGATGACTTCATTCCGGGCGAAAAAATTCCTAGCGCTTTCTTTTAAGTACATGCCCGACAGGCCATCCCGTAAAATTTACGTTGTCCCTCCGCTGCTTCGTAAGGAAGTTCTGGAATTGGTTCCCTCCAATAAAAACTATATCCTAGGGTACATGCTCAATGCCGGATATGGCGACGAAATTATTAAATGGCACGAACGTCATCCCGAGCAAATAACCCATTTTTTTTGGGATAAGAAAGATGCTCCCGAAGAACTCGAAGCGTGTCCAAATTTGTTTTTTCACCGGATTAGCGATGTGAAATTTTTAGAGTATATGAAAGATTGTACGGCATTCTCCAGCACTGCCGGATTCGAATCGGTATGCGAAGCCTTTTACCTGCAAAAACCTATAATGATGGTTCCCACCGGAAACCATTTTGAACAGGAATGTAATGCTTTCGATGCAAACCGCGCCGGTGCCGGGATTTACGATTTTGCCTTTAATCTTGATCTGCTGCTCGATTTTATTCCCCAATACCGGAAAAGCGACGAATTCCCTTTGTGGGTTCGAAGTGCCGAAGAAAAATTCATAAAACTATTAACGGAATAGAAGCGGATAAAATAAACCTGTTCTATTACCGTTTCTTATCGAAATATATTTATGGTTCGTACCAGCCTCGTTTGTCTTCTTTTATTGTTATTGCTCCCATTGGCCAATGCGCAGATTGGTGGCAGGCAAACGTATTCGTTCCTGAACCTCACAAACTCTCCCCGCATTGCATCGTTGGGCGGGAAAAATGTATCGTTGCCCGATAGCGATTTGTCCATGCCATTTCATAACCCCGCCTTGTTGAACGGTGGAATGCACCATCATATGGTGCTGAATTATGTAAACTACTTTACCGATGTTAACTATGGCTATTTTTCGATCGCTAAAAAATATAAAGAAAACCAAAACCTTGCTTTCGGTATTCATTACATGAATTATGGGAGTTTTACCGAAGCGAATGCCTCCGGGGTAAAAACCGGAACTTTTCATGCTTCCGATTATGCATTTAACCTTATCTATTCGTTGAAATTAGACAGCTTCTGGCAGGTGGGTGTGAATGTAAAACCTATCCTCTCGACTTACGAAAAGTATACGTCCATGGGGTTGGTCTTCGATGCCGGCATATCGTATTATAATCCGCAGCGGCTTTTTTCGGCCGGATTGGTTTTGCGAAATGTAGGCTCTCAAATAGTCCCCTATTCCAGTGGAAACTATGAACCGGTACCCTTCGAAATAGTAGCCGGTATTACCCAACGCCTCCGGTATGCCCCGTTAAGTTTTTCGATTACTGCCCATCAACTTCAAAAACCTGACCTTACTTATACTGTAAAGACTGATAATAATAGCGACAATGCCATTTCGCAAAGCGAAAAGAAAAGTAAGATTGACAAAGTAAGCGACCAGTTTATGCGGCATATTATAGTGGGGGTGGAATTCAATCCCATTAAGAACTTTTTTATCCGCGCAGGATATAACTACCAAAGGCGAAAAGAAATGACAGTTTCGACTAAAACCGGAATGATTGGTTTTTCGTATGGCTTTGGCATAAAAATCTCGAAGTTTGTGATCGACTATGGTCGGGCCACTTACCATTTAGCAGGCGCTTCCAATCATTTTTCGGTAAGTTTAAATCTGGACGAAATTTAGGATATTCTTAAAAACAGTATTTGCTTATTATCTAGGCTTGCATCAAGGGCATAACCTATAGTTAACTTAAGTCTCGGCCCCTCTGGAGTCAAATCAATATGCTTTAATCAACAGCATTGATTCTAAATCTAAAAATCACAAAGAAGTTACTTATCTTTTTATCAAAATTAAGTTAATTTGAATTCTGCCTGCTGGTTTTAAATTCTTTGTATAAATTTATCCCATTATTATAATAATTTCCAAAACAACTATCTCAATTTATTGGCTTTACCATTGGAACCGGATTATCATATTATAACCGATTTAAAAATGGGCAACATCGATGCCTTTGAAAAAGTATATAAAGCCTACTTTAATGGGTTGGAGCGCTTTGCCCAAGCTTATGTGAAAGACCGGGACGATGCCAACGATATTGTGCAAAGTGTTTTTCTTACCCTTTGGGAAAAACGGGAAACGCTTGCTCCAAATACGAACCTGACCAATTTTTTAATCACCCTTACCAAAAATCAATGCCTTAATTTTCTCAATCACCTCAAAGCGCGGACAAATTACCTTTTCTCCCAAGAGAGGAGCTGGAAGGAAATACAACTCAACTATTATGCTCTGGAGAGGTTTAATGCCAATAAATTAATTTTTACGGAATTGGAAGGTTCTATCCAAAAAGCTATTGATTCCTTACCGGGACAAGCGTCCGAGATTTTTAAAATGAGTCGCTTCGAAGGTTTTAAATATGCCGAAATAGCTGATAAACTAGGTATTTCAATTAAAACGGTCGAGAAAAAAATGAGCATCGCCCTTGAATTTCTTCGGGAAGCGTTAAAAGGGTATTATTTACTGGTGTTATTTCTGATTTTCATTTTTATTTAAAATTTCTTTTCTTTTCCGTAGGGTAAGCCTGGGGGTATTCTGTTTATTAAAAAAAGTAGAATCACCTTAATGTTTAGCATGAACGCGGAAATTATTGTAAAGTATTTATCGGGAAACTGCACCGAGCAGGAATTTGAATCGTTATTTGCATGGGTAGAAGAATCGGAGCAAAACAAACAATATTTTTCCGAACTGAAGAACTCCTGGGAAGTTTCTGATATGCAAACGAAAACTATTGATGAAGCAGAACTTCAATTAAAATTCAATGACTTCAAAAATAAAATCTCACCTCCTAATTCCAATATTGAAACCGAATCAAAATTAATTGTCCCGGCTTTTTGGAAATATGCAGCATCTATAATTATTACCATTGGTTTTACAGCACTAATCTCCTTTTTAGTATGGCATAAGCCAAAACCGGAAATTACCTATAATCAATTGGAAGTTCCCAGTGGTCAGCAGGCACAGCTTACGTTGGCCGATGGTACCAAAATATGGTTAAACTCCAAATCGAAACTGGTTTATCCGGGTACATTCTCCGGCGATGTTCGTGAAGTGCGACTCGAAGGCGAAGGCTATTTTCAGGTGAGCCATAATCCATCTAAACCGTTTATAGTGAAAACTTCGCATGTGAATGTGAAAGTTTTAGGAACTTCCTTTAATGTTAGCAGCTACAGCGACGACAACGAAGTAAAACTGGCTCTTGAAACAGGTTCCGTTGCACTTACCCAGCCTGGAAAAACAAATGTCACCCAGGTAGTACCAAGCGAATTGGCTGTTTATTCCAAAGCGAATAAAACCTTTACCATTTCAAAAGTTGAAACAAGCCTTTATACCAGTTGGTTAAATGGGCAATTTAAATTCCGGAAGATGAGTTTTGAAGAAATTTCGAAACGCTTAAGCCGTAATTTTAATATGGAATTTATATTCTCGAAGGAAAAAATGCGGTATATCAAATATAGTGGAAGTTTTTACAATTACGAATCACTCGATCAGATCTTAAAAATTATGCAAACAAACTCCCCTTTTAAATATAAAATCAAACAGAACAAGGTATTTATAGAATAACGAAGCAATACTAAACTAAAAACTACTAAATAAAATGAACTCAACTTAAAAGGCACTACCAAGAATGAAAAAACCGGAAAATGTTCTCAGCACTTTCCGGCATTAATTCAGTCAGTTTAAAAACATTAACAGCTATAGTACTAACTAAATTCTATGTAAAAATATGAAAAATAATTTCATGTTAGAGGGTATTGTACCACTCAAATCAATTCGAAAACTACTACTCGTTATGAAACTAACCGTAATTCTTACATTTCTAACTGTTTGGCAACTTTTGGCTACCGATTCGTATGCCCAAAATGCTCGCATAAGTTTAAATATGCAAAATGCCAAAATTGAAGATGTGTTTGCAGCCATCGAAAAACAATCGGAGTTCGAATTTTTCTACAACAACAACCAAATTGATGCCAGTCAATTGGTTTCGGTAAATGTAGATGGAATGAAGATTTCTGAAATACTGCCGCAGCTTCTGGAAAATAAAGATCTTGCTTTTAAAGTGTTAGGAAACAGAATTATCCTCGTGAAAACTAACTCTTTTGAAAGTAGTTTGTTGAATGCTATGGAAAACGCCCAACAATTTAAAGTGACAGGGTCTATACGTGATGATGTAAACGGGGAGGCAATACCGGGAGCCAATATTCTGGTAGAAGGAACAACTATAGGAGTTGTTTCGGATATAGACGGAAAATTTTCAATCGATGTGCCGTCTCCAAATTCAGTACTTCTGGTTTCTTACATTGGCTACACTCCTCAGAAAATTGAGGTAAATAGCCAATCGGTTATAAATATTAGCCTGATTCCTGATATTCAAAACCTTGAAGAGGTAGTGGTGGTTGGTTATGGTACGGTGAAAAAACGTGATTTAACTGGTGCTGTTGGATCTATTAAGTCGGAGGATATTGCTAAAACTGCCTCCAGCAATGCAATGCAATCATTGCAGGCACGTATGCCAGGTTTGGATATTAGTCAGGCCGACGGACAAGCTGGGTCCAGATTGAGCATTAATTTGCGTGGTAACCGTTCTTTGTTAGCCAACAACGATCCGTTAATATTGGTGGATGGCGTTGAATACGGTTCTACGCTTGACCTTAACCCATCCGATATCGAATCGATGGATGTTCTTAAAGATGCTTCTTCAACTGCGATATATGGGACCAAAGGTGCAAATGGCGTAATTATTATTACCACAAAACGTGGCAAAGCAGGTAAATCGAATGTGAATTTCAATGCTTTTATGTCGTCGAACACTCCAACCAATATTCCTAAAGTGGCTTATGGCGAAGTTGAAGTTCAACGATTAATTGACAAGGCTAATTACGCAGCCGACAAAGCATCGGGCAACTGGGGCGGAAGTGCTTTAACTCCGGTAGACATTTTAACCTTAACTCTTGCCGATGGAACTTCTGAATATTCCATTTATGAGGATGGTTCTTATACCGATTGGGCCGATCTGCTCCTTCAAAACGGATTGACCCAGAACTATGAAATGTCAGTTTCAGGAGGTAATGAAAAAACTACCTACAATCTGTCGTTAGGATATATGAAGGAGGAAGGGCTTATGAAACGGGATGAATTAAGCCGATATAACGGAAGAATTAACATAGATCATAAAATTAATAAAGCTGTTAAAGCTGGAGGAAGCATCCTCTATACCTATAAGGACCATGATGCAAGAACCGGTGGCCTATTCGGGCGCTCGTTGAACATGACTACCATTACTCATCCTTATCAGAGCGATGGTACCATTTACAAAACTCCAAACCCCCGTTACGCTGCACATAGTAACCCTTTGCTCGATGAGATTGAAGGCGCTTATCAAGACAATACTCTATCTTCAAGATTTTTTGGTAATTCTTATTTAGAAATTACTCCTCTGAAAAATCTGATGTTTAGATCAATGTTTGCGCTCGACCGCACAAACGACCGTTTGGGCGATTACCAGGATTTCGAAAGTGTGGGCCGTTTCCAGGCACCATCAACAAGTCTTATTTCTAATGAATCAAGGTATAGAAATAAATACACGTGGGATAACACGTTGAATTATAATGTAGAAATTGGAAAGCACGCTATAACAGCACTGGTAGGCCAAAGTATGACCCAGAGCATTTACGAACAGTCTTCAATTTCTGGCGATGCCGGGAAAGAACATTATTATCAGAATGCTTTTTATGATGTGAAAAAAATAGCCAGTCCGGTTGTATCTAGTAGCTATACTCAGTCGTCTATGTTATCATTCTTTGGACGTCTTAATTATAAGTTTAACGAAAAGTATTTATTGACAGCTTCGCTACGCACCGATGGTTCGTCAACTCTTGCTGAGGGTCATAAATGGGGATATTTCCCTTCTGTTGCTGCTGCATGGCGGGTAAGCGAAGAGTCGTTTCTCAATGGCACCAAAGGCTGGTTATCTAACCTCAAACTTCGCGCCTCATGGGGAGTTTCAGGAAATGCTGCAGTTGATCCTTATAGCACCCTGGCAGCTTTAAGTACTCAAAATATTTATTATTATTTTACAGGTGGCGACGTAGTTGGGAAAGTAGCAAACAGTATGGCAAACCCCAACTTGAAATGGGAAACAACAACTGCCTATAATTTTGGTGTAGACCTTGGTATTTTGAACAATAGAGTATCGGGTAGTGTAGATTTTTTTATGAGTAATACTACTGATTTGTTGTATTTCAGAACTGCTCCACCATCATCGGTATATCCAACTATTATTGACAACGTTGGCGAAACAGAAGGGCATGGAATTGAAGTCGCTCTGAATACGCTTGTTCTTAAATCGAACGATTTTTCATGGGATATCAACTGGTCTTATACAAGTTTTAGAGACAAAGTTTCAAAGTTATCAGAAGGTATTGAAAAATACATAAATGGAAACGATGCGCTTATCGTTGGTGAACCTGTAAGAACTTATTATAATTTTGAAGCCGATGGTAACTGGAATGTAGATGAATTTGCCGCTTATAAGGCCGATTGGGAAGCTCGTCATTCGGGGGAATTAACTAGTTTTATTGCTGGTTATGGAGATCCTGGTACAATAAAAATAATCGACCGTAATGACGATGGCAGATTAGGAAACGAAGATAAAATTATTTACGAACGTTCTCCCAAGCACATTATTGGGATGAACAATACCTTTAATTATAAGGATCTTTCACTTTCTATTCAGGTATATGCCCGTTGGGGAGGTTACATCCAGTACGATTACAACGGTCAACTTACATACGAAACTTCAAACTGGGCCGACCTGGATTATTGGACTCCTTCAAACCTTGAAGCAAAATTTCCGAGCCCAGGCGCTGTAAGTGCTCCTCATAGCAATTATGGCTCCTCCCTACTATACGAGAAAGCTGATTATATTAAAATAAAGGACATTACTCTCTCTTATAATTTACCAAAGAGCTTCATTGGTAAAGTGGGCTTAAGTAACCTGAAGTTATATGGTTCGTTAAAGAATTACTTTACCTTATCAGGAATAAATAATTATGACCCTGAAAGAGGTGGTGCTATTTCTTTCCCATTAGCCAAACAAATGGTATTTGGATTAAATCTTCAATTTTAATTTTAAATAATACAGAGATGAAAATTAAATCATATTTCATATTAGCAGCTTCGGTTTTGATGTTAATGACTACGGCTTGTGAGGAGTTTCTGGAAGAGGAAAACAAAGCTGGTGCAACTGCCGATCTTACTTACTCTACTAAATCCGGTCTTGATGGATTAATAGGAGCTTGTTACAACTTTTCCCGCACATGGTATGGCAAGGAGGCTGGTTTAGGTTTGTCTGAAATGGGATCCGACCTGTTTTATTATGGGTTCGACAATAAGCAAAAGTCCCTTAATTCGTATAGTATTTCAGCCATAAGTCTGGATAACAATACTGCTGATAACCCCTGTCTGGATCAATACTGGGAAATGTTCTACAGTGCGGTCGATGTTTGCAATACTGCATTAAAATACATTCCCGAGAATACAATTATTGATGACAAAACTAAAAGTCGGTTTTTGGGCGAAGCACATTTTTTACGTGCTTTCTATTATTTGCACATGGTAAATATATGGGGACCAATACCCTACAACAGTGAACCGCCAACTACCATTGTAACTAATCCGGTCAGAGTGCCCGAAGAAGTTATTTACAGTAATATTCTCACCGATTTGGATAACTCTATTGCAGAATTTGAAGCTGCTGACTATAAAGTAAAGAAAGATGGACGTGCCAATTATTGGGCTGCCCGTGCTTTAAAAGCCCGCACTTTACTGTATGCTGCATCCTGGTTAGGAAAAAACAGCATCACTACAAATACCAATTATGCTGGAAAAGATCTCTACGCTTTGGCACAAGTTGAAGCTGATGAAGTAATAGGAAGTGGTGTTGCTTCTTTTTACCCAAATTACGCCGATACATGGTCTATGGCCAATGAAGATGTATCGAAAAATAAGGAAGCTATTTGGGGTATCACCTATTCTTACGACCTGACAACAACATCGAATGTTGTTCCTTTACGTTACAAAAAGGACGATAACAATAATCCTCGCCAATATAATGGCCTGATTACACGCACAGGTTATGGCCGTGGCGGAAACGCTATGTTGCTGATGTTTGTAGGTATGTGGAACAATGGGGAATCCGATTTGGGTGGTGACGGAAAAGAAATCTTCAGAAGGGTGACTGGTCCAACCACCGCAACGGTTGAAAACACAAAAACCAAAGCAAGCATTAATGTTGCAGCAACTTATTCACCATATGGCAGAGGCTTCACAAGGTATTTGCCTTCACAGTATTTATGGAAACTGCTGGACAAATATCGTGCAACCGACCAGAGAACGAATGCCACATTGCTCGAAGCCTATACCATTGCTCCGGGTTTGGAAGGAAGCTCTAAAAAGTATCCTAATATAAAAGATACTGCCATTTATTATTGTCCTTTGGATGGAAATTCTCCTGAAGGAATTGCAAAACAGGCTTGGGCAAAAGGCCGTTATCGTATTCAGTTTATGTACAATGGCGAAATTCCGGTATATACATCTGGCGACCCTGCAACTGCACTACCAACCGACATAAAGCAAAATGCCATTCCAAAATCAAGTGTTTATAGTGATGACAGGTACAAATCGGGGAATACCGCTGGTCAAAAATCATATCCTGGCGTAAAGAAATTTTTGGATAATGTTTACGATCCAACGTATCCAACGCATGATATTTCGAGCCGCGATGCGATTGTAATGCGTTTGGCCGAGATGTATCTGATTAAAGCGGAATGTCAGCTTAATACAGGTGGCGATGCTATGTCTACCATTAATGAACTTCGTTCCAAACGTGCTATTACCGGAACTGACAATTCACTAACAGGTACTGCAACACTCGAAACCGTTTTAGAAGAACGTGCTATTGAACTTTGTGGGGAGCAACAACGCTGGTTCGACCTGAAGCGCACAAAAACGCTGGTTGATCATGTAAAAGCCTACAATGCGCAGGGTGGTAAAAACATTCAAAGCTTTCATTTATTGCGGCCTATTCCGCAGGCTCAGTTAGATGCCGTTACTAATAAAGCTGAATTCAATCAAAACGAGGGTTACTAATTTATTAAACCCTAATTTTCTATAACCCTTGATCCTGCCAGGCTTTTCAACCTGGCAGGTTAATTTTACAGAATGTTATTAGAGGTTCTTATCATTAATTTCTTAAGTTTATCTCAGTTCAGTAGAAACTTCTTATTCCCTTAAAACAATATTTTTATGCTCAAAGGAACAGCGTTTATTATTTTAATAGCTGGATGTTTCAGCTTGCTCCAATGTCAAACTAATCCAAAACCTTCTCCGTTAGATATGGCCGAAAAAATGGCCGAATCAGTCATGAAACGTGCCCCATCGGCCTGGATGACGGATTATGTAAAGAGGCCAAAATGGGAGTATACCCAAGGATTGGTTTGTAAATCGTTTGAACAGCTCTATCAAATAACCGGGAAACAATCCTATTTTGATTATGAAAAAGGATATGCCGACACCCTTATTTTAAACGATGGAACCATTCTCAACTATAAGAAAGAAGAATACAATATTGACCAGATAAATTCTGGCAAAATATTGTTTATGCTATATTCGAAAACAAACGATCCGAAGTACAAAATAGCAATTGAAACCCTGCGCGACCAAATGCGGACCCATCCCCGCACCAGCGGAGGCGGCTTTTGGCACAAACTTCGCTACCCTAACCAAATGTGGCTGGATGGCTTGTACATGGGCAGCCCGTTTCTGGCAGAATACGCTATTAAGTTTAACGAACCGGAACTACTGGACGATGTAGTGAATCAGTTTATCACCGTCCAAAAATATACACTCGATGCAAAAACTGGCTTAAACTATCATGGTTGGGACGAAAGCAAGCAACAGAAATGGGCTAATCCCCAAACCGGCCAATCACCCCACTTTTGGGGAAGGGCAATGGGTTGGTATTGCATGGCACTGGTAGATGTATTGGATTTTATTCCTGAAAACCATCCGAAACGCAGCGAGAACATTGATATCCTGCAAAAAACAATGACTGCTGTAGTTACAGTGCAGGATTCAACCAGCGGAGTGTGGTATCAGGTGCTCGATCAGGGCAATCGTAAGGGGAACTATCTTGAATCGACCGCTTCGTGTATGTTTGTATATTCCATGTTAAAAGCGGTTCGAAAAGGATATATCCCAAAAACCTTTTTGACTCAAGCTACCAAAGGGTACAACGGTATTTTGAAGAATTTTATCAAAGAGAATCCCGATTCAACGATTTCTTTAACCCAATGCTGCTCTGTAGCAGGCTTAGGAGGTAATCCTTATCGCGATGGCAGCTATGAGTATTATATTGGCGAACCAATTCGTGATAACGATCCAAAAGGAGTTGGACCATTTATTATGGCCTGTATTGAGATGGATCAGGTAAAGAAATAACGGTGATCGGAAAATATATCAACGTTGCTTTAGGTTTAGTTTCTTTGGGATTTCTTTTTTTCTTGATCATTTAAACAACATTTAGGGGCAATTGATCTGGTTGTAGCGAATAATGGTTCAGAAAATTATAAGTTTTTGTAAGTTACTATACTTTAGTTGATAATCGAATCGTGCTGCAATTCTTGAAAAAAAGGAATTATGAAGAGTCCTTCTGATATGTTGCATAAGCATAGTGAAATTGCCGCTAACATTAATTCTATCTGATTTCCATTTCGAATAAACAAAAACTTAAAAAGTATGAAAGCTATTATAAAAATATTTGCACCTCTTGTAATTCTTTTCGCAACAGTCTTTATTACCCCATCTTCAATTTATGGACAAACGTCTGTTGCGAAGGATTATTCTCACTTATACAAAGATCTTCCTTTTCAGATGAAAGAGGTAGAGCTGCCGGTTTTTCCTTTAATTCAAGTAAATATTAAGGATTTTGGAGCAAAAGGAGACGGTATTACTTCAAACACCAAAGCAATAGCGGCTGCCATTGATGCTGTAAGTAAAAAGGGTGGTGGAACAGTTGTTATCCCGGAGGGAGTTTGGCTTACCGGTCCTATTGTATTAAAAAACAATATTTGCATTGATACTAAAAAAGGCGCGCTGGTTATTTTTTCGAAAAACCGTGATGAATATCCTTTGGTCAAAACATGGTACGAAGGGTTAGAATCCTGGAGAGCAATGGCTCCCATATTTGCAGATAAAGCCGAAAATATTGCCATAATTGGCGAAGGCATTTTCGATGGGTCGGGCGAAGTATGGCGGCCGGTTAAGAAGTTTCAAATGACCGATGCTGAATGGAAAGCAATTATTGCTTCGGGAGGAACCATTACTTCCGACGGAAAAACGTGGCACCCTGACTCCAGCGCCTTGCAGGGAAGTATCCACAATACTCCCCGCGGAGAAATGGATTTGCAAATTGCCAAAAGAACAAAAACCTTTCTTCGCCCTGTAATGCTTAATTTAATCAGCTGTAAAAAGATATTGATAGAAGGCATAACCATTCAGAATACCCCATCGTGGGGGTTGCACCCGGTGTTGTGCGATCAGATCATCTTTAACAACGTAAAGGTTTATAACGAAGATTGGGTAGTGAATGGCGATGCATTAGACCTGGAATCGTGTAAAAATGCTTTAGTCACAAATTGCCTGTTCGATGCCGGTGACGATGGCATCTGCATCAAGTCGGGCCGGGATAAAGAGGGACGCAAACGTGGTGTTCCAACCGAAAATGTAATCATTTCGAATTGCATCGTTTACAGCGGGCATGGCGGGTTTGTAATAGGTAGCGAAATGTCGGGTGGAGCACGAAATATAAAGGTCTCGCATTGTACATTTATGGGTACTGATAACGGCCTTCGTTTTAAAAGTACCAGAGGCCGGGGTGGACTGGTTGAAAATATCTATATCTCGGATATCAATATGATTAATATTCAACAGGATGCTATCCTTTTCGATTTATATTATTTTGTAAAAGAACGCAGCTCAGTAGTTCCTCCCGTTGATGAAACCACGCCGCAATTCAGAAACATCTTTTTAAAAGACATTGTTTGCAAAGGAGCCCAACGAGCCATATTGCTTCAGGGACTACCCGAAATGAACCTTAACAACATCAATTTGAAAAATGTCACTATCGAATCGCGCACAGGTGCTTATTGCAGCGATGCAACTCAAATTGCAATGAAAAATATCACGCTGCTTACTACTACCCTTCCAGCAATTCAGATAAAAAATGTTAAAGAAATGGATATTCGCGAACTGAAACTCAATCAAGGTGCAAACGCCACTTTAATTGACATTTCCGGAGAAAAAACACAGAATGTAACTATTCAGGGGGGTAATTTTAATCAGGAAGCCGTCTCAATTGGAAAAGAAGTTAGATTGGAAGGTGTTAAGATAAGCAAATAAGGAGATAAATGAATCGTCAATAAAAAAAGACCTTGCTTTTTCCGGAGCAAGGTCTTTAAATTGGCCTTCATTCAATAACCCAAATTTTACTAACTATGCATATTACAAACTCGAATATTTTTTCATCTTTTTACTGATCCGTTCTACGGCATCTTCTATTGATTCCTCTGGCTTAATAATATTGTAATTGCCCCAGAATGCTTCATCGTAATATTCATCTACATGATCCACAAATACAGAGGTAGGTTTCAACATTTCGCTATATTTAAACTTCTCTACATTTTTAGTATCAATGTCGGTAACAGCCATATCGGCAGCAGATGTGTATATTTTATTAAAGAATTTTCCGCGTTTAATTACCCTAAACTTAACTTCGTAGCGTGCATGGTTTAATATCCATTTACCATCGAGTTCACGATAGCTTACCATATAATTCGCCCCAACAGTTTTAACATCGGTGCCTGCCGGTTTCTTTTTTACCAGGTATTTGTCGGCAAACTGCAATCCATAAGGGCTGATCGCAAATTCAGCACGTCGAATAGCCAGGGTATTAACATCCAAATATAACTTTCCTTCATAATAAGGTTCCTGCAACCCTTCGCGCTGGGTAAACTCAATCAGATATGTCTCACGGCCTTCAATATAGGTAATGCTTACCGGTTTAAATTCGTAGTTGTTAAAATACTCTTCTAACATAAATGTTTCGGGATTTTTAGCTAAATCGAGCATGACCACTGCCTGATGCCCTCCCTGAAGCTTGAACATAATAGTGTCCATCTTTTTCACGTCCTGGCTTTTACGCCCTTTGAATACTTTTACCCGATCGGCTTCGAATTCATTACTATACCGGGCCTTATAAATGTTTAAGACGGCCTCTGCCAAACCTACATATTGTTTGTTTTGCATAACCGACTCCCTGTAAAAAGCTGTGCATAAATAAGGTGCATTCCCGTAATTAGCTGGAATATTGTGTATCGCAGAGCGAATGAGATTTTGAGGGTCGTTCGAGCGGATAATAAGTTCTTTCAGCGTTATTACCTCAGTTGTAAGCTCTATCAGATTATTCTTAGCCTGAATTTGTTCTATAGAAAGATCTTGCGATTTATAACCCATATAGGAAATATGGATTGGAGTATTGGTTTTTTCTTTCGGGACTTTAAGGATAAAATCGCCGTCGCTGTTAGTAATAGTACCAATGTTACTGCCCGAAACATAAATGTTGGTGTAAGGGACAGGCTTCTTCGTAACAATATCGGTTACTTTTCCTTTAACAACCACAAACTTGGTAGTGTCTTCGTACGTTGTTGCCGTATTGTTTAACGTAAAAGGGAATGCCATTGCATGTGCGGTAAAATAAAACATCGCCATTACCAGCAAAAGCGAAATTCGGTTTAAGATTACTATCGGTTTCATATTCTTTAAATTAAATCAATATTTTTGTTTTACTTAATTCGATACAGACTTTGTTAAGCCGGTATGAGTACACTTCAAAAGTAAGACTCCCGGTCTATTTTTTACCCTACCATGTTTTTTGAAAATTCACCCAACTTACTGGAAAGTATAAACTTAAAATTAGCTCACGATTCGCGGAGTACAGTATTTGAGTCCGATATGTCGAAACGAAAACAAGTTGATATAAAAAGACAACTGTGGAAAGGTAATAATGGAGGAATAAATCTATGGCAAGCTAGCACAATACTGATCTGAAAGAACCATTCTCAGACCAGCTCGATATGTGATAAACGAAAAATTCAGATAAACGAATACTAAAAATGCGTATTAATAGCATCTACAGGGTTCATTCGTGCGGCAGTCCAGGCCGGTAAAAAACCTGATACCACCCCAATTATCCCCGAAATTAATAAACCGCGTAAGATATTGCCAAAGGTCATTGCCACTTCAAAGTCAGCAAACCATTTGGCAATCAGCGTCCCTATATATACCAGCAATAAACCGAGGACTCCGCCGGTTAAAGACAGAATAACGGCTTCGTATAAAAATTCAACTAAAATAGTATAACGTTTTGCCCCTAATGCCTTTTGAATACCAATAATTCGGGTCCGTTCCTTAACACTTACAAACATAATATTGGCAATACCAAAGCCTCCTACCAATATTGAGAAACCTCCGATAATCCAACCTGTAAGGTTAATCATAAAGAAAATTTGATCAATTCCTTTGGCCAATAAACTTGCCTGGTTAATAGAAAAGTTATCTTTATCCAACGGTGGTATGCGTCGAATAGCTCGCATAGTTTGAATGAGTTCGTCGTTTAATTCAGATACTTTAACTCCTTCTTTTGCTTTCACCCAAATAAAAGGGTTCATACGGTCGCTTCGAATATCAAAGAAAGTTCGACCAAAGTTCATGGGCAATAAAACCATTTCATCAAGACTCCCTCCACCGAGCATGTTTTTTCCTTCTTTTTTAGCAATCCCTACCACGGTAATTTTTCGTCCCATCAAGATAATCTGCTTACCAAGGGGATATTCATAATCAAAAAGCTTTTGGGCAATTTCATAGCCAATGATACAAACACTTCTTCCGGCATCCGATTCCTCTGAAGTGAAATTGCGTCCGGATTCCAGGTCGAACAAACGAATATCAGGAAATTCGGGCGTGTTAATCCAAATTCCAATGTTTTCAGCATTATTGTTTTTATATTTCACTGTTTTGCCAGTGGAAACTGAGAAACAAACCGATTCGGCTAATTTTAGCCTTCGTTTTAGTTCTTTATATTCCGTTAATTTAGGAACAGGGCGTTGCATGTATTCCCACCAGGGATAATCCGGACCAAAAGTCCATGGCCACTTCTGTACATAAACAATATCATCACCCAGGGTCGAGATACTATCTCTGATTTTTTTCTCCAGCGAATTTAGTACGGTAAAAACCGAAATAATGGCAAAAATACCAATTGTTATCCCAAGCAACGTTAGAAAAGTCCGAAGTTTATTAGCAACAACCGAGCTATAGGCAAATAAAAAACTTTCTTTAAGCAATCGTATAAACAATCCCACGTTGATAACTTTAATTGATGAATTTACTATTTATCTGAATTACAATTAACTTTTATTACTATTTTTGACAGATCTGTAAATTTTTAATGTAAACAGCTTTGTTTTTATAATTGGTAGCTAAAAGTAACTAATTTTAAACACAATTTTAATAATTTTGCCCTAAAAAAGAAGCACCTATAAATGAGTAATTTGAAAAAGATTGGAAGTGCACTTATTTCGGTTTATCACAAAGATAACCTGGAAGAAATTGTAAAGAAGTTGGATAGCCTCGGTGTTAAATTATATTCTACCGGAGGAACAAAAGATTTTATTGATCAGTTAGGTATTAAGGTAACTGCTGTTGAAGATATAACATCCTACCCCTCAATTTTTGGCGGCCGTGTAAAAACGTTGCACCCCAAAGTATTCGGAGGTATTTTATTCCGTCGTGAAAACCCAAAAGACCTGGAAGAAGCCGCCAGTTATGAGATCCCTCCTATAGATCTTGTTATTGTTGATCTTTACCCTTTTGAAGATACAGTAGCTTCGGGAGCTGAAGAACCTGAAGTAATAGAAAAAATTGATATAGGTGGAATTTCCCTCATTCGGGCGGCTGCAAAGAATTTTGCCGATGTGGTGATTGTTCCTTCCCGCAATGAGTATGGTAAACTTTTGCATTTGTTAAACGAAAAAAATGGTTCTACTACTCTGGCCGATCGTAAGTGGTTTGCTGGGTCCGCTTTTAATGTTTCGTCGCATTACGACACTGCAATTTTTAATTTTTTTAACGAAAGTGCCGGAATTACAGCGTTTAAGCATAGCGTATTAAAGCATGAGCAATTGCGTTACGGCGAAAATCCCCATCAAAAAGGATGGTTCTTTGGCGATCTCGATAAACTATTTGAACAACTTCACGGAAAAGAAATATCGTATAACAATCTCCTCGATATTGACGCAGCCATTAATTTGATGGCGGAATTTACCGATTCCACTTTTGCCATTCTAAAACATAACAACGCTTGTGGAATAGCTTCGCGTGATAAACTTGTTGATGCATGGAAAGATTCGCTGGCTGGTGACCCTATTTCTGCCTTTGGTGGTGTTTTGATTACCAACAGGGAAATTGATGAAGAAACTGCAAAGGAAATAAATCAACTTTTTTTCGAAGTAATAATTGCCCCGTCGTATAGCGCAAAATCTTTGGAGATACTTAAATCGAAGAAAAACCGGATAATTTTAATTCAAAAACCGGTTGAATTACCTTCAATAGGTTTCCGATCGTTGCTAAATGGGGTAGCATATCAGGACAAAGACCTGAGCATGGAAACCGAAGCTGACATGAAACCGGTTACCAAGTTGGTACCAACTAAAAATGAGCTGACTGATTTGATTTTTGCCAATAAAATTGTAAAACATACTAAATCGAATACCATTGTTTTGGCCAAAAACAAACAACTATTTGCTAGTGGTGTTGGCCAAACATCAAGAGTAGATGCCTTAAAACAAGCCATTGAAAAAGCAGGAAGCTTTGGATTTGATCTGCAGGGGGCTGTAATGGCAAGCGATGCATTTTTCCCATTCCCCGATTGTGTACAAATTGCACACGAAGCGGGAGTTAATACTGTTGTTCAGCCCGGAGGATCAGTAAATGACAATAAATCGGTTGAATACTGCGACCTGAATAACATGTCGATGGTAGTTACCGGAATCAGGCACTTTAAACATTAATAATTGGTTCAAAAACTCTAAACAGGAAATAGAAAATGGGATTGTTCTCCTTTTTAACCCAGGAAATTGCCATCGATCTTGGCACAGCAAACACAATCATTATTCATAATGATAAGGTAGTTGTAGATGAACCTTCAATTGTTGCTATTGATACTGCTTCAGGTAAGCTCATTGCCATTGGCGAACAGGCCAGGCAAATGCATGGAAAAACCCATGAAAATATCAAAACCATTCGCCCGCTTCGCGACGGAGTAATTGCCGACTTTAATGCGGCAGAGCAAATGATTCGCGGAATGATCAAAATGATTAACAGCAAATCGCGTTGGTTCACTCCTTCGTTGCGTATGGTAGTGTGTATCCCGTCTGGTAGTACTGAAGTGGAGGTGCGTGCGGTGCGCGACTCCTCCGAACATGCCGGAGGAAGGGATGTATACATGATTTACGAACCTATGGCAGCTGCAATAGGAATCGGGCTGGATGTAGAAGCTCCGGAAGGTTGCATGGTTGTTGACATTGGTGGAGGAACAACTGAAATTGCAGTAATAGCTCTGGGTGGTATTGTTTGTAACAAATCAATCCGTATTGCAGGCGATGGATTTACTGCTGATATTCAGGCTTACATGCGCCACCAGCATAATATTAAGGTTGGTGACCGTACCGCAGAGGAAATTAAAATTGGAGTAGGATCTGCACTGGCTGATCTTGAAAACCCTCCACTCGATTATATTGTTAGAGGACCAAACTTAATGACTGCCCTACCTATCGAAGTTCCTGTTTCGTATCAGGAAATAGCCCATTGCCTTGATAAATCGATCTCGAAAGTTGAATCGGCTATATTAAGTGTACTGGAACAAACTCCCCCTGAACTATATGCCGATATCGTTACTAAAGGTATTTACCTGGCTGGTGGAGGAGCGCTTTTACGTGGTTTGGACAAACGCCTTACCGACAAGATCAACATTCCTTTTCACGTAGCCGACGATCCTTTGCGCGCTGTTGCCCGTGGTACTGGTGTTGCCCTTAAAAATGTAGACCGTTTTCAATTCCTGATGCGTTAAATAAGGGATTGCACCAATGCGAAACCTGCTCAAACTATTGTATGCATATCATTTCCTGTTGCTGTTTATTGCATTGGAAATTATTTGTGCTATTTTTTTGTTTCGATATAATAATTACCATAGCGCAAGTTTTGCCAGCACATCCAAAGCTATATCGGGCACTTTCTATAAACAAGTTACCGATTTTAGAGTTTACCTTTCCCTTCGGGAAACAAACGATGCATTGGCCAAAGAAAATGCCCTCCTACGCAATTATCTGAAAAACAATTATAACACATTCGACACAACCCGAATTCATGTCAGGGACTCGGCATTCTCTCAACTTTATCATTACCAGGAAGCCAAAGTGATTAATAATTCTGTAAACAAACAGTATAATTACATTACACTTAATAAAGGGAAAAATCATGGAATTAAACCCGATATGGCAGTGATTGGTCCAAATGGAATTGTTGGGGTGGTTGATGGAGTTTCTGAAAATTTTGCCAATGTTGTTTCGCTTCTGAATTTGAAATTTAAAGTTAGTGCCAAACTAAAAAAACACAATTATCTTGGTTCGGTTATATGGGAAGGCAAAGATTATGAATATTGTACGCTAAACGATATTCCTCAACACGTAGTTCTGCAAAAAGGCGACACTGTTGTTACTACAGGTTTTTCAGAATCCTTTCCCGAAGGCGAAGTGATAGGTACTGTAGAAGATTTCAATATGAAAGATGGAAATTTTTACCATATTGATATTAAAATAAGTACTGTCTTTAAATCGCTTCAGTATGTTTCGATTGTTGAAGACTTGAAGAAAAGCGAAGAAATTCAACTAGAAAAACTAAAAGAAAATGATTAGGGCTATCAATGGAGTCGTTATCCGGTTTTTCTTTCTGGTACTTCTTCAAGTATTGGTGCTAAACAATATTCAATGGAGTGGTTATCTAAACCCCTATTTATATGTTTGGTTTATCCTGATGCTTCCTTTTGAAACACCAAACTGGCTGTTACTTGTTTTTTCGTTTATTTTGGGCTTTTCCATTGATGCCTTTTCAAATACCTGGGGAATGCACTCGGCTGCCTGCGTTTTAATGGGGTTCGTTCGTCCGTATCTGTTAAAAATAATTGCCCCCCGCGAAGGATACGATACAAGTGTTCAACCTGTATTACGGGATTTTAATTTGGAATGGATAATTAAATATTCGCTAATTCTTATTTTTATTCATCATTTTGCCCTTTTCTATATCGAAGTGTTTAAATTTTCGATGTTTTTCCATACCTTACTAAGAGTAATTATTAGTTCATTATTTACATTTGTGTTAGTTATTATCAGTCAATTTATAATATACAGGCGGTAGTATGAATCCCTTTGCTGAACGCAAATATGTGATTGGTGCAATTTATGGCTTGGTAGGACTGATCTTTATTATCCGGTTATTTTGGATGCAGGTGATTGATAATTCCTATAAATTATCTGCCGAAAATAACTCCCGCAGAAATGTTGTACAATTCCCCGCCCGTGGTCTTATTTTGGACCGGAATGGTAAATTAATTGTATACAACGAAGCTGCCTACGATTTAATGGTTACTCCTTTTCAATTAAAGGCTTTTGATACCATCGAATTCTGTAACCTGATTGGGTTATCTAAAACCGATCTTGTTTTAGCGCTTGATACAGCAAAAAGTTACAGTGCTTTTAAATCTTCTGAAGTAGTTAAGCAGCTTTCGGCTGAAACCTATGCCCGGTTGCAGGAAAAGTTGTATAAATATCCTGGATTTTATGTCCAATCAAGAACTTTGCGGAAGTATAACTATAATATTGCAGCTCACTTATTAGGGTATGTAGGTGAAGTAGATCAAAAAATTATTGACAAAAACCCATATTATAAGACCCGCGATTACATTGGCATTAGTGGGTTAGAGCGGAGTTACGAAGAACAGTTGCGAGGTCGAAAAGGAGTCAATATTTTTCTGGTAGATGTGCATAACCGTGTTGTTGGATCGTATTTTAAAGGAAAATTTGATACCGCTTCCCTGGTTGGATCAGACCTCACTACCACGCTTGATGCTGACTTGCAAAAATATGCCGAATATCTTATGCAAAAGATGCACGGCAGCGTTGTTGCCATCGAACCTTCAACTGGTGAAATACTGGCAATGGCTTCCATGCCAACATATAACCCGGGACTTCTTGTGGGTCGCATACGGCAAAAAAACTTCCGCAAATTATTACTCGATACGCTTAATCAGCCCTTATTCGACCGCGCTGTTATGGCAAAATATCCGCCTGGTAGCACATTCAAGCTTATTAACGGTATGATTGGTTTACAGGAAGGAACACTGAAACCGGAATATTCGTACTCCTGTTTCTTAGGTTACCATGCCGGAGGACTTACAGTTGGCTGCCATCCCCATCATTCGCCCTTAAGTTTATTGGGGGGTATACAGAATTCCTGCAACGCTTATTTCTGCAATGTCTTTCGGAATATTATCGATAATAAAAACTATGAATCGGTTGAAGAGGCATACAATATGTGGCGTTACCATGTATTGTCGTTTGGCTTTGGGAAAAAACTGGGGGTTGATCTGCCAAATGAATTAAATGGCTATATTCCCGATGCGGGTTATTACGACCGGTATCACGGAAAAGGCCGGTGGAAATCGTTAACCATTGTATCACTGTCCATTGGTCAGGGCGAGCTCGGAATTACCCCGGTACAAATGGCCAATATGGCTGCTACAATTGCAAATCGCGGCTACTACTATACCCCTCATTTAGTGAAGGGAATAAAAGGGCAAAAGGAAATTGATAAAAAATACAGAGAGAAGCACTTTACCGATATCGACACCGCATTTTATAGCCCAATAATAGAAGGGATGTCTTTGGCTGTAAAAGGAGGAACTGCCACCATAGCAAGACTCCCGGATATTGAAGTATGTGCAAAAACAGGTACGGCTCAAAATCCTCATGGAGAGGACCACTCTATTTTTATTGCCTTTGCCCCCCGGAATAACCCGAAAATTGCCATCGCAGTATATGTTGAAAACGGAGGATTTGGAGCTACCTGGGCAGGCCCTATATCCAGCCTTTTAATTGAAAAGTACCTGAAAGATACGGTTTCCCGCCCCTGGCTCGAAGAGCATTTGTTGAAATTTAATAAACCATACCGATGATCCGAAAAACAAACATATTTCAGGAAATCGACTGGTCGGTAGTATTGATATTTATTACCCTGATGCTGATGGGGTGGTTTAATATTTATGCTGCAGTTTATGACGAAAAACATAAAAGCATTTTCGATTTTACCCAACGGTATGGTATGCAATTAATATGGATTGGAGCATCATTATTGCTGGCTTTAATTATTATGACGCTCGATGTTAAGCTCTTCTCATTCTTCTCGTATGTTATTTATGGAATGTCCATCGGATTACTAATACTGGTTTTGATTATTGGAAAAGAAGTTAATGGGGCAAAAGCCTGGCTTGCCATCGGCAATTTCTCCTTACAGCCGGCCGAATTTGCCAAGATAGGAACAGCGCTTGCATTAGCTAAATTTTTAAGTCAGTATAACATTAAAATAAACGATTTTCAAACATTAACTCCAATCTCCATTATTCTTATAATTCCTGTTGCCTTAATTGCGTTACAACCCGATGCGGGTTCAATTCTCGTATATACTGCTTTTGCATTTGCCCTCTTTCGTGAAGGGTTACCAGGAATTGTACTATTTTTTGGTTTTACCTTAATTGTATTGCTATTTCTTTCGCTGGTAGCACCTCAACTACGGATACTTATTGTACTTCTGGTACTTGCGTTTAGCGCTTTTGCCCTTATCACCAGGAGGTATAAAGAATCATTAATCGGACTTGCTATTTATATAGGATCTGTTGGACTAATCTGGGGGTTTAGCCTGCTATTAGGCAGCAAGTTAGGATACTACAAAATTCTGGCCTTTTCATTCTTTCTGGCAGGGTTTGCCTATCTTATCATTGGTTTCTTTCGCAGAATACCTTTGCTAAATACTTTTGTGATATTTATGTTCGGTGCCATAATTTTCACCAATTCTGTAGATTATGTCTTTCATGAAATGATGGAAGAGCACCAGCAAAAACGGGTAAATATCCTTCTGGGACTGGAGTCTGATCCATTAGGATATGGTTATAATGTAAACCAAAGTCTTATTGCTATTGGTTCGGGTGGCTTTTTTGGAAAAGGCTTTTTGCAGGGAACACAAACAAAGTTCAACTTTGTGCCAGAACAAAGCACCGATTTTATTTTTTGCACTATAGGAGAGGAATGGGGCTTCTTAGGTTCGATTGTAGTTATTGGACTCTTTATGTATTTAATGTATCGGATTATAGTAATATCCGAACGGCAGCGATCTACGTTTACACGAATTTACGGGTACAGTGTTGCGTCCATCTTTTTCTTCCATTTTACCATAAATATTGGGATGACTATTGGACTCCTCCCTGTTATTGGTATTCCGTTACCGTTCTTCAGCTATGGGGGCTCCTCCCTATGGGCTTTTACTATTATGCTTTTTATATTGTTAAGATTAGATACTACACGAACCGAGTTACTTAAATAATTGATTCGAGAGCTTCCTGATTTTATTCCCTTTCCACGCTCAATATTTTAACCTTTTCGAACAAAATCTGATTTGAATCGGCCGACATTTTTTGAATTCTTCTTACTACTTCCATGCCGGTTAGCACTTTACCAAATGCGGCAAATCCTTGTCCATCAGGGTTACGTTTCCCGCCATAATCTAGTTCTGGCTGACTGCCAATGCAGATGAAAAACTCGGAAGATGCACTGCCTGGGGTGTTTCTTGCCATTGAAATTGTCCCATCCTTATGTCGAATTCCGGTTTTATCTGTTGTTTCGTGCTCTATGCCCGGGATAGTATCAATGTTCATTCTAAATTCCAAACCACCCTGAATTACTTCTATCTTAATATTTTTATCGGGCTGATTTTTTAAAGTAACTACCCGATAGAATTCAGCTCCCGAATATTTTCCTGCATCCACATAACTCAGAAAATTCTTAACAGTAATCGGAGCCTTTTGCGGATATAATTCAATTTGCATATCTCCCTGGTTGGTATTTATTCTTACTTGAGGATTTTGAGTTTGACAGGCAATCAGCAAAATTGTTAAAAACGTAAAAAGTACTTTTTTAGTCATGGCGAAATAATAGGTTTTGTTCAAGTAAGCGTAATTGTTGAACTTTTTACCGGATCGGTTACGCATTAAGCTTTCAAGAAATATATTCAAGGACCTGATCTGAATTTTAAAAATATTGCAAATTCACTAGCTCATATTATTGATAGCCCTTTCCATCCTATTAAGTGCTTCATCCACAAATATGCGCGGACTCCCCAGGTTGATCCGTTGATATCCTTCTCCTCCTGACCCGAAAGTTGGGCCATGGTTAAGACCCACCTTTACTTTCTCTATCATAAATTTACGAAGGGTGGTATCGTCCATCCCAAGTCCCCTAAAATCGATCCAGCCCAGGTATGTTCCTTCGGGCCTGATTACCTTTAACTTTGGTATGCGTTCCTTCACAAAAGTCTCCAGTAAATCAACATTTCCTTCGATATATTTTAAAGCTTGGGTCAGCCATTCATCGCCATGTGTGTAAGCGGCTTCCAGAGCAACAAATCCAAAAATGTTTCCACCGGCAATATGGAGGGTTTCTACCACATCGTTAAACTTTTTTCGAAGTTCGGGGTTCTGAATGATCAACACCGAAGTAGACAATCCGGCAATGTTAAATGTTTTGCTGGGAGCCATACAGGTAACGGTATTGTTCGCAATATCATCTCCCAGCATAGCATAGGGAATGTGCTTATATCCTTCGAATATCAGATCGGAGTGAATTTCGTCCGAAATCATTATAATATTGCGCGCTGTACAAATATCTGCCAGTTTTTTAAGCTCCCCGCGAGTCCAAACCCGACCTGCCGGATTATGCGGACTGCATAGTAACATCATTTTTGTATCAGCATCAATAGAGCGTTCGAGGTGATCGAAATCCATTTCGTAGCGATCGCCTACCCGAACCAACTGATTATTCATCTGAATGCGTTTGTTCAAATCGACGGCCCAAAAGAATGGGTAATACACCGGCGATTGTAAAATAACCTTATCACCCGGATTAGAATAAGCCTGAATACACATATTAACTGCCGGTACAATTCCCGGGGTAAAAACTATCCACTCTTTTTCTATTTCCCATCCATGGCGGCGTTTCATCCAATCGATAACCGATTGGTATAAACTATCGGATTTTAAGGTATACCCATAAATTTCGTGTTCAAGACGTTTTTTCATTGCCTTCACAATAAAATCGGGTGTACGAAAATCCATATCGGCAACCCACATGGGCAAAATATCGGTAGTGCCAAAAACCCGCTTGCAAGAATCGTACTTGAAAGAATCTGTTCCCGAACGGTCAATTATCTCATCGAAATTATATTGCATGATCAAAAAATTTTGTCAAATATCAACATTATTTGGAATGGAAGATATGCTTGGCTGCTTTTTAATCCTTATCAATTTATCTATCTTAGTTAATTGAACTATCTCTCCCATTAATTTCCTTATTTTTGCATAAAACGAAGATATTATGAGTTTTGTCCGTCCCAAAAAGTCTTTAGGCCAGCATTTCCTGAAAGATCAGAACATTGCACGTAAAATAGTTATGGGCTTGAAAGCCGAAGGGATAGAAAATGTAATTGAAATTGGGCCCGGTATGGGTGTTCTAACAAAGTTTCTGTTGGAGCGAACTGAATTCAATCTGATCCCTGTAGAAGTAGATGGCGAATCGGTGACATATCTGAATGCCGAATACCCAACCCTTCAAGGGAAAATAATTGAAGGAGATTTTCTGGAGCTGGATCTCAGTAAATTATCGCCCGGACAACTTGCGGTTATAGGTAATTTCCCTTATAACATATCCTCACAGATTTTTTTTAAAGTCCTCGAATTTCGCAGTCAGGTAGATGAGGTGGTTTGTATGATCCAGAAGGAAGTTGCCCAGCGTATCGCATCGCCTCCTGGTAGCAAAGAATATGGCATTTTAAGTGTCTTACTTCAGGCATTTTATAAAATTGAATACCTGTTTACGGTACACGAAAACGTTTTTGTTCCGCCACCCAAAGTTAAATCGGGAGTAATAAGGCTAAGCCGAAACAAAACAAGTAAGCTTGATTGTGATGAACAGCTTTTTTTTAAAGTGGTAAAGGCAGGCTTTAATCAACGACGAAAAGTATTGAGCAATTCCCTGAAAAGTTTGACACCGATGACAGAAAAAAGTCACCCGTTACTTACAAAACGTCCGGAGCAGCTATCGGTTTCCGAATTTGTTGAGTTAACACAGCTCGTTTCATCGTACATAAAATAAATCAGTATGCAGTCATTTGAACTAACCCGCGGGTTTATAAATACCCTGAAAGATGCCATTAAACAGGAAGAGCGCGATGTTGTATTGAAAATGATTGACGATTTAAGGGCAGCCGATATTGCAGAAGTTTCAGCTGAACTCGAAAGTGACGAAGCACAGTATTTATATTCGTTGCTCGACCGTGAAACATCGGCCGAGGCAATTACTGAGATGGAAGAAGACGACCGGGAAGAATTATTGAAAGAATTGCCCTCGGAGTTTATTGCCCGCGAGTTTATCAATAACATGGACTCGGACGATGCCGCAGACGTACTCTCAGAATTATCGGATGAACTTCAGGTCGAAATTCTGCAAAAAATACCCGATATAGAGCAGGCCGGAGACATTGCCGACCTTCTTGCCCACGATGAGGACACGGCCGGTGGACTTATGGCAACCGAGCTTATCCGCGTAAATATCAACTGGAACCTCACTACCTGTTTGCGCGAAATGAGGAAACAGGCTGAAAATGTCGACGAAATTTATTATGTATATGCCGTTGATGATAATAATATCTTTAAGGGCACTGTTACGTTGAAAAACCTTTTGCTGGCGTCGGGCCATACCAAAATAAAAAGTCTTTACGAACCGGATATTATTACTGTGCTGGTAGACACTCCGGCTCCGGAGGTAGCCAATATTATGGAAAAATACAATTTGGTTGCTATCCCTGTAATCGATAACATTGGAAGGTTAAAAGGGCGTATCACTATCGATGATATTGTGGATGTAATCCGAGACGAAGCAGAAAAAGATTACCAGTTAATGTCGGGTATCTCCGAAGACATCGATTCGAGCGATAATGTGTGGACATTAACCCGCGCCCGTATTCCATGGCTGATAGTAGCCCTTTTTGGTGGAATACTCGGTTCATTGGTAATTAGCCAGTTTACCGGAGAACTATCGTTGTTCCCGCAGGTGGCAATTTTTATTCCGATGATCACCGCTATGGGCGGAAATGTCGGCATCCAATCATCGGCTATCATTGTTCAGGGTCTGGCAAACAACAGCCTGGGGCTCGAAAGTACTTCCAAAAAACTCATGAAAGAGTTGGGAGTGGCCGTCTTAAACGGATTGGCATTGTCGTCGATGATATTTTTTTATAACTATTTTTATACCCACTCCTTTGCTCTGACAATATCGGTAAGTGTTGCCCTTTTCACCGTTATAGTTTTTGCGTCTATTTTTGGCACCATTGTCCCCCTATTTCTGAACCGGATTAAAATTGATCCAGCTTTGGCGACCGGTCCATTCATTACTACGGTAGACGATATAATTGGTGTACTCATTTACCTGAGTATTGGACGATATTTATTTACCGTAATGCACTAAATGAGTTTACCCGTATGTTAAAAAATGTGAAAAAAGCTATTTGTTAGTGGTTTATGTAGAAAAATATCGGAATTTTGTTCCCTGGTTTTCCGATTTTATACTGATATTTTTTAAACTATGGCAGCTTTTTTTTCAAATAAAAACATTCTGATTAAAGCAGCTTTAGGGATTCTCCTTAGTTGTTTCATTTTTGAAGGCGTTTTAAGGCTTGCCCAATTTGGAACTAACAACAATCTATTTATCGAATGCTCAGAGAACCCCTCGTTCTATCAAATAAATCCTCTCATTACTAAAAAATACGACAATGCTACCTCCCCTTTTTCAGGGAAGGAAATCTTTAGAAAGGAAAAAACACCCAATACTATCCGTATTTTTGTTTTGGGAGAACAATCGTATGCTTCATGGCCCTATAATAAAAACAGTTCGTTTCATCATATATTAAATAAACAGTTACAACGGTTATACCCCAACACTGAATTCGAGTTAATAGACCTCTCCTTTGATGCAGCAAACTCTTTTTCCCAGTTAGATTTTTCGAAACAGCTCGCCAAATACACTCCTGATGCAGTTATAGTATGTTCAGGCATTAACGAATTTTATGGCTATAGTTGTTCCGGTCATTTTCTATCTGGAAATATTGCTTTAACAAGATTTTATAATAAAATTCGCGATTTACGTTTGGTACAGGGTGTTTTCCAACTTGCTGATTTAATTAATATCAAAAAAAATAAATCCACTGTAAATAGCCGGAAATCTTACTCCGAAATTGCCTTGGGATCTGAGGTATATAAGCATGCAGTTTCTACCTTCGAAAGTAACCTGCACAATTTATTATTGGAGCTTCAAACAAATAATATTCCCGTTATTATTACCACTGCTACTTCGGACGAGAAGAGCCAGCGTCCCTTAAAAAGTAAATTTTTAGCAACCAGCGATTCTACTCTCTTAATGAATCTTTTTAACGATGGAGAACAGGCTTTTAATGCTGGCGATTACGATATGGCGGTATCGAAATTAACTGATCTGAACAGGAAGGATAACACCTATGCCTTAAGTCACTATTATTTGGGACAGATAGCCTTGTTCGATCGGGACTCTTCTAAAGCTCAAAAATATTTACAACGATCGGTTGACCTTGATTTGGTTCGGGTCCGTGCTCCTGAAGAAATAAACCGCGTAATCCGAAAAGCTGCGATAGTGTATGGATGCGAATTAGTCGATCTAAAGACTCTTTTGGAACATCAAACCTCAGTAACCTGCAATTTATTTTTAGAATCGAACCGACTAAACCTAACCGGTAATATTGTGTTGGCAGAAGCCTGCTTAAATGCAATTCGGAATTTTGAACTGATTACTGAAAAACAAAACATAGCAGAACAATTAACCATTGACAAGCACTTGCCAATAACGTTATTCGATAGTATTTACGACCGGATTTTAAAACAGGTCCTTTATACAGGAACAAATACTAATCCTATTCTAAATCCGGACCTTTCAAATAGTTTCGAAGAAACAACGGCCCTTTCCCTTACAAACAAAGAAACTGATTGGGAAGCAGCCATGAATTCCCTCTACGATTATTATATCCGGAATAAAAATTATCCATCCGCTTTCAAAATTATCGAAAGCCTTGCCCTCGAGAACCCATACAATATTGATCTCTGCGAGCGAGCAGCCAATACAGCCTCGTTAATGGGCGATTCTCAATTGGTTGTTCTATACGCGAAAAAAGCTTACTCAATTCGCCCCGATCTCAATTTCGCCCAACATCTGTTTATTAATTACCTTAAGCTCGATATGCCGGAGTATGCCTTGCCCTACCTGAAATATGCGACCCGAAACCCAGTTAATGGACCCGACTATTCATTACTTTATGCTGCAACCCGCGACGTAATTAATTTAAAGAAAACACTTCGGGAGCATCCATCAGATATAGGTTTGATGAACTTAATTGCAGCTAATTATTCTTCCATGGGGAACTACGAAACTGCTTCAAAGTACATAAAACAGGTATTAAAGTTCCAACCCTCCAACCCAATTGCCTTAAAAAACAAACAAGAAATAATGCGCTACGGAGATTACTTTTAATCGGTTAATCTCAGATTTCTTAGGACATTTACTAAAACAATCAGTTCCATATCTCATCATTCTCTTCCTGCTGTATCTAGGTTCATAAATAGTTGTTTTATAAAATTTAAGAATCTTTCGTTATCTTGCTTGCTGATTACAAACTACTGAAATTTATGAAGTTTCTTTTAACGCTATTGCTATTTTCATTATTTATAAAGCTTTCGTTTGCCCAAGATTCACTATTTACTAATCTCTTTACCTTAAAAGCAGAAATAGCCTCGCGTTACCCATGGAGAGGATTTCCGGGAGTTAAATGCCCGCATGTTCTCCCTGCTTTTGAGTATTATCAAAATGGATTTTTGGCTGGTATTTCTGGCGATTATACTCTAGGCGACCAATTTTACGAAGAAATCGATTTGTACCTGGGGTATAGTTTCAAAAATATTTCGTTTATTATTGCAGATTACTACATTCCACGGAACGACTCCTTATTCAAAGGTTTTTGGGGATTTAAGAATGCAACTACCAACCATGTTTTCGATGGAACAATACAAATTACCGGTTCTGAAAAAGTTCCAGTTTACCTGATGTTCTCCGGGATTTTATTTTTTGAAACCATTGGAGGAAAAGTTAAAAATAAAATTGCCCCATATCTGGAAGCGGGCTTTCCAATTTCTTATAAAGGAATTAGTCTAAAAACTTTTTGTGGCACCAGTTTAAAGGAAGGATTTTACAGCGAAAAACCTGGAATAATAAATGCTGGTTTCATGGCCGAAGCTCCGGTTATAATTTCCGAAAAAATTCAGATTCCCATTCGTTTGTACTTTGTAAATAACTTTGTACGACACGACGCATACCTGGCTGCAAGTATTATTATAAAAGCGTTGTAGTTTTCACCTCCCTCTCAAGAGATAATGCTGCTAAATTATGGATGGTTGTTAAGTATTCGGTTGTTTACTTATTTTGATATGTGCTTTTAAATAGTATATTTACCCTGCTATTACCTTTGCATAATTTTATAGCCATGAAATCATATTTTCTACCACTGCTATTTGTCTTGGCCATTGCTATGGCATGTTCTTCCAAAGATAAAAGGTACCCGTACCAACTAACTGAACACAAGGTTCATTTATTGCGAGTTCCTAAAACAATTTTATCAATCGATCAGAACTATGGTGCACGAATTATTTCGCTGAAATATTATGGGAAAGAGCTACTGTCGCCTTATACCATAAATGCCGAAAATTTCGGATCGACTTTATGGACCTCTCCTCAAAGCGATTGGGGATGGCCTCCCATTGCAACGTTTGATGTGATGCCATACGACCTGAATATAAATGGCTCCGAATTGCAGTTTTATTCTGCTCCCGATAAAAAAAGTGGTTTCCAGATAAGAAAACATTTAAAATTGGGCGCACGCGATTCGGCCTTTATTATTACGTATTCTATAAAAAACGTATCAGACGAAGAAAAATCCGTTGCACCATGGGAAGTTACAAGAAGAAGAGCAGGCGGGATTAGCTTCTTCCCGGGAGATGCCGATAGTGCTATTCTCTCGAAAAGCAACCTTCCCGGAGTTACTTACCAGGATGGCATTGTTTGGTTCGAGTACGACCCCAAAAAGATTCTTGCCGATACCAAGCTTTATGCAAATGCCAGCGAAGGATGGCTCGCTAATGTGCAGGACAGTATTCTCTTTCTGAAATCATTTACCGATATACCAACTTCACAATTACCCCCTGATCAAGGGGAGGTTGAGATTTTTGCCGATGGAACCCGAAGTTATATTGAACTGGAAAATCATGGAGAATATATGCCTTTATTCCCTGGTGACTCGGTAGTTTATAAAATGAAATGGCTGGTTAAAACAATTCCGGCACATATCGATAAATCTGTAGGGAGCAAAGACCTTGTTAACTGGGTTAGAAAAGTGGTATTTAAAAATAAATTTAGGATAAGAGACCACCTGATTATTGATGAGGATTAGGGAAATTCTTTCCAAATTGTTTTTTTGCACAAAGGAATATTGTTTTCACCATTATCGAAATGACTGATAACTTTTCATTCCCTTTTTTTTAATTGCTATGGCACTATTGGTCAATACATTTCCAAAAATGTGGAATTTCTTAAGCTTCCCCCATCCATAAAATAATTACTTTTGAAGTTAAATTATGCATCTTACCAAATGAAAGTAACATTAACCCCCACTCTTATTAAAACCCTTTGTAAATTCCAACAGAACGAAATTACCGAGTCGGTTATATACAGTAAGTTGGCTATTGTAGTCAAAGAAAAATCCAATTCCGCCATTTTGCAACGTATATCTATTGAAGAAAACGGGCATTATGAATTTTTGAAAATATACACTAACCAAAGCTTCACTCCAAACTGGTTCAAAGTCTTTATTTATTACTGGATCGCACGAATTCTGGGAATAACGTTCGGTATTAAACTTCTCGAAAAAGGAGAAGCCCACGCACAACTGGCATATACTGAAGTGTTGGCCTATGTTCCTGAAATGAAGTCGATAATTGAAGATGAAGATAAACACGAGAAGGAACTAATTAATATGATAGAAGAAGAACGGCTCGAATATGTAGGTTCCATTGTTCTCGGCTTAAACGATGCTTTGGTTGAGCTTACCGGTGCCCTGGCCGGTTTTACTTTTGCACTGAATAATACCCGTGTAATTGCATTGGCCGGATTAATTACCGGAATTGCAGCTTCCTTTTCGATGGCCGCCTCCGGGTATCTGTCCAAAAAAGCAGAGAACGATCCGTCGGCCCTTAAATCGGCTACCTATACCGGTATTGCTTATGTTCTTACCGTCGGATTACTCATCTTCCCATATCTGATCTTCGATAATGTTTTTATCTGCTTAGGAGCTACCTTAACAATTGCCATCCTGATTATCCTCTTTTTTAACTATTATATTTCAGTAGCAAAAGACCTTCCTTTTAAACAACGATTTACCGAAATGGCTGTAATAAGTCTGGGCGTATCGGCCATTACTTTTGGTATTGGTTTTCTGCTTCGCAAGTTTTCCGGCATTGATATTTAAAAATAAATGTTAAATATTTAATAATTTTATTTTTAATTATTGAATAAAATAAAAACAAACTCGTTTTTTACAGGGGTTAAAATATATTTTTAGTAATTTTTATAAATATCATTACATTTGCTATCTATTTACTTGATTAAATTATGCTAAATAATAAAAAACTGGTTATTGCTATTGATGGGTTTTCGTCGTGCGGTAAAAGTACCTTCGCAAAAGCAATTGCATCAAAACTGGGTTACATATATATCGATAGCGGTGCTATGTATAGGGCTATTACACTTTATTGCATTCAAAAGAATTTAATCTCGGAGCAGGGAATCGATGCAGATAAACTAAAATTATTACTCCATGAGATCAATATAGGGTTTATATATAATCCTCACTCCCAAACGTACGAAACCTGGCTAAACGGAACAAGTGTCGAAGAAGCTATTAGGGGCATTGAGGTTTCGAATCAGGTGAGCGCTGTCAGTCAGATAAAAGAGGTACGCCAAAAATTGGTTGCTTTGCAGCAGGAAATGGGCAAAACCGGAGGAATAGTGATGGATGGCCGCGATATAGGAACTGTCGTATTTCCACAGGCAGATATTAAACTATTCATGACTGCCAGTTCGGATGTTCGGGCAAAACGACGCTACGATGAGCTGTTGGAGAAACAAGTAAGCGTTTCGCTCAACGAAATAAAAGAAAACATCGAAAAGCGCGATCACCTCGATCAAACCCGCGAAGAGAGCCCGTTGCGAAAAGCAGAAGATGCTGTTTTGCTCGATAATAGCTTCATGACTCCCACAGAGCAGATGGATTGGTTTATGGATCTGATTCATCCGAAAAACTGAAGTAAATTGTCAATAACCGACAAAAAGTTGAGGAAATTTATGAAGGGTATATAGAGTCCTTTGGGGTATATTTAACCTTTATTAAACCAAAATTCGAACAGATGAAAATTAACATAGATCCACACTCAGGTTTTTGTACAGGAGTAAAGCGGGCTGTTAAACTTGCCGAAACTGAAATGCAGGAAGGCAGGGAAGTTCGTTGTCTGGGGGAAATTGTACATAATCAGGCTGAAGTGGAACGGTTAACCCAATCGGGACTTTCTACAATATCATCCGATTCTGTTTCTGAAATTCAGGAAACCAATGTGCTTATCCGGGCTCACGGAGAACCTCCTTCAACTTATGAAAAATTAAATGCCGGAAAAAATAGAGTGATTGATGGTACCTGCCCTGTGGTTATTCAGGTTCAAAAAAAAGTAAAAAAAGCCTATGCCGAGTCGTTACAAAATAACGGAAAACTGATTATCTACGGAAAAAACACCCATCCGGAAGTTAACGGCCTGTTAGGGCAAATTCAATACGATGCGTTGGCTGTTACCTCACCAAATGAATTAGAGGAGTACGATTTTTCGCATCCTGTTTATCTTTTTTCGCAAACAACAATGCCCGTTACCGGATATAAGGAACTTCAGGATTATATTCACCACAAAATGCAGAAGCATTTCCCCTGGAACGAGGTTCCACTGCAGGTTTTTGATACTATCTGCAAACAGGTAGCGAACAGGATTCCTCAATTGCAGAAATTTGCTCAGGAATATCAGGTAATCGTTTTTGTTGGCGGAGCAAATAGTTCAAACGGCAAAGTATTGTATAATGCCTGCAAAGCAGAAAATCCGGACAGTTATTTTGTTTCAAAAGCATCAGAACTGAAAAAAGAATGGTTCGAAAACAGCGATTCTGTTGGTATTTGCGGAGCCACGTCGACACCAAATTGGCAAATGGAAGAAATAAAACAAGAGATTGAGAATCTTTCGAAAAATTTATGATTCGTAAAACCTCTGTTCAATAAATTATAGTTAAATTAGTAGATAGTTAGTAGTTAGTATTATAATTAATTCTTTATTTATGGGTAAAATTAAGCGAGTTGCTGTCCTTACTTCCGGTGGTGACGCTCCGGGGATGAATGCTGCTGTTCGTGCAGTAACCCGAGCTGCCATCAATAACAATATGGAGGTTTATGGCATAATGCGTGGTTACGAAGGAATGATCAACGGAGAATTTAAAAAACTCGAATCGCGCGACGTAAGTGGTATTATTCAAAAAGGCGGCACCATTCTAAAAACAGCACGTTCAGCCAGGTTCAGAACTCCCGAAGGACGAAAAGAAGCCTATGAAAACTTAAGTCGACACGAAATTGATGCCGTAGTTGTTATTGGGGGAGATGGATCGTTTACTGGCGCCAGCATCATGTCGCAGGAATTTAACATTCCATGCGTTGGCATTCCCGGAACCATTGATAACGATCTTTTTGGAACCGATTATACCATTGGCTACGATACTGCTTTAAATACCGTAGTAGAGGCGGTTGATAAAATTAGGGATACTGCAAGCTCTCACAACCGTATTTTCTTTGTGGAAGTAATGGGCCGTGAAGCTGGTTTTGTGGCACTTGAGAGTGGAATTGCCACTGGGGCCGAAGTTATTATGATACCGGAAGTAAAAGATCAATTGAAAGAACTGCGCGAATTTCTGTCGAAGCGCGCTAAATCAAATAAATCGAGCATTATAATGGTAGCCGAAGGCGATGACGAAGGCGGTGCCATTGAATTATCGCAAAAAGTACAACCCGAGTTCCCTCAATTTGACATTCGGGTAACCATTCTAGGACATATCCAACGCGGAGGGTCTCCCACCTGTTACGACCGTGTTTCGGCTAGCCGCATGGGTGTTGCAGCCATTGAAGCGTTGCTCGACGATCAAAAAAGTATTATGATAGGGTTGGTGAATGGCCAAATTTCGCATGTACCTCTCAATAAAACTGTAAAAGCACACAAGCATGTCCGTAAAAACTACCTCGATGTAGCTCACATTTTAGCCATGTAGCTATAAAAAACGGTTTAACAGATTTATATAGCCGTAACGTATTGCCCGGTATTCCATGTTTCGCAAACCAATTAATTTTATCTTTGCGAAACATGGATTTTTTACCGCATTGCGTTGCGGTTTTTATTTAATTTTCGAATGAATGTTTGCCGATCTGATCTTTCCATTTGCTCTTCCACAGGTATTTACCTATGCTGTTCCCGAAGAACATCAATCGGCAATTTCTCCCGGCGTGCGCGTTGTGGTGCAATTTGGTGCCCGCCGGATGTATTCGGCCCTGGTACTTCGAATTCATCATAATACCCCCGAAGGATTCGAAATAAAAGAAATTCTTTCGGTACTGGATTCAAGTCCGGTAGTGAATTCGATTCAATTTGACTTTTGGCAATGGCTCGCCGATTATTACTTATGTACTTTAGGCGAAGTAATGAAAGCCGCTTTACCGGCAGGTTTAAAACTCGAAAGCGAAACCCGCCTGGTGTATAATCCCGATTTTCAGCAGTTCGATTCGCTTACCGAAAAAGAAGCCTTTTTATTGTCGGTGCTCGAAGAACGAATTGCAGCCACAATTAGCGATATTGCCAAAACATATAATAAACGTGATTTATTAACGCTGCTAAAATCGCTGATTGATAAAGAAGCGCTTTTTGCCGAAGAACATCTGCGCGAGGGCAGAAAACCCAAACTTATAACCCAAGTAAAGCTGACGACTGGATATCTCACCAGCGAGCTGTTAAACCAGGCGCTCGACTCGCTAAAACGGGCCCCAAAACAAGTGGAGTTACTTACCTGTTTTCTTCAACTGTCGCAATTCGAGGATGGGAAAACTTCGGAATTCGAAAAACAGGCACTTCTAAAAGCCTCCAATACTTCTTCGGATGCTCTTCAGGCATTAATTAAAAAAGGAATTCTGGAAATTGCTGTAAAAGAAATTCAACCTTCGAAAGTAAATAAGAACAATACCCTTCAGCTAAAAAAGTTAAATCCCCCCCAGCAGGTTGCCCTTGATGCAATCTGCGAAGCATTTAATGTTCAGGATACGGTGTTGCTTCATGGCATAACGTCGAGTGGTAAAACAGAAGTGTATTTTCATTTAATTGCCGAACAACTGGAGCAAAAAAGACAAGTTCTCTATTTGCTGCCCGAAATTGCATTAACCGGTCAAATGATAGAACGATTGACTGAGGCATTTGGCGATTGTGTAGGTATTTACCATTCCAAATTTTCGGATACCGAACGCACCGCTATCTGGCAAGATTTGCTGAAAGGAAGTGAAAGCGGGTATAAAATAATTTTAGGGGTTCGATCGTCGGTATTTCTGCCTTTTTCGAACCTGGGACTGGTAATTGTCGACGAGGAACACGAAAATACCTTTAAGCAGTTCGACCCTGCACCCCGTTACCATGCACGCGATTCGTCCATTGTGCTGGCAAAATTACATAAGGCTAAAGTGCTTCTTGGAACGGCAACGCCAGCTATTGAAACATATAGCAATGCATTGGGTAACAAATATGGACTGGTAAAATTGGAGAGCCGCTATCTGGAGATGGCCATGCCCAAAATTGAAGTTGTAGATGTTCGCCGCGCCCGAAAAAAGAAGCAGATGCTGTCGCATTTTCATCCGGAACTAATAACCCAGATTCAACGGGCCATCGATGCAAAAGAACAGGTAATTCTGTTCCAAAACCGGCGGGGATTTGCCCCCTACCTGCAATGCAACGATTGCGCTGCTATTCCCCGCTGCCGTCATTGCGATGTGAGCCTTACCTACCATAAGGGTATTAACCAGCTAACTTGCCATTACTGCGGCTACAGCACCGGCAATATTGGCCACTGTTCTGCATGTGGAAGTAATTCGGTGAAAATTATGGGGTTTGGAACCGAAAAAATTGAAGAAGAACTGGCACTATTTATTCCGGACGTTCGGGTGGCCCGACTGGATGTAGATTCGGCTCGCACACGTAAATCGTACGAAAAATTATTAGCCGGTTTTGACGCCGGCGAAATCGATATTTTAGTGGGAACCCAAATGGTGACAAAAGGGCTCGATTTTCAAAATGTTAGCTTAGTAGGCGTTCTGGATGCCGATCATTTATTAAATTATCCCGATTTCAGAGCGTACGAGCGAAGTTTTCAATTAATGGCCCAGGTCAGCGGCAGAGCTGGACGCCGGCACAAGCAAGGAATGGTGATCATCCAGACTACCTTGCCCGATCATCCCATTATTCAGCATGTTATCCATAATCGTTATGCGCATTTATTTCATGAGCAAATAGAAGAGCGAAGAAGCTTTTTTTACCCTCCTTTTGCCCGTTTAATTCAGGTAATATTAAAACACCGCGATTCAGCAAGCTTATCGCAGGCAGCGGATTATTTGGCGAAAAAGCTGCGGGTACCCTTTGGCGACAAAGTTTTTGGTCCTGAGTTTACGCTTATTCCCCGCATTCAGAACCTCTACCAGAAACAAATCCTGTTAAAAATACCGCGGAATGTCTCTCTGGTCGAATGGAAAAATTTGCTTTCGCAGGAATTAAAAAGCTTCCAGCAACTGAGTGATTATAAAACGGTTCAGGTCACTGTTGATGTAGACCCTATGTAAAATTCTGATTTCTTGCTTATATTCGCAGTTTTAATGCAAACCGCATGGCTCATTCTTTAACTGAAATATTCGATGCTTTCGCCCGGCACAAAGTGCTTGTAATTGGTGATGTAATGATCGACTCTTATTTATTTGGAAAAGTAGAACGCATTTCGCCCGAAGCACCTGTACCAATTATTTCGATGACCGAACAGGATAACCGGTTAGGCGGCGCTGCAAATGTGGCATTAAATATTCAATCGCTGGGTGCTGTCCCAATTTTATGCGCTGTAGTAGGCAACGACGAACGTGTCGATGGCTTCCGAAAATTATTGGAAGATAAAAACATAACTTCCGAAGGAATCCTATCGGATCCTTCGCGAATAACCACCGTTAAAACACGCATTATCAGCGGACGCCAGCATTTAATGCGCGTAGATCGTGAAACCGACAAACCGCTTTCGTTGCATACGGAATCGTCTTTCATTCAGCACATAAAAGGTCTTCTCGAAAAACATACCATCAGTGCCATTATTTTTGAAGATTACGATAAAGGGGTAATCACGCCCGAAGTAATATCAACCATAGTTTCCATAGCCAATTCGAAAAATATTCCGACACTGGTCGACCCCAAAAAGCGCAATTTTCTGGATTATAACGATACCACCCTTTTCAAACCAAACTTTAAGGAATTAACCGAGGGATTAAAGATCGATATTAAAAAGAACGATACCGCCGGATTGTTTGAAGCGGCCAAATTTCTGCATAAAAAAGGAATAAAAAAGGTACTTATCACGCTGTCCGAATACGGAGTTTTTATCAGCGATGGCATTGATTTCAAGCTGATTCCGGCAGAGATCCGCGACATTTCGGATGTATCGGGGGCGGGCGATACTGTAATTGGAGTTGCCAGTTTGTGTTTGGCATCAGGATTGGATGTTTGGCAAACGGCTCAAATTGCGAACATTGCCGGTGGACTGGTTTGCGAAAAAATTGGGGTGGTGCCGGTAGATAAACAGCAGTTGCTGGATGAATTGGTTGCAAAAGGGATTGCTGGGAAATAGTTTAATTAGCAAGCCTATCGAACTAATCAAAAAACATGTAATATGTTAACTAATGCTGCAAAACCAAGCAATATAGACGAATATATTGCGAATTTCCCTGCTGAAATTCAAAAGATGCTACAGGAACTCAGAGCCACTATTCGAGCTGCTGCACCCGATGCTGAGGAAACAATTAATTATCAAATGCCAACATTTACACTAAAAGGAAACCTGGTACATTTTGCTGCTTATAAAAATCATATTGGCTTCTACCCTGCCCCCTCGGCAATACTGGCATTCGCAGAAGAATTATCCGTTTACGTAGGAGCAAAAGGTTCGGTACAATTCCCCATTCATAAGCCCCTTCCGTTAGATCTGGTATCGCAAATGGTAAAGTTTCGGGTTATCGAAAACCTGGAAAAGGCTGCATCGAAAGTGAAAAAGAAAAAGCAATCCTAGGCGAAGACTCTTCAATAGTATTCCCCTAAATCGAAAGTGAAATAATCGGTTTGGTTATTTCGTCAATTCGTTATTCTTTGCACGAAAAAGTTGAGTGTGATTTCTGTCTCGATTAAAAAACGATTGGCTCCTTCTTCGTTGCACTTAATTATTTCTTTCTTCCGGTTTACCAAAGTCCTTGTTGTAAATTGTTAGAATATGAAAATTGAAAGGTGGGGTCAATAGGTTCGGATTTTCAATCCTAGGCAAAATAATAAATACATAGCAATTGTGACCCAATCCCGGTTCCTTAACTTCATTCCCCATGTCAAAAACCAAGATGTTAAGAAAATTAAAAAACACATAATGGTCTGATTATATAATATTTAATAAAACACTTCGAAATCTATTTGTTATATTGATATTGAACGGTTACACATATAATCTACCACTCCAAGTTATTTAATTCAATGACATAAGCAAAAACCGCAGCCTTCACAGGGGGCAGTTTTTATTTACTATTACTACTAATATAATTTTAAATGAAATAAAGATTTACAATTATTTATCAAGTTTAACTTCCAAAATAGCACTATCATATTTCTTTTCGAGGGTAATTTTAAATCCCCTTTCTGCCAAATCTTTTCCTGTAGCCTTGATTAGCAGTTTTTTCTGCTTACCCTGTAAAATAATATATGTTTTATGGGGCAACAAATAAGGAATAAGTATTGTACGTTCATTTTCAATGGAATTGTGCCGAAAAATACCAATTATTCCTCCTGCTTTTGTATCGGTATTTATGCGTGCCCATCCATCCCAAAAGCCATTGGATGGTTCGCCAAAACCAGGCAACTCCTGGCGGTACATCATAAAATCATATTTATCCTGCAAGGCCTGGAGCCAATCAGCCCAATTTTTAATGTTAGCCCTTTCTTCCACTGTCAATTTTCGTGGATCCCCAAGCAGTATGGGCAGTGTTCCTGCCAAAGAATTTAAAACGAATTCATCTTTTGTATCCTCTATGAGGGTATTTCCTATTACAAGTGAGGTTGCTGGAATCATGGGCGATCTCCACCATGCCATCTGGCGTATTCGCCAGCTTTCCTGTGGCTGAGGGTCTTCAAAGTTCGACAACCAGTTTCCTTCAGCATGTTTTAGCATTTCGAAATCGACCAACTGTAATTTACCCAATGTTTCGAATGTACAATCAATGAATAAATCAGGTGCCTCCCGGTGTAATTCATCAAAAAGTTGAAAACATCGCTCATATAAAGCCAGGTATGATTCTTCGTGGTCCTTATGGTATGCATGGTTTTGGGCAAAACAACCTGCTGTTTTGGCATTGTATCTATAAGCGCTGGTTACAATCGAAAGGTCCAACTTTATGAACTCCAGACCATATTCTTTTACAAATTTCAGTATTACTTCTTTTATATAATCATAGTAACCAGAACCAAGGCATGCTGTTAATTGATTTGGATTTCCGGATTCGTCGTGAAGAAATGCGGGATTACCATTTTCGTCCTGAACAAACCATTCAGGATGTGTTTTAAACAGTGTGGACGCCTTTGTAGCAGTAGCCATGCTTATCCAAAGACCAGGTTTCATGCCTTTCGCCTTCAAATAATCGAAAATGGGTTTAAATCCATTTGGAAATTTTACCGGATTTATTTTCCAGTCGCCAAGTGTAAGCATCCATTCCCATTTATCATTTTTCTCCCCCGGAAATGGCTCTTTTGTAGTTGCCCAACCAGCATCGATAATGAATTCTTTAATACCACATTCATAATTGGCATCGATAAGTTCATACATCATTTTTTCATTGATATCTCCCCAAAAAGGTATCCAGGTATTATAAACAAATGTTGGTTTATTTTTTATTTCGGCCAGCCGTATGCCCATGTGTTTGCGAACATAATCGTTTACAACCGTATTAATCGCATCATAAGGTTGTTCGGTATTGTGGTATAAAGCAATAAATGCCCAGGGTGTTGACCAACCTTCATTCATCTTTAACCATTTACGTATACCGTATCCCTCGTTTTTGTGGTTTAACCCAATAGTTACTGTCTTTCCATCAGTAACAACCGTTGTTCGTTTAACAACTCCAGGTGCTTCATTACCGAGCACTACCCCGCAATTTCCGGCAATGTTATGCACTATTACTGCCGGATCATACCAATTGCCTTTGTAAGGACCCAATGTTTCATTTCTGGCATAATTGTGTAAAGTTTTTAAATGGGTGTCTCCCCAGGGCAATGTAAAGTTTTCAACATCGACCGATTCAATTTTAAGTTCTTCGCTACCTGTGTTTTTAAATTCAATTCGTTTCCGAATCAGAGGTAATTCGGGGTAGAGCATATAAATGACAGAAATTTCCAGATTTAAAAGCCTGGGCTCTTTACTCCTCAAAGTTATGCTAACGCCATTGCCTTTCAAATGGTCGTTTACTTTTTTAATGCTAAGTATTTCCCATTTACTTTTCCCGGTGCAAACCAAATCATTTGCCTCAAAATAGAATTCCAAATTATTGGGAGTAGTATAGGATTTATCGTCGCCCATAATTTTTAGAGCCTTGGTTGTAAAACCATTCCATTGAAGGCTGTCGATGTTTATTTCACGACGTATCGCCTGGTTATCAAGAATGATTTTCTTACTGTCCCAACTTACAAAATCCTGGGCACTAGTTTTTGAAATGAGGATAAAATATAAAATGAATAAAAGTAATTTCTTCATAATTGCATTTTATTTCTATGTTTTTTCATATAGGTTAATTGTTTTTAAACTGATGTAAATTAAACCTAAGTCTAACTATTTTGAAACGGGAAAGACATAACTTTATTAAAAACAAATGTTTTAGCATAATTTGCTAATTGAAATATAAAACCAAGGACTTTTACCATTTTGCAACCCGTTTAATAATATCGGGTTGATCTTTTTCACTGGCAGCAATGCACAAGAGTATGCCCTTAGGATCCATCAGCCCAATGAAATCTTCCATTTCGTGTAACTGGACATCAACCACAACAGATTTACCGGCTGCCTGTATTTTTTTTATAAAAGGCACCCACTGCAATATGGGTAGGTCATCACCAACTCCCTGAACCCATTGGATTGCATTAATTTCGGGTATAGCCAGAATATGATCTACATGATTTGCAACTCCTTTGCCATCCAAATGAAATACATTATGACTCATGGGTTTTACCTCATTTTGAATTCCAGGTAATACAAATTCCTCAAATTGATCGGGTGAAATCATAGATGCAAAATCGCAGCTGGGAATGTGCATCTTGCCAAAGGAAGGAATTCCCATCCATGTAACCGAAAGTTGGTTGTGTTTCTTTAAGATGGAGTCAAAATGATCGAAAATGAAGTGGAAATCTTTGGACGAAATGTGTACCAATTTTTTTACTTCATCGGGTTCAAGAAGAAAATCCATGCATAGTTGCTGGGGGTCGCGAAATGCAGCGGCACAATCAATCCCGGGATGCAAATCGGTATATCCAACCAAGTATTTGTTTTGACAACGCTCCAGAGCTGCATAGGTTAATTCTTCAATTTTACGAAAGTAGGGATTATTAAAATCAAGTTTGATGTTATCCAGACTTGACCAATCACTAAGATTTGAAACAGCATAAGATGTGACTTCTTTATATTCCAATTCGATACCATAAAATGCAGTGTACACCTCCGGCCCCAGATTGGGCCAGAAAATAGGAAATGTTTCAGCATGATATATTGTATGTTTCAACTGATGCTCAAACAAATCAATTTGATAGTCCGTATCCCACCAACGATCTTTTAGGGTTGGCCACGACCTGTTTTTTAGGACTTGAGCTTCACTGTAAGCGGCATTATGAGCTGAAAAACGAATAGGCACCCTGTCGATAATTTCCTGGTTATACCAAGCATAAATTCGTTTCATGCATTGTTCAAAATCAGGCTTTTGTTCAAGCCCAATATTTTTCCATGCTTCATCAGATCTCATAGTCAAATTTCTTAAATATTAGTTATTTTTTAGAATGAACCGGATATAACCAAAATGCCCACCACCAGCAACAATAAACCAATCAGCATAGTTGCCAATGGCTTTCGGCCAGAACCTTTCCATTCTCCTGAAATAATACCCACTACATTTCCACTTAATACGGCCATGCTTTGTATAACCGGCCAGCCAATAGAAGCCCCCAGTTTACCTAAATTCATGACGGCAATTCCAAATAGGGCGACGCCTCCAAACCACATAAACCCCATAATAGCAGTATAAAACCAATTTTTTAATAACCCTGGTGTGCTCATAAGTTTTCCGGTACCATTATTTCGGAACAGATATAAACAATAGGCCAATGTTATTACAAACCCTCCAAGCAGGGATACGCACCATGTAGGGTTCGCCGCATTTAAAACCGAAGCTCCGTGTTGTACCGACAAAACTTCCATCGGTTTGCCTGCAACCAGGGCAAAATTGAACATGGCCCCAAAAACACCTGCTATTAAACAAATAATTAATCCCTTGGTAAAGTGGTTGTTTTTTAAGGTGTTATTCTCCCTTTTTTGCAAAGCCTTTTCTTTTTGTGAACCAGCTATGGCGCAAAAAAGAATACCGCCAAGCATAATGGCCACACCTAATAAAATGTCCTTTCCTGCAGGTGAGATCAGTTCATTGGGAGTGTATAGAATAATAGGAAGAATAGAGCCAATGGCATTGTTTAAACCAAGTACAATAGCGGTTCCGAGCGATAAACCAATTGTATTTAATCCAATGCCAAATCCAATACTGGCAATCCCCCAGCCCGCGCCAAACAAAAAGACCGTAAGCAAAACTGAAAATGGAGTGTTCATATATATACTCCACAAATCGGGTACAGTAATAAAAGCCAGTGACCAGGGTAATATAATTAATGCCCAAAAGGAATAAAGCAGCCAGGTATTTTCCCATTTCCAAAGGAGTATTTTTTTCATTGGCCATGCAAAAGTACCCAGAAAAATTCCGGAAATTAAACTTAATGAAAGGCCTGTTACCAGATGAGTTGTTGCCATTTATAAAGTAGCTGTTATGTTCGATTTGGTTGCACACAACAAAGTAAATGATACCTTATCGGATGGAAATGGATTATTCATGCAAAAAACATGTACATTCTCACCATGTAAATAAATTAGATATTGTATTAGTTAAACCTAATATGTTAGTCCGCGACAATTATATAACAAAATCGTCAATTCAAATTCAATGCATTATATTTGCATTTAAGAATCGGATATTTTTAATTTGCCTTTCATGCACACTTATATGAATTGAATAAATGCCTAAAATATCTCAGGGGTTTGTAGGACAGCGACTATTAGTTCTTCCTTTTACTATTGTTGAAGAGATGGGGGAAAATGAGTTATTTCAGGACCTGTATATCCATTCATTAGGCCATTATCCAAATGCAAGGCATCATTGTTTTGAACGGCCTAATGGAAGCGTCGAATATATATTGATTTACTGTTCTATGGGAAAAGGATGGTATTTTCTTAATGACAAAAAATATATAGTTTCAGAAAATCAGTTATTTATTTTGCCGGCATTTGAGCCGCACAGCTATGGTGCTGACAAAAATTTCCCTTGGAGTATATACTGGATACATTTCAAAGGAAAGAAAGCTGAATATTTATCACGCGGATTTGCCGAGCCGGTATTGGTGACAACGCGAATCGATTACCGCATAGCCCTTTTTAACGAAATATATGATACATTAAAAACGGGTTACAGTATTGAAAATCTAGTATATACCTGTTTAACCCTGGGTCATTTTTTAGGAACTTTTAAGTGTTTAATTGATCCTAAAAATGTCAGGTATGAAAATGAGCTTGGAGAAGGTGTTGTTCATTGGGCAACATATTATATGAACGAGCACATCGATAAACAACTTAGGCTTGAGGATCTTTCTTCTTTAACTGGCTATTCCCCATCGCACCTTCACAGATTATTTTATAAGGCAACCGGCTATTCTCCGATGCAATATTTTCTACGTTTAAAAATTGACAGAGCCGGTAGTATTTTATCAAACACATCATACAAGGTGAACCAGATTGCTCAAATTTTAGGTTTCAATGATGCTTTCCATTTTTCGAAACTTTTTTCGAAAATAAAAAAGGTGTCCCCAAGTCAATACAGGAAACAAAAAATGATATTTAAAAATAATTCCTTTGAGCAATTTTGAAAAATATTATCCTGACAATCAAACTCTAAAAATTTGATCAGGGTTACTAATTTATCAAACGTTATCCATAAACTAAATTCCGCACAATGAATCGAAGAGAATCCTTAAAATACCTAGGAACCGGCCTTGCCTTATCAATTTTACCCTGGCCAAATTCAATTAAGGCTATTGGTAAAAACGGCTTGTATGTTGCCGGCCTGAAAAAACCTACATCTGTTTATATTACCTGGGCAGCCCACGATGAACTGTCAGACACTATCCCCCTTACCGAAGCACTGGCCATGAAGCAACTGAATGAAATGTTGCGACTTAAAAAGGAAGGGATGTTTTTCGATTATTACCTGATGGATATGTTCTGGTTTGATAAAAACCTGGGATATCGCGAATTTAAAAGAGAAGGCTGGCCAAATGGTCCTGATAACTGGATTGCTGCATGCCTGGCAAATGGCATAAAACCCGGGCTGTGGCTCTCCACAAATGTAATGGGATGGGGCAAGATGCGCTGGATGTTGCCCATTGATGAATGGAAAGACTCCTCGTGTTGGAACGATAGCGCACTTTGCATGTTTTATGGCGGGTACCTCAATTCGATGATTAAAACAATGCAAATGTGGTACGACAAAGGCATTCGCATGTTCAAATTCGATTTTGCTAACTTCTTGGCGACACCCGATGAGTTTCTGAAAACACATACCGAAAGGGAAATTATTGAAAAAAATGAAGCAGCCTGGTTTTCTGCACTCAAGATATTTAGAGAGAAAAATCCTGAAATAGTGCTTCTTGCCTATAACGGCTATGGAGGACAGCTCTCTAATACCAGTGTAAACATTAAAAAAACGGTCGATTTAAAATGGCTGGAAGTATTCGAATCTCTTTACTGCGGAGATCCTCGACCCGCCGACGTCCCTTGCCACAACTTTTGGCGATCCAAAGACATTTATTCCGACCACATGGTGTTTCAATATCAACGAAATGGGGTGCCCCTCGATAGGATCGACAACACCGCCTTTATGATTGGAACTACCGGCACCTGCTACAAACGTGGTAAACAAGCCTGGAAGGGAATGCTTATTCTTTCGGGAGCCCGAGGGGGTTGGATGAATACTTATTACGGAAACCTCGATTTATTAACCAATGAGGATGCCCGTTGGGCTTCTAAAGTACAGGCAATGTTTTATTCCCTCCAGGAATATGGAAGGTTCGAAACATTTGGCAATTTACCAGGGAGCGCCAAGCCCTATGGTTTTGTTGCCAGGGAGCGCGAAGGAAGGTTAGTAACCGTAATAAATCCTTCGCAAAAGGTATGCGAAATTGATATTCCTTCAGAAAACTACCCATCAGCACGACTGCTTTTTACCGATCAGGGTTTTAGACCAGTACTTTCAGGAAACAAAATTGTGCTTGGGCCAGAACAAATGGCATTGGTTGGCTTTGGAAAATATAACGCAGATAAATACGATTTAGGAGTGGAAGCAGATGTATTTATCCCTTTAGATGTAGTTGAATTCCCGATCCAAATGGTGAATGTAAAACCAGGACAATGGCGCGGAACACTAATGCCACCGGTGGATAAAAAACTGCGGTTTGTATTTCGGCTAACGACACCCAATGGAGAACCTTTAAGGATAACCGGTGGCGAATTGGCCGAAAGGGCTTCCATGGGAACTATTATAAGAATTGAAGTGACCCAACAAAACAAGCCCATTCCAATGGTAATTCATTATGATAAAAAAATATGGAGTGGATTAAGCTGGGCGGTAGCCGAAACCGAAATGCCTTTCTCTGAAAAAGCAAAACCGTTAAATGTACTTTTTTATGCCGATCCCGCACAAGTTGCAAATGCTCATCTGCACACGACGATTCTGGGGATTACCATTTAAAAATTGGGGATTAGGAATTTGATTAAAGATTTGCTTTTGCTAGTTTGTTATTTTTTTGATAATAAATTAGGTAAGTTATTTTATAACCGTTATCCTAACCCTAAAAATATCATATAAGTAGCTAAAAATGTAAATTTGTACACTTTAACCCCTATTTTGTCCATTTCAGCAAATTTGGGTTTGTTTTAGTAAATTAGTGGTAATATTTTTATATGATGTATAAAAAACGACTATATAAAACAGCCCTAATTTCAGCTCCCATAATAGCTCTTTATGGGGCTTCGCCTGTCTTTGTACTATTTTCAAATTTTGCAAAATCGATTCCAAATAAACCTTCATTTATAGAGGCTTGGAGTTTTCTTACAATTGTAACTTTAATTCTTTGGGCAATAAACCTTTATTTAATTTCGGCATTTGATAAAAAAAAGGCATTAAACTCGTTAAAAAGATATTTGTTGAGTTATGGAATAGTAATTTTTGTTACATTATTGACAATACCGATTTCAATGTTCACCGACAAAAAAGAAGATGTGCCGCTGCTCTTTCCTTTTTTAATATGTATTGCAAACAATTCTATCATTTTAATAATTGCAAACTCAATTATAGATAAATCTAAACAAATACAGGCCGATAATGAAATTGCGCTATTAAAAATAAGCAACATGGAAGCCCAGCAGCAGCAGCTTATCCAGCAATTACAGCCTCATTTTTTATTTAATGCACTTAGTACGTTAAAATCCCTTATTAAAATCAATCCTGAACTTGCCGAGGAATATCTGATAAAACTCTCTGATTTCTTGCGCTATACTGTTTCCTCGCACAACAACAAAATTGTATCTCTTCAAGAGGAATTGATATTTACACAAGACTATATTGAATTACAACAAATTAGATTTTCCGATTCAATAAAGTGCAATTGGAATATTCCCGACCAGGTGATTAAGCAATATCATATTCCTATTTATGCCCTCCAAACATTGGTTGAGAATGCGATAAAACATAATGCTTTTACCGAAGAAAGGCCCCTGTGTTTTGATATTGTTTATACAGATGGCTATATTAAAGTATCAAATAATAAGATACCAAAACCGAACAGCTCAACCTCGGGTGTTGGTTTAAAAAATCTTACTGAGCGATATCGTTTAGTGTGCAACGAAGAAATTGAAGTGGAAAATGGGTTACATGTTTTTTCGGTAACCATCAAATTAATTTAAATCAACTTTTATGCTTAGGGTTGTAATAATTGAAGACGAAAAACTAACAGCCAACGATTTGGCTGATACATTAAAGAAAATTGACAGCGACATTGAAATAGTTGCCATGCTTGCTACAATTGAGCAATCGGTAGTTTTTCTGAAAACAGAACCTGCATTGGATTTGATATTCTCCGATATTCAATTGCCCGATGGTTTAAGTTTTGAAATATTCAACAGGGTACAAACAACAGTGCCTATTATTTTTTGCACCGCATTTGACCAATATGCTCTGGATGCTTTTAACACCAATGGTATTGACTACTTATTAAAGCCCTTTAGTAAGGCTACCGTTAGCAAGGCTCTGGGCAAATATCAAAGTTTAAAAGAAAAATTTGCTTCTCCCAACTCCGATTTAAATAAACTTTTGCAACTTTTTGTGCCACAACCATCCGCAAAAACAAACACATCCATATTAATTCGTCAGGCTGATAAAATTATTCCGCTCGAATTACAACATATTGCCCTGTTTTTCCTCGAAGACCAGTATACCTTTGCGCTTACATTCGATTTGAAAAAACACCTTGTATCACAAAATCTTGAGGAACTGGAAAATCTATGTGGTAATTCATTTTTTAGGGCAAACCGTCAATACTTGGTCAATCGGAAAGCGGTGAAAGATGCCTCGCAATATTTCAATCGTAAATTTTTGGTGAACCTTAATATTGCATATAAAGAACAAATAACGGTAGGAAAACTAAAAACTACGTTGTTTCTCGAATGGTTGGCAAACAACTAATTTAATCCAAGCCCTTTTAAATCCTCTTTTGTCCACTTCAACTACAAGCTCATTTTAAAGCTTTTTTAATCGCCCCACCTTTGTGTCATAAATTAAAAATTATGGCACACGCAATTAAGAAAATCGGTTTAGGGCACCTCTAAAAACTAGTTTTTTGGAACTGCTCTAAATGTATGTATAAATTCATTAGTTTAAAAAAAACGGTTCTACCATATCCC
>JFJP01037080.1_pt1 | contig 57428 bp, 56 predicted proteins | sample 431651 | NCBI WGS metagenome assembly JFJP01 (sample SAMN02602958, study PRJNA72255) | Microbial mat metagenome, whole genome shotgun sequencing project. | biome: fresh water; feature: sink hole; material: water; isolation source: purple microbial (photo- and chemosynthetic) mats found in... | reverse complement strand
TCACCTGTGCAGGAGAACCGGGAGCCGGTATCCCCAGCACCAAGAAAAGGATGGAAGAAGCCTGGGGGGCAAAAGTATTTGATCACTCAGGGGCCACAGAAATCGGTGCCTGGTCCTATGAATGCAGAAAACAGCCCTGCGGCATGCATGTCAATGAAGCTCTGTTTCTGGTGGAGATTGAAGATCTGGAAACAGGCGAGATCATTGAAGAGCCGGGCCGGAAAGGGAAAATGATCATCACGGCTCTGGATCGGATCGCCCAGCCCTGTATTCGGTTTGATTCCAAAGATATTATTGAGTGGGATTCAGAGTCGTGTTCCTGTGGCCGCACATTCAGGGTGATCCGGGGAGGCGTCATCGGCCGGGCTGATGATATCACAAAGGTCAAGGGCGTTCTGATCTCACCCGCCGCCATTGAAGAAGTAGTCAGATCTATAAGAGGTTTGGGTGATGAATTTGAAGTGATTGTGGATAAACAGGGGGATGTGGACCGGATCAAACTCAAGGTTGAACTTCTGCCTGAAGTGACACAGATCAGTATTGAAACCATTTTGAAAGACCAGCTCAGGCTGAAAACAAACCTGGGATACCAGATCGAATACTATGATTACGGTACCCTGCCCAGATACGAGTCCAAGGCAAAGCGTTTCAAGGATCTGAGAAAGAAAAATATGACGGAAAAGGAATGCGGATTATGAAGCCTGTTTATGATGTATCAAAACTTAATGATAACATCCTTAAAATTAAAGATTTAATCATTGAGCTGGAAGCTATGGCCTCTTCTTTTCCCGCCATATCAAGAAATTCGAAAAGGGCTCTGGCAAGCATAAAAATGATGGAATTGAACATCTCGGACCTCATAACATTGAATCTGATGGTTGATTGATAGGCAAACCCATGAATAGAAGCAATGAAATTGCAGTATAAGCAAGTGGTTATAACCTTTAATGTCAGGAGGAAGTTTTAATGAAAAAATTGTCAGCAGTATTCGTTTTATTCATTTTTTTAGTATCCCTTTTTTATGTTTCATTACCCGCTGCATCTTTAGCAGCCGATGGACCGATTAAACTCAATTATTCCAACTTTTTCCCAGCCCCGCACAAAAACAGTATTCTTGCAGAGAGCTGGTGCAGAGAAATTGAGAAAAGAACCAATGGACAAGTTGCAATCTCCTACTTTCCGGGGGGCACACTTGTGCCGTCAGCTCAAACCTATGACGGAATTGTTAAAGGAATTGCAGATATCGGCTTCAGTGTTTTCGGCTACACAGCCGGGAAATTTCCCCTCATGGAAGTCACTGATCTTCCACTCGGCTATAAAAGCGGTTCTCAGGCAACAAACATGATCAATGCGTTTTATGCCAAATTTCAACCCAAAGAATTGGATGATGTGAAGGTCCTGTACCTCCATGGACACGGACCAGGTCTTCTGCATTCAAAAAAACCGGTTTCGACGCTTGACGATCTTAAAGGAGTAAAGGTCCGGGCAACCGGTGTCACTGCGAAGATCGTTACCGCATTTGGTGGTGCGCCTGTCGGTATAACCATGCCTGAAACATACGAATCTCTCCGTTCCGGTGTAGTAGAGGGTGTCATGTGTCCCGTTGAGTCCCTTAAAGGCTGGAAATTGGGTGAAGTTATCACCTCCACGACATTGAACTATGCTTCCGCATATTCAACCGCTATGTTTGTCATTATGAACAAGGAAAGATGGGCAGCCCTTCCACCCGATGTACAGAAAGTCTTTGCTGAAGTGAGCCAGGAATGGATTCTAAAGCAGGGTAAAACATGGGATGAAATCGATATGGAAGGCATGGAATTCATCAAGGCCAGGGGCAATAAGGTTATAACGCTTTCTGCTGAGGAAGATACAAAATGGGCAGAAAAGGTTAAACCGTTGCTGGAAGGATATGTTACAAATACAAAAGCAAAAGGCCTTCCGGGAGATGAGGCACTTAAGTTCTGCCTGGATTTCTTAAAAAAATAGTACTGAAATCAGATTGTAACACAAAAGGAAGGGATGTGGTGATATACGTCTCTTCCTTGTTTGAAGCAGCCATCCCTTCCATGGTGATGTCGGGGATATTAGCGCAATCCGGCAGGCTGAATGCCGATGTGGCCAATGCCGCCATTGATTTTCTTTAAATAAAGGGCCGGACAAAGAATTTTTTTTTGTCCGGCTTGAAAATTAATTTTTATTCTTTTTCAAAATCGTCTTTTGAAGCGCCGCAAATGGGGCAGCACCAGTCATCAGGAAGGTCTTTAAAACTTGTTCCCGGGTCAATGCCGTTGTCTGGATCGCCGTCTGCCGGGTCATACACATAGCCGCAAGGTCCGCAAACATATCTGTCCATTATCCTCAGTCTCCTTTGGTTTAAGGGGTTAATCTTTTGTTATGATTTTCAATTTTATATCAATAGGCGTCTTCCAGATCAAGGTCTTCCCGGGATACAGGATGTCTGAAAAAATAATAGGACCATGCCTGATAGATAATAACCAGGGGGATGAAGACCAGAACAACGCCCAGCATGATTTTCAATGTCAGGGGGCTGGATGAGGCATTAAAGGCGGTCAATGAATATGCGGCATCCATGCTGGAGGGGAATAGTCTTGGAAAAAGTCCGATGATTCCAAAGAAGGTGGCTCCCACAATAGTTATGGCCGAGGCAAACCAGGCTTTGAAAAAATGCTGTCCTGCAATAAAAAACCGAGTTGCCAAAAGAGCGGCCACGGTGACAAAAATGACCAGGAAAAGAGCCGGGGTTTTAAAATAATTGGCGTAAAGGTCGGTTGCAAAATAAGAAGCAATGAGAAAAATAACGGCCACAGGCACAAGGGCAAGCCAGATTTTTTGCGATACGGCAATGGCCCTTTGCCGGAGTTCGCCGGTGGTTCGGATATTGAGCCAGTTGGCCCCATGCTGAAGGAATAACAGAACAAACAAGATCCCTCCCAGAAGTCCGTAGGGATTCAGTAGTTTTAAGGTATTGCCGTGGTATATGCCCTTGTCGTCAAAGGGGATGCCCTGGAAAATATTGGCAAAGGCGACGCCGAAAAGAAGAGCAGGCAGAAAACTGCCAAGAAAGATAAAGGTGTCCCAGAGTTTTTTCCAGCCTTCGCTGTTTATTTTTCCCCTGAATTCAAAAGCCACCCCCCTGAAAATAAGGGCAAATAAAATCAGCATCAAGGGTGTGTATAGGGAGGAAAACATGACGGCATAGACTTTGGGGAAGGCGGCAAAGGTGACACCACCGGCCGTCAGAAGCCAGACTTCATTGCCGTCCCACAGGGGTCCGATGGAATTGATCATCATCCGTTTGTCCTGATCTGTTTTCCCGAGAAAGGGGTAAAGGGTTCCGATTCCGAAATCAAACCCGTCTGTCATGAAAAATACAGCCCATAAGAGTCCCCATAAAAAAAACCATATTGATTGAAGTTCCATATCATAACTCCTGTATTTGTTAGTTAATGTGCAGCCTCAGGGCCTTTTTTGGCATTCTGGGCCATGAGATAAAACCCGACAGCCCCCAGAAGGCCGTAGACCAGGATAAATCCGATAAGAGAGAACAGAACCTGGGTGGCCGCAATCGGGGAGGCGGCGTCTGCGGTTTTCAAAACCCCATATACAATCCAGGGTTGGCGCCCGACTTCCGTCACCACCCACCCCATTTCAATGGCAAGGTAGGGGAGGGGAATGGAAAACATCAATATTTTCAAATAGCCGGGGCTCTCCATAATTTTGTTCCTTCGGAACCAGCCGTAGACGCTTAAAAGGATTAAGAGCGTTCCGATGCCCACCATGGTGCGGAACCCGATAAAGACCGGCAGAACCGGAGGCCGTTCATCCCTGGGGATATCTTTCAGGCCTTTGACCTCGGCATTAAAATCGTGAAACCCGAGGAAACTTAAGAGACCGGGCAGGGAAATGACCTCAATGGTGTTTTTTTCCAGTTTTTCATCGGGAATGGCAAACATGACAATGGGGGCGCGGGTCTGGGTTTCCCAGTGGGATTCCATGGCGGCAAGCTTAGCCGGTTGGGTTTTGGCCACATTGACGCCATGAAAATCACCGACAAGGGCCACAAAAACTGAGCATACCAGGGCAACCGGCAAAGCGATTTTAAAGGATCGCATGAAAACATCCACATGCTGTTTTTTCAAAAGATGATAGGCAGAGATGCCCATGATGAAAAAGGCGGCCAGGACAAGGGCCGAGGGCAGGACATGGAGGATTTGAAGGATGCTGTTATAATTGAAGAGAACGGCAAAAAAATCGGTTAATTCCGCCCTGCCGTTACGCAAGGCATAGCCCACGGGATTCTGCATAAACCCGTTGGCGGTCAGTATCCAGATACCGGAAATATTTCCGGCTGCGGCCACCACCCACATGACGGCGGCATGGGCCTTGGCAGACATTTTTTTCCATCCGAAAATCCAGATTCCGATGAAGGTGGATTCGAGAAAAAAGGCCACGGAAGCTTCAATGGCCAGCAGGGACCCAAATACGTCCCCCACATATTCGGAATATCTTGACCAGTTGGTGCCGAACTGGAACTCAAGGGTGATCCCCGTGACAACCCCCAGGGCAAAATTAATGAGAAAAAGTTTGCCCCAGAATTTGGTCATTCTCAGATATACCGTATCCCCTGTTCTTGCATACTTTGTTTCCATATAGGCGATGATGATGGAAATCCCCAGGGTCAGCGGTACGAAAAGAAAATGGAACATGGTGGCTGCGGCAAATTGCAGTCTTGACAGAAAAACCGGATCCATAAATTCCTCCACTAAACATTGTTTTAACCAGATGCTGTTACAAAAATAAAATACTTTTCCAAAAAAAGCAATTCATATGCCATAAGTGAAAAAAAAGAACAATTTAATTAATGGGCTTGAAATATCAGCACATTATCGGATTTTATCAGAGATGGCAAGAAGGTTTTTTGTTTTTTGAGACAGCAGAGAAACAAAAAAAATGAAACACTGTTGTATCGTTGGAGTGAGACAAAGATTCCTCCTGCGGAAGACGGAATCGTTTCCGCAGGAGGAATCTTTTAATTTTTTCGAATGGCTTTGGTTTCCCAGTCTTCAATGGCTGTTGTTTTGTATACTTCTTCCCAGCCGGTAATCATTCCGGCAATATGTCCCAGAACAGAATGCCCGGTGGTGATCATATAAAGGTGGATGATTAAAAAATTCAGGAGGAAAAATGCGATGAGAGTGTGTATGCCTGCAAGGATGGAAAGCGGAAACAATCCTTGCAGGTCATTGTAAAGATAATATAAAAGCCCCGTCACCATCTGCACCGGCAAAAGCATGGCGGAAATACCGAGATAAGCCAGTCGCTGCAAGGGATTATGCTTGGCATGCGTTGATTTTTGAACCGGATGGGGACCTCCTTTGAAAATATCCCAGGCATAATAGCGGATAACCAGAAAAAGTTTTTTGGTTGTGGGGATATATTGTCTCCATTCCCCTGTGGTGAGAAGCCAGAAAATAAAAAAAGCAAACAGGGTAAGCCAGGTCAGACCCAGATAATTATGAAGTTTGACGGCGGTTTGAAATCCAAGAAGAGAATAGGTGCCGTGGATTTCAAGCCCGGTGAGGATCAGAATAACGATCACAATGGCCTGGAACCAGTGCCAGATGCGCTCAAACCGGGTATAAAGATAGATTTTGATGGTTTTTTGATCAATCATTTAGTCCTCCTTTCCGTTTCGGGTAAAAAATCGGCCAAGGCCATGCAAAAGAACAGCCGCCAAAGCGCCGAGAACAGACACCCATCCAATGGTATCCACAAGTCGGAATTGATCCCGGCCGGGAATGTACAGGTCTGTTATGCTCGCAAGCCTGGATGTTTTCCGGATATGGCATTCGTTGCAGGCCAATGCGGCTTCCTTGGGTGCAACCATGTGGGTGATGGGAACGGCATAGGTGGTTTCGACATAATCGAATTCACCGGAATACGGAATACCGAGTGCTTTATTGCCGCGCTCAATGGCATCGTTCATATCCAGGGTTGTCCAGAATCCCTTGGGTCCTGAAAGTATGGGGGCCAGCAGTTTGTTGTGGATTTTATCATAGGGCTGTTTTCCCTGGTGAATTTTAAACGGAAAGATCAGGGCTTTGGGATCGGATTTCTCACCCACCGGCCGGCTGACTTCGACGATCTTTCCGGGATCAATGACATCATCGGCGGTTGTGCTGGTTAAAGACCCATTGAACCGGAAATATTCCGGCACGACGTTCTTTGCCCATTTGAATTCCCCTTTGATGGTCTTGTAAATGGGTTTTCCGAACTCGCCATCTTCAACATAGGGTTTTCCATCTTTCATTTTTCCGGCCTTTGACCAGTCCCAGCGCATCATGGTGGGGTTCACCCGCGCATAGCTTGGAATATGACAAGCCTGGCAGGACACCACATCCGTATGGTCGTTCATTTTTGAATCATTTTTGTGGGGGGTGCTGCTGTGGCAGGAGACGCAGGTGATTTTCGGGGCCAGATCGTCTTCGATAAGGCTTTTATGGGATTCAACAGCAGGGTTGGTATAAATCCGGCCCGAGATATGATGATCCTTTGTGGTATGACACCGAGTGCAGGTGAAATTTTTCCCGTCCGTTCCCATGTGCACATCCAGCGTCCGGTTGGGTTTTGTCAGGGAGGTGTCCAGATCCCCGTGTTTCACCCCATCTCCGCCGCCGCCGTTAAAATGGCAGTCCCCGCAGTTTTTCCGTTCCGGGAAGGTGACCTGGGTGACGGCTTTTTTGATCTCCTGCTGGATATCTTTTGCCATTTCATGGGTCTCGGGGTCGTCTCCTTCCAGAAAGGATTTGACATCGGAAAAGGCTTCATCAAAATTGAATCCGGAAGAATTGTGGCATTTCAGGCAATTGACCTCGCCCTGAATCCCTTTCTGATTCCAGCCGGTATGGCAGCTCAGGCAGCCTTTGTCTTCCATGGCATTACCGGAAATACAAAAATTATTCACTGAAAAACCGGCTTTGCCATACCGCAGATCGCTTTTATCCTCAGAGGCCAGCCATGTCCAGTGAATGGTTTTATGGAACTGGGTTGCGGCTTCAGAGTGGCAGGAAACGCAGGCCTTTGTAATTTCTTCTCCTGAAGTGAAATTTTTGTTCAGAATTTCCATTTTTTTATGGTCTGTGGTTGTCCATTGTTTGCTGTCCTTAACAGCCTGTCTTGCAAAGCGTCTTCCCATGGCCTCTTCGCCGTTTTCCGGCGTGGAGGCAAAGACCGGGATAAGAAAACACAAAAGAGTGACGATAGCTGTTGCGGCCAGGCCGCAGGTGGATAAAATCTGGTTTTTCATAGGCATCTCCATGGGTGAATGGGGGATATGAGCCGGTAAAAAGGACGGAGTACGGTCTCCGTCCTTTTTGAAATCCCTATTTGCATGTGGCTGGCGAGGAGGAATCCGACGCATGACCATAAAAATAAGAATAAATGTCAAGGATGTCTTCATTGGATAAGGCAGTCCAATGATCCTTGCAGCCGAATTCATTAAAGTTTTTAGTATCAAAAATTGCTTTCCATTCTGCCATGGTTTTATCGGAAGGACTGATTTTCGGGGTCGCAGATTCAACCTGGCCCGCCTCTGAGCAGGATTTATACACTTTCCGATAGGTGTATTTGCCTTTTCTGTCGTTGCCTTTGGGGCCTTCAGAGGCAACGAGTGCGGCATTGGACACAAGGATAAACAGGACTGCCGTAAACAGAATTATTATTTTTTTAAACATGAGGGTATCTCCTTTGCTATTTTATTATTTATCTGATCCGAGTTTTTTCGGTTTTTTGATTTCATACTGACTATCCCCTTTGAAGGTAATTCCAGCTTCCACATAATACACTTCTTTTAAGGATGATCTCAAGTCCTTTGCCATATAAAAAGCTTCTCCGCTTCTGGCACCGGTTGTGCAGACAAAAACAACGGGTTTGTCTGCCGGAAGGTCGTTTATCTTTTTCTCAAGATTTTCTACAGGGATGTTGACGGCGGTTTTAAACGACCCTTTTTTAAACTCATCTGGGTCACGGACGTCAACGAGCAGAATGGACTCAGGATTGTTTGCAAGGATGCTGGCGAAACGGTCACCATTCCGGATATCCCTTGGAATATACCTTAACATTTTTATACCCCAGGGCTTCGGCTTTCCGGGCTGAATTATGGCTGAGTTTGCAAGTTTCTCCTTCGCAATAATAAATCAGAAGAGCGGTTTTATCTTCAGGAAGAAGATTTATTTTCTGATCAAATTCTGAAAACGGGATGCTGATTGCTCCGGGAATATGGCCCTGGATAAATTTTGTTTTATAGGGCCTTGAATCAATCAGCATGACATTGCCGGGCATGGGGATATCCATATGGGTTTTCACAAATTCTGCATCCACAATGTCATGAAACATCCATGACCGGTCTTCTGTCTGGGTCTCAGCGGTTTTTGCGGTTTTGTCAAGTGTGCATCCGGCCAATAGCAAAAGTCCTGAAAGAAATACAAGAATCAACGGGTTCACGATATTTTTCTTCATAGGGTCTCCTTTTTTATCAAAGTTTGGGTTGTGGGAGTCACGGTTTACTTCCAATTTTTCAAACCTCTTTTGAGCAATGAGCGTGCCACGACTTTCAGGATTGTTATCATATAGATTAACATATTGGATTTAAAAATAAAAATGACCGTGTGCCCACAATTTCCCCCAAGGGTTTAAAAGATAGCAGTTGCATATATGTTAATGATGCGTTAACTTAGCTGTTAACAAGATTAACGCAGATGAGGCTGATATGGATATTGAAAGACAATGGCGTCCGATCATAGATTCGGTTCAGGATGGCATCATTATCGTGGATGAAAAAGGTTTTTTTATCGCTGCCAACAAGAATGCCCAATTAATGACAGGGTATACGGAAGAAGAATTAAAGGGCCGATCCTGCAGAATACTGAATTGCACCGGGTGTAAAATCATTGGTAAGGGCTCAGGGAAAAATTGGTGCGAACTGTTTTCAGAGGAGTTTGTGAGGGAAAAGAAATGTGTTATTACCGACCGCCGGAACCGGGCAATTCCCATTATAAAAAGCGCCACGGTTCTGTTTAATGAAAAAAAAGAGATTGTGGGTGCGGTTGAAACCCTGAAAGATATTTCTGAGAACATCAATTATAAAAATGAGCTCGCATCCATCAAACGGATGTATCATATTGATGACGGCTTCCACGGCATCATCGGAAGAACGCCGATCATGCAAAGCCTTTATGACGGCATTGACAGCCTGTCCTCACTGGATACGCCCGTCATGATCCTGGGGGAGAGCGGAACCGGAAAGGAAATGGTTGCAAAAGCCCTGCATGAGACCGGTCGGCGGGCCCAAAAGCCGTTCATAAAGGTCAATTGCGCGGCGTTAAGCGAAAATATTCTTGAAAGTGAGCTTTTCGGACATGTCAAAGGGGCTTATACCGGTGCGGACAGTGACAGAATCGGAAGATTTGAGGCTGCGCATAAAGGGACTCTTTTTCTGGATGAAATCGGGGATATTCCGCTATCTGTCCAGGTCAAACTGCTCAGGGTCCTGGAGGAAAAGATGATTCAACGGGTAGGGGCTAACAGATCCATCCCCATCGATGTCCGTATTATCACAGCAACCAACAGGGATCTTGAAAAAATGATTGCCCTGGGAAAATTTAGGGAAGATCTGTTTTTCAGAATCAATGTGTTTCCGTTAACTTGCCCCCCGCTTCGCTGGCGCAAAGACGATATCACTTTGATTATTCAGCATTTTATACAGTTTCATGCAGAAAAAACAGGGAAAAATATTCTGGGGTTCACACCTGAGGCCATGCGCATCATGGTGGCATATCCCTGGCCCGGCAATGTGCGGGAATTAAGAAATACTATCGAATATGCCTTTGTGCTGGCAAGGGGGAAAAGCATTGGCCCGGAACATCTTCCGGAAAAAATTGCATCCGGCAGGTCTTTTATCCAGCAACCTGTCAAGGATCAAGTGTTTGCAGATGTCATCAAGATCGGGCTATCTGAAAAAGAAAGGCTTCTTGATGTGCTTCAAAGAGAAGATGGGAATCAGACCAGGGCCGCCCAAAGGTTGGGTGTGAGCCGGGTTACAATCTGGAAGCGTATCAAAAAATACGGGATACAGCTAAATAGTTACTGAACTTAAGTTCAAAAAGGGCCACAGACAAGGAGTTAAGGGCAGATGGTAATAATATGCCGGGGAAATTGCCGGATGTGTTTTGTTTCCCTGGATCAGGGCTATCTTTTTTCGTCAAGGGAAATTTTAATTTCCAGCCGGTTTTTTCATTCTCTGCATGGTTTTTCTGAATTCTTCACAGGGATCTTCGTAAGAAACCCTCTGAGTAAAAAAGAGATAATCGGCCGGAGGGGTTTTTTCATATCCTTCCAGGTCAAGGGGGGCAATGTATTCGGACAGATCGGCAGGGGCTGTACTGATTTCCCTGAAGGCGAAATTGATCTGGCTGAGGTTCGGATCAATGGCTGAAACCCGGTTGATTAAACCAAGACCGTATTCGGTGTGGCCACCGCCGATGATGACGACAAGAGGTCCTTTATGATGCTGTTTCAGCCTTGTGATGGACAAGGCCATTTTATCGTTCCGGGCCAGCCAGGTATCATAAAGCTTTGCCTGCATCTGTTCGTGCTGCATGCCGCAGTGGACTGCTTTGAAAATGGAAAACATATAGTCCTTATAGGCCTGATCCGGCGGAGAGGTTGAAAAAACCTGTTCTTTTTCAATGGGCGTGATCCCGTTGATTCCCTTTCTTGTAATCCGTTTTTTCAAGGTTTCGGGAAGATCAATGCCTGCGGCTTCAAGGCGGTTGTCCCGGGCAAGCGTTAGAAGATCATAATAATAGGCCCACATCTCATCGGGCTGGGTGTCCCAGCCGAGTTTTTTTCTTAAGTCGGATTCAATGATTTTTGTAAGGCCCTTTGAATGGGAAACTTTTCCAGAATCTATGAAATTGAGAAGATCGGGCGTATCTTCCATGGAAAAGAATTCAAACCCGATGAGGGGGGTAAGGCCACCTTCAATCAGGCTTTTTATGACGCGCTGCTGCATAGCATGGTGATCGGGGTTGTCATGCTTTTCAGACAGATAAATCACATCGCAGGCAGTGATCCTTTTGATCAGGGTGTCAAAATCCATGGGCGAAGAGGTCCGGGTATCGATAATGGTTCCGATCAGAGGATCTTTTCTCATCACATCCCTCCTTAGTGTGGCGCAGGATTGAACAAGGCCAGGGATCAAAAAAATAAAAAAAAGCAAGGGCAGTCTATTCATATAAGGGCTCCTGGTTCAAAAGGGTCAGGTCTGAGGAAAAAAGCGTATCAGATTCTAAGATTTTTTAAAATAGAGAACCAGGCTTTTTCCAAGGATGGGGTTGAAGAGTCTGTCAATGAACCTTGTGACGGAGGGTTTTTTCATTAAATCCCAGACCAGGAGCCGGTGATACAGATTTATGGATATTGAATCTTTTCTTTCAAGGCCCTTCAGGCATTTTAGCCACCAGAACGGCGCATGGAGGCTGTGGCTGTAATGGGAAAAAACAAAATGAAACCCAAAGGATTCCATCATTCGGATAAGGCCGGCTTTTTTATAAATCCGGATATGGCCCATGGGGGAATTGAAATATTCATGAGATAATCGCCAGCATATTTTTTCCGGCCAATATCTTGGGACGCTGACAGCAAGGATTTTATCCGGTTTTAATATCCTCACAAGTTCAGAAACGGCTTTTGCATCATTCCGGATATGTTCCAGGACTTCGGAACAGATAACGATATCAAAGCTGTTGCTTTTAAAGGGCAGAGATGTCACATCCATGCAGGAGAGATCAATGGCTCTGCAAGAGAGATCCTTCAGTTCCTGATGAAATTCCAGCTTTTTCCGGGTTTCAATAAGGTTGTCAAATATAAAATCCGCTCCCACACAGAGGGTTCCCTTCTTTCGGCAGGCTTCAATGGTGTGCCGGCCTTCGCCGCATCCGATATCGAGAATCCGGTCGCCTGGTTGGATGTGGAGCCGGTCAAAATCAATGGTAAGCACGGATAATCTCCCTGTAAGCTTCCACTGTTCGGATGGCGGTTTTTTCCCAGGTAAATTCCTTTAATACCCGCTGATAGCCTTTTTCAGCCAGTGCCTCCCGCTGGGAGGGGTCATCCAGGAGTTCCAGGATGGCATCTCTGAGGGCCGAAGCATTGCCCGGCGGCACAAGTCTTGCCGCATCCCCGGCTACTTCGGGTAGGGCGCCGCCTGTGGTGCAGATGACTGGAACCCGGCAGGCCATCGCTTCTCCTACGGGCAGCCCGAACCCTTCATAGAGAGAAGGCACCACAGCCAGTTCGGCCCTGGCGTATTCTTTTACAAACCGGTCGTGGTCAATGCGGCCGGTAAACTGGATGTGCCTTACAAGCTCCAGTTTTTTGACGAGCTTTTCAATGCCCCCGTTTTCTTTGGGCGTCCCGATGACCACCAGTTTCACCGGCCGGGTTTTTAATATATCGTGAACCGCAAAAAGCAGATGATACAAGCCTTTTAAGGGAGTATCCGCACTATTGGTGACAATGATGCGGCCCGGTTCTTTTTTTATGGTTTCCACAGGATAAAAAAGATTGGTATCAATGCCGTTTGGAATGGTTAAAAATTTGGATTCAGGAATGCTGAATTCTTTTGCAATATCTTTTTTTGAGCTTTCCGAGACTGTGATGATGTGGCTGAGCTGCCTTGCCACCGTTTTTTGCATGCTGATAAAGGAATACCACCTCAGAACCTTGAGCTTTTTATAAAAAGATTTTGTACTTTGAACAGCCAGGCGCCGGTCAACGGTCATGGGATGATGAATGGTGGCCGTCACCGGCATGTGTCTGGCCAGGGATAAAATACCATAGGACAGGCTTTGATTGTCATGGATGATATCAAACTTTTTTTTTGTTTCGGCAAGATGGCGTTTCACCCGCATCCCGAATGTCAGGGGTTCAGGGTATCCCATGGCCGAGATATCCAGCCATTCAATGAGGTTGATAAAATCTTTGAGTTCTTCAAGGCGGGGGGTTCTGAATAGATCTTCAGGATTGTACAGATCCAGGGTCTGAAGTCGGGTGAACTTTACACCGGGATCTAAAACCAGGTCCGGCGGCCCTGAGATCACCTCAACACGGTGCCCGAGATTCAGAAGGGCCCGGCTTAAGTTTCGGATATAAACCCCCTGGCCCCCGCAGTGGGGGTTGCTCCGGTAGCTGATGAGACCTATGTTAAGCGAGGCATTCATTTAAGAAGAAATATGGTGCGCCCGGCTGGGATCGAACCAGCGATCTTCAGCTTCGGAGGCTGACATCCTATCCACTGGACTACGAGCGCATGGGCCATATACTAATTGAACTTTGCCGATTGATCAAGGTTATTATCAAATTTTTCTTTGGCTTCACCCACAACATAGAGTGATCCGGCCACACAGACGACATCAGTGTCTTCAGAATTTTTGATGGCATGGGTGACGGCTTCTTTGACATCCTTGATGATGATCACTGGGCGTTGGGCCAATCGTTCAGCCGCTACTTTCAATACAGCCGGGTCAAGGCTCCTGTCAATTTTTGCCTGGGTGATAATCACCTTGCCTGCCAAAGGTACTAGGGTTTCAAGCATTTTTTCATAGGGCTTGTCATCAAGAATGCCCAGGACCAAGGTCAATTGTCGCCCCTTCAGAAAGGAAGCCAGATATTTCCCCAGAACCTTTACAGCATCCAGATTATGAGCTCCGTCAAGAATGACCAGAGGTTTATCCATGACATGCTCAAGCCGCCCCGGCCATCGGGCTTTTGAAAGCCCTTCTTTTACCAGAGTTTCGGTGAAATCATAACGTGGGTCTGTGCCCTGGTGTTTTTTGAAAATGAGTTCACAGGCTGCCAGGGAAAGGCTCAGATTTTCTTTCTGGTGTTCGCCCGGCAAGGGTTTTATCAGACCACCAAAATGAGTTTCAAGTCCGTCGTAGATATAGGTTTCTTTTCCTTGAGTTTTTCTCATGGAAAAATCTTTTTTATAAAACAAGAGATCAGCGGATTTTTTCTTTGCAATATTTTCAAGAACCTCGCACCCGGATGGCTGGGAAACGGCCGTGACAACAGGAACGCCCTGTTTGATGATCCCGCCTTTTTCCCATGCCAGGGCTTTGATGGTTTTTCCGAGATATTCTGTATGCTCAAGAGACAGATTGGTGATGATGCTGATTTCCGGAAGGATGACGTTGGTGGCATCAAACCGTCCACCCATGCCGGTTTCAATGACAGCCCAGTCCACGGCCTCTTTTGCAAAATGGTAAAACCCCATGGCTGTGGCGATTTCGAAATAGGTGGCGTTTCTTTTTCCGGTGTCGGTCGCGTGAACCGCTTCATAAGCGTCAACCACCTGGTCATCTGAAATCTCTTGCCCATTGATGGCGATCCGTTCATTAAACCGGACCAGATGGGGTGAAGTATAGACCCCGGTTTTAAAGCCTGCTTTTTGAAGAATTGATGCAATATAGGTGGCAGTGGAGCCCTTGCCGTTGGTTCCCGCAACATGAACCATTTTAAATCGTTGATGAGGATTGCCAAGATAGTGTAAAATATCTTCAATGGTCTCAAGCTCAAGTTTGATACCAAAACGGCCAAGCTTATAAATGGTCTTAAGACATTCCTGGTAAGATAGTTTCGTCATTTTCTTAAAACAAAAAACCCGGCAGAAATTTATAAAAAATTAATGCCGGGTGAATTTATTATTTTTGTTAACCGTTTCTTCTACGGGAACGTGAGGCAGCAATTCTTTGTCTTCTAACTGCTTCTCTCATCTTACGCCGTCTGTACTGACATGGTTTTTCAAAATGTTTTTTAACTTTAAGACGTTTGAAGAGGCCGTCATTCTGGATTTTTTTCTTTAATATCCGTAACGCACGCTCGACATCATTGTCAATAACCTTGACTACAATTTCTTTCAAGAAACATCGCCCCTTTCATAGTGTATTTAAATATTCTTAAAATATTTATAACCCGACCTTTTAACAGACAAACAGATGAAAAGCAAGGGGAAAAAAAGCCTTTTCGCCCTGCAAAAAAGGCGGAAAGGCTTTTTAAAGGAAGTTTGATATTAGGATTTAGAGTTTGGAAATCAATTCGTTGGTCACCGATTTCATATCTTTTTCACCTGCCAGAGTGATGTATTTCACATTGTCTTTTGCTGCCAGATCCCTGAAGTAATAGGTGGCGGCAAGTGTTCCGGTATTTGTATCGTAATAGATGGAATGGCGTTTATCAATGGCAGTCGCATCCTGGTCATCATTGCGTTTGGTTAATGCACCGCCGCAGACCCGGCATTTATCTCCATTGGGTTTGATGGCATCAATAAAAATGTTGTTGGGATGGTTGTTGTCTTTTTCACACAGACGGCGTCCCATGATCCGGTCTTTGGCAATCTGGCGGTCCAGAATCATTTCAATGACATAGGTAAGCTTGATACCTGCTTCTTTAAGGGATGCGTCGAGTTTTTCCGCCTGGACTTTGTTTCTCGGGAATCCATCCAGAAGCCAGCCCTTTTTGCAGTCATCCTGTTTGATCCTGTCGAGAATCATGGGAATGGTGATTTCATCGGGAACCAGATCACCTTTGTCAATATAGGCTTTGGCTTTTTTCCCAAGCTCTGTGCCTCCCTTGATATTGTCACGGAAAATAGCACCGGATTCAATATGGGCAATTTTGTATTTGTCTTTCAGGATGGCTCCCTGGGTTCCCTTGCCGCTTCCGTTGGGTCCAAAAAATAAAATGTTCATGCATTACTCCTTATATTATTCATTGCAATCAACTTTGCCTGTAAATATCACGACTTTTTAAATATAAGAGTCGGTTTTATTTGTCAAGGTTAAGAAAACTTTGCAATCTGGGCCTTGAATCCGATGCCAGGGTTGTTTTGTCCAGCCATTTGCCCGTATAGGTCATGAGGATCAGATGAACCTGTTTTATATTCGATCATTCAGCAGCTTTTGGGCAAAATCTTTTCCATCCATAATGGGTCTGTTCTTTTGCAAGGCTGTTTTCCAGGACAGGCCTTTTAATTTTTAGACTTTCATGACCCTGTTTTTGAAATTGTTGATACGCTACTGATTAAAAACAGTACTAAAATAATTTTTTTTGCGTCAATACCGGTATCCTGAATTCAGGCCAGTTTGGGGTTGACTTTCAGCGTTTGAACCATCTATAGATAATAGTGATGATTTGATGAACCTATTATCAAGGATAATGACATGAAACTATTAAAAATTGATCATCTCGGAATCGCCGTATCGAGCATTGATGCCAAGAAAAATTTCTGGACCGATATTCTCGGGTTGACCCTTGAAGGAACGGAAACCATTCATGAGCAGAAAGTCACCACGGCTTTTCTGCCCGTGGGCGAAAGCGAGGTCGAGCTTCTGGAATCCACATCAGAGGACGGCCCGGTGGCAAAACACATTGAAAAGCGCGGGGAAGGGATTCAGCATGTGGCTTTCAGGGTGGAGAACATTGAAGACGCCCTTGCCGAACTTAAGGCAAAAGGAATCGCCCTTATCGACCAGGTGCCTAGGATCGGTGCCGGTGGTGCAAAAATCGCCTTTCTGCATCCCAAGGCCACATCAGGAGTTCTGGTGGAATTGTGTGAACGATAAATTTTTAATTTGAACCTAAATTAGACCGGAGGATAACCATGTCTCAAATGTCTGATCTTGATCAATGGAAAGAACTTGCGGCAAAGGAAATGCGGGGAAAATCGCCTGATACCCTGATTCGGAAAACGCCGGAAGGCATTGATATCAAACCCTTATATTCGGCCAAAGACCTTGAAAATGTAGAATTTATCAACACTCTCCCGGGATTTGATCCCTATGTCCGGGGAATCAAGGCCACCATGTATTCGGGCCGCCCCTGGACCATCCGCCAGTATGCCGGGTTCTCAACCGCCAAAGATTCCAATGCCTTTTACCGACAGAATCTCGCTGCAGGGCAGAAGGGCCTGTCCGTGGCGTTTGATCTTCCCACTCACCGGGGATATGATTCCGATCATCCAAGGGTGTCTGGGGATGTTGGAAAAGCAGGTGTGGCAATTGATTCCGTCGAAGATATGAAAATTCTCTTTGATCAGATCCCGCTTGATGACATGTCGGTTTCCATGACCATGAACGGTGCGGTTCTGCCCATTCTGGCAGGTTATATCGTAGCGGCCGAAGAGCAGGGCGTGAAGCACGATCAGCTCAACGGCACTATTCAGAACGATATTTTAAAAGAATACCTGACCCGGAATACCTATATTTATCCTCCGGGTCCTTCCATGAGAATCATCTCCGACATCATCGCCTTCTGCTCGGATCATATGCCCAAATTCAATACCATCAGCATCAGCGGGTATCACATCATGGAAGCCGGGGCAGACTCGGTTCTCCAGACTGCCTTTACCCTGGCCGATGGTCTTGAATATGTAAGAGCTGCACTTGCCACAGGTCTTGATATCGATAAATTCGCTCCACGGCTGTCATTCTTTTTCGGTATCGGTATGAATTTTTTCATGGACATCGCTATGTTGAGGGCGGCAAGATTTTTATGGGCCGAGATCATGAGTCAGTTCAACCCGAAAAATCCAACCTCCAAAATGCTCCGGACCCATTGCCAGACTTCAGGCTGGAGCCTGACTCTGCAGGACCCCTACAACAATATCGTTCGGACCACCCTTGAATGTCTTTCTGCTGTTCTTGGCGGCACCCAGAGCCTTCATACCAATTCTTTTGACGAAGCCGTGGGCCTGCCGACCGAACTCTCGGCCCGGATTTCCAGAAACACCCAGATCCTGGTCCAGGAAGAAACCCATATCTGCGATGTTGTGGACCCTCTGGGCGGATCCTATTATATTGAAACCCTGACCCAGAGTATTATTGACAAGGTCCGGGTTATTTTAAAGGAAATCGAAGGGCTCGGCGGCATGGCCAAAGCCATTGAATCCGGCATGCCCAAAATGAGGATTGAAGAAGTTGCGGCCCGCCGTCAAGCCAGGATAGATCAGGGCAGAGACGTCATTGTCGGGGTGAACAAATACAAAATTCAAGACGAAATCCCCATCCCGGTGCGGGAAGTGTCGGATGAAGTCAGAAACGAGCAGGTCGCGAGACTTGAAAAGATAAAACAAACCCGTGACAATCAAGCGGTGAAAAAGGCTCTGGCCGATATCACAAAGGCCTGTGAGGGCGGTGCCAACCTTCTGGAAGTATGTCTGCCCGCGGTCCGGGCAAGGGCAACCGTTGGAGAGATCAGTGATGCTATGGAAAAGGTATTTAAGCGTTTTGTGGCCACCACCCAGTGTATTTCAGGCGTTTATGCCGCGGAATGTGCGGATTCAGCCGTCATTGAATCCTTAAGAAAGCGGACTGCGGATTTTGAACAAAAGACCGGCCGAAGACCGAGGATTCTTTTGTCCAAGATGGGTCAGGACGGCCATGACCGGGGTGTCAAAGTCATTGCCACAGCCTTTGCAGATTTCGGGTTTGATGTGGATCTGGGCCCCATGTTCCAGACCCCTGAAGAGGCGGCCCGGATGGCAGTGGAAAACGATGTCCATGTCATTGGCGTGTCCAGCCTTGCGGCCGGGCATAAAACCCTGGTGCCGAAAGTGATTGAGGAATTGAAAAAACAGGGGGCAGCCGATATTAAAGTAGTGGTCGGCGGCATCATCCCTCCGGGGGATTATGAATTTTTGAAAAATGCCGGAGCTTCTGAGATTTTCGGGCCGGGAACCGTTGTCACGGATTCAGCCAACCGGACCCTGAATATCATCGGTGCCTGAAAAAAGAATGGTTCACACTGATCCCGATATTTTTGTCCAGGGCATTCTCAGCGGCAACCGGCGCATGATTGCTAAAACCATTACCTTGATTGAAAGCAGTCTGAAAGAACATCAACAGGCTGCCTTCAAGGTCATGGAAAAAATTCTGCCGCGGACAGGCAATAGCATCCGGATAGGTATCACAGGGGTTCCCGGTGTCGGCAAAAGCACATTTATTGAAAATCTGGGCGTCTATCTTGCCGATCAGGGCCATAAGGTGGCGGTTCTCACCGTGGACCCCTCAAGTCGACGAAGCGGCGGTTCCATCCTGGGTGATAAAACACGGATGGAAAAGCTGTCCACCCATGAAAATGCCTTTATCCGGCCGTCTCCGGCCGGTGAAACTTTAGGCGGGGTTGCGGCCAAAACCCGTGAAATCATGCTGGTCTGTGAAGCTGCCGCGTTTGATGTCATCCTGGTGGAGACCGTGGGCGTGGGCCAGTCTGAAACCAGTGTCGCTTCCATGGTGGATTTTTTCCTGGTCCTCATGATCGCAGGCGCCGGTGACGAACTCCAGGGTATCAAAAAAGGCGTTCTGGAAATGGCGGACGGCATCGCCATCAACAAAGCCGACGGCAACAATCTTCCTGCGGTGGAAAAAGCAAAAACCGACCTTGAAACCGCTCTCCATTTCATCCGCCCGGAAACCCCGACCTGGTCCCCGATAGTCCTGACCTGTTCCTCTGTCGTCGAAGGCGGCACAAAAAAAGTGTGGGATATGGTCCTCAGCCACCATCAGAAGTTCAAGGCCTCCGGAGAATTCCTGCTGCGCCGAAAACACCAGTCCCTGGAATGGATGTGGACTCTGGTGGAAGAGGGGTTAAGAAAGCGATTTCAAGACAATAAAAAGATCACTGAAAAAATCCCCGGCATTTCACAACAGGTTGAAAATGATAAGATTTCACCCTCTGCAGCGGCTGATAAGCTTTTGTCCTATCTGTGAATGAACGGCTATTATGGTTTTTAAACCGGTTTTTATTCTCTGATGATGAGTCTCCGGAATCAGGCTTGACGTTAATCATGTTATGCTTCATTTATCCTTAATCAAGGTGTCTGCAGGCCGGGCAATCTTTGTTTTTTGAAGTGGTCATGATATCAAAACGCATCTCTAAAAGATCAACAAAAAGAAGTCTGCCGGTCAGAAGTTTTCCCTGATTCAATATAAATTTTAACGCTTCGGCAGCCTGCAGGGTTCCGATCAGACCTGGGGTAACTCCCATGACGGCGGCGGGATTTTTCGATACGGATCGCGCGGCAGGGTAAAGGCATCTGAAACAAGGCGTCAGGCCTGGGATAATGGTCATGACCTGGCCTTCAAATTCTGAGACGGCGCCATATATCCAGGACTTTTGAAGACGGATGCAGGCTTCATTAATGGTATAACGGGTCTCGTAATTATCGGAACAATCCAGGATCAGATCATACTCCGGGATGAGGGTGTGAAATTGTTCCGGTGATGTCAGTTTTACAGGGTAGGGGGTGATGATGATATCCGGGTTGAATCGATTCAGGGTGAGCTTGGCGGACTCTGCTTTTGGCCCCCCGATACGGCCCGGCAGATGAAGAATCTGACGGTTCAGGTTGCTGATTTCCACAATATCAGGGTCGGCAATGCCGATATGGCCGACACCGGCAGCGGCAAGATAGAAGGCGGCTGAAGAGCCAAGGCCACCGGCACCAATGATCAGGATTTTTGATTGCCTGATTTTTTTCTGTCCTTCCAGGCCGACCTCGGACAGCAGAATTTGCCTTACATACCGGTCAAGGCTCGGATCAGGTTTCATAGGCGATCCTATTGAAGTACACCTTTAAATATGGCGTGTTCATGTTCAAACATCTCCCGGAATCTTAATTTTGCACCTTCCCGAACCTGGTCGGCCTGTTCTTCGGTCAGGTTGTGACCTTTGATCCATTTTTCAAGAAGATGGCCACCGGGCATCCATCTTTCCATGGTTTCCCTTTCATAGACAAAGGCCTTGTCTTCAATTCCCAGGGCGTTTAAATGCGTCCAGACCTCTTCTTTCTGCCGGTCGTCACAGTATATGCACATGACGCATTCTCCTAAGTCAAAGGCAGGAATCATTTCCCGGTCGTATTTGACGGCGGGTATGGCGTGTTCGTCCACAAGAGGGGACAGTTTTTGGGCTAAGGCATCGAATTCTTCCCTTGTTCCAAAAACCAGCCATTTTCCCCAGTGCGTGAGGTAGGATTTATTGGTCAGGGGTCTGCCCTGGTATTGGATGTAATTGTAGTCCTCATACACATGTTCTTTGGGGAATATGAAAATAAAATGGGATTCGGGTTTGTCGATGATCATTTCTGATTCCTTTTTTTTAAGGGGGCAGGAAATTAACCAGCTGCGGCCGCCGGGATGATACCGACGGTGTCCCCATCAGACAGAAGGGTAGCGGTTCCTGCCCTGGACCTGATATTGTCACCATTGATATAAATATTCATGCCGTCGGCAATGTCGCCACTCTGGGTCAGCACTGTATTTTTCAATCCGGGCAGGGTTTTGTCCAGATGGTCGATGAATTTCGCCATGCTGCAATTGTCCGGAAGAAAGATCACAGATTCTTTTTGTCCGTTATTCAGTCGGGCCAGGGCTTTTGTCAGTCTTAAATTAATTTTCATATGAAATAAGATTTTTTCTTATTGGGAAAACACTCGTTTCCCTTTGTTAAGCAGGTCTCTTAAAAGAGGTGGCAGCATATCCACCGTGTCGGCAAATTTGACCAGATTTCCATATTCGGCTTCCAGTAGTTTTCGGTTTTCTTCACTGCAGTTGACACCGATGGTCAGTAAAAGAGCCCTGTTCTTTTTGCACAAAGCAATTGCTTCCGTTACCGGGCATCCCCAATTGGATGAGCCGTCCGTGATGTGAATGAAAACCGGTTTTTTTGCTTTGCCCCTGGATTTTTTGATCATGGTTTTGATCACTTCACCGGAAGCGGTTTTTCCATGGGGCTGGATGGTATAGAAATTGCCTTTTGTATAAAGCTCGGTCAGCATACATCTGTTTCTGACTTCATTGTAGGCAAAAAGGCCTGCGTTTTTATTGAACCGGCTGATGGCCAGAAAAAGGGTCTGGAAAATTTCCTGGGTATGCTCCCATTTGTTGGCCGCAGCCATGGACCCGGTGGCATCGACAATCAGGATGATATCATTTAAAAAATTGAATTCGTTTTTCTTGATGTTAAAGATGGTTCCTGTGGTAACGGCCCGGAATAATCTGCGGCGGTCCAGGCTGCCGCAGGTCAGCCCCCTGTTGTAGGTGTTTTTGCGGACAGCCACAGCTTTGAACACAGAGGCCAGATCCTGGAGGAGTTTTTTATTGACATAGTTTTTGGCCGGAAGGACAATATGATTCATCTCCACTGCGACTGCGGAATCGTCATTAACGGGTTTCTTTTTTTCAGCCTTTGAAGGTTCAGACTCTTTTCTAATCACTTTCCCGAGTTTCTCTGAGAAAATAAGTTCAGGCAGGGACAAAGATTTTTTCATTCCCTTTAAATGATGGGCTTCCTCTTTTCTTGCCTGTAAAAACACGTCGGAATTGTCAATGGGCCAGAATTTAATGATGGGAAAGAGTTTCTCCCAGGCGGCCACATAAAGCCGGGCCCGGAATTCGCATCGTTCCGTAATGCCGCTGATTTTCGGGCAGTCGTGGATCAGGGAAGAAACCATGTCATTTAAAATTTCGACCGGGATTTTATAAAATGTTTCAAGGCTTGCCCGGCCCATGGTTTTTCTGACAGAAGTGTCCTTGTAGGGGTCAAGGTATCTTCGGCCGCTCCGATCCGCAGCGATTTCCCACCAGATGGCAAAAAGTTCGGCCAGGGTGGGTGGGTGGGACGTGGCATCCAGGGCGGTCAATAACTCATTTTCTCTGGATTTTTCAACATAAATGCCGAAAATGCGATTGTTGGCAAGACAATCCACATACACGTTTTCACAGGTCTTAAAAAACAGGTCAAATTTGTAAATATACCGGAGCGACAAATCCAGAGCCGATTTGGCGCATTTTTCGGCATATTCACTCATTTCAATGCTGCGATAGGCCTGGCGGATGGTCTCGCCGATCAAGGTGTCAGTTTTTGAGGCCGGTACAGGATACTTTCCCATGACAGGTCTGGGATCAACCATGAGTTCGCTCTCAATGGTGTCTTTCCATGAAACCGTCCCGGCGTTGCGCCCCACATGGGCTACGATTTTTCTTAGGGATATGAGGAGTTTGGTGAGTTCCAGGGTTTTGACAGGGGATTTATCCCTGCGCCAGAATTCGGAATACCCGCTTTCGCCTTCTATTTTAAAACATTTAATGTCGGGGCCTGTTTCAGAAAACCCGGTATTCATGGCTGCCTTTTTCAAGATATCCATTTTTGACATGCAATGACAGAAGAATCGATTCAAGGGTGGCTTTACTGGTTTGAAGACTGGTGATCAGCGCTTCTTTCAGACTGGCGCCAGCAGCCATCATTTCTCCGATCATGAGAACGGTCCGGGTTGAAACTTCCACTGAAATGTCGGAATTCCCGCGCAAGGCATTGACAGCATCAATAATGGCATTTGCATCATCGCTGCTGATGCGGGTTTTCTTTATCAGAACTTCTTTTTCAACCTCATTGGGCAGATAATCCATTAAAACGATATAGAACCGGTCCCGAAGCGCCGGGTCTAAAAGTTCGGTCCCCACAAAATCATCCCCTTCATTCAGGGTGGCAAAGAAAATGACGCCCGGCGCCACTTCTAAAAGGCCCAGTTCGTCCATCCATACCTGTCGGTCATCGGACAGGATGGAAAACAGCATATTCAATGCCTTGGGATTTTCAGGGCGGTTGATTTCTTCCAAATGGATGACGCAATTGGGGGTCTGTAAGGCCTGGGGAAAGAGAAATTGTTTGTAGGTTGTCTTGCCGTCTTCAAGGGCATATTCGCCGAAAAGCTGGCCGGGTTCAGAAAGAATTCCCACCTGGAATGTGGCCAGGGGTTTTTTATTGGCGGCTGCAAATTGCCGGACAATGGAAGATTTTCCACACCCCTGGCGTCCAGCCACCAGGATATTCACCGGGTGTTTTTCGGAAATTTTATGGAGTTTATTGAGGATATTCAGGGTATCGCCGTCCACATAAAAATAGGGATCGACTTCCGGGATCGACAGGCTGACGCTTTTTTTTAGATTCAATTGGCTACCCTCACTGTTTTTAAAGATGATTGATCCGAGGTTTTGTCCTCTACCCAGGCGATCCACATTTTGACATCCAGCCCATAAGATTCTAAAATGGATTTTGCGATTTCCGCCTTTTCTTCAGGATAACTTTCACCGATGGGAAAAGGATAATCAATTCCCACCAGGCGGTAAGACTGACCGGCAAAGGGGTGGGCAGGCAAGAGGTATACGGTTCTAAGGCCCAGGGATTGAATATAGCGGCCAGTAGCCTTGATATTTTCTTCAGAATCATTGACTCCCGGAAGCAGCGGCAACCGGATATAGGTGGTCACTTCCTTTCGGAGGATTATCTTTTCAAGGTTTTTTAAAATCAGATCGTTGGAAACGCCGGTAAAGGCAACATGCTCTTTTCTGTCCATGTGCTTTAAGTCGTAGAGAACGTAATCGGTATAATCAAGGATTTTTTCAAGGATCTTCCAGGATTGATACCCGCAGGTATCAAGGGCGGTATTGATCCCCCTTTCTTTGGCCGCCTTGAAGAGAGCAAGAACAAATTCAGGCTGGGCTGTGGGCTCTCCGCCGGAAACAGTCAGGCCTCCGCCGGATTGATTATAAAACGGGATATCCGATTCAACTTCGCGGATGACCTCCTCAACCGTCATAAATTTACCGCTGACAATAAGCGCCTGAAATTCGCAGACATCCACACATTGAAAGCAGTTCAGGCATTTTCCCTTGTTGATCTGAATGATCTTTGACCCGATTTTTCCTTTCCATCCCTTCTGTTCCGGATAGGTTGGGGCTTTTCTGACTTCCGTCATAGCATCTGTCGGGCAGACGGTTCGGCAGTTTCCGCAGTTGATACAGTTGGGCCAGAAATGAAAGACTTCAGGGAAATGCCGGACTCCTTCAGGATTATGGCACCATTTGCAATTAAGCCTACAGCCTTTGAGAAAAACCGTGGTTCTGATGCCCGGGCCGTCATTGGAAGCAAATTTCTGGATATTGGTAATGATTCCCATGTTGTTCTTCATTTCTGCTCAACTCCTATCAATCCGCCGATGGTTGTCTGCCAGGGCCCGCCCCTGCTGATAATGGTCTTATAGTCTTCCAGTTCTTCCTTGTAAATATTGGGAAAATTATCAAAATAGCCTTTTCGTCCGATATTTCCGTATTTTTTGGCTGCAAAACTATGGAAAGGCAGAAGGTCTATCCCCACGATGTTTTTGCCAAGGGATCGTGCAAATTTGACAATATCCTTGGGGTATTGAAGATCCCAGAAATTAACGGAATGGATAATGGGCAGCCGAAGGCGTATCCGGACATTGGATCGGGCGAGTTTCTCTGCATTTTCCAGGATCAGCCGGTTGGACACCCCCACCCATTTTTTATGTTTGGCCTTATCCAGGCATTTGATATCCAGCATGACCAGGTCAACATATTCCAGAATGGGTTTTGTTGTCTTCCAGTTGGCATGCCCGCAAGTATCAAGTACTGTATGCAGTCCTTCTTTTTTGGCTCTTTTTAAAAGTGTGAGGGTCATATCCGGATGCATGAGCGGTTCACCACCGGACACCGTGAATCCGCCACCCGATGATTTATAGAAGAGGTCATCTTTCATGACTTCTTCAAAGATATCGTCAACAGTTTTCAGGGTGCTGACCCGTTTGAGGGCTTCAAAGACACACGCGTCCACACATTTCATGCACCGGGTGCATTTGTCCCTGTCAATCCGTGGCGGGTCAATGGCTTCGATCTCTTTTTCGTCAGGCAAACAGGGGATGCTTTGAATTTTCTGCAAACTTGCAGGAATTGAACCATCTCCCCCTCATCCGCCGGAGCCGAGAGGATTTTCTTTGTACCGAATCCGGGGCGGGATGACGGCGCCTTCCGGACAAATGTCGGAACAGGCCCCGCATTTTGTACATTTTTCCTCATACCGGAAAAATTCCTGATAGGTATGAATATTTTCAGGATTATGACACCAGGCACAGTCCAGCGGGCATCCTTTTAAAAACACCGAGGTTCTTATACCGGGCCCGTCATTTACAGAAAAACGCTGGATATTGGTCACAAGATGCTTAATCGCTGATCCGGTAGCACGCGTCATATTGTTCTCCCTAAATGAAATGATCAAACAAAAAAAATTAAAGCAGGTTTTTGATGTCTTTCCAGGATTCGCCGGCTTCAAATTTCGGACAGGCGGCTGTTGCTTTTTGTACCATTTTCCCTTTTATGGCGGTTTTGGTCTGCTGGGTTTCCGCAAGCTGCATTCTTTCAACCAGGCATACGCCGGTTGATGGGTCACCAGTGGGAGAGGGGGTTACGAATTTACATTCTTTACAGGTTGCCATAGGGTACTCCTTTGATTAAGTAAATGAATATTGAAATCATCCCCGGCCATGTTAGCCGGGGATGATTGAAACTTCAATATGTTTTTCTATCCTGCTTTGATATCCTGTTCCGTACGTGCAATGATTGTATCCTGTGAGTACCTTGCAAGATCGATGAATTTTGCACTGTAACCGGCAATACGCACCAGCGTGTCCGTATATTTTTCAGGTTCGATCTGGGCGGCTTTCATGTCATCTTGTGATATGACATTGAACTGGACATGGTCGATACCCAGGGAATGCCATGTTTTCATATAGGCATGCCAGAGATCAAAACCGGAGTCGCTGTTCATGAGAACCGTTGAGAGGCGCTGATTCAAAAGAATGCCTTTGTGTTTGGAGGCATTGATTTTGGATACGGATTTCAGTACAGCCGTAGGCCCGTTTTTGTCGCAACCCATGTAGGGAGAGCTGCCACCGTCATCCAGGGCTTCACCGGCATGTCTGCCGTTGGCTGTTGCTGCTGTCTTCGGACCATTGACAATATACCCTGCAACAGACTGGGCCAGCGGTAGCGGATAAGTTCCGGAATAGGTTGTGTTTCTCTTCCATTCATCAGCCACAAGATCATAATATTTGGTGGCAATGGAATCTGCATAGTCATCATCATTTCCGAACTTGGGAGCATTCCAGAAATCGATACGCATCTGCTCCTTGCCTTCCCAGTTGTTTCTCAAGGCATCCATGAGTTCTCCCATGGTGTATTTTTTCTCATCAAACACGAGTTTTTTAATGGCAGCCATGGAATCGATGACCACGACGCTGCCGCCGATAATATTGTGCCAGGGGTTGGCTACTTCAGCCAGTTCATTGGCATCCAGCCCTTTTTCAACGCATCCGTCATCAATACTGGAAATAAACGGGCAGCACAGGTGTTTGAGTTCCATGACGCGGCCTACGTCCTTAGAGCGAAGGCTGAGTTCAATGGCATACCGCAATTGCAGTTTCAGTGCATTCCAGACCTGGTCAAAACTTGTGAATTCTGCTGCATTGCCGGTTTCAGGACCCAGCTGAACATTGGTGAAGAATTCGTCAAACCCGTTCGTTAAAGCAATTTCCATGACCTTGGCCGGATAAACGTCGGACCCGCCTTCACTTCTGGTTTTCTGGGTTCCCCTGCGGCCTGTGATCCCCGGAGACATGCAGAGGACAAGTGCCCAGTCTCTGGCCACTTCTTCCGGAACATTAAAGTATTTGACCAGCTGCTGGGTATTCATCTCATCATTCTTAATAGAGGGGAAGCCAAACCCTTTTTTGATGCAGTTAAATACTTTTTTCTTTGTCTCGACATTACCTTTTTCATTCCACCTGAATGAAATGGAAGGTTCTGTTGTGATAATGCTTTCGGTCGCTTCAAGAATGGCATTGGTGCAGTCATTGCTGGCATCGGAGCCATCCGGGTTGATGCCGCCCAGGGTCAGGATGAAAAGATCGTTGGAACCGGCAAAGAATTCCCGAAGCTGTCTTCCCTTTGTGGATCCGTGTTCGGATACTTTTAGGCGTTCGCATTCAAAAAGCTCGACAGCTTCTTCACGGGTCATGGGTTGAGCTGATTTTTCAATGACGCTCTTTTTAAAGAAAGGCCAGAGCAGCTTGTCTTCTTTCTGGCCATAACCGCTGCTGTAGCGTTCGATGGAGTGGCAGAGGAGATAAGTAAACCATTTGGTCTGCATGGCATCTCTTAAGCCCCTAGCCGGATAGGCCGGGACATGGCGGCAGATATCTGCAATTTCAAGCAGTTCTGCTTTCCTTTTGGGTTCTGACAAAAAGTTTTCAGCCATGATTTTGGCCAGCCTTGCATGTCTCTGGGCCCAGCCCACAACAGCCTTCATGGCAATGACCATCCCTTTCCACTGATCCAGTTTGTCTAGATAATGCAGGTTTTCCGGAGCGTTCCAGGGAGATTTGCGCATATTGGCATTGGCATCGGCGATGTTTTTTTCAACTACTTCAATTCGTTTGAGCAACCCGTCTTCAATCACGGATTCATAATTGGGGACGATGCTGGAAAAGGCGGTAACAAACATGGGCGGCTGCACTGTTGTGGCAGAATACATGACCCCGATTTCTTCGGGTGTAAAATATTTTTCGCCTTTTGTCTGGATGGTATAGGGTCTCCAGTATTCGGCAATTTCCCGCATTTCATCTTTATGGTCGCAATACCGGCTTTCGACCATGTCTACAGTAGAATAATAGGAAAGTTCGGGATACATGGGGAAATAATCGGGATGCTCGGTATTGGCCCCGACAATGAGTTCATCATCCTGGATATGGATAGTGATATTATTAAGGATGTTTTCAAGTCCCCTGGCTCTGATGATACAATTGGCCTCGCCTACATTTTTCTTATGAGACTCGGTGATCAGTCTAGCGCGTTCTACACCGGCTTTGACTCCGGCATCTACATATTCGCCGCCTGCTACGTGTTTAAAGCGGCATCTGTTTTTCAGTCTTGCGGTTCTTTCAGTTGTCGGCATGGTATTTTCTCCTGTTTGGCATCAAAGTTTATTAATTTTAATAATTAAATAATAATGATCGGGTTTTCCGGTATGGCCCTGGGCCTTTATCACCGTTTCGACCTGTGATGCTGACAGGCAGCAGAGCTTTCCAATACCGGCCTGGACAGCCAGAATTTGCCCTTTGTATCTTCCTGCTGCAGGACGCAATCCCCCTTGCCTGGTTCAAAATCCATATCCTTTTCAGGAATTGGAAAGAAAAAAGCGCATTGTTCACATTTTGACATTTGATCCTCCTTGCTTTAGATTGTTCGTTTTAAACAACATATTGCAAAACTCGCTTCGGCGGATTGCAGTATCAGTCATGCTTCTTTAAGATTCCTTTTATCTTTTTTGAAACATGTCAAATTACTTAAATATAGAAAATAATCAAAAACTACTTGCTAAAATGTAAATACAATTTCAAAAATTAACGCATTAACATCATACCAACATCAGGATATCAAAAATAGTTCTATTAGTTATTTAATCATCTTTAACAATAACTGAGGCGTATTCAATCAATATGACTTTGCTTTGTCAAGTATTATTTTTTATTCTTTTTTAAAATTATTTTAATATCTATCCGATGAAATTAATTTTAATTTTATAACTATTTGTAATTATATAATATTATTTGCTATCTGGTTTTTTGTTTAAAATTTACCAGTGTCCTGATGAATAGAGCACCCGCTTTTTCCGGTTCAAAACGCCGCTATAGAATTAAACTCAAAAAATAAATTGTTGAATAAAATTCAAAAAACAGTATAATCACTGTTATCTGTTGAAATAATAGAGTTAAAACTATATATAAGGGGTTATATAAAGCGTGGAAATCAATCAAATGCAGAAAATAAATCTGAATGGGTAACAAGAACGGGAAAAAAGAAGCCATACTCAGAGCAGCTCAGGAAGTATTTGCTGAAAAAGGTCTTGCGAATTCAACTGTTTCTGAGATAGCCAAAAAAGCGGATGTGGTGGATTCGATCATCTATCATTATTTTGAAAACAAGGAGGATCTGCTTTTTTCTTCCATTGAAGAGCTGATCGAGAAATCTCATAACGAATTGTTATTCCATTTTAAAGGGCTCATGGGACCTGTATCCCATCTCGGGAAAATGGTCTGGTTCCATCTATACCAGAATGACTTCAGCTCCGGGGATGCAAGAATGATGAAGAATCTTTTGTTTGAATGCCGTTCAAATAAGGATTTTTACAGCCATTCCGGGTATAAAGCGCTCCAGAGGTATGCCGGTGTCATGCTGGCCATATTAAAAAAAGGGGTGAATGAAAAATATTTCAGGGATGATTTTGAGATTGGCATTGTAAGAGATATGATTTTCGGGTTTTTGGATGAAGAATCCTTAAGCTGCCTTGCATACAGGGAAATTGATGAAACCATGTCGGATTTTGAATCCATCATGGCACTGATCATGGCCATGATCGGAATTGAATCCGATGAGGCTTCCAACAATATGAATCCCAGCGCCCCGGGAGGGGCTGAGGTTGCTAAAATCGACAAGGCATCAAGGGTTCTGGATGCAGCCGTATCCATTTTTGCCCAGAAAGGGCACCGAAAGACAACCATGCTTGAAATCGCCGAAAAAGCAGGCGTGGCCGAGGGCACCATATATGAATATTTTAAGAACAAACAAGATCTCTTGTATTCCATACCCAAGGGTAAGTTTTTGCAATACCAGGCCAGGCTGAAACGGGTATTTGACCCCAAAGATCCCCTGGAAAAACTGAGATGCTTTATTGGTGAGTATTTCAGGATTTTTTCAACAGACAGTGAGTTCCTGTCTATTTTTTTGTGTGATATCAAATTAAATAAACAGTTTTATAATACAGAAGCCTTTATTGCATTTTTGAATACCAATGAAATGCTGTATGAAATATTAAATGAGGGAAAAGAAATGAAAGTATTTCGCCAGGATCTGAACAACCGGGTCTTTAGAAATCTTTTCCTCGGCAGCTTTTCTCATCTTGCCATCCGCTGGTTTGTCCTGGAGCGGGTAACCCCGTTAAAAATGATGTCCGAGCTTGCCACCATCACTTCTTTGCTCTGCAGGGCCGTCACCCGTGAAGTGGAAAACGTGTTTGAAAATATCTGATCATTTTTGATTTTTGATCTTCATGCCCTTCATGCTAGAATGATGTCTTAAGCACAATCCTATAAAATTAAATCATCAGCAGAAATTTTAATTTCTGATGAATATTCTATCAGCCAATAAAGCTGCATTTTTAAGCGATTTAAAATTTTTCAGGTAGGTAAAAAATTTTTGAAATGTATTTTAAATTAATAAAAACAAATATTTAAATTTAAAATCATGCTTTTTGTTAATAAAAGTTACTTAAAAAAATTATTAAAAACCCTTGACACTGAAAAAACCATATGGTTGAATATTCCTCAATAATGATTTAATCAAAGTATCTTTCAGATAAGTGATTATTGGATATGTATAAATTATTAAAAAAAATCAGCAGGATAGATAGAATAAAGAATTTGATTCCTGTTCAAAGAAGGTAAAAGGAGATTCCATGGCTGAGAAAAAGAAAAGTGAAAAAGAAAAAGAGCCGGATATGACATTCTATCACCCGGACTTACTTGAGGTCCCGGAAAACGGGCTGCCTTATCTTAAAGGATATAAATGCAAAAAATGCGGTCAGCTTGATTTCCCAAAGCTGGACCCGTGTCCCACATGCTGGGGGGAAGAATTTGAAATGGTGCCCTTGTCAAGAAAAGGAATCCTGTATAGTTTTTCCGATCTGTATATCGGTCAGCCGGGTTTGAAAACTCCTTATATCTGCGGGTATATTGATCTGCCGGAAAATATCAGGATTTTCGCCATGCTCAAGGGTGAAGTCAATACATTTAAATGTGACGAAGAAGTTGAATTGACAACAGGCCATATCCGGATGAATGCAGATGGACTTCCCATCACCAGTTATATGTTCCAGAAAGTTTAGGAGGCTGTTATGAAATTACAAAGAGATGTATATATCGCAGGAGTCGGTGAGACAATCTTCGGCAAGCACAAAATGGATTATGACGAACTGGGCCGTTTGGCTGCTTTCCAGGCCATCAAAGCCTCCAACATCGAAAAACCGGGCATGATCGGAAGCGCCTATGTGGGAAACGCCCATAACGGGATTGTGACCGGCCAGACCATATTTAAAGATATTGGTATCTGCGGCACCGCCCCTATCATCAATGTGGAAAGCGCCTGTTCCGCCGGTGCCATGGCCGTTCATCTGGCCATCAAGGATGTGGCCTGCGGTCTCACGGAATTGTCCATGGGCGTTGGTGCGGAAAACCATACCCTTCGCCGCAAAAGCGGTACGGCTTTCATGCCGGCCATGAGTGATATTGAAGCGGTTCACGGTGGGGTCATGACCGGGAAATATGCCATGCGCGCCACTCGGTATATGTACGAGACCGGTGCAACCATTGAAGATCTGGCATTGATAACCCAGAAAAACAGACGACACGCCACCCATAATCCCCATGCCTCTTTTAAAGGGGAATACAGTATCGAAGAAATCGTAAACTCCAGAATGGTGGCCTATCCTCTCACCCTTCACCAATGCTGCGGTGTTGTAGACGGCGCCGGTGCCGTGGTGGTTTGCTCCGGTGATATGATCAAAAAGCTCGGGATTCAAAAACCGGTTAAAATCAGAGGATCGGTTGTAACCTCCGGCCCCTACCATAACCGCCCAAGGGATATCACAGGGGATGACATTACAGAGATGACATCCGCCATGCTCTATGAAGAATCCGGAATCGGGCCCAAGGAAGTGGATATCCTGGAGCTGCACGACGCTTTTACCATTGCCGAGCTTTTATATTATGAATGCATGCAGTTATGTGAAAAAGGGGAAGGCTTGAAATTTCTCCGAGACGGCCAGGCCACCTATGGCGGACAATGCGTGGTCAGCCCCAGGGGCGGGATGCTGTCCTATGGCCATCCCATCGGCGCTTCCGGCGCAGCCCAGATTGCCGCCAATGTCAAACAGCTTCGCGGAGAATGCAACGGATACCAGGTGGAGCCCATTCCAAGGATTGCCATGAGCCATGTGACCGGCGGCGGCTTGTCCGGCACAGAACATGCGGCCTGCACCATGCACATGATTTCCAAGGATTGGTAAAATGCAGCTCTTAAGAATCTTTAAGATGGATTTTTTTAATAGATGAAGGAGATTTTGAAAATGGGAACCTTTAACGACAGGGTTGTATTGATTGAATCAGTGGGGGATGAAGTCGGGTATGCCATTGCTATCATGATGGCATCCAAAGGTGCGAAGCTGGCCGTCCTGGATATCAACGGGAAAAACACCTCCCACATGGTATCCAAACTCAAGGAAAACAAGATAGAGGCCCTCGGCATCACATCCGATCCGGCAGACTGTACCGGCGCAAAACAGGCCATTGCCACCATTATGGAAAAATACGGGAGAATTGATATCCTGATCAATAATTCCGATCTGATGATGGAAAATGATATCGTCAGCACAAAAGCCCAGGCCTGGTACCAGGGAGCCAAAAACAATATTGATCCGGCTTTCTTTTTATGCCGGGAAGTGATTCCGATCATGCGAAAACAAGGTTATGGCCGGATCATCAATATCGGCAGCCTTGAATACCTGGGGCTTCCCCACACATCCGTATACAGTGCGGCAAAATCATCCATGCTTGGGTTTACAAGATCCCTCGCCCTTGAAACAGCCAAAGACAATATCACCGTAAACTGGGTGGTTAAAGGAAATTTAAAGACATCCAGTATGTCGCAGGAGCAGGCAGAAACACTGGCGGCAAAAATACCGGTCAAAAAATTAGGCACACCGGATGATGTTGCAGGCGCCGTGACCTTTTTTGCTTCTGAAACATCGAAATTTATAACAGGTCAGACCTTCTTTGTCTGTGGCGGGAAAAGTCTGTATTTTTCAATGTCGATTTAGGATCCTGTTATGATTCATCAGGATATGGGGAGGTAAATATGGGAGTTCAGAACAGAGTGGCCATTATTACCGGGTCTGCCAGCGGAATGGGCAGAGATACGGCTTTCATGCTGGCCAAAAATGGTGCAAAAATTGTCATTAACGATATTGCAGCAGACAAAGTGGATCAGACCGCAAAAGAAATGCGGGATATGGGATATGACGTCATCGGAATTGTGGCCGATATTTCAAATAAAACGGCGGTCGAATCCATGGTGGCAGAGACTGTTAAAACATTCGGTTCCATCGACATCCTGGTCAATAATGCCGGGATGGAGAGGGCGGGCGCTTTAAGAAAACTGACCGAACAGGACTGGGACATCACCCTGAACGTCAATTTAAAGGGACCATTTCTCTGCAGCCAGGCCGTTCATGGCCATATGGTGGAGCAGGGTCGGGGCCGTATCATTAATATTGCATCCCGGGCGTGGCTGGGCGGAATGGGACAGGCACCTTATTCTTCGGCAAAGGCAGGCCTCATTGGATTGACCCGGACCCTGGCCCTGGAGCTGGGCGCAAAAGGTGTCACTTCCAATTGCATCGCACCGGGACTTATCCTTACACCGCTATGGTATGAGCTGCCGGAAAAAACAAGAAGCTTTCTTGAGGCCAAACAACCGTCCGGCAACATAGGAGAAGGAAACGATATCGCTAATACCGTGCTGTATCTAGCTGATGATGATACCACCTATGTGACAGGACAGGTACTTTATGTCTGCGGCGGAAGAAGTTTATTCTCCGGTTGATGTAAAAGCACTGAAAATTAAAAAATGAGAGCGATGGTTCCCGTATTCGGTTATATAAAAATGTTAGAACAATTTAAGGATTAGGAGGAAAAGCAATGGAAGGTGAACATAAGAATAGATCCCTGTCTGATGTGAAGGTGCTTGATTTCACAGGAGAACTGGGACCCTATGCTTCAAAATTGTATGCCGGTCTGGGTGCGGAGGTGATTCACCTTGAACCGATTACCGGTGACCCCTTGCGAAGAAAAGGTCCTTTTTACAAAGGCGAAAAAAACAATATCGAAGCCAGCCTTCAGTTCCTGTATTATAATGGTAATAAAAAAAGCCTGGTTGTGGATCTTCATAAAGAAGAGGGCCGGAACATTTTTTTAAGGCTCATCTCAAACATCGATATCTTCATGGAAAGTTGCGTTCCCGGCTATCTTACCAATCTCGGGCTTTCCTATGAAAATTTAAAAGAAGTCAATCCAAAACTGGTTCAAACTTCCATTACCCCCTACGGCAGTGTCGGTCCCTACAAGGACTATCCGGGCTCGGATCTGACCTGCTCAGCCATGGGCGGATTTTTATACCTGGCCGGGATTGATAATGAAAAACCGGTCCGGGCTTGCGATGATCAGGCCTATAGAATGGCTGAATCCTATGCTGCCGTGGGCAGCTCCATTGCCTTATTACACGCCAAGAGAACCGGCAAAGGCCAGTTTGTGGATGTCTCAGCCATGGAATCCGTGGGCATGGCCCTGGAAAATGCCGCCCAGTACTGGGATCTCGAAGGCAGCATCCGCCGGGGCAGGGGAAAGGAAGCAGGCTCTGCAACGGTTCATCCCTGCAAAGACGGCTATATTGCCATTGTGGCCATCATGGGGAAAAACAAGATCATGTGGGAGCCGTTCATGAAATGGATGAAAGATGAAAATGTTGAAGAATGGCAGGTTTTTGAAGACCCGAGATGGATAGAACCTTCTTATAGAAGATCGGATGAAGGCTATTCAACCTTCTGCAGGATTTTTCATAATTACACCATGAAACACGACAAACTGTCCCTGTATGAAAAGGGCCAGGCCAACCGCATTGCTCTATCTCCTGTCAGCAACGGCAAGGACCTTCTTGAAAATCCACAATTGAAACACAGAAATTTCTGGCAGACCATTGAACACGAAAATCTTGGCGGAGAAATCACATTCCCGGGCGCACCCTATGAGTTTGGAGAGCTGGACTGGCGGTTTGGTTTCCCGGCACCAAAATTCGGTGAGCATACAGCACAGATCCTGGAAAGCCTGAATTATAAAAAAGAAGAGATTGCTGTTTTTTCAAAGGAGGGAATTGTCCATGTCTAATTTTGAAAAAGCATTGGAAGGGCTTGTGGTCTGTGATTTTTCATGGGTTGGTGCAGGCCCTATTACGACAAATGTCCTGGGCCAGTGCGGGGCTGAGATCATCAAGATAGAAAGTTTGAAAAGGCCGGACATTTTAAGAAAAGGCGGACCGTTTAAGGATGGAATCGCCGATGGGCTTGAGCGAAGCGGGTATTTTGCCAACCGGAACCCCAATAAAAAATGCATTGCCTTGAACATGCGGCAGCCAAAGGCGCGGGACGTGGCTGTCCGCCTCATCGAGAAAAGCGATATCATTATCAATAATTTCAGGGTCGGCCAGATGGAAAAATGGAATCTCGGGTGGGAGGATGTCAAAAAGATCAATCCCCGGATCATCTATGTGACCATGAGCCTCCAGGGAATGGACGGGCCCCATAAATCCTATATGGGATTCGGGGTAAACCTGAATGCCCTGTGCGGATTGACGGCCCAGGCCTGCATGCCGGGAAAAAGCCCCTTCGGCACCGGCACCAATTATACGGATCACGTCATGGTACCAACGCATACGCTTTTCGGTATCATGGCTGCCCTTCTCCAGAGGGAAAAAACAGGCCAGGGCCAGACCGTTGAAATCTCCCAGCTCGAATGTGCCATCGCCATGAAACCCATTGACAGTATGGTTTACGCAGCCAACGGCGAAATCATGGGCGCCATGGGCTGCGGTGATCCCAATGCAGCACCCCACGGGGTGTATACGACCCTTGGATACAGAAAATGGCTGGCCATTGCCGTATTCTCCAATGAAGAATGGACAGCCCTTCAAAAGGTTATGGGAAATCCTGCCTGGGCAAAAGATGCAAAATTTGCCACCCTTGAAGCCAGAAAAGAAAATGAAGAAGAATTGAACGCCCATATTGAAGACTGGACAAAGGACAAATATGCAGTCAAGCTGATGAAAGCACTGGTCAAGGAAGGGGTTAAAGCCGGACTTGTCAATGATGCCAGGGCTGCCGTGGAAGATGAGCACCTCATTGAACGCGATTATTGGGCCTATCTGAACCACCCGGTCGTCGGGTCGACCCTTTATAACCGGGCGCCCATCATGTTTTCGGAAACCCCTATTGAAATGAGAAAAGCCGCCCCGCTTCTGGGGGAACACACCGACGAAGTCTTAACCGGATTTCTGGGATATTCGGATAAGGAACTGGAAGCGCTTAAAGCAGCGGATGTGCTGATATAACACATATGGCGGATGATGAATCCTGCTTATAAAAGATAAGAAGAGGGAAATTATGGATTTTGGAATATCAGAAGAATATATGATGCTCAAAGAAGCCATGAGAGAATTTGTAAAACGCGAGCTTCTGCCTTTGGAAAAAACGCTCCTGGAACGGGACATGAGTCTATGGACCACCCCTGGACCGCTGATTCCCAAAGACGATACGGCAAGGCTCTATGCCGTTACCAAGGAACTCGGGTTCTGGGGCATTGAAGTCGAGGAAAAATTCGGTGGTCAGGGGCTCGGTATGATGGCCAAAACCCTGGTCATGGAAGAGATGTGCAAAAGCTATGTGGGCTTTTCCCCGCATGGGTTTATGCTGCCGCCGGATGCGCCCAATCTGTATTATCTGGATGCCTGCTGCGTGGGCGATCAGAGGGACAGATATTTTATCCCTTATTGCAACAATGAGCTGGATTCCGCCATGGCCGTCACCGAACCCGATGCCGGGTCCGATGTCAGCGGTCTGAAAACCTCTGCCGTCAGAAAAGGCGACAAATGGGTCATCAACGGGACAAAAACCTTTATCAGCAAATGCGATAAAGACAATGTGTTTTTTATCCTCATTGCGGTGACCAATAAAGAAGCTCAGACCAAAGACCGGTTTACGGCATTTTTGATTGATAAATCCATGACCGGTGTACGGGTAGGAAAAGAAATCCCCGTCATCGGTGCCATGCCGACCTGGGAATTGATCTTAAATGACGTGGAAGTCGGTGACAACCAGGTCCTGGGCGATGTAGGAAAAGCCTTTATCCCCCTCCAGAACCGGTTCGGTGTCCGGCGCATTGAGCTTGCTTCCAGATGTACAGGTATTGCGGAACGGATTATCCAGATGATGATCGATCAGGCCAACACCCGGATCACCTTTGGTAAACCCCTTTCCGAACGCCAGACCGTCCAGAACTGGATTGCCGATTCCACCATGGAACTTGAAGCGGTAAGGCTCAGACTCTATTATGCGGCCTGGAAATCCGATCAGGGCCTGACGGATCTTCGCATAGAAGGTTCCAGCATCAAGGTGGCAGCCACGGAAATGCTCTCCGCAGTCGTTGACAGGGCCATGCAGATGCACGGTGGTGTGGGCCTTTCAAAGGAATTGGGGCTTGAATATGTGGCCCGTATGGTCAGGATCTGGAGAGTGCTGGAAGGCCCCAACGAAATTCACCGGTGGACTATTGCACGGCAGCTTTTAAAAGATAAAAAACCCTATAATCCGTTCATCGTGGTTGCGGAATAAAATAAACACATATGGATATAATTTATAGCTGGAAGGAAGAGATAAAATGGGCGTAGAATTTACAAAAGAAGATCATGTGGCATATATTACCCTGAACCGGCCCGATGCCATGAATTCCCTTGACCCGGAATCCGTGACACGGCTTGCTGAAATCTGGGGCGAAGTCGTAAAAGATGATGATATCCGCGTATCCGTTCTGACAGGGGCAGGGGAAAAGTCTTTTTGCACAGGCACGGACATGAAAAAAACACCGCCGCCAACCGAGTGCATGGCATCCATCTGGCTCAGGGATGGGCAGCCCATTATTCCTCACATGAGGATGTGGAAACCCATTATCTGCGCCATTAACGGATATGCCATCGGCGGCGGACTTGAAATGGCCCTGGCCTGCGATTTAAGAATCGCCAGCACCAAGGCCAAATTCGGACTCACGGAAGTCAAAGTGGCCAGCCTTGCCGGGCTGAACGGGACTCAGTGCATCCCAAGAGCTATTCCCCAGGCCGTTGCCATGAAAATGCTTCTGACGGGTGAATTGATTGATGCGACAGAGGCTCACAGAGTGGGTCTTGTCAGCGATATCGTGGAGCCTGCCGAGCTTATGAATCTTGCAAAAACGCTGGCCCTAAAAATTGCCGGCAATGCGCCCCTAAGTGTGAAGGCCGCCAAGCAGGCCGCCGTCATGGGTCTTGAAATGCCGCTTGAACACGGCATTGCCTTTTCTCATCTCCTCTGGGGAGCACTGCGGGACACCGAAGACAGAAAAGAAGGCTTTACGGCCTTTGCAGAAAAAAGAGCGCCCCAGTGGAAGGGCAGATAACCCTTGGAGGAATAAAAAATGCACATCGTGGTATTGGCAAAGGTTGTTCCGGATTATTTAGTCCCGTCCATGGATTTTGAATTAAAGGACAACCGCGCCCATGAAAGATATTCCCGGATGCTGGGGCTGTATGATGAAAATGCCATTGAAACGGCCATCCAGCTCAAGGAAAAAACATCGGCAGCCTTGTCTCTGATTTCCTTTGGATCGGAAAATGATGTCCAGTTTTTGAGAAAAGCCGCTGCCATGGGGGTGGATCAGCTCATCCTGATTAAAGGACAATCCGATGATGCAGCAGTGATTGCCCAAAATCTCATGGCGGCCGTCAAGACCCTCGGCCCTGTGGACCTCATCCTTGCAGGCCAGCAGTCAGCCGATATGGACCGGGGCGTTGTTCCCGGAATCCTGGCCCAGATGCTGGAGATGCCGTTTATTCCCCAGATCGGTTATATCGATTCCAAGGGCGGGGAGTGGGCAGTGACCCAGATCACGGCCACCGGGAAACGGGAACTGGAATTCAAGGGCCCCGGCGTCCTCTCCATTACCAGTATCCCGGAAAATGTTCCCCGGATACCGGTGGTGCGGGCCATCTTTGCAGCAAAGAAAAAGCCCGTCACCAAGCTTGAATCCATAAATCAAGGGAAAATGGCCTTGACGGAACTCGGTGTCGAGATCCCGAAAACCAAATCCATATGTGAATTCATTGATGTGGAAGATATGAATGCGGCCGCAAAGACGTTGCTGACACGGCTGACCGAGGAGAGATATATATGAAGACACTCATCATTGAAAATATTGATCCCAAAAAAATCGGCGAACTCATGACTGTGAGCCAAAAATTCTGTGAGATTCCCGATATCATTGCCCTGGGAGACGGCCCGGTTCCGGGAAAATTCGGCAAGGTCTGGCAGACGCCGAAAACAGTTGCTGCTAATCTGATTTCCAGCGTTGTAAATATCATTCAGGAGGAAAAATATGAAATCATCCTCATGAGTGTATCAACGCTTGGGACAGGGCTTGCCGGACCCCTCAGCGCCACATTGTCCGCCCCTGTGGTCACGGAAGTGACGGCCATCCATCCGGATAGGGTAGTGGAGCGGCCCATCTACGGCGGCAAAGCGATGATCAAACAGAAACTGGAATCAACTCCGGCCATACTGACCATTCGCAGGAAATATTTTGAACCTGCCACCCTTGATGGCACCACCGCTTCTACTCCCCTTTCATTGGATGCTGACAAAGTCAGGCTCGTTGCAGAGAAAAATGAACAGGCAGACGGAATTCCGCTGGAAGATGCTGCCGTGATCGTATCCGGCGGCAGGGGCGTCGGCGATAAAGATAGTTTCGCACTGCTCCAGGCCATGGCTGACCAGTTGAACGGAGCTGTGGGCGCTTCCAGGGGAGCTGTGGATGAAGGCTGGGCCTCTCCGACCCGCCAGATTGGCCAGACCGGCAAGATCGTGGCGCCCGACGTTTATTTTGCCGTGGGCATATCCGGTGCCAGCCAGCACCTTGCCGGCATTGCCAATTCAAAATGTGTGGTGGCTATTAATAAGGATGCGGAGGCCAATATTTTCAACCGGGCACGGTTCGGTCTGGTCTGTGATTATAAGAAAATCCTGCCGCTTTTAACAGAGGCTGTGAAGGAGAAAAGATAAATGCCCCGCGTTCCCTATTGGAATATCGATTTTGGTATTGTCATGGATCTTCTGGCCATTCCGGTCATCTTTATTTTTCTTTATGGCTTTTATCGGCAATGGCTCTTGATCCGTCAGGGAAAGATGAGGGTCAATCCCGATGTCGGCAAAATGATCCAGGGCATTGCAGCATTCCAGCCAGGGGCGTTTTTTGTCAGGGGCATATTGAATGAGAAACTTTATCGAAAACCATTCTCCGGCATTGCCCACGGGTTTGTATTTTTCGGGATGGCGATTCTTTTTATCGGGACCAATCTGGTCATCCTGAATGTACTTTTCGGCCTGCCGGTTTTTAACGGGGCCTTTAACCAATGGTTTATGGCTTTTGGACTTGATTTGGCAGGTGTCCTGGCTTTATGCGGGGTTGTTTTTTTTCTCTTGCGAAGGGCATTTATGCCTGAGCGTCTGAAGTTGCCTGCGGCAAGAAAGGGTTTTGTGATAGCCTGCGGACTTCTGGGGGGAATCCTTTTGACCGGCTTTATTCTTGAAGGCGCCCGGCTTGCCGCAGGCTCCCTTGAAATCGGGGCCTTTGCGGGCAATTTGATTGCAGCGGGTTTTATCGGCAATACCCATGCCCTTTCAATTCATACCGTCACCTGGTGGATTCATGGGCTTCTGGCCCTTTCGTTTATTGCCTATATTCCCTTTTCGCCCCTGGTTCACATTGTGCTTGCCCCTGTGAATGCCGGGTTTGCCGATCCTGCCCCCGGAGTAAAAATGGGGGTTATTGATTTTTCATCATTTGAGAGTGAAGATTCAGAAGAAGCACCTTTGCTGGGTGCAGACAAACTATCCGATTTTACGCGGAAACGGTTTCTGGATTTTGCATCCTGCGTATGGTGCGGCAGATGCCAGGAAGTCTGCCCGGCCCATTCTACGGAAAAGCCTTTATCTCCCAAAGGAGTGATCGTCACCATGGCAGAAAGGCTTTCAAAGGGGCAATTGGATGAACCGGTCTGGGATAATATATCCATGGAAGCCATTTTTAACTGCACCACCTGTGCTGCCTGCATGGAAGCCTGCCCGGTCAGCATTAACCAGCCCAAAACCATCATGAAATTCAGGCAGAATCTGGTCATGGAGCAGAGCAAGATTCCGGAACTTATGGGGAAAGCTATTGCGAGTCTAGAGCAGCGGGCGCATCCGTTCTTTGGGACAGGCTCGGGCATGGCGGAATGGCGAAAAGATTTGGATGTCCCATTTTTTGAAGCTGGAGAGACCGAATATCTGCTTTGGATCGGATGCTCTGTGACATACGAGCAGCGAGCCCAGAAGATCGGAAGGGCCATGGTCAATATCCTGAACAAAGCCGGGGTTTCCTATGGGATTCTGGAAGATTTCCGCTGCACGGGTGATCCGGCCAAACAGATGGGAAATGAATTTTTGTTTGCTGAAATTGCCCAACAGAATATCGAGGAATTTTCCGAACTCGGCATTAAAAAAATTATCACCCTCTGCCCGCACTGCTATAACAGTTTTACCCGGCATTATTCCAAACTGGGCGGGGACTACGAGGTCATCCCCCATGGATCAATGATTCAGATGCTCATGGATGAAAATAAAATAAAATTTGATAAAAAGCCCCAGCGCATTACCTATCATGATCCGTGCTATCTTGGCCGCCGCAATGGAGAGTATGAGGCTCCCAGGGCTTTGATGTCGGCAGCGGGAAATCTCATAGAAATGCCCCGCCATAAAAATGAAAGCTTTTGCTGTGGCGGCGGCGGCGGCAATTACTGGGCCGAGGAGACGGGCAGACGGATCAACCAGGAAAGGGCCAAAGAAGCCTTTGACACTAAGGCTGACATCATTGCGACGGCCTGCCCCTTCTGTCTTTTGATGCTGACGGATGGATTGAAAAAATGCACGGAAGAGACAAAAGCATTTGATATTGCAGAGATTGTAGCTTCATGCCTGCCTGATGTTTCAAGGTCATCATGACGGTTACTGAACGGTTTGCAGAATATATTCATCACACTTGTTTTGAGGATATCCCCGGGGAAGTTCAGCGGTATGCCAAATTATGTCTTCTGGATTGGATCGGTGTTACCCTTGGCGGTTCAAGGGAGCCGGTCAGCGATATTCTATTGGATTTTATCGATATTGTGGGCGGGAATGAGCATGCCACCATTATCGGAAAAGGTAGGAAAACCAATCTGATTTTTGCGGCCCTGGCCAATGGCACCCAATCCCATGCCTTGGATTTTGACGATACCCACAAGGGTGCGGGAATTCATCCCAGTGCGTGTCTTGCACCGGCAGTGGTTGCTGCCGGTGAATATATGAAATCTTCAGGCAGGGATTTTATCACGGCTTTTGTCATCGGGTTTGAAATCGCAGCCAGAATCGGCGAGGCAGCAGGGCAGGCCCATTATGACAAAGGCTTTCATGCCACCGCCACCATCGGCCGTTTCAGCGCCACAGCCGGTGCTGCAAAACTCATGGGCCTTTCCCACGAACAGATCGTCAATGCTTTCGGCATTACCGGAACCCAGGTGTCCGGGCTTCGGGAGGTGTTCGGCACCATGAGCAAACCCTTTCATGCCGGGAAAGCCGCCATGGACGGCTTGTTGTCCGTTGCCCTGGCCAAACGCAATTTTGACAGCAGCCGTGAAATTTTTGAAGGACGGTTCGGCCTGAAAAATGTGTTTGCACCTGAAGCAGATGCAACCAGGCTTTTTGCTGATCTCGGCACGGAATACCATATCATGGACATTGCGTTTAAGCCCTATGCTTCTGCGCTTGCTACCCATTCGACCATCCAGGCCATTGAAGAAATGAAAGAAATGGAAGGCGTCATGGCAGAGGATGTTCACAGCATCCAGATCGAATTCGCACCGCTTCCTTTCAGTGTGGTGAATATCAAACATCCGCGCAAGGTGCTGGAAGGAAAATTCAGTGTGTACCAGTGCGCAGCCCTGGCGTTTGTCAAAGGCCGGGTCAATCCGGATATGTTTACCCAAAAGTGGATCGATGATCCTGAACTGGTTGAATTCAGGGAAAGAATCAATGTTTTGCTCAATACCAATTTAAAAAAATTTGAAACCATTATCAAAGTCATCACCAAAGATGGCCGGATCCTGGAAAATTTTATCCGGGAGTCCAGGGGATCTGCTGAAGACCCGCTGACATTCATTGAAATGGAAAAAAAATTCGTGGGTCTTGCAGAACCGGTCATTTCAGAGGAAAATGCCGAAAAGATAGTTGAAATGATCGGGCGTCTTCCTGAAATAGAAGATATGAACGAAATTATTAATTTATGTCATCCCATGAGGAGGAATAAATGAGTCAAAAAAAAATCGGTGTGTTGTTGTCAGGGTGTGGAGTCTATGATGGCACTGAAATCCATGAAGCCGTGTTGACATTGCTGTATATTGCCGAAGCGGGAGCCGAGGCCGTCTGCTTTGCCCCGGATATTCCGCAGGCACAGGTCATCGATCATTTGACGGGAAAAGAAGAAAAAGAAACCCGGAACGTGTTGAAAGAATCTGCCAGGATTGCACGGGGAGACATCAAAAACATAAAGGATATGTGTGTGGCCGATATCTCCGCCCTTATCCTGCCGGGCGGGTTTGGCGCTGCCAAGAACCTGAGCGAATTTGCTTTCAAGGGGCCGGAGGGCAAGGTCAATAGCGATGTCGCTGATTTCCTGAAAAAAATGATGGAGGCCAAAAAGCCGGTGGGCGCCTTGTGCATTGCACCGGCCACTGTCGCTATGGCCTTGAGGGATCTATCCCCGGAACTGACCATCGGCAGTGAACCGGGGGTTGTTGGGGCACTCACATCCATTGGCGTAAAACATGCTCTTTGCAAGGTGGATGAGATCTGCGTGGATGAGAAAAACGGTATTGTGACCGCCCCTGCCTATATGCTGGGACCCGGCATTGCAGATGTGGCAAAGGGGATCAAAAAGCTGGTTGAAAAAGTCATTGAACTGGCCCGATAATGACCCGATAAGTTTTAAAAATTTGGTTGAAAAATAATAATAAAGCGATTTTAAATAATGAATCAGGCATTCCTGCGACCCGACGTAAAAGAGACAACAGACTGGATCAGGCGTAAGGTCAATGAAAACGATTATTATAATTCCGAGCACATTGTCCGGTACCTGAGCCAGAGAATTTTTTCCATAGAGGATATCCGGCAGGTTCTTCTATCCGGGATAATACTGGAAATTCACAGCCATCCGCTGCGCTGCCACGCTTTTCTGGTTTTGGGATATTCAAATAATGAGGCGATTCATGTGGCATGTACAAAGGACAGGGATGAAAATCTGATCGTTTTATATGCTTACCGCCCTTCTTTGCCTACATGGGAAGATGAAAAGACAAGAACAGAGGTGAAAGGCCAAGCAATGGATGAAAAACTGGATGCAAAAATAAGAAAATGTTTTTTCTGCAACAGCGAAATAGAACCCATCGTTGTCGGAAATTTTGATTTCCGGTGGGAAGGGGATTTGTACGTGATCAAAAAAGTACCGGCCGGGCTTTGCGTCCAGTGCGGGGAAAAATATATTTCTGCCGAAGCATCTGAAAAAATCGTGGTAAAAATAGAAAAAGAAGCCTTTATTGAAAAAGATGAAGTCCGTGTCTTTGATTATGAACGATAGAAGGAAATTCCGGTTGTGAAAGGCGATCATGAAAGGGCTTGATCTGTGCCGTGAGTTTTTTAAAACCTTTGGCGAACCCATGATAAAAGAAAAGTTTTCTTCCTTGCAAGACAGGATAGCCGTCGGGATGGTGGGAGAAGGTTCAGAGTGCCTGGGGTTTGATGATGCGGTGTCACGGGATCATGATTGGGGGCCGGGTTTTTGCCTCTGGTTGGAGGACGAGGATTTTTGTGAATTCGGCCCGGCACTTCAGGCAACCTATGAAAAGCTGCCCCGGGTATTCATGGGGTTCCATAGAAAGACCGCCCGGCTCAGCCGGCAGAAACTCGGTGTTTTCAGGATCTCGGATTTTTACAAACAATTCACAGGTCTTTCCCATGCACCGCTGACATCAAGCCAGTGGATGACTCTTTGTGATGCTTATCTATGTGCCTGCACCAGCGGGGAAGTGTTCTATGACCCGTCCGGCAGGTTTTCAAAAATTCGTCAAAAACTTCTTGAATTTTACCCGGAAGATGTCCGGAGATTTAAAATAGCCGCCAAATGTGTGTCCTGCGCCCAATCCGGTCAATATAATGTCATCCGGTCCGTCAGGCGCGGGGAATCAGTTGCCGCTGCCTATGCAAGAAACAGCTTTTGCATGGACATCATGGATCTTGTATTTCTGCTTAAAAAGCGGTTTGCCCCGTTTTATAAATGGAAACACAGGGCTGTAAAAGATCTTGGATCTCTTGGAAGTGCCATTCATGATGCCGTTGCAAAGGTGGTGGGCGGAACCAATGATCCTGAAAGCCAGGATCTCATGGAAACCATGTGTTCCGCTATTATTGATGAATTGAAACATCAGAACATCAGCAGAGCAACCGGCAATTTCCTATTGGATCACGGTCTTTTTATTCAGCAGTCCATTCCCGATGAAATGCTTCGGCAAAAAGATATCTGGGGGGCATGTTGACGATCAATATTCTGATTATCGGCGGCAGCTATTTTGCCGGACGCTCCTTGGTGGAACTCCTGATGAACGAAAAAAAGGGAAATATACACACCTTTAACCGGGGGAATATTCCTTTGAATATAAAAGGGGTCACTGAATTTCACGGGGACAGAACTTCCCCTGATTCCATCCGGCTAAATCTGCCCCCAACCGACTGGGATGCAGTCATTGATTTTTGCGGATATTCAGCCGAAGATATTGAATCCGCGATCCAGGGCATTCCCGGGAAAATCAGGCACTATATTTTTATCAGCACGGCCAGTGTGTATGATCATTCAGCCATGCTGCCCCTGGATGAAACCGCCAGGATCCTCAGTAAGCCTCAGCCTGAACCGAGAAACCATGTTGAATACGTCCTGGGTAAAATCAGGGCGGAAGAAAGCCTTAGGACTCCCCATCGGGAAAAAGCCATCCCCTGGACGATTCTGCGGCCTTCCATTCTCTATGGCCGGTTTAATTACGCACCCAGGGAAACCTATTTTTTTGATTTGATGGAAAAAGAGGCGCCCATCATTATCCCGGAACAGAATCTGGCCTTGTTTAATTTTGTCTTTGTGGAAGATCTGTCAGCAATCATAGCCCTCTGTATCAACAATCAAAAGGGTTATAATCAGGTTTTTAACACGGTATCCCCGGAATTTGTGTCCTATCAAAAATTTGTGGAAATCCTTGAAATCATATCCGGGAAAACAATCAAAACCATTGAGAAAAGTGTCCGGACGATTATTGAAGAAAAGATTCCCCTGCCTTTTACCATGGATCATCATGAGGTGTATTCAGGAGATAAGCTTCAAAAGGCCCTGGGATTCAAATTCACGCCACTTATTCAGGGGATGAAAAAAACCTATGAATTTTATCAGTTTTTAAGGAAAAAAAATAAGAAAAAAAAGGAGCAGCACAATGGACGTTTATAAAAGAAGCAGGGAATTTCTGGTAAAAAGTATCCTGGACATGGAATATGCCATGTTCCGTGCCGTTAATGGAGATGTGAACGCCCCATGCCAGGAACAGCCCGATGCATTTAGAAAAATCCGCGGAAGCATCTATGATTTCTGGTCCCATGAGATGCTGGAGTCTTATTTCAAAGATTTGGTGATTGCACAAAGGGCCAACCGGAATCTTGTGTTTGAAAAATATGCCAGAATGGACAACAAGATTCCAAAGATCAACATGAACCCCTTGATTGATAACATCGTTGAGATTGAACAAAAGTGGCAGGATGATCTGAAGAAAAAATACCCGGCCGTTTACAGTCAGACTTGCCGGGACACGAATATGGCCCAGGATGGCAGTAATTTTAAAGTCTATCTTTCAAGCGAGCTTGAGACCTATAGCGACAATACCCTGCAAAATTACTGGAGCCATATCAAAGAGGCGTTTGATGATGGAAAAAACCTCTCCATTGAAATGCTCAGGCAGCTTGCAAAAAAAAGTGGAATTGACAGTCTGGAAAAATTGGAAACCCTTATGCAGGCAGATCTGAACCCATGAAATGGAATATCGGAAAAATTTTAAGCAAACGGGAATTGTATACTCCGGATAAAGCCGCCCTTATTTTTGAAGACACACGCATTACCTACTGTGAGCTGAACCGGGAGACCAACCGGGTTGCGCATTTTTTCAAGGAAAAGGGTCTCAAAAAAGGAGACCGCATCGCAGTAGATCTGGTCAACTGCCCGGAATTTCTCACCTGCTATTTTGCCGCAGCCAAGCTCGGTCTCATTTTTGTTCCCCTGAACTACCGGCTGGTTTCCCAGGAGTTAAAATATCAGATCAACCGGTGCAATTGCAGCCTTCTGGTGTTTAATGAACAGTTTATCGAATATATAGAACCCATAAAAGATTCTCTGGAAGTCGGAAAGGAGAATTATGTCTGCGTGAGAGATAGAGCCCATAAAAACCCTTGCCCTTTGTGGGCGTCGGATTATCACTCGGCCATTGAATCCTATCCCTCTCATGAACCTTTTCCGGAGGAGGTTATTGATCTCGATGACCCGTTTATCATCATGTTTACTTCGGGAGTGACCGGCAACCCCAAAGGCGCTGTCCTGACCCATGGCCAGAACTATTTTAAATGTTTCAATATCATCAATTATACGGATATGCGGCAGGATGATATTTTTCAGTCCCAGGCCCCTTTATGCCATTCTGCAGGGCTTTGTGCCGTGTCCACCCCGGCCCTGTGCCGGGGGGCGACCCTTTTGATGCGATCGAAATTTGATCCTGAAAAATTTGCCCTGGATATTGAAACATACAAAGCAACAATCGTCTTCGGGCTCAGCACCATGATGAAATTTGTGCTGCAAACCGGCATCCTGGATAAGGTTGACTTAAGTAGCGTCCGGTTTGCCTATGGGGGTGGGGAGAAAACCCATCAGTCTTTTTTTAATACTCTGGATGAAAAAGGCCTGCATCTTTTACCCGGGTTCGGCCAGACGGAAAATTCTGCCATGGCCCTGATGCCCAAGAATGCCCCGAAAAGCAAAAACAGATCCGTGGGCTTGTCTAATTTTTTTACTGAATTGTGGATTCAAAATGAAAAAGGGCAAAGGCTTGAGCCGGGAGAAATCGGCCAAATCATGGCCATGGGGCCCAATGTCATGAAAGAATACTGGGACATGCCTAAAGAGACTCAGGCCACCCTTGTCAATGATGTGCTGCATACCGGGGATCTCGGATATATGGATGAAGACGGGTATCTGTATATTGTTGACCGGGTAAAAGATATGTACCGAAGCGGTGCGGAAAATGTTTATCCGGCAGAAGTAGAGGCCGTCCTGATGGATCATCCGAAGATTGAGAGGGTAGCCATTATCGGTGTGTCGGATGAAAAATGGGGAGAGATCGGAAAAGCTTTTGTCCTCTGTCATAAAGGGGAGACCATCACACTTGAGGAGGTGATATCGTTTTTAGAAGGGAGAGTTGCCGGATTTAAATATCCAAAATCAATCCAAGTAGTGAAATCAATGCCGATGACTGTAACCGGCAAATTGAAAAAGGGGGTGTTGAAAGAACAGTATTGTTGAAATTGCAGGACTGCATGTATCTTCTCTTTCGGTTGATTGACGGCTTTGTGGTTTTTGTTTGTGTCATGAACCGCATAAGCTGTTGAAAAGCTGAGGGAAACATAATATAGTACAAACTTATTAAAAATGGGGGTGAACTGTCCAACCCGACGGCTACTCCGAAAAAGATAAGGAAACAAGATGAAGATACATGAATATCAGGCAAAGGAATTGTTCAGAAAATTCAATATTCCGGTTGCCCGAAGCGGTGTGGCGTTTTCAAAGGAAGAGGCGCTCAAAATTGCGGATGGCCTTGGCGGATTTCCCGTGGTCGTAAAAGCCCAGATTCATGCCGGGGGCAGGGGAAAAGGCGGCGGGGTCAAGCTTGCAGCCAATCCTGAACAGCTCTTGACCATTGTGGATCAGTTTCTCGGGATGACGCTTGTTACCCACCAGACAGGGCCGGAAGGCAGAATTGTCCGGAAAGTCCTGGTTGAAGCCGGACAGAGTATTGATAAAGAATATTATTTAAGTCTTCTTGTTGACAGGCAGACTGAAAAAATAGTGATTGTGGCAAGTCAGGCAGGGGGGATTGATATTGAAAATGTGGCTGAAAAGACCCCTGAAAAAATCATCAAGGTTCATGTGGACCCGCTTCTTGGCATCCAGGGATACCAGATGCGGGAAGTCGGATTCCGCCTTGGGTTTCCTGCACTGGCCATGAAGCAGTTATATGCATTGTTGTTTAATCTGTATAAATTTTTTGTGGAATATGATGCATCCCTGGTGGAGATCAACCCTTTGATTCTGACTTCGGCCGGTGATGTGCTGGCCCTGGATGCCAAGGTGGATTTTGATTCCAATGCCCTTTACCGGCATAAGGATCTCCTGGAATTAAGGGATTTTGGAGAAGAAGACCCCATGGAAGTGGAAGCGTCCCGGTACAACCTGAATTATATCAACCTGGACGGGAATGTGGGCAATATCGTCAACGGTGCAGGCCTTGCCATGGCCACCATGGATATTATCAAGAATGCCGGGGCAACCCCTGCCAATTTCATGGATGTGGGCGGCGGCGCCAGTTCCCAGCAGGTGGAAAATGCCTTCAGGATCATCCTGGCAGACCCCAAGGTCAAGGCCATCCTGATCAATATCTTTGGCGGTATTCTAAGGTGTGATGTGTTTGCCAAAGGAGTTGTGGATGCAGCCAGGAAAACCGGGGTGAATATCCCGGTGGTGGTTCGCATGGAAGGGACAAACGTGGACATGGGTAAACAGATCCTCACCGAATCCGGTCTTAACCTGACCAGTGCTTCCGATCTTTTGGATGCTGCTGCAAAAATAGCGGCTGCCGTTAATTAAAGGAGATGCATCATGAGTATATTTGTGAATAAGGATACAAAGGTTGTGGTTCATGGCATCACCGGAAAAGAGGGTAGCTTTCATGCGAGAGCCTGCATTGAATACGGCACTAAAGTGGTGGCAGGTATCACCCCTGGAAAAGGGGGGCAGAAAATGGATGAGGTGCCGGTGTTTGATACGGTGAGCCAGGCCATAAAAGAGACAGGAGCAAATACCAGCCTGATTTTTGTTCCGCCTCCGTTTTGTGCCGACTCCATTGTTGAAGCGGTAGATGGCGGAGTGAAATTGATCGTTGCCATCACAGAAGGCATTCCCATCATGGACATGCTGAAAGTCAAAAATTACCTCACTACAAAGGCCTGCCGTCTCATCGGGCCCAACTGCCCCGGGATCATCACACCGGGTGAATGCAAGGTCGGCATCATGCCGGGCAAGATTCATAAAAAAGGGAATGTGGGTGTGGTCTCGCGATCCGGAACCCTGACCTATGAAGTGGTGGATCAGTTGACAAAAGCAGGTCTCGGCCAATCCACCTGTATCGGTATTGGTGGAGACCCTGTCACCGGAACCAATTTTATTGATGTGCTGGCTGCTTTTCAAGCCGATGATGAAACTCACGGGATCGTCATGGTGGGAGAAATCGGTGGAAATGCTGAAGAGCAGGCTGCCGCCTATATCAAAGAACACATGACAAAACCGGTGGTCGGATTTATTGCAGGACTGACCGCCCCTCCCGGCCGAAGAATGGGCCATGCAGGAGCCATCATTTCAGGTGCCGGCGGAACGGGTGCTGCGAAAATTCGGGCATTCAAGGAAAACGGGGTTCATACCTGTGAAAACTTAGGAGAGATCGGCCGGATTTGTAAAACAATATTTTAGCTGTATCTAACGGTAAATATATAAGGAGGTTCATTTGGAGAGTTATAGCATAGAATCAAATAAAAAAAAGAGCAGGCTGCCGGCAAGGCTTGATTTTGCCCAGAGCGCAACAGGCCTGATCCTGGGTCTGTTTATATATATGCACCTGCTCTTTGACAGCAGCATCATTTTTGGAAAAACAGCTTTTGGTTTTGTATCCGGAATGCTGGAGCTGTCTTTTCTCTCGGATACCGGCCATGGATATCCTATTGCCGTTTTTTTTGCCGTCACCATCATCTCCATTCTGTTCATCACCCATGCCCTGCTTGGGATGAGAAAATTTCCCAACTCGTACAAGCAGCACAGGATTATGGCAGACCAGGTGATCATGACAGATCATATGGAAACAAAACTCTGGTATGTCCAGGCAGTGACCGGGTTTATCATGTTTTTTGCCGGGTCGGTTCATCTGTATACCATGTTTGCCAATCCCGGCAGCATTGATCCGTATCTTTCGGCAGACCGGGTGATCTCAAACAATATGTGGTTTTTATATCTGGTTCTTCTGGTGTGCGTCGTGCTTCACGCCAATATCGGTCTTTACCGTCTCTGCATGAAATGGGGATGGTTTGCAGGCTCGGATGCCAGAAAATCAAGACTGAAATTGCAGCTTTTGAGAAACAGGATCATTATCTTTTACCTGGTCATCGGTGTTCTCGCATTGCTGGCATTCAGCGTGGTCGGTATGGGTCACAGGGGCAAGGCCGGAGAAAGGTATCTCAGCCAGGTGACATCAGTGGAAATGTTTGTGGGAATGCCCCAGGAATTGGCACAGACCCGATATATTGCAGAATCAAACGAATAAGGGGACATGTAAATGAAAGTCATATATACGGATTCACTTGTAATCGGCGGGGGTCTGGCAGGACTGAGAGTGGCCATCGCATCCATGCAGAGAGGGTATGATACCATTGTCCTGTCATTAATTCCGGCCAAGCGCTCGCATTCTGCGGCTGCCCAGGGCGGCATGCAGGCCAGTCTTGGGGCCTGCATCAAGGGCGATGGGGACGACGAAGACATCCATTTTGCAGATACGGTAAAGGGAAGCGACTGGGGATGTGACCAGGAAGTGGCCAGGGCCTTTGTCAATACATCTCCCAAAGCCATCCGTCAACTGGCCGCCTGGGGTGTGCCCTGGACCAGGGTCAGGGCCGGAGATCAGGATGTGGTGATTAACAATGAAAAAGTAACCATTACGGAAAAACTCGAATCCCATGGCCTTATTTCAGCCAGGGATTTCGGTGGAACCAAAAAATGGAGAACCTGTTTTACTGCCGACGGCGCAGGCCATACCATGCTCTATGCCATGGACAACAAAGCCATCCAGATGGGGATTCCGGTTCATGAACGAAAAGAAGCCCTGGCCCTGATCCATGATGACGGGGTGTGCTACGGCGCCATTGTCAGGGATCTCATCACTGGGGATCTCATCGCTTATATAGCCAAGGCCACCACCATTGCCACGGGCGGATACGGAAGACTCTATTCCGTTACTACCAATGCAGTCATCTCCGAAGGCATTGGGAATGCCATTGCCCTTCAAACCGGCATCGCCTCCCTCGGAAATATGGAAGCGGTACAGTTTCATCCTACAGGAATCGTACCCGTGGCTATTCTCATGACTGAAGGATGCCGGGGTGACGGCGGGCTTCTTCTGGACAAAGACGGCTACCGGTTTATGCCGGATTATGAGCCTGCCAAAAAAGAGCTGGCGTCACGGGATGTTGTCTCCCGGAGAATGACCGAGCACATGAGAAAAGGAAAAGGGATTCCTTCCCGGTATGGGGATCACCTCTGGCTGGATATCCGGCTTCTGGGCCGAAAACACATTGAAAAGAATTTAAGGGAAGTCAAAGAAATCTGTGAATATTTCCTCGGGATTGATCCGGTGGAAGAACTCATCCCGGTCAGACCCACCCAGCATTATTCCATGGGCGGGATCAGGACCAAGCCCACAGGAGAAAGCCCGGCCCTCAAGGGGCTTTTTTCTGCCGGCGAAGCAGCCTGCTGGGATATGCACGGGTTTAACCGTCTCGGCGGCAATTCCGTTGCAGAAACCGTTGTGGCCGGTATGATTGTGGGTGAATATGTGGCCGACTATTGTGCTGCAAACCCTTTGAACATCAGTACCACCACCATTGAGCATTTCATGAAACAGGAAGAAAAGAAGATTACCGATCTTCTCATGAAAGAATTTGGGGAAAATCCCTTTGAATTAAAGGCTGCAATGCAGAAAGTCATGATGGACAAGGTCGGCATTTTCAGAAACGGCCCGGATCTGGAGCAGGCGGTTGAAGAACTGAAAGTCTTAAATCAAAGGGCAAAGAATATTGCTCTGCGAAACCGCATTTCTTCTTCCAACCCGGAACTGGTCGAAGCCATCCGGGTGCCTATGATGATCAAGCTTGCCCAGTGTGTGGCCTATGGAGCCTTTCTGAGAACCGAAAGCCGCGGTGCACACGCCAGGGAAGATTATCCTGAAAGAAACGACAAAGATTGGCTGAAAAGAACCCTCACCACCTGGAAGGACGAGTCTGCCGATCTTCCTGAACTTAGCTATGAAGAGCTGGATGTGATGAAAATGGAAATGCCGCCGGGATCAAGGGGGTACGGAGTGGACAATATCGTTCACCACCCGGACACGAAAAAGAGAACCAGTCAGATTGAAACCATCAGGGAAGCCAATCCCGGCGCAGACCGGTTTGAGATTTCAGAAATCTTGAATCCCATCACCATTCCAGAAAAATTCAAAGGCAAAAACGAACGTATCGGCAGGGGGTTTAAATAATGAGCGACTACGAAAGAATTTTAAAATTTCATATATTCAGATACAATCCGCAGAAAAAGGGTGACAAACCTCGTATGGTAACCTATGAGATCACGGAAGCCCCGGGGATGACGGTTTTTATTGCCTTGAACGAAATCCGGGAACAGCAGGACCCGTCTATACAGTTTGATTTTGTCTGTAGGGCCGGTATCTGCGGTTCCTGCGCCATGGTCATCAACGGACAGCCCACGCTGGCGTGCCGGACCCTGACCTCAAAATACGAAAGCGGTGAGATCAAATTATTGCCTTTACCAGGATTTGAACTCATCGGCGATCTGTCCGTTAATACGGGAAAATTCATGAGGGCCATGTCCGAGCGGGTGGAATCCTGGATTCATGACACCAATGCAGACATGGTGGATTATAACAAACTGGAAGAACGCATGGACCCGGATGTGGCAGACAAAATTTATGAGCTGGAGCGGTGCGTGGAATGCGGTTGCTGCGTATCTGCCTGCGCCACCAAGCGTATGAGACCCGATTTCCTGTCAGCCGTGGGATTTATGCGTCTTGCCCGGTTTGCCCTGGACCCCAGGGACAAGCGGACGGATGAAGAATTTTATGAAATCATGGGTGATGATGACGGCGTTTTCGGGTGCATGACCCTTCTCGGGTGTGAAGACTATTGCCCCAAAGACCTTCCGCACCAGACACAGATTGCATATCTGAGAAGGAAAATGGTTCTTGTAAAATAATTGCATTAGTCAAAAAAAAAAGATAAAGAAAGTAACAGGCAGCAGGTAAAAAAATTGCCCTGCTGCCTGTTGTATTGTGAAAGATATATATAAAAGGGTGTGTAATGGATGGATTTATTTATGAAAACATGTTTCCCCTGGGCAAGGATACAACTCAGTATCGGCTTCTGACCAGGGACCATGTCAGGATAAAGGAATTTGAAGGGAAACAGGTTCTCATGATAGAACCCCAGGCCCTGACATTGATTGCCGACCAGGCATTCAAAGATGTGGCCCACCTCTGCCGGGCCGAACATCTGAATAATCTGCGAAAAATCATTGACGACCCTGAAAGCTCCGACAATGACCGGTATGTGGCCCTGGAACTCCTGAAAAATGCCGTCATTTCGGCTGACAGGGTGTATCCCATGTGCCAGGACACTGGAACCGCCATCATTATGGCCAAAAAAGGCCAGCAGGTCTGGACCTGGAGCGATGATGAAGAAGAATTGTCCAAAGGGGTGTATAAGGTTTATACCCAGAATTATTTAAGATATTCCCAGAATGCACCTTTTACCATGTATGAGGAAAAAAATACCAAAACCAATCTGCCGGCCCAGATTGATATTTCTTCAGTCCAGGGGGATGCCTATCAGTTTTTGTTCATTGCAAAAGGGGGTGGGTCTGCCAATAAAAGCAATCTTTTCCAGATGACCCGGAAGGTATTGTCATCGGAACAAAATCTGATTGATTTCATGGTGGCTAAAATGAAGGCACTGGGAACAACGGGTTGTCCGCCCTATTATATTGCCTTTGTCATTGGCGGAACCTCGGTTGAAATGACCTTGAAAACGGTCAAGCTTGCATCTGCCCGGTATCTGGATTCTCTGCCTACAAAGGGCAGTGAAACGGCCCATGCCTTCAGGGATGTGGAGCTTGAAGAAAAATTATTGCTCCGCTCGCAAAAGCTCGGCATTGGTGCCCAGTTCGGGGGTAAATATTTTGCCCATGCCATCCGGATCATCCGGCTCCCCCGGCATGGGGCATCCTGTCCCATCGGTATCGGCGTTTCCTGTTCAGCCGATCGCCAGATCAAGGGAAAAATTACAAAAGACGGGATCTTTTTAGAGCAGCTTGAAGAAAATCCCGGCAAATATCTGCCCCAGATTGAGCCTGAAATCAAACCGGCCATCCCGATCAACCTGAACCGGCCCATGGATGAAATCCGGGCGGAACTGTCCAATTATCCGGTTTCAACAAGGCTTGCACTGAACGGCAAGATTATCGTGGCAAGGGATATTGCCCATGCCAAATTCATGGAACGTCTTGAAGCGGGAAAAGGCCTGCCCGACTACCTGAAAAACCATATCATCTATTATGCCGGTCCTGCCAAACGACCCAGGAGAGAAATTTCCGGATCATTCGGGCCCACAACGGCGTCGCGAATGGATACCTATGTGCCGGTCTTCCAAAAAGAGGGGGCTTCCATGATCATGCTGGCCAAAGGGAACAGGAGCAAAGAAGTGACCAATTCCTGCAGGGTTCACGGCGGATTTTATCTTGGATCCATCGGAGGCCCTGCCGCCCGTCTGGGGAAAGACTTCATAAAAAAAGCCGAGATTATCGAGTATGAAGAACTGGGAATGGAAGCGGTGTATATGATTACCGTGGAAAATTTTCCTGCCTTTATCATTGTGGATGACAAAGGCAATGATTTTTACGCAGATCTTTTGTAATCGGTTTCAGTCATTGATAAGGTCTGATGAAATTTTTTATTTGATTTCATCAGACCTTAAATCGAATACCGTATGCTGCCGTTATGCAATTTTAAATTTACTTACAAATCCTTCAAGACTATGCGCCAGATTTGACAAAGATTTTGCAGTATCGTTAACCTTGATGCTGTTTTCCTTCATCTGTTCTGATGAATGGGTCACTTCAGCAATTTCCCGGGCGATATGTTCAGACACGGAAGAGCTTTGGG
>JFJP01037081.1_pt1 | contig 57446 bp, 51 predicted proteins | sample 431651 | NCBI WGS metagenome assembly JFJP01 (sample SAMN02602958, study PRJNA72255) | Microbial mat metagenome, whole genome shotgun sequencing project. | biome: fresh water; feature: sink hole; material: water; isolation source: purple microbial (photo- and chemosynthetic) mats found in... | reverse complement strand
ATAATTGATAAAACCGGAAGCCGGACAATACCAAATACAGTTGATATTATAAAGGAAGGTGACCCAACGTCTGAGGTGAAAGGTATTGTAACCTGTATGTTTGCCACAATGGATGTCCTGAAGCAGGCAGTTGAAAAGAACTGCAACCTAATAATTGTTCACGAACCTCTTTATTACAACCACCTCGACGAAACAAAGCAGTTTCAGAACGATCCGGTATTTATTCAGAAGCAACAGTATATCAGAGAGAATAAGCTCGTTATCTGGCGTTTTCACGATTATATCCACAGCATGAAACCCGACGGAATTTCAACCGGAATGATTGCTAAACTAGGTTGGGAAAATTATCTTGTTAAAGGAACTACAAATAAATTTATTCTACCCGAAACAACCTTAACTGATCTGTGCAAAAGCCTTAAAACTATCTTCCCGAAAAATGGCTTTTATGTTGTTGGGAACCCCGATATGAAACTTAAAAATGTTAGCATGGCTGTCGGGGCACCAGGAAGTGCAACACATATCCGTCTGCTTGAAGATAATAATACTGATGTTGTTCTGGCAGGAGAAGCTCAGCAGTGGGAAACTTATGAATATGCTCGTGATGCTGTATCACAGGGAAAAAACAAAGCAATAATTTTTCTAGGTCATATCTCGTCGGAGGAGGCAGGAATGGATTATTGTGCAACGTGGTTAAAGACTTTTATTAAAGATATTCCTGTCACATTTATCGAAAGCGGTCCCGCTTACTGGACATATTAATAACTGTAAATATGAACTATAATCAAATTTACATCAGGTCCTTAATGCTGATCATGATTATTGGTCTGCTTGGGTCTTGTCAGTTAAAAGACAGGAACTTAGGTTCAGATTCAAATAAATTCAAAGTCATTGGCTTTTACAGTGAATTGAATGAGAGCGAATCTGCACACCTCGCTGTGGTTCGTGAAGCCAATAAATGGTTCACGGAGATGGGAGCAAAATATAACTTTGAATACGATTCAACAAATAGCTGGAATGATCTTAACGATAAGTTTCTTGCAGATTACAGGGTAGTTATATTCTTCGACAGAAGACCCGATTCGCTGCCCCAAAGGGCTGCCTTCCAAAAGTTCATAGAGAATGGCGGCGGCTGGATTGGATTTCATTTTGCCGGATTTGCCCTTACTCCTTCAGGCGTGCCTCAGGATTGGGACTGGTACCATAACACATTCCTGGGATCAGGAGAATATAAAGGAAACACATGGCGGCCGACTTCGGCAGTTTTAAGAGTTGAAGACAGGAATCATCCTGCTACCAAAGATCTGCCTGAAACATTTGTATCGGCTCCCAACGAGTGGTACAGCTGGAATAACGACCTCCGCAAGAACCATGATATTAAAATACTCCTGTCGATAGATTCAACAAGCTTCCCTCTCGGGACAGGTCCAAAGCTTTACGAGATCTGGCATAGCGGTTATTACCCTGTTGTGTGGACAAATACTAAATACAAAATGCTCTATATCAATATGGGGCATAATGATTTTGATTATGAGAGCAAGCCTGAAAAAGAGATTTCTTTTACATTTAAGAATGAGACACAGAACAAACTTATAATTAATGGGTTGCTGTGGGTTGGAGGAAGGCAATAGAGGCAATAGAGGCAATAGAGGCAATAGAGGCAATAGAGGCAATAGAGGCTTTAAAAGAATTGAACAAACGAATGAAGAACAAACGAATGAAGAATGAAGAACTGAAATCGAAAAAGTGATTAATTATGATGAAATACTTAAACCTCGTCTTTTTTGCAATAATGATAGTCATGAACTATCTGGCAAATGCCCTTCCTCTTAACAACAAGGCTACAAACGAATTATCTGATTCACTTCCAAACCTGTTCGTACCAGCTGGAATTACATTTGCAATATGGGGTGTTATCTACCTTTTGCTGTTAACCTATTGCGTAGTACAGTTTACAGGAAAGAACCAGTTGGCAATTTCCGGAATTAGCTGGCTGTTTGGTGTATCCTGTCTTCTTAATGCTCTTTGGATAGTTACCTGGCATTACGAAAAACTACCTCTCTCGCTTCTTGTAATGCTTGGATTACTGGCTTCACTTATCTGGATCAATCTGATTATCAAAGATCTGCCTCTAGGCATCATAAAGGCAGCCTTTGGAGTTTACCTCGGGTGGATCTGCATTGCGACTATTGCAAATGTTACGGCTCTGCTTGTTAATTACAAATGGTCAGGTTTTGGAATTTCACAGGAGGTGTGGACAATGATACTTATAGCAATCGGAACTATTATTGTATCGTTAGCAATTTTCATATTCAACAATCCATTTATCGGATTATCAGTACTCTGGGCATTTACAGGAATCATTATTAAACGACAGGATGATTACAGGTCTATTGTTATTGCGGCTGTTATTGCAATAATAATTGTGGGGATAGTTACAGTATGGGGATTTCTGCGAAAACTACTTAGCTCCGGAGGATGAAACTTTATATGAATCGGCGAAAATCTGTTTAATCTTTACCGGATTTAGAGAATGTACTATATAAAATGAAGGCGAGTCCCATGACAATAAATACCCCTCCGAAAATATAACCAGCAAAATGAGTCCAGTGAGCTGAACCGTAGCTGTTGTGACGAAAAAAATCTAATACTATTATAATAACGCCCGCCCCCATCAATCTGAAGCCAATGCTCAGAGGAGTATAATGCCTTCTGGGGGTAATTTCCTCCAAAACTTCCTTTGTATCAGGATGTTCAAGAAGCTCTGGTACCTCTGCCGCACAGTTCCAGCATACGCCAAACTCGATACCGACCATCTCGCTGCAATTCGGACACTTCCAGTACTTTTCCCTTTCTGCTTCTATCTCTGCTTCGTCAGGTTCATCTGAAATTGGTGTTTCACTTCTGAATAAATCAGCAATATCATATTGCATCTTAACCTCTTCCCCCTCAGGTGAAAGACTGCCATCGTCATCTTTCTCCTGCCGGGAAGTGAATTCTGTTTTCAGATTCTTTTCGTGACTCATAATTCTATTATTGAAATATATACATAATAAAATTACGAAAAAATTAACAGACCTGAGTTTGTGTCAGAAGTTAAATACAGAACCGCAAAGTCCCGATAGTTATCGGGAGCAAAGAAAGAATCGCAAAGATCGCAAAGAGCTTATAATCTATGATATAGCTTAGCGTACTTAGCGACAACTTTGTGTGCTTTGCGGTTAAAAAATGGGTTTCAAATATTTGAAATTGCAGGTTTCTGTTTAATATATTGCTGTTTTTCAATACAATCCAGCATAAAATGTGCAACGGCATTTCTGCTGATCATAGATTTGATAGTTCCTTCATTATTGAGATTAACAAGGATTGAAAGGTTTTCGCTTTTATCATTCAGCCCGACAGGCCTTACAACTGTCCAGTCAAGTGAGGTTTTTTCAAGCACATTTTCCTGTAATTCATGGTCAGCATAAGAATATTTTATATTAGTAACCCTTATCATCAATTTAAAGAATCCAGGGAGCTGTTTAACAGAATTTCCCACTCCGTGAGCAGTCATAACAACAATCCTCTTTATATTTTTCTCTGACATTAATTTTACAACATTTTTAATGCTCACCGACATTGAATCAACAGGACCTTTTACTTTACCAAAAAGACCATGTGACTGTGGGAAAACATTAAGTGTACTTATTACACAGTCGCAACCTTCAATAGCTTTATTAACTGTGTCATAATCATACGGTGTTCCTTCAATAATTTGGGCTTCCGGAACTGTCACTCTGCTCTTATCGCGGGCGATTCCGACAACAGTATAACCTCTTTTTATGGCTTCTGCTGCAACCAGACTTCCCGTCCTACCGGTGATTCCTAAAATTAAAATCTTCATAATTATTTTGTGTTTATCATAATAATAAAGTCAGCCAGGCTCTCTATATCATCGTCAGAAAGGTCAGGTACAGGCATTTTTCTTAACTGAAACCTTATATCTTTTTCAAACTCAGGATCCTTAATAGATTTCACAATATACTGCCTGTCAATTGTAACAGAATCCAGTTTCCCACTATTAATTACCAGGATTCTTGTATTCAGAACCGAATTCAAAGAAGGGCCATACAGGTTTTCTCCTGTGATTGAATGACACATTGTACAGCCGGTACTGCTGAATAAAACTGCACCTTTTTGCGGATTTTCCTTGTGGGCTATGTTATCCTTGACAGGACTCAGACATCCTGTAAGAACTAACAATATAAAAAACCCGGGAATTATTTTCATCGTTATTATGCCTACTTTCAAAACGATTAAATGCCCGATTTGTTCATTACCGGGAAACGCTATATTTTTCCTATGTGCTCCTTCGTGTAACCTTTGTGGCCCTTCGTGGTTCAATGTTTTTTTACCACAAAGGGACACAAAGGAATTATGTAACCGGATTTATTTTTTTACGGGCCTTATTGTTGTTTTAAAGGAATATGTCTGAGGCATTACCTGGTATGCAGGAAATACCGACAATGCCGTGCACCCTACCCCGCTGGTTGCATAATCAAAATTAAAAGTGATTCCGTCAAACGAATGCAACTGATAGGTATATAATGCTTTTGTAAGGTTTTCAGTTGAATACGGATGGGCACTGAAATTAAACAATTTGTCTCCACTGAATTCCAGGCCTGTCCCATTTTCATCTGTCATTCTGACCCATCTGTTATCGCATCGCAGACCGTAATCCTGAGGAATAAGGTAAGGTTCATACATTTCGTTTACAGTAGATTTATAAACCCCTGTTTTGTATCCCGATTTTCTGTCGGGATAGTTCTCCTGAGGTCCTCTTCCACTCCACTGAACATTCGACAAGCTCTTGTCGAGGACCCATTCCACACCGACCCTTGGAAGCCAGGCCGGCATCTTACCATCAGGCACAACTGTATGCTCGATAGTCATTTCTCCGTTAATTGAAATTGTGTAAATATAATGGTTAATGAATGCCCCGTTTTTTGTTCCGAGCAGGAACATATTCTTAATCTCAACCTGAACTTTTTTATCCCCCAGCGACTTAACTTCGAAAGAATCATTTACCTTCTTCATTTTATCAATACCTGATGAATACCATTCAGTTGCAGGCATATTGCCATAACCCTCAGTCCGTGTTTTAGTATTCGACGACCATGCTCCCCATTCATCAGTCTCATTAGCCAGCGGGGCTCTCCATACATTTAATTCAGCACCCTGCTTAATCATTTCCCTGCCTGATATCTTTATTGAAACAAGCAAACCTGTTTTCTTATCAAACTCATAAGAGAAATTCTCTCCGGATACTCTGGCTTTATTGTTATCCCACTCAGATGAAAGAAAACCTGAATAAGCAGATTCAACCTTATCTGCTGATTTATACCATGGCAGGTTAAATTGTTCCCAGGCTATCTCATAACCTGCATCAGCCCATAAAGTTTTTTCCTTTTGACGGAAACTAATAAGAAGTGAATACTCCTTTCCTTCCTGAATAACAGGTTTTTTAAACGGAATGGAATATACCGCACTGTTTCCCAACCCAGGGGCGACATTTACTGAAATAGTTCCGTCCTGAATTGTTTCTCCGTCGGACTGAAGCATCCAGCGCGTTTCAATCTGGTTCAGATTAGTGAAAAGATACCTGTTTTTAAATTCAACTTCCTGTTTATCAACAGATATAAGTTTTGCTGTTGCAGGTTGTGCCGATTTCTTTATCTGCCACATCTCCGGCTGGGGACGTCTGTCGGGCCATATTGAGCCATACGTTCTTGCACCAATCCCGTAACTGTAAAAATCACCACCTGTTTCAATCTCCTCAAAATCGAGCCAGAGTGCTGCCTGTTTTTTAAGCTGAGCATCTGGTGTTTTGAGATTTGCCGGATTAACAGCTTTTGAGAAAACCCCAACCTGATCGATAATTGCGTCGCAGATATAAACAGAGGTTTCCTGTCCGTGTATTTCAGCATCGCGGCCAATATTTAAAGGGAACGGCGTATTATGAATATTGCCGGTTACAGCAACCGGGTTACTCTCTTTGCCATCAACTGAAAGAACAATTGCTTTACCATCGTACCTTGCAATTACAGAATGCCAGTTGTTTTCCCAGTTTTCAGGGAGTGTTATTCTTACTTTGCTTTTTTTAATAAAGGTAAAATCATACCAATAATTGCGTACCACAGACGTGGTAACATAAAATTCAAGAGAATCGGTTCTGATCTGGCGAATACCATACTGCCAGTTGCCTTTTGTAAGAAGAGCGCCGTAGGAGCTGTTCAGAACTCTTGGATATATCTTTAATGAAAGAGTAAGCTGATCTCCGCTTATCTCAACACCATTATCCCTGTAAACTTCAACCCACTGATCGTGACCATTCAGATCAATACCCTTTCCTTCGGCTCCCGGGACAAGCTTCGCTCGTCCCATTACATTTACCTGAACATTATTACCTGATCCGTCTTTCAGTGTTTTTACCTTTTCTGTCAATCCGGTACTCACAAAATCCCATATAGCACCACCCATGCTTCTGGGGTGATTATAAAAAACATCCCAGTACTCATCAAGTCCGCCGCCGCCATTACCTGTAACTGCCAGATATTCATCGAGAAAAGAAGGCCGGGGATCGACACTGGCAGGTACATTCATTACTTCATTTAGAAGTGTCAGGATCTTTGGATAGCGTGGTCCGATAATCTCTTCGCATTTTTGGGCAAACGCATTGCCTCCATACATCCAGTAACGAGTCTTGTCGTACTTTTTACCTTCATCAATTACTGCACAGATATTATCTCCTTCGCCGCTTTCATTTCCGGCACTCCAGAATAATATTGAAGGGTGGTTTCGATCGCGCAAAACCATTTTCCTGGCCCTCTCGCGATACATTGCCTCCCATTCAGGTTTCTCTGAAACATATTCTGTTGCGTGCGACTCATCGCCGGTTTCATCAATAACATAAATACCATATTCATCAGCAAGTTCAAGATATCTGCTTACGGGCGGGTAATGAGAAGTTCGTACACAATTTATATTGAACTGTTTAAACAGAGCAAGATCCTTTCTTATTGTCTGTTCGTCCATGGTATGTCCGAGTGTCGGATGCTGCATATGGCTGTTAATTGCATTCAATTTAACAGGCATGCCGTTCAGGTAAAATACCTGATCCCTGATTTCAGTCTCTTTAAATCCGATCCTTCCGTTTACTGCCTCAACAGTTTTTCCCTCAGAATTTACAATCTCAAGGATGAGTGTATAAAGATTGGGGTATTCTGCAGACCACTTGGCAGGATCAGTAATATTTTCAGCAAGTCTTACTTCATTGTTGTTCCCGGGTGCAACTGAAAACTTTACAGAATTCATAGTTTTGACCAGCTTTCCGGATTTGTCGAGAAGGGTTGCTTTTAAATTATAATTCTCGTAAAAATCTTTTGTGAAATTATTAACAGTAACTAAAAGATCGAGCTTTGCATTCTTATATTCCGCGTCGAGATCGGTTGTGGCATACCAGTCGAAAATATGAGTCTTCGGTGTGGCATAAAGCCATACATCATCGAAGATCCCAGCTAACCGCCAGTAATCCTGATCCTCAAGATAATACCCATCGGAATATTTGTAAACAACAACTGCAATTGTATTTTTACCCGGTTTCAGATATTTGGTTATGTTATACTCAGCAGGTTCCTGACCACCCTCGTTATAGCCTACTTCCTTACCGTTTATCCAGACAAATGAGGCGGACTGTGTTTTTTCCATTCTGAGAAAAATCTCTTTCTCTTTCCATGTTGCGGGAACACTGAAAATTCTTCTGTATGAACCTGTTGGATTATATTCCCTTGGAACAAAAGGTGGATTTGGTTTGAATGGGGTACTCACATTACGGAACAGAGGATCGCCGAATCCCTGCATCTCCCAGTTGGAAGGGACATGAATTGTATCCCACTTGCTGTCATTGAATTTATCTGAGAAGAAGTCAGCCGGAGTTCCTTCCGGAGTATTTGCATAGTGAAATTTCCAGGTGCCATTCAGCGACAAGACACTTTCTGCATTCTTCCGGTCATTCTTCAGTGCGGCTTCTGCAGAAGAGTATGGCACAATAGGGGTGTGACCGTTGACCTGATTAAGCTCAAATACCTTTGTATTTTCAAGATAATCATAAATGTGGGTCAGAAATGGCTTCTCCTGGGAATGAATTGTTACTGAAATTATACTTCTTTTCATTTTTGAGATATTTGTTTGTACCTAATAATAGTAAAAATGGTATGACTTATTTAAGCTGGCGCGGATTTGTAATCCGTGCCTTTGCTCGGTTGTAATCCGTGCCTTGTATTCTGCTCGGTTGTAATCCGTGCCTTCGCCTATTGTATTCCTCATTGGCACGGATTGCAAATCCGCTCCAGCATATTCTCTTAGTATCCCCTTCCTATTAATCCGATCTACTTCCCTGTTATATTCAGTGTTGCCACATAATACCCTTCATCCACCTTTATACTTGCATTTTCCACATCAAGCTTAATTGTTGTGAATCCGCTCTTCGGGGTAATATATTTTTCTTTCCCTGACACATAAATTTTAAGAGGCATATTGAAACCCTGGACAACATTGTTCCACCTGAAAGTTAGATCATTGCCCTTAACATAATATTCGAATACAGGGATTCTTACATCCCGAAGGTACTGATCGAAGAAAGGTTTCAGTTTTAATCCGGTTTTTTCACTCATATAATTCTCAATCTGAGAACCTTTTACTACCTGGTGGTAAAAGTCCTTATTGAGACCGCGAAGTATTCCTCTCCACTTTTCATCATCGTTAACTATCTGACGAAGAGTGTGAAGCATATTGCCTCCTTTGGAATACATGTCGCCGGAACCTGCATAGTTCACATTATAGACACCAACCACAGGCCTGTCGTTTCTGATGCTGTTTCTCGTTCCCAACACATATTCACTGCCGGCTTCTTTTCCAAAATAGTATTCAACATAAAGATTTTCGGAATAGTTTGTAAAACTTTCGTGAACCCACATATCGGCAACATCCTCGTAAGTAATATTGTTGGCAAACCACTCATGGCCCGATTCATGAACTATGATAAAATCGAATTTAAGTCCCCAGCCTGTTCCGCTTAAATCAGTTCCTCTGTAACCGTTCTTATAACCATTACCGTATGTAACAGAGCTTTGATGTTCCATTCCAAGGTAAGGTGCTTCAACCAGCTTATAACCATCCTTATAAAACGGATAAGGTCCGAACCAGTGCTCAAAAGCTGCCAGCATAAGCGGAGCCTGCTTAAATTGTTCTTTTGCCTTTTCAAGATTTTCATTTAGAACATAGTAGTCACAATTAAGCGGACCCATTTCACCATTAAATTTTTCAGAGAAATGGGCATAGTCTGCGATGTTAATGTTCACACCATAATTGTTAATCGGATTTGCCACGAACCAGTTGAATGTCCTGGTTTTATTTTTGTTTTTTACAATGCTTCTGAGTTTTCCGTTTGAAACATCCATTAGTTTTTCAGGAACAGTAACACTTATCAGCATGCTGTCGGGCTCATCGTACATATGATCCTTGCAAGGCCACCAAAGGCTTGATCCGTCGCCCTGGCAGGAAGAGGCAACGAATGGCAATCCGTTAACATCTTTTTTCCATGTAATTCCACCCTCCCACGGTGGCCTTCGTGAAACTTTTGGTTTACCACCATAAGTCAGTATAACTGAATATAATTTACCTTCTTCTTGTTTTTCAGCAACATCGATCCAGTAAACATTTCCTTCCCTTGTATAATTTAGCTGAGTATTATTCATTGTTACTGCCGTCAGCTGCATTGGCGGCTGAAGGTCTATCTGCATTTTGTTAAAAGGCTTAAGTACTTTGTATGTCACGGTATTGGTTCCGGAAATAGTGCTATCCGATGGATTGACTTTAATATCGAGATGATAATAAGTAAGATCCCACCATTCTCTTTCCGGAGTAATTGTGCCCCTCAAGGTATCCTGCCTTGTGAACAGAAGTTTCTGGGAATTTAATCTACCGGGAAGCAATAGTATTATGAAACCAATTAACAGCAAATACTTTATTGACGATTTATTCATTTATCTATTTATTAATTAATGATCAGAATAAGAAATCCCCATAAAAAAATCATAAATTATATTAATGTATAAACATAATAATTATCCATTTACAGAATGTAATTTTAACAACTTTTATAGCAATACTTTACCTTCTATTCACTGTTAACTTTCTCACAATAGAATTATTATTGTATTTTTACCTCCACCATATTACGAATATTTACTCATGAAGTTTTTGTCTATTTATCTGTCTGTCATACTTTTAACCATTTTCACACATCACTCTGCCTGTTTCTCTTCAGAGCCTGTTAAATCTAAAAGCATAGCAATCCCGGCAGCAGGAAACAGCTGGCTGATCAATGATGTAATGCGAAGTGATGAAGTAATTACCCGGGAAGGAATCACAAACTGGAGTAATGCGAAGTCTGTAATCCGTACATATTTCAGGATCGAAAAACCCGGGGAAATTAAAATATCACTAAGAATAAGAGTGAAATCGGGTGTATCAGAAATTGAGGTATCATCAAACGGAAAATCAAAAAAAATATCATTATCGAATCAATCATTTGATACTGTAAATATTGGAACCTTCAATTTTGAAAAACCAGGATATCAATGGATAGATTTAAACGGACTAACAAAAACCTCAACTGTTTTTGCAGATGTCACGGACATTATCCTGAGCGGTGGTCCGGCTGAAGAAAAAGTATATTACGTAAAAGATGACTTTTACTTTGGACGCAGAGGACCATCAGTTCATTTAAAATACAATATCCCTGCTGAAACTGCTGATATTGAATTGTTTTACAACGAAATAACAATCCCTGAAGGCAATGATGTTTTAGGCTCATATTACATGGCCAACGGTTTTGCAGACGGCTATTTTGGGATCCAGTGTAATTCCAATGAAGAGAGGCGAATCTTATTTTCAGTATGGAGTCCTTATAAAACAGACAATCCCGGAGATATTCCTAACGAGTATAAAATCATTTTGTTAAAAAAAGGGAAAGATGTAATAACTCAGGAATTCGGTAACGAGGGCTCAGGCGGTCAGAGTTACAGGAAATTCTTCTGGAAAACCGGAAATACTTACAGCTTCCTTTTGAAGGGTGCGCCATCAGTAAATAATTCAACTGATTACACTGCATACTTCTTTGCACCTGAAGTCGGAAAATGGGAATTAATAGCCAGCTTCAGGAGACCAAAAACAAATAACCACCTCAAAAGCCTTTATTCATTCCTTGAGAACTTCATACCCGAAACCGGACCGTTAATCAGAAAAGGCCACTATTCTAACCAGTGGATCCGCGATACCAAAGGTACCTGGCATGAACTTAACAGCGCTAAGTTTACAGCAGATGCCACAGCGAGAATTGAATCGAGACTCGATTATTCAGGAGGTGTTGAGAACGATGTCTTCTTTCTGAGAAATTGCGGCTTCTTCAATGACAAAACTGATATTGACCAGTTTTTTTCGAGACCAAAAACAGGGAATCATCCGGTTATCAACTTTTCTGAACTTGAATAACGTATTAGCTGAATGACAAAGGCTCTCAGAATTATAATTCTTATTACCCTGATTTTCAGCAATCCGGCTCAGGGGCAATCAGTAGACCACTGGGAGACAGCCATTTTCAAAGACAACTACTGGAGGTATTTCCCCGGAACATCAGAACCTGATGCAGCATGGCGATCATTATCATTCAACGATTCAGGCTGGGCTTACGGAAAAGGTGGTTTCGGGTTTGCAGACGATGATGATAATACAATTATCACTCAGTGCATCTCTGTATTTTTAAGGGTAAAATTTACAGTAACCGATACATCAGCAATTGCAAAGGCCCTGCTTAGCATGGATTATGATGATGCTTTTGTGGCTTATCTGAACGATACAGAGATAGCACGTTCGGGTATCATCGGCACACATCCTGCCTATGACCAGACCGGAACTGATCATGAAGCTACAGTTTACAGGGGAGGACTTCCTGAAAATTTTGTTATTGATAAAAACCAACTACGTGCATGTCTTATACAAGGTGAAAATGTTCTCGCTATTCAGGTCCATAACACCTCTTCCACATCTTCCGATATGTCGTCCAATGCTTACCTTTCATTCGGTATTGGTAATAATTCGACCTTTTTCAATCAGGTTCCTTCATGGCTGAATCCCCCAATGGATTTCACTTCATCAGATCTGCCACTTGTATCAATCACCACAGCGCCAGGTCAGATTATAAGCGATGAACCCAAGATTACTGCCGACATGAAAATTATTTTTAACGGTGCTGGAAAAAGGAATACGCTATCCGACTCAGGGAATGTTTACACAGGGAAAGCAGGGATTGAGATAAGAGGTAAATATTCTGCTTCCCTTCCCCAGAAACCATACGGGTTTGAAACAAGAGATTCGCTGGGCAATAATCTTGATGTATCACTTCTTGGAATGCCTGCCGAAAACGATTGGGTACTGCTTGCTAATTATAACGACAAAACATTTTTAAGAAATGTTCTTGCATTCGACATTTTCAAAAAGATGGGTAACTATGCTCCGCGTATGAGGTTTTGTGAGGTAGTTGTAAATAATGAATACCAGGGGATTTTTCTTCTGGGTGAAAAAATAAAGATCGACGATGGAAGGGTAAATATCCACAATATGACACCTTTTGATAATCAGGGCGATGAGGTGACCGGTGGATATATTATTAAAAATGACTATTTCTCAGGCGGTGATAGCTGGTTAAGCGGCTTTTCGCCGTTAAACAAACCATTCGAAGATGTCTATTTTGTATATCACGATCCAAAACCGGAGGACCTTACAGTAGCACAAAAAAGTTATATAAAAGATTATTTTAACAGACTTGAAACAAGTCTTTACAGCCCGTATTTTAAAGTCCCCGGAGCCGGGTATAAGGAATTTATTGATATAAATTCATTTGCAGACTATTTCCTTCTTGGAGAAATAACAAGGAATGTTGATGCTTACAAAAAGAGCAGATTTTTCTTCAAAGACAAAGACAGCAAAGATGAGTTACTGCATTCAGGACCGCCCTGGGATTTTGACTGGGCCTGGAGAAATCTTTATGAAAATTGCATTCACATGAACCAGACAGATGGCTCTGGCTGGGCATATAAGATAAATGAATGTGAAGCATGGCCTGTACCTCCATCTTGGGAGGTAAGAATGCTGCAGGACAATGAATTTGCGAGTCTGATTCATTCCAGGTATTTTGAATTGAGGAAAACAATATTAAGCCAGGCGCAGCTCGATAACACAATAGATTCAGTTGCAGGTTTGCTGAATGAAGCACAGAACCGTCATTTTCAGAAATGGAAAACTCTTGGAATAAACGCAGGTACTCCTGAATCCGGGACTCAACCCCTCACATTTGATGGCGAAATAGAAAAATTTAAAAACTGGATCTCGGTCCGTTTAGCATGGCTTGATAAAAATCTTGCAGGATTTGATACAAAAGGAAACGAAACAATTACCGGGGTTAGCTGCAGGCTCTTCCCCAACCCTGTAACCGATGATCTTACAATTCAGGCGAATAAGGAAATTAATACAGTCACAATTTATAATTCTTCCGGAACATTAATTGATAAACAGACTGAGATCTTTAATTATGTATCAATAATCAATGTCACTCATTTTTCTCCCGGATTGTACCTCGTAAGAATAGAATTCAGCAGCAGGGAAGTTGTTACAATTAAGATGATTAAAAATTAGGTGTATAATATACACTTATTTCACCTTTTTGCTTAAATTAGTGGAAATTTCAAACAAGTCATTATGAAAAAAGTTAACATTTTTGCCTTCATCACAGCCTGTATACTATTCTGTTTCAGTGTAGTTATTGTAGCACAGGAATCTCCGCGGACGCGGGAGTCATTCAATCAGGGATGGAAGTTTATTAAATATTTTAATGCATCTACTGAGGCAGCAACTACCGACAAAGAGCCTGCTCACCTCGATCAGACATCGGTGGACGACAACAACTGGCGTTCACTCGATCTGCCTCACGACTGGGCTATTGAGGGACCATTCAACGACTCCCTTGAGAATAATACAGGACTACTCCCATGGAAAGGGATAGGCTGGTACAGAAAACATTTTACAGTTAGTGAAAGCGATAAGGGTAAACGGATTTATATAACCTTCGATGGAGCCATGGCTAATGCGAAAATATGGCTTAACGGCAAATTTGTCGGCGAATGGCCATATGGCTATACCTCTTTCCAGCTCGACCTTACACCATTCATTATTACAGGTAAAGAGAATATTATTGCTGTAAGGCTCGACACAAAAAACTGGGATTCAAGATGGTACCCGGGAGCAGGAATATACAGAAATGTATGGCTCGAAAAAACTTCACAACTTCATGTGGCTTATAACGGAGTATTCTGCACAACACCTGAGATAAAAAAAGAGAGAGGAATGCTGAGTGTAGAGGCTGAAATCGAAAATCATACAATTGAACCGGTTCCTGTAACTATTAAGGCCCAGGTCTATAAGCTTAATGACAAATTTGAAATTTTTGGCAATCCGGTAGCAGAATCTGTTGTTGTAAAAGCAACTCTGCAGGGAATGAAAAATCACGACTTCAGATTAGATATTCCTGTTAAGGATCCTGTTCTCTGGGGAATCTTCAAACCTGAACTTTACAGGGTAATTGTTACAGTATCTCAAGGTACATCAGTTACAGACAAATATGAATCAAATTTCGGTTTCAGAACAGTGGAATTCACACCCCGGAACGGTATGCTGGTAAACGGGGAACGGGTTGAGATAAGAGGGGTTTGCAATCATCACGATCTTGGAGCACTGGGAGCAGCATTCAATACAAGAGCTGCAGAACGTCAGTTAGAGATTCTTAAAGAAATGGGTTGTAATGCAATAAGAACAAGTCACAACCCTCCTGCTCCTGAGCTTGTTGACCTGTGCGATAAGATGGGTTTCCTGATGCAGGTTGAATTATCTGATACCTGGAGAATAGGCAAAAAACCTAAAGATTATAATGTCCTTTTCAATGCATGGCATGTTGAAGATCTGAAGGCAATGGTCCGAAGGTTCAGAAGTAATCCGTCTGTTTTCATCTGGAGCATCGGAAATGAAGTTCCTGACCAGCATAATTTCTATATCTCGGCATCACTTAATTCGGTTATAAAATCTGAAGATAATACCCGTCCGGTTACATCGGGCTGTAATGATGCTGAAGCCGGCACCAATGGCTTCCAGAAAACTGTTGACCTGTTTGGAATTAACTATCATCTTGGCGATTACAAGAGATTTTTTGAATTAAAGGATAATGCTAACATACCTTTTCATTCAAGCGAATCGGCATCTACTGTTAGCTCCAGAGGAGAATACTTCTTCCCGGTAGTTCAGGGCGACCTGTTTAAAAACCTTCCCGGAAAAGGGATTTTCCAGATAACTTCATATGATGTTGCATACCCTGAGTGGGCATGTTCTCCCGATCAGCAGTTTACACTTCTTGACAAATATCCGGCAGCTATAGGCGAGTTTGTATGGACAGGCTTTGACTATATCGGAGAACCAACACCATACTGGGGCGATATGACAGGCATAAAACCGACCGATTGGGGTTATAAAGAAACTCTTAAGATGCTTGAATTTCTTGGGGTCACAGAAGTGCCCTCACGCAGCAGCTATTTTGGAATAATGGACCTTGCCGGATTTAAGAAAGACCGTTTCTATATCTATCAGTCGCGCTGGAGACCGGAACTTCCCATGGCACATATTCTCCCTCACTGGAACTGGCCTGAAAGAAAAGGTCTTGTCACTCCTGTCCATGTTTATACATCGGGCGATGAGGCTGAACTATTCCTGAATGGCAAATCGCTCGGAAAAAAGAAAAAAGGCGAATTTGAATATCGTCTTAAATGGGATGATGTTGTCTACCAGCCTGGTGAACTGAAAGTGATTTCCTATAAAAACGGTGCAAAATGGGCTGAAGATGTTATGAAAACAACTGATAAAGCTTCTGCACTGAATATTACAGCCGACAGGCCAGCTGTCAAAGCTGATGGATATGATCTTATTTATCTGACAGTTAGAATCGAAGATAAGAACAAATTTCTTGTACCCCGCAGCAGCAATCTTGTGAATTTCAGCATTGAAGGTCCGGGTAAAATCGTTGCAGTTGACAATGGCGATGCAACAAGCTTCGAGCCGTTTCAGGCTTCCTCCAGAAAGGCATATAACGGATTATGTCTTGTAATTGTAAAGGCGGAAAAAGGGGCAACAGGAAGCATCACAGTAAAAGCCTCATCAAAAGGACTGAAGGAAGCAAAAGCTACTATCAAATTGGTTAACTGACAAATCAGGTTACTGGTTGCTGGGTGCTGGGTAAAAAACCTAGCACCCAGGACCTAGAACCCAGGACCATTTTTTAACCTATTCTTTTTGTATAAAACACCTTATCATCTCCCAGATCATAAAAATCTTTAAGTCTGGCTTCCTGAGTAAAACCGGTCGTGATGTAAAAAGCCCTTGTTGGCTCATAGTGAGGTAGGCCTGATGTCTCTGCTATAATAATTTTACAACCCATCGCCCTTGCCTGCGTATAAGTCTCTTCCAGAAGTTTCTTTCCTATTCCCTGTCCCCTGAAATCATTATGTGTAGCGATCCAGTAAAGATCGAAACTTGTTTTAGACATAGATATTGGGCCGAAGCAGGAATAGGCAACAGCAACTCCATCAACTTCTGCAAAAACAAAATAGTACTCTGTCTCCTCACCCAAGGTTAGCCTCTCCGTAACAAGTTCAACAGCAATCTCAATCTCGTGATCGTAGAAAAATTTTGTTGACTCAACAATATCATAGATGCTCTTTTTATCGCTCTCTTTCGGTTCTGTTCTGAAGGCAAGATTCATTATTTTTTGATTTAGGTTTGTTATGTAATTACGAGCTTTAAAGGCCATAGTGGCATTAAAGGCAATAAAGGCTTTTAGTACAAAGGTGCACGATTTTATTCAATAATTAAAATCAGAACATCACTATTACATGTTATAATCTTTTGCCTGAATATTTCTTTATATTTACGTGAAATTATCTATTATGCTGAAGAAGATCCCGCATACCTATGTTATTGTATTTTCAATAGTTGTTATAGCAGCAATACTAACATGGATCGTACCCGGAGGTATGTTCGACAGGCAAATTGTCTCGGTGAATGGAATTGACCGCAATGTTGTAATTCCGGGCTCCTTTCATTACTCTGGCAATAATCCGCAGACCTGGCAGATCTTTTCAGCACTGTTTGACGGGTTTGTAGACAAAGCTGATATAATTGTTTTCATACTCATTATCGGCGGTGCTTTCTGGATAATGAATGAGAGCAAAGCCATTGATGTGGCAATACAGGCTTTTTTAAGGTTTACCAAAAAAATCGAGAACAACAGACTAATAGCAAAAATCGGTGCCGATAACATTACATTGACTCTTGTCATGATAATTTTCAGTGTTTTCGGAGCTGTGTTCGGCATGAGTGAAGAAACTATTGCTTTTGTGGTAATATTCATACCTCTTGCAATTTCAATGGGTTACGATTCAATTGTCGGAACATCAATTTGCTTTGTGGCAGCAGGACTGGGCTTTGCCGGCGCTATACTTAATCCTTTTACAATCGGAATAGCACAGGGACTTTCGAATTTGCCTCTTTTTTCCGGTATAGAATACCGCATGTTCTGCTGGGTAATAATCAATCTTTTCGGATTTGTGTTTATCCTCAGATATGCCAGGAAAGTAAAGAAGAATCCTTCAATATCCCCGGTAGCAGAGGACGATAAATACTGGCGCGATCGTCAGGAAACAGGAAATCAGGCAGTAAACTACCAGACTCCTGTTTCTGCCTGGATAATCTTTGCTGTCGTTTTTATAGTGATGGGGCTGTTCTCATGGTTCTATCGGGAAACAGTTTTAACTATAGGGGAGAATAAGATCTCACTTCCTGCCTTTCCGATTCTTACAGCCCTGTTTGGGTTTACTGGCTGGATGTCACTTCGAAAATCGGTACATTATTTTATTATTATAATTCTGATTTTTACGATTCTAATACTTGTTACAGGTGTAATGGGATACAGTTGGTACATAATGGAGATCGCAGCCCTGTTTTTTGCAATGGGCCTTGCAACAGGTATTGCAATGAATTACTCCCCAAACAGGATAACAAAACTTTTTCTCGATGGTGTAAAGGATATTCAGTCTGCTGCTCTGATTGTCGGGCTGGCGGGCGGCATAATAATAATACTGAATAATGGAAATATAATCGACACACTGCTCTACAAACTGTCGCAGTCAATTTCAGGCATGGGAAAAATGGCCTCACTTACAATGATGTACGGAGTGCAGAATCTCATTAACCTTGTAATGCCATCGGGGTCAGCAAAAGCGGCTCTTACAATGCCAATGATGTCGCAGTTCTCTGATCTTATCGGTATCTCAAGGCAGGCTACCGTTATGGCTTATCAGTTCGGTGATGGTTTTACAAATATGATAACTCCTACTTCAGGTGTTACTCTGGGTGTACTCAGTGTAGCTAAAATCCCGTTTGACAAATGGTTTAAATGGATACTTCCTCTGATTATTATTCTTGTAATCATTGGTTTTGTACTGCTTATACCTACAGTTTATATGGACCTGAAAGGATTTTAGGATCGGAACCTTTTCAACCATTCAACCTTCAAATAATGCGCCTAAATGCAGAAAAGACATCGGATGATGTCTTTTCGCAGTTAAATTAAAACCTAAAACCAAATATGACCGGTTGGCTATCCGGGGATTCTTCAGATCATTACATTGCTGCCGTTACTTCTGATTTGATAAGCATTGGGAAATAAGCTGCAATCAGCCGTGCATTATCAACATCTCCGTTTTCTCCGAAAGACAATAACTTCTGGTGAAAATACTCACTTCTGTTAAGTACCTCATCAGATGTAGCATAGCCTTCAGGTGTAAGTTTTTTGTCAAGCAACTGAACTCCGAAAAACTCGCCGTTACATACATACTGAACTGATAGTTTATCAGAAAGTACAATAAAGTTCTTACACTTTTTATCTTTCTTCACAGCGACAGTAACCTCGATTGGCGAATTCTGATAACTTATAACATAAGCTTTGAGTTCTTCACCATTTATGGCAACGGTTTTATCTGCTCTCTCAATTTTATAGTCACCCAGTGATGAATGGGTTTTACCGGAAGCAACAAATTCTCTAGCAAAAGATGCAGTACTTAGTGCTGCAATCATTAATCCTGTAAACAATAACTTTTTCATGGCTGTGATAATTGGTTTTTACTTTTTTACTGTCTCTTTATTATTTCTTCATTTTACTGAAGCAATTGTTTTAATGTCCGATATCAAAATTATGCTATAAGTAAATACCGGAAAAGGATAACTCAACGGATGGTTAATCTCATTATACAAGTGACACGAAAATGATAACAATCTGTTTTTCAGGGATGAATTTAACGGTTCAGATTTCTCAATAAAAGACCCTTTTACTATCTTGGCAGCAGAATAAAATCATATGAAAAGAGCCGTGAAGAGAATCCTGCTGGCAGCAGCCATTATTATCGGAATAGTTATTATTGTGTCTCTCATATACCTCTTTGGCTTCATCTCTGCTACAAAGAAAATGACACCAGCTGAAACCAAAGCTATTAACGACTCAGTATGGTGTATTAAAGACAAATTTGTAAATGCATATCTCTTCAGGGGAAAAACAGGTTACCTGCTTGTAGATGCCGGATTTGGAAAAAAGACCTTCAGTCTTGAACTTAAAAAACTGGGGAAAGATGCAAGCCAGATAAAAACTATTCTTCTAACCCATTCCGATGGAGATCACATCGGTGCTGTTGGCATTTTCAGTAACCCTGCTATTTATATGCACCGCGATGAAGAACAAATGATTAACGGAACTACCGGTAAATCAAGATTCTTCAAAACCAAATGGAAATATGGACCATATATACTTTTAGACAGTAATGATACTCTGACAATTGATGGTTTGAGAATTAAAATCATTCATACACCCGGACATACTCCTGGTTCATCATGCTATATAATTGGTAATGAATATCTGGTAACTGGTGACAATCTTGCAGTTAAAGAGGGGGAATATTTTCATTTTATTGAGAAGTTTAATATGGACACACCCCGTCAGACTGAATCGCTGAAACAATTACCTTCTTCTGGTCATTTTAAATATATTCTGACAGGCCACGACGGCATCATCGCTACCGGAATTAATTAAATTGTTCTAAAGGTATTTCCTTACCTGTCTCCAGTACTGGATTGTTTTTTTACCTGATCCATTCCAGTTCTTTGCTATACGCTCAAAATTATAAGGGCCTATCTCCGTAGCATAATATAAAAATACTTTCTCCGCTGTATAATAGTTGTACATTTCTTTCAAACGGTACTTACTTCCCGTTCGCTCATTATAATCCTGAAGCCTGATTGGACGAATCTGAAAATAGCCAACAGCTTTTTCAACCGGATTATATGCCAGGGTATCGAATTTTGTTTCAACTCTCCCGATTGCATGAATAAGGTTTCTGAACGGATCGGCAGGTTTATTGATAAAAACAGTGGCAGAATTACTTGCAGGAGCAAAAAGATCTAAAGTAAAAAACAATACCAAAGAAAATAGAAATATTTTTTTTATTAAGGATATCATAAGACTTTATTAGTTTGTTATTAAGACGCTGGAAACTTCTGTAACAATTACTCCGTAAGAGATAAAATACAGATTGTTCAATTCCAGCTGATTTGAATATATTTTGTTAAAAAGCAAAACTGCATTCATTAGACGTTTAAACGTAAAAATCTGAAATTTGTTTATATTCTGAAATACATATACACTTATAGATCTTCTGCTACAAGAGGTAAGGTGATGAATATAAGTATATTACAAGACAGAACCGGTTAATAACAAGTTGATATCTTATAGTATTGGAAGTGAATAAATGAGGACTTTTGTATTGACTGGCTATTCTTTAAAAAGACTTACATTCAGAGCAGTAGCTCCCTTTGGCCCTTTACCTATTTCGAAAGTAACGATATTATTTTCTTTGATTTTGTCCTGAAGATTATTGGCATGAACAAATACACTCTGCTTTGATTCCATATCGCGAATAAAGCCAAAACCTTTAGAGTCGTTAAAGAAAGTAACAACTCCCTTTCTTATATAATCCGGTTTATCGGAAGGGTCACTCTTGGTATTTCCCAATTCAATACTGCTGGGATCAATAATGATTTTTTTATTAGGATCAGGTGGTGTGGATGTAATTTTACCGTATTCATCAACATATGCGATCATGTCGTCGAAGCTGCTTTTACCGCTCTCTTTTCTGATTGCGCGCTTCTTCTCTTTCTCTTTTCTCTTTTTCTCTTTTTTATTCTTAACCTCTTTTTTGTTAAATGTTTCCTGCGATCTTCCCATTGATTAATTTTGGTTTATTTTATGATATGCCAAATATGAATTCATACAAAGGTACGGAATAATTTCCGGTATAACTATTTTACAAATCCGAACCTTTTCATTTTTGTGATGTTATAATAAAGAATTGTTGCAAAATGAGTTGGAGCAACCTGTTAATTTAGAATTGACACAGGCTGAATAATTGATTAAATTTGTGTTTTGTTATAGTGGTAATTTTACAACAAAGAGCTATGGATAATAGTCATAATGAAAAGAAAGAAAACGGAACTGAGTGGATGGAAATTATCCGCAGGTATGCCAAACCAGATCCGTTAAAAAGCTGGTGGCAGGTAGTAAACTCGATGGGGCCATATATTATCTTGTGGATATTGATGATTAAATCAATAGAAATTTCATATTGGCTTACACTTCTTTTGTCAGTCTTTGCAGCAGGATTTATGATAAGGATTTTTATAATCTTTCACGATTGCGGACATGGTTCGTTTTTCAAATCGAAACAACTCAACCGTATAGTGGGAATAGTTACAGGTCTTATCGTATTCACTCCTTATAATAAATGGCATCACGAACATAAGATTCATCACCAGACTGTTGGCAATCTGGATAAGCGTGGGGTAGGCGATGTGATGACCCTTACTGTTGAAGAATATCAGAAACTTTCTAAATGGAAAAAGGTTTACTACCGCATATACCGTAATCCGATAGTCCTTTTTGGTATAGCTCCGATTATTGTATTTACAATAGCACAACGCTTCCCTAAAAGATATATGAATCTGAAAGAAAAACTTTACGTTCATCTCTCCAGCCTGGCATTAGCTGCTGCTGTTCTTATTCTGATGTATTTAATCGGATGGAAGACTTTTCTTTTAGTACAAATTCCAATACTTTATATTGCAACAGCCCATGGTGTCTGGCTATTCTATGTTCAGCACCAGTTCGAAGATGTACTGTGGACAAGTTCCGAAGATTGGGATTACAAGAATACAGCACTCAAAGGAAGTTCAATGTTCAAATTACCATTACTATTAAACTGGTTCACAGGAAATATAGGGTATCATCATATTCATCACCTCAGCCCAATGATACCTAACTATAATCTAAAAAAATGTCACAGAGAGAATAAAATCTTCAACGAGGTAAAACCAATAACATTTTTCTCAGCTTTTAAATCGCTTTTCCTGAAACTATATGACGAAAAAGCCAGGAGAATGGTAGGATTCAGTAAAATACAGAAAATAACTATTTGAATTCCATTTTCTTGATTCTGAATACATTCTGCCTTTGATCCACTGAATCATTGTCGTGTTCCTCTTAATTCTTATTGTATATTTATTGTTTATAATCGGAAAATAATAAAATATGGCAAATAAAATCCTCATTCTTTTTGCTCATCCAAAATTAGAAAGATCAGCAATCAACTCCTTCCTCATAAAAAGTATTCCGAAAAGCAATAACATAACATTTCACGATATCTATGAAAGATATCCTGACTTCAATATTGATATTGAATATGAAAAGAAACTACTTGATAACCATAATATTATCATATGGCAGCACCCTTTTTACTGGTATAGTGCACCTCCGTTATTAAAACAATGGATCGATCTTGTGCTTGAATTCGGATGGGCATATGGTCCGGGAGGAAATGCACTCCAGGGTAAAGTAGTCTTCAATTCAATAACATCGGGAGGGCAAAGATCCGCGTACTCAAAAGACGGATATAACAGGTTTACAGTTAAAGAACTGCTCGCTCCATTCGATCAGACTGCGATATTGTGCAAAATGACCTATCTCCCTCCTTTTGCAGTTCACGGGACCCACCGTATTTCAAAAGAGGAACTTGAATTTTCGGCTAAAAATTATCAGAGGATATTAACTCGTCTTGAAAGCGGTGATTTCACAACAGATAGTCTGGTAAAGCTTGATTATCTTAACGACTGGGTTAAAACTGAAAATAATTAATAACAGTTAAAATGAATTTTCTTTCACAGGCACTTATTTATCTGGCAGCAGCTGTAATTTGTGTGCCAATCGCAAAAAGACTTGGAATGGGTTCTGTTCTTGGCTATCTCCTTGCCGGAATGCTTATTGGCCCCTTTATTCTTGGTTTTATTGGAAAAGAGGGGCAGGATATTATGCACTTTGCCGAATTCGGTGTTGTTATGATGCTTTTCCTGATCGGACTTGAACTTGAGCCATCGCAATTCTGGAAAATGAGAAGGTCGATTATTGGAATGGGGTCAATCCAGCTGGTTGCAACTTCATTGCTAATATTTATTCTTTTAACAATAACAGGACTCAGGTGGCAGGAATCCATTGCAGTTGCTCTTGCGTTTGCAATGTCGTCGACAGCCATTGTATTGCAGACGATAAAAGAAAAAGGACTTACTCAGAGTGCATCAGGTCAGGCATCTTTCTCAGTTCTTCTGTTTCAGGATATTATGGTCATTCCTGTACTGGCAACTCTCCCATTACTCGCAATGAGAGGATTGTCAGAGACTAGCACGATAAGTTCATCTATTTTCAACAACCTCCCTGCCTGGGCGCAGGGTTTATCATTTTTTGCAGCTGTTGCCATAATTATTATTGGTGGAAAATATATTTTCGTCCCTTTGCTCAGGATAGTTGCTAAAACAAGGCTCAGGGAATTGTTTACAGCCTCTTCCCTCCTTCTGGTAGTGTCGGTAGCTCTTCTTATGCAGGCGATAGGGCTAAGTCCTGCCCTTGGAACTTTTCTCGCAGGTGTTGTACTTGCTAACAGTGAATATAAGCACGAACTTGAAAGTGATCTTGAACCCTTTAAAGGATTGCTTCTCGGGCTGTTTTTTATTGGTGTTGGTGCATCTATAAACTTTAACCTGGTTGGTTCAAAACCGTTATTAATCTCCGGGCTTGTTTTTGGTGTTATGAGTCTTAAGTTTCTGGTTCTTTTTATAACAGGAAAAATATTTAAGGTTGCTGCGGATCAGAACCTTCTTTTTGCATTTGCCCTTTCGCAGGTTGGTGAATTTGCTTTTGTTCTTCTGTCATTTTCTAATCAGCTTACAATCATCTCCCTCGAAGCTATGGAGATCTTTATGGCAGTAACCGCAATTACAATGACAATAACTCCTCTTCTCCTTCTTATAAATGAAAGGGTTATTGATCCGCGTTTTGGTATTAAATCTCTCCCCGACGAATCATCAGCTGATAATATTGAAGAGAAACATTCGGTAATAATAGCCGGTTTTGGACATTTCGGGAGTACAATAAGCCGCTTCCTGAGAGCTAACGGAGTTGAAAGCACAATTCTGGATCACGATTCAGACCGTGTTCAGCTTTTAAGGAAAATGGGATTTAAAGTCTATTACGGCGATGCAACCCGGCTTGATCTTCTTAAGTCTGCAGGTGCTGATGATGCAAAGATACTTATTGCAGCCATTGATCCTCCTGAAGTAAACCAGGAACTAATTAACACGGCAATGAAGAATTTTCCCAATCTCCAGATAATGACCAGGGCAAAAAGCAGAATGGATGCCTACGAATTATTAGACATGGGGCTTAAAGATATCTACAGGGAAAGTCTTCATACATCGGTAAAACTTGCTGTTGATGTTCTTGTAAAACTGGGCCACAGAAGCTATACTGCCAACAGACAGGGTCAGAGATTTATTAAGTATGACGAAGATACAATAGTTCAGATGGCTGAACATCGTCACGATATGAAACAATACGTAATAAAAGCCCGCGAAACTTTCAGGCTTCAGGAAGAACTGCTCTCAAAAGACCTTGAGCTTGGCAATGATGCAGGCGATCATTCGTGGGATTCAGAGACAATTAAAGAAACACTCGGAAGGAACAATTAAATATTGCTGATCCTGTTATATATCAGATAAGTTACAATAGAAACGGAAGTTGATAATATCATTCCCCAGATGAGATCAACAACAGTGACTATCACAGGCCAGTCCTTGAGTGTTGCCAGATTTGTAAGATCATATGTAGAATATGTTATTAGTCCGAAGAATGCGCCAAAAATGACTGCATGCGTCCACGATTGCTTTTCTACTGCCGGGGAGATTACAAAAGTTACGAGTCCCGTTATAAAAAGGAGATAAAAAATAATTGCAGGAAGCCAGCCAACATCAGGCCTCATAAGAAATCCGAGATGCTGACTGTAGAATTTTTTTGCAACGAGTCCCAGCCACAACATGTCAATGACGAAGAATACCGGAAGAGCAATAAAAAATAGTTTTATCATATTAAATAAAATTGATCTGTACTAATGTAAGCTTAATCAGTTGATTAAACACCAGTACAGATCAATAAGTTCAATTTTGAGGTTTTAAACCTTTACATGCTATTTTGTCTCTTCAGGAGCAGTATTTGCTTTTGGCTGCTTAGATTCAATAAACTTTTTTTGCTCATCGGTAAGAATACTCATCATACTTTTTTTATGTGAATCTCTAATTGACAGCATCTTAGATGACATCTCTTCTCTGAGCTTTTTCATTTCAGCCTGCTGTTTCAGCTTAAGATCGGCAATATCCTTTTTCTGCTTTTCAGTAACATTTGGAATACTTCCGAGCATGTATTCACCTGGTCCTCTTCCTCCTTTTACAGACCCTCTCACTCCTGTCCTGCCGGCTGCAAAGGAATCGTGCCGTAATGACTTATTCCGAAGATGATCAGGAAACCGCCCGCCTCTTTCCATCTGACCAAAACCTGATCCGGGCCTCATGCCTCTCATTCCGAATGGATGCATCATTTTACACTCACTGTACCGGCGGATCGTGTCAGTACTCATCTTCATCCTGTTAATTCTTGCTGAATCCATTGTACCTCTCATTCCACGCTGTGCGTTAAGAGATAAGTTGCAGGCCAGTATAAGCATCAGCAACATTCCGGTTAATTTTACAATTCTTTTCATAATATCAATTTTTAGTTTGCAATTTATTTTCCCAGCATGGGGCTTTAGTTTATCACCTCAATTCCCCTCTGTTTCCTGATAGACATTACAAAGCATAATCTCATTCTGCAAAACGGCATCATTAACTGTATATTAACAAAAAAGGCCCCTTTCGGAGCCTTTCATTGTTCTGTAAATGAACTAAGTATTACTTATTGTCATAAACGGTCGTCATTACTCTTTCAGTACCATCAGGTCCCTGAGATGAGTTAACAACTTTAAGAGCAGCGCCATCAAGCGACCAAACTGCTTTTGATGTCATTGTAGTGACCTCTCCGTTCCTGTCGAACGATGATGTAGTTGTAATGGTAAGAGATTTACCATCAGCAGCCCAGACTGCAGTAGATTTGCTTTCACCTCTCTGTGAAGTATTGATACTCTCCTTCCCATCCAGGGTATATTTCATTGTGGTAGTTACTGGCTGGCCATCCTGACCGTTCCTGGTTCTTTCAACAGTCAGAAGGTTTGCTTCATGCTTTACAACCATATTTCCGCCGCCCATTCTCATTCCACCACCACCCTGAGGGGGCTGTGTACTTTTCTCAGCATTCTGAACCCAGTTACCTGTAAAGCTAACCTTTCCGGCCTGAGCATTTGTCATTGCTGGTGCAATAAATGCGATCATGATAGCCATTGATATAACTTTCATGAGCCATGAACTTTTTTCAATGTTTGTTTTCATTTTCTTATTTTTAGAGTGAGTTGATTTTGTATTTGACAACTAACTAAAGGTAATTATTCCTGCAAATCAAAAAATATTTTCAGATGTGTTTGATAACATGATTTAAGGATGGAAAAAGCTAAATTGGTATTAAATAAAATTTTTTATCTTATTTAATATTGGAGTAACTTTGATTAGTTCTTTCTCAACGGATAAAAAATATAGCCATGAAAAAATTACTCCTATTAACTGCAACTCAGGCAATCCTAGTATTATTAATTCAGGCCCAACCTGTTACTGAATACAATTATAAGCTTGATAATGGCATAACCATAAAAACTGAAAGATGCTGGAACCAGGTCTGGGTTCAGCAGAGTTATGCTCCTCTTCCTGCGGGCGATCAGAATCCGCTGACTGTAAGTATGAGAACATTAGGCGATCTCATTTCAGGCTCATCTTTCAAACTTCTCAATAAGGGGAAAGAGATCAATATGAAGGGGGCGGCACCCGGAACATACGATCTTAAAATGATCTTTAAGCTATCGGGCAAGCCGGGAACTCTGAGTTTCGTTATCGGCAATATTATTATTAAGCCAAAGACAAAAACAACTGTTTCCGCAATATTGTATGATTACCAGATGCTTATTGATGAATCGCCAGCCTCGCTAAACGGACTTTCTTCTTTCGAAACTTTCGTAAACCGGTGCAAAGCCAATACAATTCAGGATAATTATTTTGGGATTCCGGCATTTTATCCAAAAGGAAACCATGAAAAGGCAATTACTCCCGACGAAGTACTCTCAAAAACCAAGGGAAAAATTAAGGCAGGTACTTATGACTTACTGATTTCAATATCAATTTCTAATCAAACCCATAAGATCTGGCTTGAAAACTTCCAGTTAAAGCCTGATGTATCATATAAGGTATCAACTAATCTAAATGCCGGAGGTGTTATATATACAGGTGTTAACAAGGATGTTAAAGCAATGCATCTTTACCCTGCAGGTACCGCCGCCAAGCAGACAGGTACTCCGGCACCAATTAAAAACCTTGAGACTATTTACTACGAAAATGTAAGCATTGCCCATTGCTGCTCTCCAGGAACTTATGATGTTCTTCTAAATATCGGTAATGGTACTAAATATGAGTGGCGTAAGAATATAGCAGTCGCAACAGGCGTAAAAACTGATGTTAAATAACATCCGGCATTCTTAATAATTAATAATCCGAATCAAAGGTAAAATTTGACCATTTGTTTCAAATTGGCTATTTTTAAACTTTCTAATAAAAAATTAATGTCATGATAAGACTTGGGATTCAGAGCGCTATTCTTGGCGATCTCTCATTTGAAGAATTAGTTGGCTTTGCATCAGAAAATGGTTTTGCTTGTATTGAAATAATGTGCTGGCCATCCGGTGTTGACAACCGCCGTTATGCCGGCGTGACACATATTGATGTTGAAAAGCTGAATGATTATGAAATTGAGAAGATTAAGAGGATCCTGAGAGAGAAAAATGTCTTCATTTCTGCACTCGGATATTATCCCAACCCACTTGATCCCGATAAAGAAAAATCTGATTTTTATATTTCACATATTAAGAAAGTAATTGATGCTGCAGTAAGTCTTGAAATAGGTGTAGTAAATACATTTATTGGTGCTGACCCGGCAAAACATGATGATGAAAACTTTGAAAAGTTCAAAGAAGTATGGCCTCCAATAATAAAATATGCTGAGGATAGAAATATAAAGATCGGAATTGAGAATTGCCCCATGTTCTTTACACGCGATGAGTGGCCTTCAGGTAAAAACCTTGCGCATTCACCTGCTCTGTGGAGAAGGATTTTCGAAGCAATTCCATCAAAAAACTTCGGGCTTAATTATGATCCCTCACACCTTATCTGGCAAATGATGGATTATGTTAAACCAATTTACGAATTCAGAGACCGCATCTTTCACGTCCATATTAAGGATGCAAAAATTCTTTGGGATAAAATAAGTGATGCCGGCATACTCACAACACCTCTGAATCTCCACACGCCAAAACTACCAGGCCTTGGTGATATAAATTGGGGAAAATTCTTTTCAGCCCTGTATGAAACTGGGTTTACTGGAAATGCCTGTATAGAAGTCGAGGACAAATCTTTCGAAGGTACACTCGAAACAAGAAAAATATCTCTTATTCAAAGCAGGAATTTCCTTCGTCAGTTCGTTACAGAATAAGATTATCCGGAAACATTCAGGTCCTGTACTTAAAAAGTATAAAACTCATAAGTAATTGTCCAGTTGATTTCCTGTCCCGGTTCGGCTTTTATTTTGATGTAAGGTTCCGGACAAAGTGTTGTTACACAGTTCCAGTAATTAAGTTTCAGGAAAGGCTTATCGCATCTGATCCTTACCCCTGCTCCAGTCTTTTTGTTTTCGATACGGATATCATAATCCTTCGCATCGGGACCATATCCTTTTAGATCGCCGCAAAAAACAGTCTCTGGACTCTTTACAACGCGCAGAAAATTTATGCCATTGTCCTTAATCTCTGCTAATACGCCAATCCCCTCACCGGTTCCTGAAAGTTCAAAAGGGAATCTGATTGTATAGTCAGGACCTATAGGCTGATTATCAATCATGAAGAAATTATGATTGTAAACACTGGTTTCAATAGTTTTTGTCCCTGTGTTTTTAAGTGTATGAAAGATCACAAGTTCAGGCTTATCCTTAATAAGTTTAACAGTTTTATCGTATCTGTAAGCATATACTTTATCGTTCAGGATGTGTGTGAACTCAACATTGTCAGAATGCTTTTTTACGTTCCATTTACCATGATTGACAACAGGATATACCCTGCTGAAAAGATAAGGCTGGTCATCTGGTTTTGTAAGGACACCCACTCCGATTTTAATGAAAGAATCACCTGGCTTTGTCTCAGCAAAATCAAGTGCTGTAAATTCCTCAACCGGCCCCATAATAACATCATGAATTTCGGGACTGTACTTAGTGTACCACGTGTACCACTCTCCAAAATAGCTATGACCGTTATAAACAAGTTCAGGCATATTGCCCGACCAGTCGAACCTGGTGCCACGATAATAGCCCTTTTCAGTGTCAGGAAGGTAAATTTTAGCTTTTATCAGGCTATTGCTGATTTCAGTTTGAGGAATATTCATAGTTGGTATATAATTAGTTAACAATCCGCAGAAAACAAAAAATAACCATTTCATAAGCGTCTTTTTTTATGTTATGAAATTAACAAAAAAAGTATTCACATGGGGTAAAAGATAAAAAAAAATATTATTTTTCTGATGTAAGTTAATAAGTGTTAATAAGCTTAAGAAATACCGGAATATATCAGGACATTTTCATAAATTTGGATGAATTGAATAAACTCTTAACTAACCAATATTATTCCCAACCTTAAAAAGTAATTACCATGAACAGATTATCTAGAAGACAATTTCTCGGGAAAGGTGCTGTTGGACTCGGCGCTGCCTTTATGGCATCAAGGATTCCATTTGAATCTGAATTAAGTAATTTTTCAAAAACAGTTAAACTGCCGGTCGGATTCCAGATCTGGACTATTAATAAAGAACTTCAGGCCGATTTCGCCGGGACACTGAAAAAGATGGCTGAGATGGGTTACAAAACTGTTGAAATGTGCTCGCCTCCCGGATACGGATTTAAGTCTCTTATGGATATGAAAGCAGGAGAGATGAAGAAAATCGTTGAAGACTGCGGACTTAAACTGGAAAGTACACATTATACAATGGGTGAACTCAGAACCAATCTCGATGAAAGAATTGCATTTGCAGCTGAATCAGGTCAGAAGCAAATGGTATGTTCGAGTTTCTGGCTTCCTGCAAAATCAACTATGGCTGATTGGATGAAGGCATGCGATGAAATTAACGTTATGGGAATGAAGAGTAAGCAATCCGGTATTCAGATGGGATTTCACAACCATCATATGGAATTTGAAAAACTGGATGGTAAACTCATATACGATGAATTGCTTAAACAGCTCGATCCTGATTTAGTTAAAATGCAATTCCAGGTAGCTGTAATCAGTTATGGGTATAAAGCCTCAGATTATTTCACAAAGTATCCTGGTAGGTTTATATCGGCACATCTAGCAGATTGGTCTGCTGCAGACGACAAACAGAAACCTGTAGGTCAGGGTGATGTTGACTGGAAGGAGTTCTTTGCAACTCTTGACAAAGGAGGAGTAAAAAACATCTTCGTAGAAATGGACCCTGAGACTTTCAAACCAGGCATAGAATATTTAAATAAGCTATAGTAACTTGAAAAACAATATTTTGGAAAAATCACTTTTAAAAAAATAGGAAAATGGCAAAATCAAAAGGCATTAATCGTCGTCAATTCCTGGGAACAGCTGCCACAGCTTCCCTGGCATTAACAGTTGTACCAAGGCAAGTGCTCGGAGGACCAGGATATATTCCGCCAAGCGATAAAGTAACACTGGCATACATCGGGTGCGGCACGCAGGGGATACGCGAAATGGTAGAATTGATTAGCAATCCTGCATTGCAGATTGTATCTGTTTGTGATCCGAATAAATTCACAACTGATTACACCGACTGGTCTCCTCTCGAAATTCGCAATCTCATGAGGAAAGCAACAGGCGAATCTTCCTGGGGTGAAAACATAAAAGGTATTCCAGGCGGAAGGGATATGGGTCTGGAACTGGTTCAAAAATATTATGCAAGAACCAAAGGTACAGAATCATACAAATGTACATCTTACGAAGACTACAGGGAACTACTTGAAAAAGAATCAGGTATTGATGCAGTAAAGATAATGACGCCCGATCACCTTCATGCTGCTGTGGCAGTTGCCTCAATGAAGAAAGGCAAGCATGTTGTAACACATAAACCTATAGCAAACAGGATTCATGAGGCAAAAGTGACTATAGATATGGCAAAAAGCAGTGGACTTAGCACTCACCTCCTTGCATGGAGTCCAAGACCTGAGCATGAACAAACCAAAAAGTGGATAAAAGAAGGGGCAATTGGCACTCTGAAGGAGATTCATAACTGGTCGAACAGACCCGTATGGCCGCAGTGGCAAGCCAATCCGACTGAGGAACAGCCTATTCCGAAAGACTTCAACTGGGATTTGTGGCTGGGGCCTGTTCCCGCAAGGCCATATCACCTCAATTATACACATAATGTATTCAGAGGATGGTACGATTTCGGAGCAGGTTCAATTGCAGATATGGGCCACTACAGTCTTTTTCCTCTGTTTCTGGCACTGGGAATTACATCTCCTGCTTTGAGTGCTGAATCGTATGCTACAACGACATGCACAATTAAGAATAATGTTTCAATGGGTGTTAAAAATGATGTGGCCTTTCCTCTGTCGTGCATCGTAAGATTTAAATTCGGGGCTCAGCCCTCACTTCCGCCTTTCGAACTTTTCTGGTACGATGGCGGAATGAGACCTGCTAATCCCGATGAGTTAGACAGAATTGATAAGTCTCTCGAAAGAGAAGGTATGATGTTTGTCGGCGATAAAGGGAAAATTATTTGCGGATTCAGAGGCGAAAATCCAACCCTCTACCAGGGGAATACTCCTGGCGTTAAAGCTCCGAAACCTGAAGGACCATCTGAAAGCAACAACGATGTGTGGATCAATTCATTTAAGAATAAAACACAATCACCGGGAAGCTTCATTTATGCTACACCTGTTACTGAGACAATACTCCTTGGAGGGGTGGCGTTAAGAGCAGGCAAGAAGGTTGTCTATGATTCTGCAAATATGAAAATTACAAATCTGCCTGATGCGAATAAATACCTCGTTCGTGAATACAGAAAAGGCTGGGAAATGTAATAATTAGGATTTAGTATCGGACTATTTTTATATTTTCTGTCAGGAAAAGGAATTAAATCATTGATTTTTGAATTCCTTTTTCTGATATTGCAGAACTTTTTTTATTAATTAACTGAAACACTAAACTTAGAATCACGATGATCAAAAGGATTTTTACATTCGCAGTATTGGTTGCATTATTAACATCATGCGGCAACACAGGTAAGAAAGTTGAAACAGCAAAACCTATTGCAGTTGAAGGTATAGAAATTGTAAATTTTGATTCTCTTGTCGCAAACACTGATAATTATGTTGGTAGGAACATCATGGTGGAAGGTAAAGTTGTTCATGTTTGTACCGAAAGTGGTAAAAAACTTTTTATTGTTGGTACCAACCCTGACATAAGATTAATTATTCTTGCCGGAGAAAACATGTCTAAGTTTCCGATGGAACTACTTGGCAACGAGGTCATGGTTGAAGGAACTATTAATAAAAAAGCAGTCGCCGGAACGGGAATGGGAGAAGGCAAACATAGCAAGGAAACCGGAAAAATGGCTGAAGGCGAAAAGAAAATGGCCGGAGATTCATGCGAAACAGAAACAGCACTGGCCGCTCAGACATCACTAAAAGATGTCTATATGGACTATAAGAGCCATTCAGTAAAATAATTAAATAAAATATTTGTTTTAATGTAGGGACATGCCATGGCATGTCCCTTCTAATATTACCCTGATGAATCTTTCAAAACTTAACAGGATCACCCATCGCGATATTGGCTATCTTATTGCAGGTCTGACAATTATTTATGCAATTTCCGGTATTGCCCTTAACCATAAAAACAACTGGAATCCTAATTACATTTTTAAAAACATCACTTTTAAAACTGATATTCCGGTTAACAAAGAGACTTTCAACGATGAGACTGCAAAGGACATTCTTAAAGGCATCCAGGCAGAGTCGGGATATAAAACCTTTCATTTCCCCACAGGCAAGAAAGTCACGATTTTCGTTGATGGTGGATTCGTTCAGGTAAACTCATCTACGGGTGAAGGCGTTGTGGAGATGGTAAGTAAAAGACCTCTCTTTTATCAGATTAACTTCCTGCACTATAATCCGGGAAGATGGTGGAAATATTTCAGTGATATTTATTGCGTCGCATTAATAACTGTAACAATAACAGGCTTATTCATTATCAAAGGCAGAAACGGAATAACAAGAAGGGGAGCGATCCTTACTATTATCGGAATCATTCTCCCCTTACTCTTTCTGTTAATTTATTAACAATAAATCTGGCTTTATTCCTTTTTACCACGGAGTTTCACTGTACTCTTTTTTCCCCGTTGTGCCGTTAAGCCATTATGCCTTCTTCATCGCCTCAAGCACCCTGGCCGGAGTAAATGGCATTCTGAAAAGTCTGGCGCCAGTGGCATCGAAAATGGCATTACCGATAGCGGCTCCTACAGTAACAATGGCAGGTTCCCCTCCACCCTGAGGTGCCTGATCTTTCCTCTCAAGAATAATTGTATCTAACTCAGGTAACCACGAAAACCTTGGAATCTGATAGGAATCAAATCCCCTGTCTGTAATATTGCCACCCTCAAAAAACAATTCTTCAGTAAAAGAATATCCAAGCCCCATTGTCATGCACCCTTCCATCTGAAGTGTTGCTCCCTGCGGATTTACACACAATCCCATATCCTGTGCACATGCCATTCTCAAAACCTGCACTTTTCCAGTTACTTTATCAACTTTAACTTCAACCATCATTGCAACCCATGTTCCAACGTCGGTACCAACAGCTACACCTATTCCTCTGCCTGTCGGCGTCTTACCGGGGACATATCCGAATCTCTCTGAAACTGCTTTAAGACAGGCTTCCATCTTTGGATCCTTAAGATTTTTAAGACGGAATTCAACAGGATCTGTTTTTGAGCCTGCCGCCATAATATCTATCTGTACCTCCTTGGCGAAAGTATTTGTATTATTATTCGGGGCACGCCATGGTCCGGTATCAAATGGATGAACAGGGGGAGCATTTTCCTTTCTGCCATGATCAGTCACCCTGGCATTAGGAATATTATAAATGACTTCTGCCCCTCTTGTACCTGAAAAATATGCATGATAATCCCAGAGTTTTATCTGTCCGGCTTTATCAACACCTGATTTAATCTTTATAACCCCGGCAGGATGGAAATTGTCATAAAAAAACTCCTCATCACGTGTCCAGGCAACCATCACAGGTTTACCTGAAAGCTTAGCAAGCCTGCCCGCTTCAATACCCTGCTGATATGCACTTTTACCGCCAAAACCGCCTCCGACAAAAGGCACTATTACTCTTACTTTCTCTGGTGGCATGCCAAGTGTGCTGGCAAGATCATCTCTGAGAGGATAAGGTGTCTGTGTAGCTGCCCATACTGTAAGTTTATCACCAACTAACTGTCCCAAAGCAGTATGTGTTTCCATCGGAGCATGTGCAAGGTAAGGATCCTGAAACTCCGACTCATAAATTTTCTCGGAGAGCTTCCTTCCCTCCTCAAGATCTCCGGTTGATACCTCAACATTCGCACTGGAATCTGCCTTTAACATCCACTCAAAGATGCTCTTATCGTTAACCGGCATTTCATTAAAATCATATTCAGCCTTTATTTTGACAACAGCCTCATCTGCTTTATTTCTGTTCTCATTCAGTACAGCAATAAAATCCCCTTCACGAACAACAGTGGTTCCTGATATTTTTTCTGCTTCAGTATAATCAACTGTAGTCAGTTTTGCCCCATGCGACGGAGGTCTCAGTATTCTTGCAAATACCATCCCGGGTATTTTAATATCACCGGTATACTTTGCTTCACCGGTTACTTTCAGTAGTGAATCTTGTCTTAAATATGATTTCCCAACATATGTGAATTTTGAATAATCCTCCACAGTTGGTTCAAAATCAAGCTTTTTTTCAATTCGTTTTCCTTTTGTAAGCTGTGAATAGCTTACAGTTTTTGTATTATCGTTTGTATTTATTATTACCCCATCCTTCACTTCAAGCTGTGTTACAGGAACTCCAAGTTTAGCTGATGCAAGCTCAAGCAGAACACCCTTCGCTTCAGCAGCAGCTACTCTCATGCTTGGACCAAATTCCCGTGTAGTCAGCGATCCCCAGGTACCGCCATCCCATGGACAAAGATCTGTGTCACCCAGGACCATTTTTACTTTCTCAAAAGGTACATTGAGTTCATCTGCCATCATTTGTGCGAGAGAAGTTATAATACCTTGTCCCATCTCTATCTTTCCAGTAAAACAGGTCACTGTGCCATCTTCACCTATCTGCAGGAATGCATTGAAATCCTTTGGAAGCTTTCGTTCAACAGATACGGGTCCTATGCTGCTATCGGTTGCACATCTTGGAAGGAAAAATACAAAGATTCCGCCCCCGACAAGTTTAAAAAAATCTCTTCTTCTCATCCCCCTGGATTCATTTTTGGAGGATTTTTGCTGATTAATTGTATTAACTTTTTTCATTATTTATTCCCTCCTTTCATTTCATTTGCAGCAGTATGAACAGCTTCAACGATACGTACATGAGCACCGCATCTGCATAAATTATCTTCCATTCCCGCTTTAATTTCGTCTTTTGTGGGAGTTGGATTTTTCAGTAAAAACCCGGTAGCGTTCATTATCATTCCGGGGGTACAAAATCCGCATTGGAGGGCATCGTGTTCAATAAAAGCTTTTTGAACAGGATGAAGCTCCCCGTTAACCTGAAGCCCTTCAATTGTAACAACACTTTTCCCTTCAATATCTCCAACAGCTAAAGTGCAAGAGCGTACAGGTTCATTATCTATCAGAATCGTACAGGATCCGCAGAATCCCATTCCGCACCCATATTTGGTTCCTGTTAATTCTAACTGATTCCTTAGCACCCATAAGAGTGTCTCGGTGGGATCAACTTCAATTGAAGCTGGTTTCCCGTTTAACTGAAAACTGATTTTCTTTTCCATATTTTACAGTTTTTGATTTATTTCACTTTTATATTCAGAGTACGTGTCAAAATCCCTTAGAATACCTTCTTCGGCAGTTTCAATTTCAAGAACATCGTTCGAAAACTTTTGCGCAAGTGATCTCAACCCTTCTGAGGAATCAAGCAATTCAATTTCATTATTGTATCTGAAGTCAATAAGCAACGGATGACCTCTTTTACCATTACAAACCGGCATTAAAAGCCCATAATCAGATGATCTGTATGCCTTTATTACTGAATTAATAACACCAGCTTTTATGTACGGCTGATCGCCCTGAAAAACAAGAACAGCTTCATATCCTTCAGGGATATTTTTGAAACCGCATTTCACAGAAGACAGCATACCATCAGAATAATTTTCATTATAACAGTAACTAACTGGTAGTTTATTAACAATACTCATCAGTTTCTCTCTTTCTGCCCCAAGTACAACCATTATCTTATCAACATCCGAACCTGTAACATTTTCTATAACCCTCTCAAGCATTGTTTTTCCTCCAAAATCAAGAAGCATCTTGGGAAACCCCATTCTCTTTGATTCACCCGCTGCAAGAACTATGGCCCAAATTTCTGACATTTCTCAACTCTCCTTTTTAATTCATTACCCCCTTTCTTTTTCCCCCACGGGGGAAATGAAATTCTGACTTTACCTTCCCCCCTGGGGGAAGGCATGGAAGGGGGTTAAATATCTAATCTACTTCCTTTTGCTGTTCCTGACCATTATCAGCTGTGCCGCAATACTCACAGCAATCTCTTCAACACTCTGTGACAGTATATCAATTCCAACAGGGGCATAAATCCTATCCCAAAGTTCAACGGTTGCCCAGCCTTTTTCCAGAAAATCATTCCGCATTGCTGCAATCTTTTTCCTGCTGCCAATCATTCCGGTGTAAGCCAGTTCAGATCCGATACAAGGTTTCAAAGCAGCTGCATCATCTTTGTGTCCGCGTGTCACGATAACTACATAAGTATCATTACTTTTCCTTATTGACTTCATTGCTTCGCCAATATCATTCACAATTATATGACTGGCATCAGGAATATTAACAAAATTTGCATATTCCTTCCGGTTGTCAATAACCGTTACCTCAAAACCAGTCATAGCTCCAAGATGTGCCAGCGCTCTTCCTATATGCCCGGCTCCTGCAATTATAAGGGCCGGAAGTGGAAGAACCGACTCCAGTAAGAAAAGGGAAAATGGTTCTTCTCCATCCTCTGAAATTTCTATCTGCCGGTAATCACCCTGCAACCCTGCCAGCAGCATATCAGATACAATCGGGTTTAGTTTATCAATAAAAGCTTTTGGAATTTCCGGCACTGAAGTCCCGCTCACCCAGTATCTGTTAATAAGTACTGTTTTTTCACTGTAACGGGTCACCATTGTTAAAAGGACACCAGGAATTCTATTTTCCAGAGAATCTTTAAGCTGTTCAAATACATCAAGGCAATTCTCGATATTTGCATCAACCAGTATACTAATTTGTCCGCCGCAGATTGCCTCTTCAGTCTTCGAAATATCGTTTTCCAGATTAAATGTATAATGACCTGATTCTTTTGATTTAAGTGCAGAGACTGCAATTTTTTGTATCTCCCCTTCCACAACTCCTCCGCCAACAGTACCAGAGATAAGACCTGATTTACCAAAAATTGCAGAACTCCCCGGCTTCTGAGGCGTCGAGCCTGAAGTTGCTGTTACGGTTGCCAGAACAATAGGAAAATTACCAGATTTCTGATTAAGCATCTGAAGATAAATGTTTTCCATTCTCATACTTCAAAAAATCAGTACCGAAACTGTAATTATGAGTGCCTGTTGTCACAAATATATTCAAATTGGTTAATTATTCATAATTTTATGCAATTACGTATACTTATGGTAAGCGAAGTTTCGAGCCAGACTCAATTCTTCTCCGGTTCTTCGATTACCCCGGCCCCAGGGGGAGCGAAGAACCGGGTTAGACTTTACGGCGAGCTCGGTGCAACCAAAATCAATTTACTCCCCTTGGGGCTGGGGTAAATAAATTGATTTTTAAGTTTTTTGGAATTATAAATTCGTTATAAATAATACTGAATCACTATGAAACAAATATTTTTAAGATTCGCATTGCCATTAACAATTATGGTTATTATGATTGTTACCTGCAAATCTCCTGTTGCGAATGAAGATTATCAAGATCAGGATAATAGCTGGATTGAAGAAATGACAATTGCAGACCTGCAGTCGGGTTATAAGGATGGCAAATTCAAAATAGCCGATATAGTCCAGGTTTATATCGACAGGATTGATGAAATTGACAGAAGCGGACCTGAGCTTAATTCAGTTATAATTATTAATCCTGATGCCCTTCAGATTGCAGAAGAGCTTGACAGGGAACTCACCGAAGGAAAAAGTCGCGGACCGCTTCACGGAGTACCTGTGATCTTAAAGGATAATATTGATACTCACGATAATATGCCGACAACTGCCGGTGCAACAGCTCTTAAGAACTCATTCCCCTTTGCTGACAGTTATGTAGCTAAAAAATTGCGTGAAGCCGGTGCCGTAATAATTGGTAAAGCCAACCTGAGTGAGTGGGCTAACTTCAGGGCTATGATGTCGTCGAGCGGCTGGAGCGGTACCGGCGGACAAACAAAAAATCCATATGTACTCGACCGGAATCCATGCGGATCAAGCTCAGGCTCGGGAGTTGCGGTTTCAGCTAACCTATGCATGCTTGCCATAGGTACTGAAACAAATGGATCAATTGTCTGTCCTTCAAATAATAACGGAATTGTTGGTTTAAAACCAACAGTCGGATTGATAAGCCGTTCAGGTATTATTCCTATCTCGTTTACTCAGGATACACCAGGGCCAATGGGACGAACAGTTGAAGATGTGGCACTTGCGCTTGGGGTAATGACAGGAGTTGATCCGACTGATTCCAAATCAGTTTTATCTGAGGGTAAATTTCAGACAGATTATAGTAAGTATCTTAAAAAAGATGGTCTCAGAGGTAAACGTGTCGGATTGCTTAAAAAATCAATGGGATTCTCAGATAAGGTTGATACATTAATGAACAAAGCAGTAGCAGATCTCAAAGCAAACGGAGCTGAGGTAATCGAAATTGAGATGCCTAAAACAGAAAACTATGAAGAGGCATCTTTTGAAGTAATGTTATATGAGTTTAAAGACGGGCTGAATAAATATCTAAGTGGCCTGGCTGATAGTATAAAAGTCAGGAGTTTAGATGAACTAATAGAATTCAATAAGACTGATACTGTTGAATTGAGATATTTTGATCAGAAACTACTTGAAATGGCAGAGAAGAAAGGGCCAATCGATTCTCCTGAATATAAGAAAGCACTTGCTCTAATGCTTAAGGCCACAAGGGAAGACGGTATTGATAAAGTAATGAATATGAATAAACTGGATGCTATTATTTCTCCCACAGGCTCGCCTGCATGGAAAACCGACCTACTCCTTGGTGACCATTTTGTTGGAGGAAGTTCATCTCTTGCCGCAATATCGGGATATCCTGCAATAACTGTTCCGATGGGCTTTATCGATAACCTTCCCGTTGGAATAACATTCTTCGGAAAAGCATGGAATGAACCCCTGCTGCTTGAAATAGCCTATGGCTTTGAGCAGAATACAAAGCACAGGAAAGCACCAAAATATGTTGTTTCAGATTGAGCACATAAGGCTCAGAAGAACCTGCTGAAGAATAAAATACGTTCAGTCAGCCTGTTATTTTTTATCTTCGCTTTTAGGCTCGGCACTTGTCTTGTCATCATCCTCTACCCGTGATGCTTTCTTGAATTCCTTCATACCCTGTCCAATACCCTTCATCAGCTCAGGAATTTTTCTCCCGCCAAATAGAAGAACAACAACAAGTAAAATAAGAATGATCTCAGTAGCTCCAAAATTTCCCATCTCCGTAAAATTAAATTAACGGACGAAGTTAATTATACTTGAGCTATTACCAAAATAAATATGAAAAACCTGTATGTTAAAAATCCTTTAAAATTATCTTTAAAGCCTGCTTTTTGAGAATTGTATCTTTTTTTTATAATTCATTCATTACTTTTTTATTTACCTTGTGCCAAATAAAAAATTTAAATGTTTAGAAACTGTCTCCTGTCTGTTATTGTTGTAACACTGAGTTTTAGTACAAATCTTTATGGTCAGACAAAGGGTCTGAACCGCGAAAAATACAGGATAAATATTTCAAAAACAGACAACTCTGTAAATGTGGACGGCATAATGGATGAAGCTGTTTGGAAATCTGCTGATCTGGCAGATAACTTCCACCGGGTTATGCCGACCGATACAGGATTTGCTTCTGCAAGAACAGAAGTAAGGGTAACATATACCGAATCAACTCTGTATCTTGGAATTATATGTTATGACCCTAATCCCGGTAAACGACCTGTTGAGTCGTTCCGTCGTGATTTCAATTTTGGAAAAAATGATAATTTCATCGCATTCATTGATACTTATAATGACCAGACTAACGGATTTGCTTTCGGTATTTCCCCGGCCGGTGCTCAGTGGGACGGAGTTCAGGCAAATGGAGGAGTTGTAAATCTCGAATGGGATATTAAATGGAGATCAGCTGTTAAAAATTATGACGACAGGTGGGTCGCTGAATTTGCTATTCCATTCCGGAGCATGAGATATCACGGAGGTGCATCGGAATGGGGAATAAACTTCAGTCGTCAGGATCTGAAATCAAACGAAAAATCGAGCTGGGCTCCAATGCCGCGACAATTTGCAACGGCCACTCTTGCTTTTACAGGTTCGCTGGTCTGGGATAAACCTCTTCCATCATCAGGTCCCAGATTCTCCCTGATCCCGTTTGTTTCAGCAAAAACAACCCAGAACAATGAAGCAGGTGAGCCGTTTAAGCCATCAGCCACAGCAGGAATCGATGCAAAAATTATACTCTCCACGTCTATGAATCTCGATCTCACTGTAAACCCTGATTATTCCCAGGTTGAGGTTGATAAACAGGTAACAAATCTCGACCGGTTTGAGCTGTTTTTCCCTGAGAAACGGCAGTTCTATCTCGAAAACAGCGATCTTTTTGCAAAACTCGGTTCAGATAATCTCAGACCATTCTTCTCGAGAAGAATTGGACTCGACAGCCCGGTGCTGGGAGGAGCCAGATTAAGCGGGAAAATAGGAAATAACTGGCGCTTAGGAGTTATGGACATTCAAACAGGAGATAATATGGCTGTAAATGCCGGCAACTTTGCAGTAATGGCCCTGCAGCGACAGGTTTTCAGCCGTTCAAATATTACCGGTTTCTTTATAAATAAGCAGGTTACAAATTTTAAAAACGACTCAACATTCACAGGCAATGAATTTAATCGTGTTGCCGGAATGGAATATAACCTTGCGAGTGCAGATAACCGCTGGACAGGCAAAGCATTTTATCACCAGTCATTTTATCCCGGTGCAGCAGGCGATGCAGCAGCTGTTGCAGCAAATGTTATGTATTCGACCCAGTATTATACCGCGACACTGAATCAGTCGTGGGTTGGAGCTGATTATCTGGCAGAAGTTGGATACATCAGAAGAAAAGGATACTATGAAATAAATCCTATGTTTCAGTATAAGTTTTTTCCCGCATCAAGCAGAATTATTAACCATGGACCGGGAGTAAAACTTGATATGCTGTTCGATCCTTCAATGGACCTTACCGACAGAGAAACACAACTGCTTTACCAGATAGAATGGAAAAACAAAAACGTATTAACTGGTGATTTTAAGGAGACCTATATAAAACTTCAATTCCCGTTCGATCCGACAAACAGCGGAGGAGTGCCACTGCCCGCAGGTGAAGATTATCAATGGAATGAAATGGGTCTTTCATTTTCATCAGATGTCCGTAAACCGCTGAATTATATACTTCTGAGCAGGTATGGAGGATATTATGACGGAACAAGACTCACAATGTCGGGTGAAATAAACTACAGGTTTCAGCCTTATGCAAGCCTCGCGATGGTTACAACATATAATGATATTGAAATGCCGGTACCTTACAGCAGTGCACAGTTTTTGCTATTTGGTCCTCGCCTTGACCTGACATTCACAGATAATCTGTTCTTCACAAGTTTCGTTCAGTATAATAATCAGATCGACAACATTAACCTTAACCTGCGCTTTCAATGGAGGTTTGCTCCTGTTTCTGACCTGTATATTGTTTATACCGAAAACTCCTTCCCCGGAGATTATACAGTTAAAAACAGAGGACTTGTATTAAAAATTTCATATTGGTTTAATTAAAATAATAAGACATATCTGGGATCAAGGTTATATTCAAAATAACAGAATGAGATTCCTCGCTGACGCTCGGAATGACAGGTTTTTATTGTGTCAAGGAGGGTGGTGGAGGATAAGGCTCGCTGGTGCGAGCCTCATCCTCCACCACCCTCCAAAAAACAAAAAGTATTGTCATTCCGAACGAATCCCGTGCAGCGGGAGAAGTGAGGAATCTCCTGCCAGGCAAGAGTGGATCTTAACATAAAAAGAAATACATTTAATGCATGAATTTCGAAACTGATAAAAAAGAAAAATATATGGTCCTGTTTTTTGCCGGTGCAGAAACCCACGAAACCAAATTCAATGTTTTTACAGGGTCCTTCATAAGGCTTATGTGTGAAATCCTTAACAGAGATTTTGAATTCATAAAAGGAATTTATTACAAGTTACCTGCAAGAAATGTTCTATGGGCTCTCAATAATGCTCAGAAACCTATTGCTGAACCGGAAAACAGCAGAATAACAACAGCTGCGTTCCGGCAGATTGTATCAGCGGGACTGTCTCCCGATACACAGCTTGTTATTATAGCATCAAGCTCCGGAACAGTAGTTGCAGCACAAACTGCGTGTTATCTTGCAAGACAGAACAGGAATAATGTATATTTTCATAAGCCATTTCATCTAGTACTTGGCGCAAGTATGATTTCTGAAAAATCCGACCTTTTCAGACAATTGCTTCATTATCACAAAGAAGGTACAATCGGGACAATAATCCATGCTGAAGTTCAGGATGAGGGAGACACTTCTGCAGCCGTAGGAGGCATAACCCGAAAGGAAGCTTACAGCAATGCATTCGGATTAATGTGTCCCTGGTTATCGAAGAACTACCATGCTCCCTCATTTCTTAATACTCATCCGCTGACAGGACATATTCACCGGAAAAGATCAAAAACTGTTCAGAAAGCGCTGGATTACATTGATATAATTCTTGTTAAGCATAAACTTGCAGGGGAATATTATTGTGAGAGGGCAGTTTCGGTAATAAAAGGTGAAAAATTATAACCACGGAGACACAGAGTTCACGGAGAACCACGGAGACAAAGCTTAGCTGGCGCGGATTTGAAATCCGTGCCAGATTGTGTTTGCACCGATTGCATACCGATAGCTATCGGTACTGCGCCAGCCTAAGTACCAATCTCAAATAGATTTAATATCAGAACAGTGTTACACCGTGCATTACACCGTGCAACTCCGTGGTAAATGGATTTCATTTTATCAAAAAATCCAGCAACGGCTTCACTCCCAGGTAAGCTACAAGATTATCGTTTCGCTTTAACTGACCAACACCGGAAGGAGTTCCGGTGAAGATAAGGTCACCGGTTTTAAGAGTAAAATACTGAGAAACATACTCAACTATCTCATTGAATCCGAATATCATATCGGAGGTATTGCTCATCTGAACAACCTTATTGTTAATCTCAAGTCTGAAATCGATGTCATTTAAATTTGTCAGATCAGCAACCGGTATAAATTCACCTATCGGAGCCGCTCCGTCGAAGCATTTCGATAATTCCCATGGCATGCCTGCTTTTGCCTGACGGCTCTGAATATCCCTGGCAGTTATGTCAATTCCAAGTGTAACTTCATCGTAATACCGGTGGGCAAATTTTGCAGCAATACCCTTTCCGAGCTTGCTGATTTTAATTACAACCTCAACTTCGTAATGAATATTATCGGAAAAGTCCGGCAGAAAAAATGGTTTATTGTTTTTAAGAAGTGCTGAATCGGGCTTAAGAAATACTACAGGTTCTTCAGGGATGGGCCACCCCATCTCCATGGCATGCTTCCTGTAATTTAATCCTATACAGATGATCTTCATATCAGCCCTGCGATTTGCCGAACGACCTGAGTTTAATTTCGGTCAGAATTTTCTTTGTATAAAGCGGAAAATCTCCGTTCATCATCCATGCATAATACGCAGGCTCCTCTGCAAAAACTTTCTCTACATGCTTGCCTTTATGCTTTCCGAAGTTGAAGGTTTCCACTCCGTTCTCATCCAGAATAATGCGTCCTGCAAAATCGACATTATTATTAAACGAACTAAAATCGGCCAGCTTCTCTACATCATTTTCAAGGTCGGTATATCTGTCGAGTTGCGATTTCAAAACCTCATATGTTGCGGCAGTATCAGCTTTGGCACCGTGAGCACCTTCAAGCTCCTTTTTACAGTAAAAAAGATAAGCTGCCGAGAGAGTACGCTGTTCCTTTTTATGAAAGATTACCTGAACATCGACATATCTCCTCTTCCTGAAATTAAAGTCAATATTGGCTCTGAGAAACTCTTCGGCAAGAACAGGAAAATCGAATTTTACGGCGTTATAACCTGCAAGATCGCACCCTTCGAGGAATGCTGCAAGTTTCTTACCCACCTCTTTAAAAACAGGGGCATCGGCAACATCAGCATCAGAAATGCCATGGATAGCCGTTGTTTTAGCAGGAATAGGAATTTCAGGATTAACCCTTGTAGTCATCCATTCCTCTTTGCCGTTGGGCTGGATCTTCAGAATCGACAACTCAACAATCCGGTCGTTTGTTACATTAATACCGGTTGTCTCGAGATCAATAAATGCGATTGGTTTTTTGAGGTTCAGATTCAATTGCTATGCATTTATCATCATTGGCATAAGAAGCATCAGAAGATCTTCCGATTCGTTCTCTGAAATTACTGGAAGAAACAGTCCGGCTCTTGTAGGATCTGCAAGCTCGATCATAACATCCTGCGATGCAATGTTTGCGAGGATTTCCAGAAGAAATACCGATTTGAAACCGATCTCTATCTCTTCACCTTCGTACTGACATTTAATTCTTTCGTATGCAGAAATTGAAAAATCAATATCCTGAGCCGAAACCATCACCTGATTTCCCTTAAGCTGCAGCTTTACAAGATTGCTGGCCTGGTTAGAGAAAACTGATACTCTCTTGAGAGTGTTATAAAACTCAACTCTGTCGATAGTTATCTTGCGAGGGTTATTCTTTGGAATTACAGAATTATAGTTCGGATAGTTACCTTCAACGAGGCGGCAGACTACCTTATAATCGCTAAGGTTAAAGAATGCATTCTTATCGTCAAATTCAACTTTTACAGGACCTTCTTCTCTGGGAAGAATATTTTTAAGAAGTGAAGCAGGTTTTTTAGGAAGTATGAACGAGGCATTATCATCTGCATGAGCGTCGCTTCGCTGATATCTGACAAGTTTATGTGCATCGCTCGCTACAAATGTTATTTTATCTGTAGATGCTTCAACAAAGATCCCGCCCATAACAGGACGAAGTTCATCATCGGCAGTGGCAAATAGAGTCCTTGTAATACCCGAAAGCAAAATATCTGCATTAATGCTGAATGCAAATTTCTTGTCTTTCTTTATTGAGGGAAGTGCCGGAAAATCTATTCCGTTCTGACCTACAACATTGAATTTACCGTTCTCAGAGCTGATAATTACAGCCATAGTTTCCATGTTGATATCAAATGTCAGCGGCTGTACTGAAAACTCTTTTAAGGTATCGAGCAATATGCGGGCTGGTAGTGCAATAGTCCCGTCACCTGTAGTATTCTCAAGCTTCATCCTTGTTATCAGGGTAGATTCAAGGTCGGATGCAGTAATCTCAAGATCATTGCCTGATAAGTTGAAAAGAAAATTATCGAGTATTGGAAGGGTATTCTTGGAACTAATAACTCTGCTTATTGCCTGCAGATGACCTAGAAGTTCAGAGCTGGATACTACAAATTTCATACTGGTATCGGTTTAAGTTGATTTTCTTTAATACAAAAATTTTTCTATTTGCTTAAAAATGAATTAATTGAACCTATCAATCAATACAATTCTCAATTATCAATATTACAAAAAAAAACTATTACCTCAAACAAAAAATTATCGTGGAAAGAAATATGATCTCTTCTTCAGTATAGGATCTAAATCAAAATACCTGATAACAAAAAGTCCGCTCCTGCCCTGAGTTTTACCAATTAGCCTGTCGCTGTCTTTGGTTTTTGAATTTTTATCATCTGTCATCCTTTCCCAGAGAGTCAGAATTGTCTGTTTACCTGTTGTTGAGTTTACAGTAATTCTATAAACCGGAAGTGATGCTTCAATATTTTCAATTTCAGCCTGTTCCATATCAAGAGCCCACGACTCAAAAGGGATATATGTAAAATAGCTGAGATACCTTGAGACAAGGGATGTATCCCAGCCTGCCAGTTCCCTTCTTCTATCGGTAAGTAAGTAATTGCGATTCCTTCCACTAATCAGAAAGGAATTAACCGTATCTGTAAAATTCTCAAAATCAACTGAAACTATCTCTGATGGAAGCAGGTTAAAAACTGTGTATGGCTGCCAGAATAATTCGTTCAGGGTAAATGCTGAACCTATATCAGTCTCAGTACCCGGTACATTAACAATAAATGGCTTTGCTCTGCCATTCATCTTCATAATGTTACCGTAAATGTTCGACCGGGTTTTATAAACAAGAAAAGACTTAATAAGTTTCCTTCTCTCATATACTTTAACATGAACAGGGTCAATTCCTTTAGCTGTAACCTCTGATTCAAACAAATCTGATGATACAGGTGACTTAATTTTCATCTCTTTCAGGATTCTGATAATAAAGAAGATCCCGCTTTTCCTTGTTTCATTTTTTCCGTTCAGCAGCCAGTCATCGTCCTTCTTTTCAAGCAACAATGTTTGCTGACCCTGAGACAATTCAATGCGGGTAATTTCTTTCTCAGGTTCAGATGCAAATGAAGTATTGTTTTTACCAAATGGCGACCTTGACCGGAACAGGATCAAAACCAGCAAAAGAATTACAATAAATAAAATCAGAATTTTAATTAAATTTCTTTTCATTTACTCTCTTTTTCAAGTACTTCGAGTACTTCGAGTACTTAAAGTACTTCAAGTACTTAAGGCACTCTAAGTACTCAAGGCACTTATCTTCTGTATGCCCTCTTCCTTAAATAACTGTAAATCAGTCCGGCAAGAACAACTATCAGCACGGGCCCGACAACGTTAATAAGCTGCCATTTTAATTTTTCAGCCTTTATCCTGGAGCTGTTCAGCAATCTCAATTTAAGCTCTCTTGATCTTAATTCCATTAATCCGTTATCATCAACTAGGTAATTAATGCAATTAACAATAAAATCCCTGTTTCCGTAAATCTGACCTGTATATTTATCTAGCCCCAGTGTAACAGGATATTCCTCTGCACCTGATCTACTGACCTCATTTCTGATTATATCTGCATCTGACACAACAATCATCCGGGTAGCCTTGCTTTCCGTAATAATTTTAAAACTGTTATCTCCTATAATCGGGCCGGCCATCCTGTCTTTAAAAACCGAGGTAAATACGCCATCAAGCAATACCGCTACTGGAAGAAGTTGTTTGTTATAATCTTTATCTGATGGTGTCAGCTCAGCCTCCCGGAGCTGTATAATTACAGGTGGGGACAGAGTCCTGGTTAAAGGGGATGTTGTGAGAAGTATTTTCTTATCAATCCTGGGATCGAGTCCAACTGTATCAATATAATTCGCAAATTCTCCTTTCACCTTGTTAATATTTCTTGTAACCGGATGATCATTAACCGGATAAAGTTTAGGATAATATACCCATGGTGCTGAAATCAACTGCGGCTTTCCATCGCTGCCTGTTACTTTCAGCCGGATAACCATGCAATCAAGATCCTGTATTATTGCAGGATTTACCCTTACGCCATATCTGAATAACTGATCTTCGAGATTCAATGGTCTGTAAAGTCCGGCAGTTTCACCAGAAATAAGGCTGTCGGTATTTACTGATACTTCATCCAGAAGCCATAAAACCTTACCGCCTTTCATTATATACTGGTCGATAACGAGTTTATCTGCTTCAGTGAATTCCTTTTCAGGACCAGCAATAACAACTGCAGCATAATTATCAAGAATACCCGGTCTGCCTCCCGGTGTGCCTCTGTCGATTGTAAAATACTTTGCAAGGCTCATTGTAATATCCGCAGTTTCAATCTCAGGTATTTCGTCATTACCTTCAAGAAAAGCGATCCTGTAAATTGTATCTGAACTGACTGTGGCAATGGTCTGAATCATCTCATATTCAATACCCTCAATTGAATGGAGTATATTTTGTTCGTATGGGATTGCAGGGTTATTTTTCAAAAAATTAACAGGTATCTCAGCACCATTGTAATTGACAATCATACCAGGGAAAATAATTTTTTGAGAAGAGCCTCCTTCACTATCTGCAGCCTGTAACTTTATCGGATTCAATCCTTTTGCAGAAAGGGACTCATATTGAGAATTTCTTTGCTTAACATCCTTACCTTCAGAGGGATTTATAAACTCATAGTCAATTTTTCGCTCTGAAGCAATCCTGAATTCATCAAGCATTTCTCTGACAGATCGTTTAAGTCTTTTAAGGGGAATTGGTATTTCTCCGTCGAGATAAACCTGAATAAAGATATCATCTTTAATGCCGGAAAGAATCTTTTTTGTCGGAGCAGAAAGAGTGTACCTGTTATCTTCTGTAAGGTCAACCCTTAGCCTGACAAGCATTGTTGCTGAAGCTATAACGAACAAAATAATAACAGTATAAACAAATCTCATCCGGCTCCTGGCCTTTGAGGAATTACTGTTAATTTTGAAAACTGTAAATTCGTTAAAGAGAGCAATTAATACTCCAAAATATGCAATATCTTTTATGTCGATTACTCCGCGGCTTATAGACTTATAGTGCTCATTAATTCCAAGACGGATAACTAATTCATCAACTTTCTTAAGACCGGGCAGGTAGGCAAATGAATCAAAACCCATGAAAAGAAGAAAGCAGATTGTAACTGCAAGTAAAAACGCAATCACCTGATTATCTGTCAGGGATGAAGCAAATACTCCAGCAGCAGCATAAACTGCAGCAAGAAAAAACAATCCCAAAAATGCTCCGGCAATACCACCTTTATCGAGGTTTCCCGGTATTTCTCCCAGGTTCCATACAGTGATATAATATATAATACCCGGTAAAAGAGCAAGCAAAACGAGTAAAAGGGATGCCAGGAACTTCCCATAGACTATTTCTCTTTCGGTAACCGGTCTTGAGAAAATGAGTTCAATTGTTCCAAGCCGTTTCTCCTCAGCAATCATTTTCATTGTTATGGCAGGAACCAGGAACAGGAACACCCAGGGAGAGATAAAGAAAAGTGTTTCCAGACCGGCGTAGCCGCTGTCAAAAACATTCCACTCACCAGGGAACACCCACATGAACAAACTGTTAATCAGCAGAAAAAATATTATAACAATGAAGCCTGTAAGGCTGCTGAAAAACCCGCTTATCTCCTTTCTGAAAATTGCAAACATAAAATATAGTCTTAAATCAAGTTTTTAATAACCAATTGAATTTCTTGATCTTACATTACTTTTTCGCCCCCTTCCCCCTAAAGGGGGTATAATTCAGTCAGGTTTTAGCCCCCCTTTAGGGGGGGTGGGGGGCATTTCATTCAAATTTACTGCATTTATAATATCCAGAATCTTCACTCCGGAATAATAAAAATCTATGATCTTTTTATAATTAAAGCCCTTTGCAGCCATAGCCATTGCCCCCTCCTGGCATAGCCCAACCCCATGTCCATAACCTCGTCCTTTTAGAATTATTGTATCTCCCTCCGGCACAACAGAGAAAAATGTTGAACGCAGATCCAGGTCTGTCCTCATATTCCTGAGTGGAATCTTAAAAGGACCTGTAGTATAATCAACAACTCTTGATTTCTGATCGAATGCAAATACCATAGAATCAGCAGTTTTGCCTTGATAACCGGATTTTTGCAAAAAGCGTGTCCATTCTTCAAATGAAATTTTCTTTTCCCAAAGGGCATTTCTCGATGTAAGACAATATGGATCAATCACTTTTTTAAGATATGGCTGTGAAGTAAGCCAGACAGATTCTGATGAAGCTGTTTCTCCTCCGCAGTTTGAATGAAAGGCAGATATTATAAGCACACTATCCTTATCTACAATCACCTGCCCTGCAGTAAGAAATGCGGCTGCATTAAGAACAGAATCCTGCGAATACCCGTTAAATGCCTGACAATGTGTATTATCGCAGACATTATATCCATCGTTGATATGCTTATCCATGTATTTATACATGTAAGTCCTGGCTATAACTGCCTGAGATTTGAAATACTCAATGTTTTTGCCAGTTCCTCCTTCAGCTCTTACAACACCGGCAATATATCTTTCAACATTACAGCTGTTTATCATCAGGATAGTCCCAAAATCAGGGATACATTTCAGATCGCCCGTATAAAATTGCTTTGTTGGTGATTTACCATTTATTCTGAGATAGAAAGAGGCCTCATCCGATTCCCCTGAGAGCATTAGTGAATCGCATACAAAACCTATTTCATTCTTCATTTTAACAGCAAGCTTTCCGTTAAATCTTGAAATTAAGATGATATCCCCTTTGCCTGCGTTCAAAGTACTGGATGGAAAGCCATTCAGTTTATAATTTCCGCTTAACACCGAGAATATTACCGATTGAGGTAACTGATTGGCGAACAGACGTACCTTTACCTGACCAAAGGCAGTCCCAATATTAGAAATTAAAAGTATCCCAACAAAAAATAAACATCTGACCATTTTAATAAATCTATTCTGCGATAATCTGCGGAATCTGCGGGAATACTTCTTTATTTCCCGATGATATCGCTGATTTTCGCTGATTTACTTAATTCTTTTACCATTTCTTTGGCAATTCTCCCTGAGGCGCCTGCAGGACCAAGCTTTTTCTTAAGTTCTTCATAATCCGATAAAAGTTTCTCTCTTTTGTCACCTCCCTTAAGGATTCCGTTAAGCTCTCTGAGGATTTTATCCTTTGTAAGATCGTACTGGACAAGCTCCTTAACTACTTCTCTTTCCATTATAAGATTAACCAGTGAGATATACTTCACTTTAATAACCATCCAGGCAATAATCATTGAAATAAAATCGCCCTTATAACATACGACCTGAGGAGCCCCGTGCAATGCTGCCTCAAGGGTTGCAGTTCCTGAAGTTACAAGAGCGGCTTCGGAGGAATAAAGGATTTCGTAGGTTTTTTCCTTAATAAGCTTTACAGGATGATCGCCTAAAATCTTATTGTATAATTCATCAGGAATATTTTTCACACCTGCCAGTATAAACTGATAGTCAGGCAAATACTTAACTACGTTCAACATTTGTGGCAACACTAGTTCTATTTCGTGCTTACGGCTTCCGGCCAGCAAAGCTATGACAGGTTTACCTTCCGACCCGAGAAGTTTGCACATCTCAGCCCTCGATGGGAACCCTGATAATCGTTTCTCAGTCTCATCCACAAGAGGATTTCCGCGGTACTCAACTTCTATACCAAATTTTTTATAGAAGTCAACTTCAAAAGGGAAGATAATAAACATCCTGTCGATGTATTTCTTAACCTTCTTCACCCTTCCTTCATTCCATGCCCAAAGCTTTGGCGATATATAATAAAATGTTCTGTAGCCGGCATTTTTTGCGAACTCAGCAATCCGAAGATTGAAACCGGGATAATCAATAAAAATCAGAACATCAGGACTATAATCAGTTATATGCCTCTTGCAAAGATCAAAGTTTTTAGAAATTTGTCCCAGGTTTTTAAGGACTGAAACAAAACCCATAAAGGCAGTTTTTTTGTAATGAATAAGAAGTCTGGCTCCAGCTTCTTCCATCAGATCTCCACCCCAGCATACAATCTCTGCATTTGGATCAGCACCTTTTAATTCTCTGACGAGATTAGAACCATGAAGGTCCCCTGACTGTTCTCCTGCAATTATAAAGTATTTCATGCAAACAACTTAACACCAAATACAATTACAGCCCACAGGATTGTCATCGCAAGAACTCCCCTGGTTGCTTTTAGCATATCCAGACGGTTAAAGAGAAGAAATATTATGACATTGGGAAAGACACACAACGTAATCGAATGTGTAATTATGTGGCTTTCGACTATACGCTCCAGATAAGATTGCAAAGAGAGATGACTGGGAGAGAATATATAAATTGCTATACCCACTAAAAATGGCAGAAGCAATCCTGAGAGAAAGCCAACAACCGTTTTATCAAATCTTACTGAGAAATTCATTTTTTAAATCTGCTTTTTAAAGTGTCCATATACCAGTGGGCGGTCATATCAACTGTAACGGGAACAACAGATACAAAATTGTTTGCAATTGCCCATTCATCTGTATCAGTTGCATCGGGCTCGTGGTTCTTGAAAAACCCTGTCAGCCAGTAATATGTCTTGCCCATCGGGTCTTTTCTCTTCTCAAATTCCTCTTTCCAGTTACCCTTAGCCTGTCTGCAAATTTTTATCCCTTTTATTTCACCCTTTTTTGCTGCAGGAATATTAACATTAAGACAAACACCTGCCGGAAGTGATTCTGAGGCAAGCTTTTTCATAACAATGCGGATATATTTTTTACATATTGAAAAATCTGCAGCTGGTGAAAAATTATTAAGTGAGAAACCGACTGAACTAATACCGTATAAGCAACCTTCAATAGCCGCTCCCATTGTTCCGGAATATAATATGCTAACTGATGCATTAGCACCATGGTTAATTCCTGAAACCACCCAATCCGGAACCCGCGGAAGCAGCTGATTAATAGCGAGTTTTACACTATCTGTCGGAGTTCCGTTACATGCATAAATCATGTGCCTTTCATTCTCTTCAAGCAACTTAACGCGCAAAGGTGTCTTCACAGTAAGTGCCTGCGACATCCCTGACATACTTTCAATAGTAGAAATAAGAACAACTTTACCGAATTCCTCCATAACTTCCAGAAGTGTCTTTAATCCGGCAGCATATAAACCGTCGTCGTTAGTCAGAAGGATAAGCTTATCATCTTTTTCAACAACCATATATTTTCAGTTTGAGGTACAAATATAGATAAAAACCTATCTTCCCCCTCAATACATAAACATCAATTATGGATTCTCTGAATTCACTTTTCAGTTTGACCGGCTCTGCTCCATATCCAGTCAGTCAGGTAATCAAGAACTCCCGGAGCCATTTCCCAATTCTTCTTTGATTCGATGGTTGTATAAGCATGGTCAGCTCCTGGCACAATTTTCATTGTAAAATCCATTATTTTGGAGTTGATAAGCCCCTTAACAACAGGAGGTTTGTTTGATTCAACTACAACATTTTTGTCCATCTCACCGAACAATACAAGAACCGGGCAAGTGATCTTTGAAAAGTCATCTGCAGCATCATAATTTACAAATGATTTCTGGTGGGCTGATGTAAAAAATGCATAAGTTTCATCAAAACTCTTGCGGAACAGGTCATCCTTATCCTTGTATGTTTTGAGATTCTCAGCCAATTTCTCAGGTGATAATTTGCTTATCTGATAATTAATCAGATCTGTGAGAATCTGTCGGATTGTATCTTCCCCGGTGCCATCGCTGGCAAATGTGACCAAACTGTTTATAAACTTCACTCCCTGGGCCACAACTTCTTCATCGGACATTTCTGCGGACGTTCTCCATCTTTTGAGGGTCTGAGCTTGTTCACGCATAATATCGGCCCCATTACGATATGAACCTGACAATGTTATAATGAAGTCAAATTCATGAGTCCTTGAGGCAGCAATTACAGAGAGTATACCGCCAAGTGAGTGACCACATAATCCGACTTTTCCGATATTCTCTTTTGTTCTGAGCATTTCAGCCATTTTCTCAACATCCCGGGCCAGATCATCAAAACTCATCAGACCCTCAGCGGTACCTGTTGACTTTCCGAATCCTCTGTCGTCGTAGCGGAAAACCGCAATTCCCTTGGAGTTAAAATAGTCGGAAATAATCTTTGCCATCTTGTAGTTACCTGAAGCAAAGGACCAGTCACGATCCTGTGGACCCATTCCACTAATAAGAATTACAAGAGGAGCCACCCCGGCTCCGGAAGGGTATGATAATGTTCCTGAGTAAACAGCATCCCCGCTTGAGAAAGATATTTCCTCAGATTTAAATGATCCATAGGTCTCCTGAGCTGTAAGAACTGTTGCGAAACCTGACAGCAAAGCTGTAATGAGTAAAACTTTAATTTTTTTCATTGGTAATCCTCCGTTTTTTAAGTTTGAACAAATAATGTTTGTGTTAATACTGTCCAAACATAATAATCTCATTAACAGCATATTTTTAAAATATTTGTATGAAGATGGATAAGTGATATACCGGTTCTTATACTTTTTAAATTGAATTCAAATAATAAAACTCAAATTCAAATAAAAAACAGAGAGTTCATCAATTGGAGTTTTTAATTTAATAACATAGAATTACTTTTATACTGGTTATTAATAATTGTGTGAAATGAAACCAGTAAGAAGTCTTATTGAACCTGCGATTCATGTAATAGTTTGGTTATCATTGTATCTGGTACTTATACTTATAATCAAAACAATTGGTCCGTTCAAAAGGATTGATGGTACTATACTGCTGCCTGTTACATTCGGTACTCTCATTAACCTGATCCTGTTCTATTCTACCTCTTTCATCCTTATTCCCAGATTATCGGACCGGAAAAGGGCTGGCGAGTTTGTAATTATGGTCATGGGTTTCCTGATTCTGATGACTATAATTGAATCAACTATCGACTCATTTCTTTTTACTGCATATTATTCAGATCAGCCTGAATCATTTCCTTCCCAACTGATTATGAATACGGTATTTAACTTAATAATACTGTCGCTCGCACTTGGTTACGGATTTACAAAAAACTGGCTTAAGAATGAGAAGCTGAAACAAACTATGAAACAGGAAAAGGTGTCGGCTGAATTGAATTTTCTGAAATCTCAGCTTAATCCCCACTTCCTGTTTAACGTACTCAACATGGCTTACTCAAGTGCAAGTCGTAACGGGGATGAAAAAACTGCAGATATTATTGAAAAACTCTCGGGCCTCATGCGTTACATGCTTTATGAAAGCAATGTTGATCAGATTGAACTTGACAGGGAAATTGAGTATATTAAGAATTATATAAACCTTCAGAAAATGAGGTTTTCCGACGAAATGCCTGTAAATGTGGAATTCGATATCAGCGGCGATTTCTCTTCGTGCAGAATTGCTCCAATGATTCTTATTCAGTTCATTGAAAATGCATTTAAGTTTGGAGTCAAACTTGAGAAAGCTTCCGAAATCTCAATTTCTTTAAGTATTATCAACCGCGAACTTGAGTTTACAGTAAAAAATCCTATCTTCATGAATCCTGCGGATATAACGAAGAAAACCTCAGGAATAGGAATAGAAAATGTGAAAAAGAGGCTTGAGATACTATATCCGGGAAAACACACCTTAAATATTGAGAATTCTGAAAAACATTATATAGTAAGACTATTTATGAATCTTAATTGATAACCCGAATGAAGTGTACAGTTATTGATGATGAACCATTTGCACTTGAACTGCTTAAAAACTATATTAATAAAACTCCGTTTCTGGAACTTGGAGAATGTTTTACAAATCCATTCAAGGCCCTTGCCTACCTTACGAGTGAGCATTCTGATCTTGTTTTTCTGGATATTAATATGCCTGAATTAACAGGAATACAATTACTTAAAGCACTCCCATCAACTCCAAATGTTATATTTACAACAGCCTACCCCGAGTTCGGAGCCGAAAGCTACGAGTACAATGCAATTGATTATCTTCTGAAACCGGTTAAATATGAACGATTTCTGAAGGCAGTAAATAAAGCTGAATTGAAGATGAAGCCGGCTGTGAATGCAAGTACAGTTATCCCCGTTTCCTCTGAAAAAGCCGAGACTATTTATATAAAAAGCGGTATAAGACTTCTGAAGGTAAAACCTGCTGACATATTATATATTGAAGGTGCCGGCAACTATATGACATTCTATACTGCCGAAAAAAAATTTATGTCACTTATGACAATGCAGGAAGTTCTGGACATTCTGCCTGCAGGAATGTTTGCAAGAATACATAAGTCATACCTTGTAGCTCTGAATCATATTGATGCAATTGAAAAACACGATGTTATAATTAAGGGGAAACCTGTTCCGATAGGAATTACATATCAGGAAAGCTTTTTTGAATTAATAGGAAAGAATCAAAAATGAAATCTTAAAAAAACAGTTTTTCATCTGATCTTCATAAACAGAACAATATTTTTGAGGGGAAGTGAAAAACATTTT
>JFJP01037273.1_pt1 | contig 57517 bp, 83 predicted proteins | sample 431651 | NCBI WGS metagenome assembly JFJP01 (sample SAMN02602958, study PRJNA72255) | Microbial mat metagenome, whole genome shotgun sequencing project. | biome: fresh water; feature: sink hole; material: water; isolation source: purple microbial (photo- and chemosynthetic) mats found in... | reverse complement strand
GATGATAAATCACCGTTTGTGACTTTTGCTTTTAACACAGGAATCGCTGCACATTCATTGTCTAGAGAAGTAGGGTTTGTTTTAGAGAAGAGATTAAGATTGAGCACGCTAAAGCTATTGTCATCAATCTTTTCTAACAGTACGCCGGTAAGCCCGCTCTCAATGAAGACTAAGTCAAAAGGCATTTTGGCGTATACAGGGTAACAGTCTTTATGACTTTCAACCACTTTGGTGATATAGTCCATATCCATTACCACAGCTGTTCTTGGGAGTTCAAGGTCTGGGTCGGTAAAGGTTGTTTCTTCACACGGTACAAAGTCATTGTCAATGATGATCTTTCTGGCCATCATGATCTTCTGTCGAACCGACATTGTGAGTGGGTCTTTTCTGCTAGATGTGCCGTCCATGTGAGAGCTTAGAAACATGTCTGATTTGGCGATTTGTTGCGATATGAGCATGATATAACCTATAGTAAGTGGATACGTTTATTCAAGTAGGACAGTGGCGTCAAAGCAGACGCCACTGTCCTATGGCTAAGACTTTACTCTGCAGCACCTTTGTTGTTAGCGCGGTGTTTGTGGATGAAGGTGTAGAGCGCACCAAAGCCCATCGCAGAGAGCCCGCTGGCAATGGTACAGATGCAGTAGCCCGCTTTTACTTTGCCATGAGCGGTACTGGCCACCAAGATGTAGACCCGGTAGTGTTTCTTTGTAGGGCACCACTCGAGTTTAAAGTCAGGAAAGTACTCCTGGGTATGCTTGATGTGGATAACAGCGGTATCACCGTTGTCGGCCTTCTCCATGGAGACGGATACCCTTGGCAGGTTCCTTAACAGACGAAGAGCGACCCAGACATCGAACTGCTTGTGTTGATCTTCGGTTTTGATGATAGTGACAGACATGATTTTACCTTTGACAAGGATGGAGAAAATAGCTCGTGAGAGCCGTGGGTGTACTCAGCGTTTGACAACGAAGAGTGGGTAGTGAAAGACTACACCCGTTAGCCATCGGTATTAATAAATGGCTAACAGTTAAAGTCTTCAGGCCGAAAAGGATCTCAAGCTAAAACTCCCTCAATTTAGCTGCTTCAAAAGCTTCTTTTTCTTTTTTAAAGCTTAGCTACTACCTAACCAAAAAGGTAAATCTTTAATAACCTCAACTACAAAGGGTATAAGTGGAATACTTATAGCAGCAACAGCCATGATAGCGACATAACTACCGGAAAACATAGTTACATCTCTGTCTTGACATACCGTTACTTTACCTTTTAAAATGGTGCTTATTTTCATAATAATCTCCTATTAACATATACTGCTTACACCCACAACAGATGTAAAACAAACAGTAGCTGCTTACAATTAGTATATATGTAACTACGGCTAAATCAGACCTACACTCGTTCACCCGTGGTAAGAGTGAACGGGTGAGATCAGTTAGGCATAGATAGTTCAATGCGTATGGTGTTAAAGATATCAAAGAGCTCAGTGGGGTTGATCAGAGAGATGATCTTCTTACACGCATCTAGAGCTTTTACAGCCTCTTCGACTTCTTGCTCGTCGATGACTTTGAGCTCAGAGAGACTGCAGCGTAACACCTCTAGGGGTGTAATGTTAACAGCCACTTTATGGCGTATGGCGTAGATCTCGATCACGCGGCTATAGACCTTCAACGCAGAACAAAAAGATTGCTCTTGGCCGAGACTGTCTCTGTAGATGGCTATACCACCATTTGTAGTCTGAACAGTTCCGGTGTTGAGGATGTTTTTTAGGGCAGCTTCAAACACCGAGAAAGAGTTCAGTTGTGCAACCACGCTAGGTGCTCGAATCAGTTTAGGTTTGTATTTCTTCTTAGGCTTGGTGCTAGTAGCCATTAGCATACTTTCTGTGTGTGGGGATTATGGGTTAGAGGCCTTGTAGGCCTGCCAGATGCGATAAATCTCGATGGCCTGACAGCACCTACCTTCTTGGCCAAAGATGTCACTAAAGCCGTTGTATGGGGCAATGGCTTGGAGCAGCTCTGGGTTCTCGCAGAAGTAGACGTTCCACAGGTGGCTGTAGAACTGAGCCGCAGGGACTTGGTTCACGGCACATTTACCCTTAGCCTCTTTGACACCTAAGCCGGTAATAAAGCCACCGTGTCCATCATCAAACATCTTAAAGCCCTGATAGAGCTCTTCGATGCTTCGGTTTTGTTCGCATGCTAGCTTAGCATAATACGCACTAAAGCGTTTATCGCCTTTAGACGAGCACTCTAAATAAGGTGCAGAGCCGACTCTAACCATAGCTTACTCCCCGTCTACCATGTGGAATTCCTCTAGCTCTCTTAAGAGTTGGAGGCGTTTGCGTTTCTTGAGCTCATCAAACTCAAAGAGGAACAAACGGCGCATGTGGTCAAAACTGCCGTAGATGAAAGCCTTATCATCAAAAATACACATGGTGCGAGATAAGGTCTTAGTGCGGCTGTTATAACAATACGGCAGCTTACCCCTGATCGGGTTAAACAGCGATGGGTGCTTTGATGGCTTCATGGCAGCGGTAATCCATTAGCATGATGTCCTCGAACTTGAAATCATCGATGTCTTGCACATCGTAGTTCAGAGCCACACGAGGCAGCGGGTACGGCGCGCGTGTGAGCTGCAGATCGACTTGCTCAAAGTGGTTAGAGTAGATGTGTGTGTCACCACCAACAAAAATCAAATCGCCGAGTTTGAGATTACAGACCTGTGCAATCATCATCGTCAGTAACGCATAACTGGCAATGTTAAACGGCAAGCCTAAGAACGAATCAATGCTGCGCATTTGGAACTGGCACGATAGCCTGCCACGCGTTACATCAAACTGAATGAAAGCGTGGCAGGGGGAGAGAGCCATTTGGTCCATCTCACCGACGTTCCATGCGGAGACGATGTGCCGACGACTAGACGGGTCTTTCTTGAGGGTCTCAATGAGTTTTTTGATCTGGTCATGCACCCGACCGTCGGCGCCTTTCCAGGCACGCCACTGCACACCGTAGACCGGACCTAAGTCACCGTGCTCATTCGCCCACTCATCCCAGATGGTGATGTTGTTGTCCTTGAGGTACTGGATATTACCCGTGCCCTTGAGGAACCACAAGAGCTCATGGACCACTGCTTTGAAGAACACTTTCTTAGTTGTCACTAAAGGAAAGCCTTCGTTCAAATCAAAACGCATCTGTGTGCCAAAGACGCTGATCGTGCCGGTGTTGGTGCGGTCATCTTTTTGTTTACCGTTAGTCTTGATGTATTGCAAGAGGTCTAAATACTGTCGCATTGTCTTCTTTCAGTTAGGGGTAGTCGTCAGGGTGAACATCTTGTTACCCCAGTCAATGTCGGCTTGCAAACCAGCCATGCAAATGGGGCATTCGACTTTGTCGGCAATCTCTGCCAGATCAGTCTCGGCGTCTTCCACGCGCTGTAAGCGCTGCACCAGCTCCACGAGGATGGGGCTATGGTACTTGCGCTCATCGAGGTGATGGATAAGCTCTTGGTTGGTGAAATTCTTGAGCTGGGCGGGGGTTACACAGGCTTGCACGGGGTCTCTTCTGAGCGACCTAGATAGGTCAGGTTAAGACGATGACGGCTATCCTCAGGGTCTTTGCTCTTAGCGATGAAACGCTTCAAAGCGTCCCCGTGACTCTCACCGGCGAAGGTGCTGATGCTCGTGCCCATCAAGCCACCTTTCCAACTGCCTTTTTCCCGACCCACTTCTTGGTTAAAGGACATGTACAGGTCACGACGCACCATGGGTTTCCGCAACAAAGACAGCCACTGGAAATAACCCACGCCATACATGTAGACCGTTTCTTCGACATGGGTAGAGACTTTCACGACCGTGCCATCTTCGTCCTGGACATCAAAGCACACTGGACGTACCTTGGCTTTGGCTTCTTCACGCAGCTTGAAGTCGATGTGGTACTTACCCTTAGCGGGTTTGACCTCTGCAACGATCATCCCGTTGTCGTTGTAAAATGTCTCACGCACCACGCGCATGCGTGTCCAGGGGTAGGAGAAGAGCTTGGTCTTGTCTGTCGAGCTGCAGTCGGTCTGCACACCGTAGTGCACGTGCAGATCTGTGTCTAGGAAAGTAAAGCCATATTCCTTAGGAGTATACTCGGTGTACCAATTGCGACCCAGTCGCGCGATCGTGGCTTCATCCCAAAATGTAGCATAGGTCTTAACAGCTTGTGGTTTCAAAATCTCTGGCAGCTCAACGATCAAGGTATGCCCGCGCACTTGAATCATCAGATGGCAACCGTCATAGTTATAGGGGCCACCTTGCACAGGGTACTCGTTAGCAGAGCGCAGCGTCAGTCCTGTGGGGCTGTAGCTCGAGTTACCACGTGGGCAGTATGTAAAGCACAGCCAATGGTAATTGTTATCCGAGTAGCGCCGGGCATTGACGGGCAAATTGAGCAAGCGACTCAGCCAGTTTGAAGCGTCACTGGTTCGACGGTTGTGAGGCTTTCCAGTCTTGATCGTAGGCATCTCGTTCTTTCTTAGGTAATTTGTTATACGCTTTTCGGATACTGCAACTCGCCATGTCACACAAAAAACCGTCTACATGTGAGCAGCCGATTTCTACGTAGACATTGCAGGTTTTTACAGGGTCCTCCTTAGCACTAAACAGGTTCTTTATTCTGGTCCAAACCATCGTAGCTCCTATTAAAAAAAAAGAAAGGTACCACCAGGGGCTCTTGTGAGAGCTACCTAGTGGTCCTGGCTTAGCAGCCTTCCAAACGACGCTCGTCCTCGCCGTAGTATTTGGCGCAGGTCCAAAAGCCCTGTTGGTCATCTAACCCAGAGACCATGGCAAAGAGACTGGTAGGTTTGACGACAATCCAATGCCCGCCTGGTTCACCGCAGTTCTCACAGATGTGCTTAGACAGCTCGATGTCCCTAGCTGCGCGCTTGAGCTTCAGAGCGTTGTCGCGGTTCTTCATGCGTTGCTTGGCGTTCATGGTTTATTCCTTTGAGTCAACGAGCGGGTGTAGCGTCGATGAGTTCGACAAGCTCTTCGATGGTGGTGATCTGGCGCTGATCTCGGTGAAAGACCGACCTCAACTTCTCAGGCGTATCAACGACACCGTCAGGCACACCTGGGCGGGGTGTTACGTGCGCTGGAAAGACCGAGGTGCACGGCACGAAGTCAACAGGTAGGTGAGGGTACCCGAAGATATGTGAGTCGGTAAAGAAGAAGACACGTCGGTCGCGGCTACTTATTGTGCTCAGTGTGCCGAGTTGTCGGGCAAACACCATGGCTTGCTCTGTACTGATCACGCCCAGGATGGTTTTTCCTTTGACCTGGTAGCACGAAGAAACCAGATTTTGCAGGGTTTTAGACATACGATATACTCCTAAAGATGGGTCGGTTGACCCTATAACAAAAGACTAGACCCCACAGTACCGTGTGTAGTACTGTGGGGTCTAGGGTGACGGTTAAGCGCGCAGTGACGCTTTGAGCGCAGCGAGCTCTTGCTCGAAAGTGACCTGGTCGGTCTCGCCGGTGAACTGTCCCTCCCACAACGCGTACAGTCGGTCAAAATCCGGAATGGTGCGGATTTCTTCGATCTGTTCCATCTGGTGCGTCTTGGCCATGTAGGCATCAACGTCCATTGGGATGATTGCGGGGTTGCCAAAGCTTGTCAACAAGGCGATGAAAGCTTCTAGGCTGGCGAGGGTGAGTTTGACGAACACGGTATATTGTCCTGGTTATGTTGAGAGGGGGTGGGGGTCGTGCGCGCTGTCGAGGTTACAACAGTTGCGGTACTAAGAGCGGCCTTGTGAGTGCTCTCCAAAGGAATTTGTTTTAGCATGCGAGATGCTCCAAGTTGGGTATGGTGAAGTAGACTGACTTAGCCTTGTGAGCTAAGTCAGTCGTATAAAAAAGCAGAGGTGCGAAGAGGTAAGCGATGCTACCAAAAGGTGGCTAAGATATAGGCAAGTAAGCAGTTCTCGGTGTTGTAATGCACTGTGCCTGCTTGGGTCGTGATCGTGTTGTTCAGGTTGCCACATCCTGAGAACCCCCTGGTGACTTTGGCAGTGTAGATGTTGGCCGTCACCACCCCGGTGCGCCCAGAGTCACGCCACTTGATGATCTCATAGAGCTTAACCACATCGCTTAAGCGCTTAGAGATATACTCTGTAGCAGCCGTAGAGTCTATGAGGAACCTATTTGCATTCTCAAACGTCATAGGTTCTTGGCCTATTGGTTCCGCAAACTCATCGCCTTGCTCGGTTGGCTTTTCTTCCAGCGCCAAAGGAACAGTGGGTAGTTCGGCGATGTTTTGCAGTGCCGCAGATTCGCTGTGGTGTTCTACCATCGCGTTAGAAGCGACATCGAGCACTTGTCGGTAAAACGCATCTTCAGTCATGCCCTCTTTTTTCTTCTCTACATATTGCGTCCACAGGTCATGGATGACTTGAAAGTCTTTGTTCAGACAGATGCGTTTGATCTCATCTTCTTGCGCCTTACCTTTGCGGTAAACACTTCCATCGTCGCTAAACGAATAGTAGCGATCAAAGCTTTTGAGCTTGTTCAAGAAGTGGTTTAAATTGTCAATGGTCATCGTCTCAAACATGGTGTCCCTTAAAGAAAATTGCTAAAGCTCTATCTGCTAGATTGTGATCTAACAAGTAGAAATATGGATCTACAGTTGATATATGTGTAACTGAGTTTAAATCAAACTACCAGTACGCCGATAACAGATAGGCCAGTAAACAATTTTCACTGACGTAGTGTAAAACACCTGAATGAGAGGTAATCGTGTTATTTTGATTACCATGCCCGTTAAAGCCTTTGGTGATTCTGCACTCGTAGATTGCTGCATGCACGACACCCATGGTATCGCACTCACGCCACTTAATCATCGTGTAGAGCTTAGCCATGTCTTTGGTTCGACTCAGGATGTAGTGTGTGGCGGCAAACTCGTCGTCGAGATAGAACCTAGCGGATAACGATGCTTGTTGCACGTGACTAAGAGACGGCAGTGGGGGTACAGCTGTTCCTGCTGTGTAGCTCGTTACCGTCATGACCTCGGGCTCTTCTAAGTCCATCGTGCGAGCTTCTACGCGCTCGAGCACTTCTGGTTCGTTCATTGCCTTAGATGATATCTCTAGCACCTTCTTATAGAAATCATCTTCATCCAACGGCATATGCTGCGTACTGGTTTGGTCCAGCCATAGATCATAGATGGCTTGGAAGACGACGTTTTCACAGTACTCTTTGATTGTGTCCTCTTGGCGCCTACCTCGCTCTAAGGCGTCTGGATCATCACTATAGCTGTAATACCTATCATAGGCCCTGAGCTTATTGAGAAAGAGGTTTAAGTTGTCGACCGTCATGGGAATAAAAGCCACACTTTACCTCCTTTCGTTTTGATGGATAGTGTTAATAGATGTTATTGCGGTAGGGCTTACACCCTGCCATCAAAATGACGCACCCCTATTGGCCGCGCAAACGATGCGGCTGTGAGGGCTATTTATGGATAGATTGCGCCATCTTGCCTTGGTTGAACCTGAGGTTGTAGCGCAATCCCGCAACGTCCCAGGGGCCTACCTCACCCGGAGGATGACAGACCTCTCTGGTATGTTTGCCTTGGACTTCCACCAAGAGGTTATCCAGCGTGAGCCCTATGGCAGGAAACTCAGCTAACCAGCGACGATACTCATTATGGCGAGTCCTCCATCTTTCTAGTTCCGAGAGCTCCTTGCGCGCTATCATCCACTTTAGGCGCTCCAGTAGATACTTCCACATCGCTTATCTCCTTATCTAGGGCTCTGGCGAGCCTGTACTTTAATCCACTTGCATCAAACGGGCCTGTGCTATCATGGTCATAAGCACTTTTGGTAACTTGACCTTTGACTTCTTGACGCATGTTCTTTAACACCAGCGAGATGTCCTTGAACTTCTCCAAATAAGCCGTGTACTGCGTGTGGGTAAAGCGCCACCTCATCAGCTCCAGCATTTCCTTTTTAGCTACCCACCATTTAAACTTACTCTTGATGAGTTCTATCAATATACGCACCCTGACCTCCTTGTTGTGTGACCATACCACCCAATTTCAAAGAGGGTAGCAAGTCACACACCAAAGGTTTAGCGCAGCATCTCTTCTAAGATCTTGCTGCCAGAATTAGCAGCGTCACCGTCACGCGGTAAAACCTTCAGAGAGTTGTCGTGTCCTTCTGGGTCTTCCAAGAGCGGCATGTCTTTGCTCATGAATGGCAGCATGAAGTATTTGTCGTCTTGGTCCACCATGGTGGGTAGGCGGTGCTTGCCGCGTTGAACGGCTAAATAGGTTTTACGCTTATGCTGAAAGAGGTGTAGGTATATCTCAAGGTCGACTTCCTGGTCTAGCGTCTTTGCGCCGTCGTAATACCCACGCTCTGCCACTTCCTTGACAAAGTTACACTCAGGCACGACGCCTGCGCGTATGATCATTTTGCTCTCCGTAGAGAGCTGATGGGGTGTGATAAACGCGATGTTCTTAGCTGAAAAGAATGCACGGATCCGTCTGAACTGATCACGTCTATCCATGCCGGTGGCACCCGCCGTGCACCCTGTAGTTGGTACCAACGCCAAGTAATCCACCATCGTTAGTTGAACATCGTATCCTAAAGCTTCAAGTTCAATGACCTTATTACAAATATCTTTGTAAGTCCACTGGGTGGGGTCAACACGCAGCATTTTGATATGAAAGCCGTTAACTGTTAGACGGCGGATGATGTACTTGGACATGTCTGCTGGTGCCACGGTGGTGAGCTCTTCAGCCCTAAAAGGTGTCTCGTCGTGGCATCTCAGGTACTGGTACATGAACTGGATGTTGTTGGTGAGCGAGTCCTCAAACGAGATGCGCAGTAACAAAGGCTTTTTACCTTCTACCGCCACCGAGGGTTTATTGTGCAAAGCAATCTGCATGAACGTCGAGAGCGTAAACCCAGTTTTGTACTTGTGCTGTAGTGCTGGCAACACGACAAACTCACCGCGCCTAAAGCCGCCTTGGAGCATCCTGTTTAGCGCAGACCACCCCGTCTTAAAGACCACCGTACCGGAAGCGGACTTCTTGATGTCAGAGAAGACTGCAGAGACGCTGTCCTCGTTCACGAAGTCAATCTCGCCCACGAGAGCGGGATCTTTGATCGAGCTGTTACTGCTCAGGGGTTCCAACTGCGTCATCATGTTACCCACGTACTCAAAGAGGTTACCGATCTTAGAGCGGTTGAACTTGATGTCCACACTGGCTTTGTTGATCAAAGTGGTGATCACGTGCTCTTTGTAGTAGTTGTTCAAGTACTTCACCAGCGAGATGATCACACGCTTGTTGGTGCCTTCGTCGTAGTCAGGCTCGATACCTTGCTCAATAGAGATGTAGAGCTTCTCGTCGTTTTGCAGCGTGAACTTCAAACGTTGCAAGATCAGCTCTTTGGACAGAGACTCTTTGCCCGTGAGAATGTCCGAACAGAAGTTCTTGAGTTCTTTGATCTCGTTGTGCCCGTTGAAGTTGAGCTCAGGCCCATCGGTAGTGATCGTCTCTAAAGTGGTCTTGACCAAATCGTTGTTACTGTCAGCTGCATCCATAAGACTCTGTCTGTACAGAAGCGTGATGCATTTGAGGAGGACGAGTTTGTAGTTGTTCATGGGGTATTCTTCTGCAAAAATGAGAGGGATAGAAGGTATGTGTACGTGCTCTATCCTTCGGGCCACACTATACCCGGTGTAGTAAAAATTAATGATCTGAACCGCTTATACGCAAAGAAAGAGTGTTTATGGATTTAAATGTTTTACGCCACTACCAAACAGGGGTCGACAAACTCGACACAGAACATCTCGCGCTGTTTATTAAAATCAACGAGATCATCAAGACACTCGGTGACAAAGATAAGACACTGGAACTGCTGATTGAGTTTACACAAGCCAGCGAGTTGCACTACGCACAAGAGGAAGTCTATATGATGACTATAGATTTTCCCTTTATATACGCCCATCGTCAAGATCATGCAAAACTCACATTGAAAAATAAGAGTCTGTTTTACGACATCAAACTCACCGCCCGACCTGACTCTGAGCGTTATTTGGTGCAAGAGCTTAGCCGTCAACTGCTTTTCCATATAGACTACTACGATCTTCAGATCACAGAGTACCTGAAAAAGAAAACAGTGCAGTAAAATAAGATCATCCATCACACTCTACCGTTAACGGTAGAGTGTGATGGATGTGTTTAGATGGGTAGCCCGTTTATAAGCTGCAACGGGATATGCCGGTGGATGTACTTGAAGCCCGGGTAGTGCGCTATGATGGGTGCGTAGTATGTCAGTCGTTCAGCCGATTGAAGCAGTTGCTCAGCGTGCATGTCGTAGACTTGGTCAAAAGACATCCGCGCAAACTTAACTCGCTCTGGCACATCCGAGCCGGCTGTGGTGTCTTGTGCTGTGGGGTTTCTTTCCTGAAAGAGATCGATTGTATCAACCATGGTCTACCCTGGCCAGAAGTGCGGGCAAACCCACGTAGACGTGAGGCCAGTAGATTGTGCCGTCCAAGAAATACCCGATGTCCGTGACTTCCAAAGTAAACCCAGGGTACGTCAGAACGTCCGCTGAGATTTCTTGGATATACTCGTAGATATGCGTAGGCAGATCATCCAGCGTAAATCCCACGGTTTCACCAACCCGTGGTACAGACTGGAAAGCAGCTGCAAACCACATTTGGTCTTTGAGGTAGCTTGACATAGGCATGCTGGGTGGGTTAAAGAATATGCGCAGTAACATAGGTTCTCCTAAAAAGGTGTAAGTAGCACGGTAGGATCAAAGTCCTTTTTCAGAAGGTTACGGTGGTCTTGGCGGGCTAGGTTAAAGACAGGGATATGGTTGGTCGAGGCAATGGAGATTGCCTGACCCGTACCACCGGTGCGGGTGGTGCGCTTTTCGTGGCGGATGCAACCATCGGGTGTCCAGCAGATCACAAAGTCCGAGGGACTCTTGAGGTCAGGACCTAAGATCTGCATCGTGTTTCTGGCCATCAACGCTTTGATACCCTTGGTCAGATGCGCCCACGCAGGGTGCCACTGCTTGGCAATCACGTACGCTTCTTCTGGGACGGGGAAAATCAGAGGCAGCTCGTTGTAGCCATCCCAGGGCACGTAGATCTCTTTACGAGAGCAGCCCTGAGAGAAGGCCTCATCGGCCCCGTGAGCGCCTCCAGAGCGCAGCAAGTACCCAAAGGTCTCTAGCCTCTGGGCGATGCGCGTCATGAGCTCTACGATGGCTTCTGGAGAGTCTCGGCTGCCGATACCGGCGTAGGTTTTGCTTGACATGGGTTGCCTTCTTGGTCTTGTGGTGGAATGAACACTGAAGGGTACAGCGTCAATAACATTTGAACCAAACGCTCTTCTGCTTTGATAAAGTCGTTGGTGTTGAAGGTGATGTCGGTGATTGTGAGGCGTGGGTTCTTAAAGAGAAACACCTTGTCAAACTCAAACTGGATGCTGTTACAAGACCATGGGTTTCCCCCACCGTATCTGAATTTACCCAGACGCAGGGCCTCACCTTTACCATCAATGCACCTGGTCTCGCAATTGAAGTCCATTGTGAAGCGAGCGACTTGCTCATCAGACGGAAGATCTTCACAAAAAGTCACGACATCCGTTTCGGTGTCGATGTACTGAAACAAGACGAATGTGCCGACGCGTACGACAGTAATAAAAGAACGAGGCATGGTATACTCCTAGAAGTTATTGAAAAGGGGTTAATAGCAGTGTAGCGGCACAAGGACTTGCTTGAATTTTTGGATATCCTCACACAGGAAGTAGTTAAGCTGCTGGACGCACACTTTAAATGCATAGACGGATTTGTCACGGTCAACCTTGTTCTTCCACAATTGGTCTCCTGTAAAGCCACAAAGGATCAAGCCTGTGTAAGTGCCGTCATTGTTTTTGACGGTTTGCAGTTTGTAGACAGCGCCTAGGTTGGTGTCAGAGGCCTGTTCGATGCCTTTGGCTTTGACTTCTTCTTCAAAGCGGTGGTCAAAAAGGTTCTTGACCTTCTGATTAGGAAAGACCAAGATTTGTTGAATGCGTTGATTGTTTTGAACGTGGTGGAGTTCTGAGAATATTAACACGATAGATTCCTTAGGGGTTAGTGGCGGTCGTGATATCTCTCGCCTGTATAGTCTTCAAGGTAGTTGACACTCTGGGTCGCGATATGACAGTCTTGAATACCGCCCATGATCTGTATGATTTCGTCCAGCGTGGGTCCATTTTCGCTTGTCTCGAACTCTACATCCACGTCCGGAACTTTACATAAAACAGGTTTGCTGTCCAAATAAACATCGAATTCTTTCCATTGAAGAAGAGAGCCCTTGAGCGCTTTCTTGATGAGGGCTGCATCGCGCTGGCATTCGGCCCTGAATTTGAATTTCATCTGTGTAGTCCTAAATGTTATTTGATGAGATGCTGGACTTCCAGCGGGTATTTGAGCATGCTCAGTGAGGTCGAGTCGGGGCCAAGGCGCTCCATGCGCTCAAGCATGAAAGCCTTGACGTCTAGAGGCTCAAAACAAACGCCGTGGTACTTGAAATGACCCCAGGTTTTATAACCCGTGGTTAAGGTGTACCACGACCAAGTCACGTCAATGCAGCTGGCCTTACCAGGGGCTTTGGGGGAGATCCAGGCGTGAGGTTTACCCTCAGCAAGACCCTCACAATACCAGAAAGTATTTGGCATAGCCAGTGCTATTTTCAGGCTCACTAGAAAACAGTTGCCTTCAATGCGGCTTTGTCCTTCTAAGATGTCTTTTCTGGCAAGGCCCCTCCACCCTCTGGGTGTCTTCATGCGGTTGAAGTTCACGCCTTTACTCTCTAGTAGGCGGTGAGCCTCATTGCACCACTCAATCGGTTTTAAGCGAGACATGGTTCGGTGACTTTGAGCGTTAAGGTGGCGACCTCTTCGTCCGAGAGAACACGTACCTGTTTAGGGTAATGGATCACCGCTTTGGTATGCTCAGCATTTATCCAGTAGTTGTGTTTAAGGCGCTCGTTAGCGGTCATATGTTCTACCCCTTTCGCTGTGTCGATGACCATAGGGGGGCATTCGAGCTCAATGATGCACGAGGCGTGCGACGCCAGTCGCGTCATCCAGAGGTGCGCTACTTGGATATCGGTGGTCACGATACCCGGGATGATGTACTGAGATTCAACATGAGAACGCAAGATGCCTTTGTAGAAAATCATGATCGATACTCCTAGATGAAAAAGAAGAGCCCCACAGAACCCTTGAGAAGGTTCTGTGGGGCTACAGTATGTGTGGGCTATTAAATTGGCGTAGGCGAGTGCCTGATGGCTTTGTTGGCGGCTTTGCTACCCACAGGTGCCACCAACACACTCACGACCACACCTTGTTCGAGGTCAGTGATGCCCACGTACCCCTCGGGGATAGCGAGCTCCTCGGGCTTGGTAGGCATGCGTGCGGAGGTGAAAGTGTCACCTGCGACAAGCAGAGGCTTTTGTTCGCCAACAAGGCTGGCGCGCAAGTAGGTGCCTTGAGAGGCTTCTTTGAGTTTAGACAAGGGTTGACTCCTTTAAAAAGTTGGTGTGTAGAATAGTGGAACCGAGGTTAGCATTGGCTTCGTGAGAGATTTTGTTAACGCAAACACGTGTCCATCCCTTATAAAGGTAAATAGGGTAAAGCTCCTCGAAACGCTCAATGGTTTGCGCCGTCATCGCTGTTTTGGAGATTTTGATGGTTTCACCCACCAACGGCGCAGTGGGTAGGTGTATGTTGAAGGGGACCGCCAGTCTACCTGGAATTTCGATGTCATCAATGACGACGGTGAGTGTGACCATCAGAGGGACTCCTTTAAAAATTGCGTGAAATTGACCGCCCAACCACCTCATGTGAGGGGCTGGATGGTGCTTTGGGCTTGAGTTGGTTTGACATAATAACGTCGTACATACTTCAGCGATGGGGCTTGGGCCTTCATCAGGTACAGGGATGGCGAGAATTGGGTGAGCGCAAAACTATTGATACACAGCGCGAAGGCTGCTACCGTGGTCTCATGGTTCTACCTCTTTCTCGCCAATTCGATTCTTTTTAACAACAAGAGTGCTATGTACACGCGAGGCTTTTTTACCCCCTCTTATTGTAGTCTTGACCAATCAACACAAGTGACGGTATTGACTCGTCAAGACTCACACCCTTAATTTATTCTGTTGCTCTTTTCTTCTCAATTTATTTATAGAGTCTATAAAAAACCTAATAACCCTAAGATTTCTAGGCTGCTTGAAAGTAAGCAATAGTGCCTTTGCCATTGGTGGCTTTAACGACACGGTAAGACGCGCTAGCGCTCTCTTGGATACGCGCCAAGTGTTGCAACGGCTTCAAGGCGTGATCGATGGCTGAGCGGACCATGTCGCTTTTTGAGTGCAGGCTGCTGTTGAGCGATGCCACGCCGTGGTCAATTTCGGTGAAACTAAACATGATGATTTCCCTATTCAAAGTAATTGGTCTTTGAGACCGTATAAAAGGTGCTACCGATTAGGGTAGCTATGAAGGATACGCGATCAGGCGATCCACAGAAGAGGCGTCTTTTTGACCGCTGGGAACATGTAGGTCGCCACAGAGTGGCGTTGTGTCACAGCTTGTTGGTTGTGGGTAGCCTGTGCATTGTGCAGACGGTTCTTCTCTTCTAAGACAGCGGCGGCGTGCTTAGCGGTACTCAGTTTGGTGATCCAGTAGTCAAGGTTGTTAGACATGATGAGACTCTCAGTAGGGTTAATAGAAAGGAGCAGACCAATCAGTGATGGGTCCGATTACTGTTAACATATATGTAACCCAAAAAGAATCAAACAGCCACAGATAGACAAGCATCCACTGTGCCGATGAAGGTACAGTGGATGCGTCTTAATGGAGGATGGGGCCAGCTGTGTAGACAGCGCCCATGATGGTGGCATTGACTTGCAGGAACATCGAACCAATGCTTTCGATCTTCTGCTCGTCTGTGGCGGCCTTTCTGCCGATAGACATTCCTATCTGCATGGTAAATGGTTCTCTCACCAATACTTGCGTGAAGCGGATGTTGATCGTCAGAGTCTTATGCTCTTCTAGGTAGCCGATGATCGTAGGGATGTGGTTATCGCTTAGAAAGTCATCGACCAGGATCAGTATGCCGGGTGACTCTGAGCCTGGCAGATAGGCGCTATGGTGCGGTGGTAACTCAAACATGGATGCTCCTTAGAGAGATACCCGAGAAGAGCGATCGATGATCTTGCGCACTTTGGGTGCAAAGATCTCTTTACGCTTATAGTGGTAGCCGACTTGCTTCTTGATCTGAGGCGAGTAGAGGTACAGAAACTTCACATCTCGGTCAGGTAATTTACGCAAGCGCCCTAGGGTTTGGATATTAGAGACGGTCGAGGAGATACTCACGGTCTGGATGGCGACTCTGAGCTCCTTGATGTCGATGCCTGTTCCTGCTGAGAGCACGGTCGTCACCCGGATATCGGGCTCTAGACAGTTCTCAAACGGGTCATCCTCACAGTAGCGTTTCACCGTGTACTCGGGGTACACTTTCTCCAAGTGCGCCGTGAGTTGGGTGGCCATGTTGATGGACGCCACAAAGATGATGAGTCGGTCACCTCGAATATAGCCGTTGATGTAGTAGTCATCAATCAGGTCATCGATCAAATAGAAGTAGCGCTCACGTAAGAGCTTATTCTTCATGATCGACTTTTCTACCGCTTGATGAGAGTAGTTGTTGGAGTTGTACTCGGTGTCTCGGATGTGTTTGCGAGAGTCGTGGGTGATGGTGTATTGGATAGGGTAGACGTCAGCGTATTTGTCATGAGCGAGTCCTGTGTAGCGAGCGTCCTCTGGGTAGACGATGCTCTGGATATTGCGGATGATCTGGTCATCCGAGATCATGGTGGCGGTGAGGCCAATTTGGTTCTTCACGTTGGTGTACAAAATGATCTTGTACAGTGCGTGAAAGTGCATGTGCGATTCATCCACGAGAAGTGTGCCAATCTTGAGCAAAGGAAACAACTCAATGGGCTCGATCCCGTAGACGTCTTTGAACTGTTCAGGGTGTTGCTCGAACTGTGTGATAGCTTCTTGCAGGGTACGCGACGAGAAGATGATGAAAGGTGACTCCAGCGAGTCTTCTTTGGCGAGCTCAATGAGTGCACGCAGGTTCTTTTGACCCTGCACAATCATGATGTCTTTGGTTTGCACTGTGACGATCTGTGCAATTTCTTCGACCCACTTGGCGATGAAGGTGGGTAAAATCACCACACCGATGCGGTGTTTGAGAATAGCCGAAGCTGCCAGTGAAACCATACCTTTGCCCTGCCCTGTTTGGATAGGTACCAGCTTAGATTTACTGGGGTTATTCATCAAGAAATCAACGATAGGCACTTGGTGCTCTCGCAACACCCAACCCTCTCTGAGTGAGATGTCTTCTAAGGAGACCTCGTAGTCCAAGTACTTCTCGGTGGCATCGACGTGTAGGGGGTAGCTGATGGCTTTGAGGTGGTGATAGAGGTGTTTGAATTGGTTCAGGTGCAGGTAGTACGTATCTCCTACTTTAGAGGAGAAGAGCTTGTACTCCATCTGGGCGGTAGGCTGACCGTACTGGGTCTGCTTTTGGGTGTAGTATTTGTAGATGAACTCATCGATGCGCTGTTTGAGATTGGGGTTATCTGTGGACAGTGCGACTGAGAGGTTATACATCTTTAAGATGGTAGGCATAGATTCTCCCGGATTGGTGGTGCCCTGTTGTGTAGAGGCTCCTTCACGACATTGGGTAAACTGTATTTAATTACACGCCACTGGACGCTGCTGGACGTCCAGTGGTGTGCGTTGGTTTAGGTGAGCGCGAGTTGCACACCGGTTTGATTTTGGTACTTACCACCCCGGTCAGCGTAACTGACCGCGCAAGGTTCAGAGCCACGGAAGAAAAGGAACTGTGCGACGCCCATGTTGGCGTAGATCTTCAATGGAGAAGGTGACGCGTTGGCGATTTCTATGACTACATTTCCGCGAAAGCCCGGCTCTATGGGCGTGCAGTTCACAATTGCAGAGCACCGAGCCAGACTGCTTTTACCCACACACAGGACCATCACGTCGTTGGGGATATCAAACCACTCATTGGTCGTGCCTAACAAATAACTGTTGGGTGGAATGATGGCGTAGTCACCCTGATGCGTATGTAAACACTTAGGGTTAAAATCCAATGGATCCACCAGTGTCGTGTTGATGTTGGTAAAGATACGGAAATCCCCGGTGAGGCTTACGTCATAACCAAAGCTCGATAAACCTTTGCTGAGGATGCGTTTACCCGCCTCATCGAGCTTGACTTGGTGGTCCACAAACGGGGATATCATCGGGCGAAACTCAGAGAGCTCTTGCTCGGTCAATGGGCGATAACCGACCAGCCCGACGATGTGTTGCATCGTGATCATCGAGTGGTCTGCTTTGGTGTTGTCTTCGATCTTCTGTTTGAGAATTTCTTCGTCCAGATAAGTGAAAGACTCAACCGGGGTGGGCGTCATGTAATTGAGACCTATGCTGCGCGGTGGCACGTTGGTAATGGTCACAAACGTCGGCGGGGTGCACAGACGGATGATTTCTTTATCAGAGAGGATGGACACAGTGAGTTTCCTTTGGTTTAGACTGGGTTTTAGCCGCTAGGGCAAGCATAGACCGGATGGCGTCTTCCCATCCGTAGTTGTAGTATTCATAAGCGATGACGGCTTTGACGTTGGTGAGCTTGGGTACTTCCTCTTGGGTATGATCGTTAAAGCATTGTCTACGCTCTTGCTCTAGATCCTGGCTTGGCATGGTGATGGTCCTGGTGGGTGGGTGGGTTGATTTCTTGGATGAGCTTCTTCATGTACCGATCTGACTCGTGAAAGGCATCGAGCTGTGCACGCCGGGTGTTCTCGTCGCACATTTGATCGGTGTAATCTAACCCGTCTTTAATGCCCTCAGAAAGCTCCTCAGGCATCTCTAAGAGCTTGGTGGCCACATAGGTCGTCTTGATCGCCAGAATCGCGTCCAGGGCCTGTTTAAGGGCGTCTACGGCCTCTTGTGTGTAGTAGGCTACAGCGAGGTCGTATCCAATACGGATTCTGAAACACAAGTTATACCAATCTGTGGGGGTATGGGTCTTGTCTTGGAAAGCTTGGAAGGAGCGGTGCGGGATGGCTTTGATGAGCTCTTGCTGGGCTTTGGGAATAGCGATGGTGATTGGGGTGTAGCTCTTGTACTTTGGCTTATTTATTGCGGGCTTTTTGATGAGCTGCATATTGACTACCTCTTTCGTTAAGTATAGACACCCCCGGGAAGCTAATTTGCGTCCCGGGGGGTAGAGGATTAGCGGCGACGCGGACCGATGAAAGTGGTGATCTTACGACGTGTTTTGTGTGGCTTGATGGATTTACCACACAAAGGTGCTTTAAGATCATTGACCCCGATGCCAGGGTGTGTGAGAGTGTAGAGCAAGGAGAGAAGTTGTCGTGTCAGGGTGGGTTTGGGTGGTGAGGGTTGCATGGTGAAAGTCTCTTTGTGCCAGAAAGAATATAGAGGAGTCATCCACCACTGGCCGCGCGCGCAGTGGTGGATGTGGGTAGGTTAAGCCAGGCTACTGAGACCGGCTTTCTTGCGATATTCAACGACTTCATGGGGGCTAAAAAACACATCCATCGGGTGGTCGATGATGTTCTTATGCTGGAAAGTCGCCAGATTGGAGTCAAAGATCACTGCTTCTTGGTTCTTCGTGGAGAAGAGTAAAGACAGTGAGCGCGACTTGCTCAAGTTCACCAAAGACTCTGTCGTTTTGTTGACGGAGTTTCTGCCTAAGCTATAGTCATTTTGCTGGGCGTTGTAGACGGTGGTGGCATAGACGAGCGTCTCCAAGATCGTGAGATTGATGGAGAACTGTTTAGACACGTGGGTGTACAGTGCGGTCAGCTTATCGTAGGGGTCTGTGATCTTCTCGTAGTTGGTCTCGATGATGGAGGCCAGCTTGGTGACGAAGTTGATGATGTTGTTCTCTTTGAGAGGCATCGTGAAGATCGGCAGAGCTATGTTGAATTTGTTCAGAGGAATGAGGTAGTTGCCTTTCGGGTCTGAATAGATATTGGTCCTGCGGATATACTCCAAGAACTCTTTAGTGAGGATACACGAGCGGTCTCCGTACTGGACGTTGACGGTATTAGCTAAGCGCTTATTGTGCACATCTTTCTGGAAGATGACAGCCGTGATTTCCCCGATCTTCTCTAGCGCAATATGAGAGTGCGAGAGGTTCAAGACGTCCATGAGCTTGGGCAGCTGTTTGGAGTCTAGGATGATCGAGGTGTTGGTGTAATCCACGTTCTTGTTCAGATAGAGGGTGTCTATCTTGGCGTAAAAGTGGGTACTGGCTTCACCTTCTAGAAGGATGGCATTGCCTTTGACGGAGTGCGTCAAGTGTTTGGTAGAGAGGATGGACTGTGAGGATTTCTCCATCAGGAAGGAAGTAAAGGTGTAACCCAAGTTGGAGTCTTGGCGGAAGTTCTTAGAAACCTCACCTAAGCAAGTTGAACACACCTTGTGGGCGTCTTGCAAGTTGCAACCCAGGGCGGTCCTGAGCTTGATGATGCTGTTCTCCAAGTGGACCTCTGAGCCATCGATGCACTTGAGTGTCCCTTCTGAGGTGTAGTATTTCCCTTTGAGATGGTGGATAGAGTTAGGGGGTATCAAGAAGTCGTAGTACTCAGTTGAGCCACAGTCCGTGCACTCGACGTTTTGAGAGACCATCGTGAGCAGCTGCATCAGCCGAGAGTTGTACTCTGAGATCGCAATGTGCTTATCGGTAGCGTTCAAGGACTTGGCGGCTGTTCTGGACTCAGCGACCAGATCAAAGAGCGTGGTCATGCCCGTGATGAAGCCCGAGGTGATGGGCTGCTTAAACACCGAGCGATCGATGTCGGCCACAAACCCCCGAGGTCCGATACACTGGTTAGCCTGGTTCTCGTTGATGGACTTGGACTTATAAGCGTGCACAAACATGTTGTTCACACGGGTGGTATTGGTGAGGGCTTTCTTGGTCTCCTTGTAAGCTTGCTCAATAGAGTCAGGCGAAGGCCTTAGGTTCTCTCGGATGGCTACGATCTCTGGCATGTTCACGACTTCGACGAAATCAATCGCATCAATCGTGGTGACATGGGTAGAGATCCGGTTGATGTAGTCCACGTACAAAAGGTTAAAGACTTGGTAGATGATCTTTAAGAGCTGGTCTTTCTGATCGTAGTTAGCCAGGCGGTTGAAAGCACAGATGTTCTTGAACACTGTTTCTAACATCCGGATGTGCACCTCGGCTGTGAAGTATTGCCGGTTCATGACGGACTGCACGGAGCAGTCTTTGGTGATCGGCGTGTGGGGGTAGGTCTCAAACGGGATCCAGATGTACCTGTTAAAGACCACCGACTTGGCGCTGGTCACCTCTTGTTCACCGTCCTCGTAGGTGACCAGGTACGCCTTGTCCGTGTAAGTGTTCCACGCCGTGAGGAGTGGGGTATGGAGGATTTCTCTCGCTGTGAGCGCTTGCATGTTGTTGATAACCCCGTTGTTGCAATGCCGTTAGTCTTCAAATGTCTCTTCTTCAGGTGTATAGGAGAAGTCGATGCCAAACGCGTTGCCCATATGCTTGAAAATCATCAGAGGTTTGTTCTGACCATAAGGGTTAGCAGTGCGATCGATATCGGGTAAGTTGGCGATCGGGTGATCGGAGTTGAGGATATTTTTGATGATTTGCTTGTGGCTATTAGGGTTGGTGTTGATGTCCACGATCTCAGCATTAGCTTCTGGGGAAGCGTAGGCGTTCATGATGCGGATCTCAGTTTCACCTAGGGTCTTGGTGGGGTTATGGCTGTGCTGGTAACGGTGTTTGTCCACGTTAGAGGACTTGACCGGGAAGGAGAAGTTATTGACCTTGGCAGAGGAGACGGCCATGTAGTCGTCTGCGACTTTCTCAAGCGCCATGATGTACATGTTGCCGATACGGATTTTCTCTTTGGTCATCACTTTGTTCTTAAGTGTATTGCGGTAGGTGACTTCCGTGTAGTAGGGGCGATAGATCGAGTCTTCGATGCTGGCGATCACATCGACGATGTTGTACTCGTTATCGGGTGGGTAGAAGAAAACGATGTTGCCTAAGAGGACTTCTTGGATATGCTGCAGGAGATCTTCCCTGGTAAGGTTTGTGATGAACGCATCCATCTGTGGATTGATGAGCTTGTACAGACCGTGCAGGTAGTTGTAGCAGTAGATGATGTCTTCTTCGGTGAGGATAGGAATGAGCTGGTGCAGCTTCTTCTTACCGTAGCGTGTGAGCAAGTAGTTGATCAAGCGGTTGCGATTGTCACGTGAGGTAGCTCCTAAGTAGGATTCATAGACACGACCTAAGTTCATGCGTGAAATGGTCGAAGAGGGGTCCGTGATGACTTCAGCGCGATTGCCGTAGGCGTCGATGGGCATGTCGTCGTCTTCCATCACACAGGAGATAACACCTTTTCCCGAGGTGTTCAATTAGGTTCGTTAGACCTAACCCGTGCACTCAAGCACTGCTCCGGGCTTTCCCCGGATGTCCAGACTATATCTTCACCCTCTGTAAACAGATAGGGTGTCTCTCATTTCGAGCCACTTGGCCCTACACCGTCATAACTCGGTTAGTCGTTGAACCTGTCTCTGCCTAAGCAGAGCCTTGGCTGCGGATTGCCCAATCTTTACGTCTGTTACCATACCCGGGTGATTAGTCCGGCCATGCACGTATCGCTACGTGCACTTGGTGCGTAAAGCTCTCAGGGTGTTCCCGTCAGTTAGAGAGAATTCCATGCACCATTACTGATGCATGTGCCTTAATCCTTTTCTGTTATAAATTTAAACCTCCAACCTTTAAATTCCACATCTTGCTCAACACAGTTCCTTAACCAATAATTGTCGCGAGTTCCTAAGAATCTGCACGCGGCTCTTATCGATGGTAACGTCAGGGTTTCACCTGTTAATATGTTTGTGGCTTCTAAAGGTTTATTCCTAGGGTCATCCTTTTTCACAAACTCCGTGTTCCACGGAGCATCTGTCTTGTATCGGAAAGCGTAACCATTGAAGGACCAAGTTTCGCTGTTGTTTAAGCAGCGTCTTATCCTGTCTTGAGAAACATTAGTCTCTAAAGCCATTTTTGTTATGGTTTTTGTTTCCAATACAGTTCCACTGTTTAAGTCATAAGCCTGCACATTCTCACGGTGATAGTGGTCTTTTAAGACAAATTTGAGTTCTGGGTATTTATTAGACGCAACCTTCAATAGTTCTTTCACGTTTGGCGTATTCCAAATCGCGTAAAACCTTTTAAAGTCTTGAAGATCATAGTAATAGCTGTGATTACCGTCTTTGTCAACAACCGTTATCAGATAACGCCCCAGGGTCACTTTTTCTTTACGATTTTCGTAAAACCAAGGGGTAGCGTCGTCTTTTAATTTGAACTCATACTTACCTTTTACCAATTTACCGGTGCGAACATACATGCTAACGCTCTTCAGTCCGCCTTTATCGAGTCCCATAAACTCAGCCGCTTGAGATTTAGATGCAAAGTCATAGACCTTGCCAGTGCTAAACTCTCGTACCTTGCACGGAATATTGTCCGTACGTAAACCGCTTGAATACATGTGTATGCTGTTATCTCTGAATGAACACCATTCAAGATTACGAGCGTTGTAATTCGTTTTGTCCCCGTCCTTGTGGTTAAGAATAGGGTTGCGGATGAAGTCGTTGTGGCGTAGTTTAACCCATGCCATACCGACCATTCGGTGCACATACACATATCTAAACCCACTTCTGTCTGGATCGTAAATATACGCACACGGGTACTGATCAATTGCTGTGTTATGTTTCTTACGTGAAGCAATTATGTTAACCTCACGTAAACCGTCTACCTCAAGTAACTCACCAGCAGAAGTGATTGCGTATCTAGAGTAATTAGGAACTACTCTATACACTTTGCCGTTGTAGTTGATAACAACCGGTCGAATGAAAACCGGTAGGTTACTTGAAATTGGTCTGAAGAACTTGATATTGGCTGGAACAAAGTTGACATTTAAAAGTTTAGCGAGGTCTGGCTCAGTAAAATAGATTTCAAAATGCGACAACAAGGATATCCAGATAGGACACACTTTTACGTCCTTGCCGTACATTTCTAATTCCACTTTACCTTCGCTACACCTAGGGACATTTGCGACGTATCCGTCTAGGTCCCTAAACTCCTGTGAAAGAGATACTACGAATTTTTGATTTCCTGGAATTGGTTTAAACATGGAACTATCCTGTCTGATTGGTGTCAGACAATTTAGTCCCGCAGATGGATGTTAGTTAAGCATGACAACACGCCAGCTTAAACCCCATATCAGGTAGCAGTATGCTCTCAGTGACAATGTCGATCTTGTATTGGTTAATAGGCAGCTTCCTGTAGGTGAGTTTGGTTTTGCTGTTAGCTTGTGCAGACTCCAGCTGGATCATGATGTCGGTCATGAAGCGGTGCAAGCGAGGTGAGAGCTCTACGTGCTCCACCGTCTTGTACATATGCTTCTTAGACTCCATGAGGCCATTGACCTGGTTCACCACCGCTTGGTTAAACGTATTGAGAAGCAGAGCGTAGTGGTCAAGTTGTTCAGTCACCTTGTCCGTGAACTCGTTCTTCTTATAGTTGGCCTTAGTGACCTTGATGTCGATCACACGGCTATGGGTCTTCACATAGGTCGACGTATCAAAGACGGGGTCATGCTCTTTGAGCGAGGTGTTAGAGAGGTCTCCCACACTGAACCAGTCGTTACGAGGGCGTGTCGCGCACAGAAGACCGTTGGGCTTCACATCTTCTCCGATGTCAGGCATGAACTTGTAATTCGTGTCATCACCGTAAAGGTTCAGCGGAATCGTGTCTTTGTCGATGAAGATTGTGCGCGACTCCACCACACGCATTTGGATGCGTTTGAGAAAGGAGCGTGAGACCACAAAGGCGTCCTCAGAGACCTCAGGAATGCTCATGAACGCCACGTTAGCGTTCACGCCGTAGCCGTAGCTGGCATCACTCTTGTAACTCTCAGTCGTAGCAAGGATCGTATCTTTAGGGATCTCCTGGTTGATTTGAATATTCTGCAAGTAGTCTGTGGGGGTGAGTTTGGCACCGAAGACACTGTGCTGAGAGCTGTAGTAAGGTACCTCCACGTAGTCGATCACCAGCTTAGGTTGCCCATTGACGACCTTCTCGTACTCGACGATCAGAATCATCGAGGACAAGACGTTAAAGCCAGAGTTGAAGTAGCGAGGGATGATGGCTTTGACGATGTAATCGTTCTCGGCACGGATATCGTTGATGTACTTGGCCAGCTCAAACTCAATACCGGTTTTCACGATCTTAGAGTCTGGGGTCAGAAGGGAGGGCCTCTGCGAGAAGTGATTGAAAAACATCACTAGCCGCGGAGAGCTATTCATCGCTGCAAAGGGATTGCAGGCAGTAATACCAAGGAACTCAGGTTTGATTTCGCGCGTGGGTGTGAACACGTTGTTTCCTTAAGAGTGGAGAAAGGGGTAAGTACAGGTTATATATATGTAGCTGTATGGCAATCAGACTACAGAGGTATTGGGTGGGTGAAGGGCATGTCCCTTGGTAACGGGCACTATGCTGTGACGCCATATCACCCCTTACGGGCAAGGCCATCTCACAAATCCATACTATACCCATCGCTGTAAAAAAGCCAATAGGGTAGGTAAACGCGAAGGTCACCCTCACATGAAACTCTCCACTCTGATGCGCTCAGACATCGATGAGCTTTACAGTAACTTTGACTTCCTCAACGACGTGTTACTCTATGCGGATTACTACAAGAAGAACTTCACCGACAAGCCATTGAACGTCACCCCGGCTGACGCGTACACCTACCAAGGCAACCTCTTTGGTTTGTTTACCAAAATGGGGCTACCGGACTACCTGCATCTGCCTGTGATGGCCTATAACGCCATCACGTCACCCGTAGAGTATGATGGTACAATAACCACCTTCTACATGCCCTCGCAAGACATCTACAACCGTCTGCACAATCTGAACTAAAGGAGACTGCCATGTCTAATTACTTCACCGAAGATGACATCCGCATCCTAGAGAAGACGAGTAAAGTGCGAGAAAAAGCCATCGATGCTTTAACCGTAGAGATGCCACGGCGTGCCAGCGATGTGCTCGCTTTAGTGGCTGTCATTGAGAGCTTGGACAAGACTATTCTTGCTAAGGCCAAGCTGAAGATTGATGACTCGTCTAGCCGTGCAAACGAGGAGACCCAGTCCATGATGCGTGACTTGCTCTTGAACCTACACAAGACATCGATCAAAGGGGCTACTCAAATGGCACCTATGGTCTTGCCCGAGGAGATCGAGTACACGATTGCTCCATCTGAGATGCGCAAAGACATCGATGAGGTCAGCATAAAGGATTTCTAATCCTCAGTCACCTCACACACCAGATACCCAAAAAGGTATACACCTACTCCTACCAGCGCCAAAAGCAGCTGGTAGGAGTAGGTACTTTACGCGGTTTTGACACGGTAGTATTGCGCAAGCTTAAGCAGCGGGTCTGTAACAGCTTGAGGTTTAGCCAGATAAGTAGCAGCCACACAGACTGCCTTCTCATCGGTGAGCGTGGTATCTGAGAGACCTGGTGTGAACTCTGTAGCTAGCAGAGGGATATCTAGTGCCAGCGTCACGGTAGTGGGTGAGAGCTTACAGGCTTTGTAAGCTTCATCGGGGAGTTGGTCGACGTACTCGGAGACTAACACGGCTAGTTCCTTATGGCGAGGTAGGGAAGTGAATTGGGTTTATAGCTGTCTGACTTATAAGCGCTGTACAACTGGGTGAGGTAACCCATACACGCTAACTGGTCAGTGGTGTAGCTGGGAAACTCTTTGTTGAACATGGCGCTGTAGCTTGTGATCTTGCTGAGCTTATTGAACAAACCCGGACTCTGTATGAGGGTGCAAATATTGGTCAAGCAAGCAGTTTCTTGAGCGGTATCTCCGGTGCCTAAGTCGACGATGTAGTCGGTGAGGTTCAGAGTAGAGAGCTCATAGCCTGCGTTGACGAAGTAAGTCGCCATGGCGCTGACAGCGGCAGCCAGTTTATGGCCTGCATACTCAAAATCACTCTTGATATGTAGGCACGTCTTAGGAATAGGCACGATAGCTTCGATCATGGCCTTGTAGTTCACCGGAAGATCCAGGTGGTCTAAATTCATGAAATCGAGTTGAGCTAAGAGTGACTCTTTGTCCTCGTCTGTTAAGTCTAAGTTGGACAAGACCTGGATAAAGCGTACCGAGCCTGCTCGAAAGTCCACGTCTCTGACGGTGTACTTCTTCGGAGTGGTGACGTAGGTAAGGTATTGGTAGGTGTAGAATTGCACCTGGTTGATATGGAAGATGAGGAGTTCGCCGTTAGCCATAGGTCACGCAAACAAAGAGAGCTTAGGGTTAGCAATGGTGGGTAGCTTGTCTGCAAATGGATTAGGAGTATTCTTGACGCTGTTGATCACTTGTTTAAGTGGGTTAGCGCCTTTAGGCAGAAACTTATCAATAGAACCCATGCTATTGGGTTTAACCAAATTACCAAAGACTTTCTTACCGGTATCACGGATCAGGTCTTTGTTGATGAGGGAGCCCATGTTGTCCAAGTCATTGAACTTGGTGTAGCATAGCTTGTACAATAGCGCTAAGAGGGCCATCATGAAGAGGCGCTTGCGCATATCGGGCGAGAGGTTAAAGAGCAGACTCACCAAAGAGATACCCAAAGCAAAATTGATAAGATCGCACAGAGAGCTCGTAGACAGATTGGAGACCTTGTTGAAGACTTTCTTGAGATTATCGAGCATCCCGTTTTGACCTAGGTCAATGCCCTCGGGGATGTATTCCTTAAGTTCAGTGCCTAACTCTTTGAGTTTATCGGTGAGGTTGTAGTCACCACTGAGAAGGGCTTTGACGTCGTTCATGCCTTTCTTGACGGTGTCTTCCAAGTTGAACTTAGGCAACTCTATGGGGACGATCAGCTTGTCTAAGGCCAGGTTATCCACCATGGCGTTCAAGGTATCACTGTTGGTGACGCTCAAAAAGTCGGTCAAAGGCACGTTGGTTTCTTTGTCCAAGAACTTGAATCGGGAGGCAGAGATAGACATTAGGTTGGTTCCTCTTCGATGACGTTAAAGAGCTCTTTGACCGACTTGGTGGCGTGCTTCTTGTTGAACGCATCCAAGATGGCCTGAGAGGTGACGATGTTGTTATAGAAGATCACCGGTAGGAAGTTGATCACCATCTGTGCAGAGGTGAGGTATTCCAAGACGGAGAAGACGTCCTTGAAGCCGTGCTTAGAGAGCTTGAGCTTCAAGTCTTCCGAGAGAGGTGTATGGTAGAGGGCGGGGAAGTTCAAGCGGTGGTTGTGCAGCTTGAAGGTAGACGCTTGGACGTTAGCGAGTTGGTGGTCTAACCAACGGCTGGTGTCGTAGATGAAGAGCTCGATGATGTCGTTATCGCGCATGAAAGCCGGGGTGATATCCTTGGTGTCGATGTAGACGGTGCGGATGTAGACTTCGGTGCCGAGTTTGATGAAGAGCACATCGATCAAGCTGATCTGCTGCTCTTGGGTAAGCTCAAACGGGTAGATGTTCACGAGGATCTCTAAGCGCTTGGTCTCGTTGTGCGCGATGTTGCGCTTGTCGATCTCTAGGACTTTTCTCTTTAAGACGGAGAAGAGATAGGTGATGGTGGAGCGGGTGATGATGTCTTTGGTACGCAAGCTGTTCAAGGCAGTGTACTGAGGCATGTCTACGATAGAGGAAAAGTCATCGACTTCTCGAAAGTTGTAAGCGTCACTGGCCACGTATTGGGCTAAGGCTTTGTCGTCTTTGAGAAGCCTGGAGAGCACACCTTGGCGCACGTCTAAGAGGCTATCGAGATCGATCAGGATACGGTTGTATTTGACTTCTTTGTCCACGGTAGACTCCGTTAAATGGATGACTTCACGTGCATTCCCAGCAGATAGGCCTTTAAGGTTTTACCTGACTCGACACCGGTGGAGTAGTTAGAGAGGGTTTTGAGATTGGCTGAGCCGTATTTCATGAACATCGTGTTAAAGGCGTTCAGTCCACCTTTGTCACCGCCCTTGTACTTGAAGAGCTCTTCCAAGGACTTGTCTAGACCCATAGAGTTCAGGATCTGCAGCTCAGGATAACTGATCTTAGCACCCTTGCTGGCGCCCGTGGGTTGACCGGTAAGTTGGTCGACGATCTTGTTATTCTCAGGGATACTGATCTTTTTGATCAGGTTCTGAGACTGACGGCGAATAGGGAGGTCCAAGACCATGTACTCGATCGGTGTCTTATAGGGTGGCAGATCTCGGTCGTTGCTGATAATGAGCTGCTGAAAGAAGTTGACTTTGTATTTGGGAGCGATAGCAAGGTTGTTATCTAATGTGATGCCTTTGCCCTCAAAGGGGGGTTTAAAGGCCACCAGGTACTTCGCGCCATCACGCAAGCCCTGCATGTACTCATCAAACGCTTTGTCGCTCATATTGGCAAAGATCTTCTCGTACTGCTGGGTGTTGTAACCAGACGGGTCGAGGTCTTTAACGAACTTATAAATGAAGGCTTGGGCCTTAGCGCGATTAGGCATGGGGTACTGCCAAGAGGTTGTTGTCCCGGATGAACGGGATCACCGAGAGCTTCAAGTTATCGAGCCAATGCAGGCTACCGACGGTGGCGTTCAAGGCGAGCTTGATGTTCTTGGTCACGTCGATGTTGGAGTAGACCACGATACGGTAGAGCATGAGTGAGAGGATGGCCTTTTGCATCTTGTCTTCTTTGTCCAGTGCATCGATGAAAAGGGGGTTGGTCGTGATGCGCTCGATCTGCTCTGGGGTAAACTCGTAGGTCTGCAAGGTGGTGATGAGCTCTTTGCAGAGGTCAAGACGGACGTCTAAGGGTGCCATAAAAGTGCTCCTGGAATGTAGGTGTGATGCTGGACAGACGTGCTGTGCTACAGCATGTACCAAATCATTTTTTTCTACTAAGTTAGGCCATAGGGTGAATCACATTAGGAGAACACCGTGTTTGACTTTCTCAAGCCGAAGAAGAAACCCCCTAGCAATCCCTATAAGACCTACATTGATGCGCTACAGACGATGGTCTATGACGGCAATCTCTCTGCTGTTTTCTACAACCGAGAGAGCCGTATCTTGCTGATCACGACTTACAGCGAGAATCTCTCTGAGCTGGTGGACAAAGCGTACAGAAATGAGTTGGGCACCCGCTTGATGGCTGTGAACCTGCACCACTATTTGAAGCACATCGACGTGGACCGTCTGAAGGTCTTACTGGGTAAGCTCTTGACCCTGTTGAATGATGAGAATACCGCGCTGAACAACCACAGCAAAAATGACATCCAAGCCCTCATTGAGGCCTATGAACTGTTAAGGAAAATCTGACATGTCTGAAGAAGATAAAAGTGCCCTATCCCTGTACTCGCTGGGAATAGTGGTCGAAACCAAAGCCGTGGGCAGTGACACGATCATGGTTACCCCCATCGAGCATCTGAACTTGCAAGACAACAAACTGGTCAAGGACAACAAACAAGAGTACAAGAACACGTTGCCTGACAAAGACGGGAAAGTGAACAGTAGTGTGGCCAAGGGTAGCAGCACGCTAAAAGCCAAATGGTTGCCACTGGGTCAGAGTAACCGCAGTACAGCACCCGATGTGGTGGCCAATGAGACGGTACTCTTGTTCAAGTACGCGGATGTAGATGAGTACTACTGGACGACGATCTTTCGCGAGAACAGCTTGCGTCGGTTGGAGAGTGTCTTGTACAGCTACAGCAATCTGCCTTCAGGGATCAAAGAGTATAGCATGACCACGAGCTACTGGATGCTCATGAGTACGAAAAACAAGAAAGTGCAGTTTCACACCAGCAGCAACGACGGTGAGCACTGTACCTATGACATCTCACTGGACACGAAACAAGGGGTGCTCAGGATCGAGGATGGGAAGAAGAATGTCATCGAGCTCTCAAGTAAGAGTGACACTTTGAACGTGGCTGTGAACAAAGACGTTGCAGTGAACGCGGGGAACACCGTGGTGGTTGTGGCGGGAAGCAGTGCGACGGTCAAGGCACCTGCAATTACATTGGATGGCAATGTGACGATCACAGGGAGTTTAGGAGTCAAAGGCAGCACGACGACAAATGGTCTGTCGGTCAATGGACCATCGTCCGCTGGCGGGAGTTTGAGTGTCAGTGGATCGGTAGCTGTAGGTGGATCGGTGAACGTGAGTGGGGATGTAAACGCCAGCAATATTTAACAGGGAATGTCTATCCCACCTACACCATCAAAAGTGTAGGTGGGATAGACTATGTGGTTAGAATTTATTAAAGAACGGAGACAGCAGGAACTCTTTAGGCCATTTGTAGCGACGACACTGGGCAATGACTCCGGTTGTTGCGTTGTGTGGGACACAAAACACCCGACCATCAGGCAGGAGAACCCCCCCTTGGTGATTACCATATGTGCCAGGCGGTGTCGATGTTATGTTGGTCTCGGGGTCATAGATACGCGCAGTGGTGGAGCTATTCGGCACACAGAAGACCCGACCATCCGGCAAGTGCACCCCGCCAGCGTAAGCAATACTGCCCGGATAAGAACCACCGGGGGTACTGAGCGTGTCCGTGGTGGGGTCATAGATACGCGCGGTGGTAGCGTTACACGGCACACAAAAAACCCGACCATCGGATAGGACAACACCGCCAGCATAAGCCTGTGTTCCTGGGTATACTCCCGTGGGGAACAAAAGTGTATCTAGGTCAGGAGCATAAATGTAAGCTGAAGTCGAAGAATAAGGCACCAAAAAGACGCGTCCATTCCTTAGCAACACTCCGCCCAAAAACGCGCCGAGACCTGGGTAGGTACCCGTAGGGGTCGAAATGGTGTTGGCGACGGGATCATAGATACGCGCCGTGGTGGCATAGCTGGGCACACAAAACACCCGACCGTCCGATAAAAGTACACCGCCAACATAAGCCGTACCACCCGGGTAAACACCAGCAGGCGTCGAGAGCGTATCGGTGACTGGGTCATAGATCCTTGCACTGGTGGCGTTATACGGCACACAAAACACCCGTCCGTCGGGCAGCAGGACCCCGCTGAAAAAAGCCCCACCCCCTGGGTACGTACCAGTTGGCGTCGAGACAGTGTCGGTTACGGGGTCGTATATCCGCGCGGTGGTAGAAGTGTAAGGTACGCAAAATACTCGACCATCGGATAAGAGTACACCGCCACCAAAAGCAGTGCTGCCTGGATATACCCCGCCAGCTGTCACTTTCGCATAACTGCTCAAGGGATTCCTGCGGTTCTCAGCGATCACGGCTTGCAGCTTCGCCTGAAAAGCAGCCCACCCAGTGCCGACCTGCCCGTTCACCGTCGTATTCCACTGGGCGATGCCTGTCGTGTTACTCACCCCCACACTCGGCATTGCCGCCACCACCGCGGCATCCAACTGCTGCTTAGGTACGGCATGCAGTGCCGCTGTCGCATTTCCAGACAACAGCAACGCCCCTGTCAACGTACCCCCGCTCAAACTCAACTTCGAGCTCACCGCACTCGCTAACGCACTGTCCACGTAACTCTTCGTGGCCAGCTGAGTTGCACTCACAGGGTTAGCGTTCAACACCAACCCACCCGTCATCGTCCCGCCAATGTGAGGCATCTTACTCACAATCTGGCTCTCTACCAACGAGGTCACGCCGCTCATACGGTTGATCTCAGAAGGTGCCACAATGAGTGCTTGCAACAAAGCAATCTTATCGTCCGGAATGGTGTTACTTCCCGTGCTACTCACACTGGTTAAAAATCTCGTTAAACGCATAAACTACTCCTTGAAGAATCACGGGTGCGCGACTCTGTAACTGTTAAACCGGGCCAACAATTCGTTGTAAGACACCACCATCTTCTGCAACTTGGTCTCGTTGGTGTCATGGATGGTGACGACATTAGCACGGATCGTCTCTTTTTGTAGGTGCTCTGCGCTGTCGACGACGTGGCTGCCTAAGTTGACTTCCTTGACCTCAGGCCGCACACCTAAGCGTGCTTCGATGTAGTCTTTCAAGCCTTCAAAGTGCACCTCGGTGGCTACATTCACAGGCAGCACCCCTAAATCGAGCAACACGATTTTGTTGCTGTACTCGATCTGAGAGATGGCCTTATAAAACGAGACGTAGCTCAGCGGCACTTTCACCACGTTCATCTCGTTGTACAGCAGCGTGAGGATCGGTGTATCGTTGTCTAAGTCGACCTTGAAGTCTGACTCGGCGATCCCCATGGGGACGTAGTACCTGGCAAAGGGGTCGATCTTCTCAATCGCAATCATATCTCGCATCGAGACAATGGAGATCACTTTGAGCTTCACCTCGTCGATGTTCACCCCAAGGGTGGAGCGAACATACGCGTTGTAAGGCTTCTTGAATGAGAAGAGCGAGTCTAAGCCAATCGGGGGTGTTTGTACAGTGACGTTAGCCATTATGCAAGCCTCAAGAATTCATAACGCGGAAGGATGTAGTAGACATGATCCAAATAACGGATGGCCACATACGTGATGTCGTTTCGGGTACGCAGCTTGTAGCTGATGATCATGTTGTTGCTAAAGATCTTGTTGTAGAGATCTAGAAACGTATCAGAGTTAGCAATGAAGAGCAAGTCATACAGACGTGTCAAAAAGTTCTGCGTGATGGTCGACATGCGAGAGAAATCAGGATCAGTGGTGGAGACCGTGATCAGATCGCTGTAGATGGTCTTGAAGTCCTTCTTATCAGCTGTCGTGTAGTAGCCGTTGATGATGTTCAGGAGCAAGTTGTTGTACTCGGTGGGGACATCGTACGTGGCTGTCCTCATGTAGTCTGCTGGGTAGACTTTCACGAAGCTCGCTAGATCAAAGGGCTTATTGAAGGTCGAGGAGATCTGGCTGTAGATCGAGCCTTGTCCGACTTGTGTGGCAATAGAGATCTTGTCCCAGCGCGGGATGATGAAGAACTCATTGATCTCCAAGAGACTGGGGAAGATGCCTTCCAAAGCCGCTTGACTCAGGGCGGTATTAGCCAGCAGATACTCAAAGAGTTCTAACTTCAAGATGTCGTCGTAGTTGCCTTGCTCGTTGTAGACGTTAAAGGCAAAGTAGCATGGCTTGGTAATGGTCGTGTTAGGGACCTTGTAAGGCACGTTCAAGACACGTGTATGGGTAGGTGGATAGTCACCCTTGGCCAGGTTCACGCGGTCCATGAAGACGCTGTAATCGAATGCTTCCAAGAGCGGGATGATGGCGTTGGGGTTACCAATCGCTTGTGAGAACCCCTCCATCGGAAACACACAGTCCACAATGTAAGACGGGTACACCAGCTTGAAGACACTGCTAGCAGTCCACACCAACGCTTCGATGTCGTTGTTGACCACAAAGTACAAGTACTCAGCGGTCCTCACACCCCGGTACGTGACCAATGAGTTAAAAGTGAACTGGGTGACCTGATTAGTCGACGAGAGGGTGTTAAAGGAGCTCACCGCATTCACGAGCAACTGGTTGTAATCCATGTTGATGTTGGTCGTGGCAAAGTTGGTGAAGTACACCACAAAGGCTGAGACCTTATCGGCATCCGCCTGTGCAATCGTCGCACTCTGATCAAAGACTTTGAGTGAGTACAGGGAATTTTGTGAATGGTAAAAGGACTTCTTGTCCTTGGCATAAGTGTTGCAGTAATCCGATAACTCGAAGATCGGAGCGACGACTTCGGCGTCATTGCTGACGTAATCGTCTCGTGTCATGAAGCCTTTGAGCGTGCGCATAGTCTTGATTCCTAGAGGGTGGTGTTCAAATTATTCGACCAAGTCGGGATAATGGCTACCCCCTCTTCACCCCACACCCCGGAGGTAGCCACTTATGTTCCTGGAGCTCTTTAAGCTGTTCTTTAAGAACATCATCCCTCTGAACAACCCACTCAAGATTGTCACGGTGGCTATTCTTGTGGCCAGTTTGGTCTTTAACGTCATCATCGTCTCTAAGCTGTCTTCGTTTTACACTGTTATCAATAAAGAGTGTCCCTCAGTACTCAAAAAGAAATAGCCAACCCAAGAGTCTGATCTACCCCCTGCGGCTTGTGGCTGCAGGGGGTAGAGGACTCAGTGTTACTTTTCTTCATCAGTTGAATCACTACCGGCATCTTCGGGGTGCGAGATGGCGTTCATGTAGACGATCTCTTCGACGGTGACTTCCTTACCGGCTTTGGTAAGCACCGTGACACGAAAGGTGACCTTACTGGCATTGAGCACCGTCATGGCTTTCATGAACACCTTGAACGTCATCACATTGCGCGTGAGCTCGTTAAAGAGGTTGATCTTGGTGTAGTAGAGTTTGGTGTCGGTCCCCAGGTTCAGGGAGTTCACGAACCGGTAGATGAGACCTTTGAGGGTGGTGGCGTTGACACCTAGTTCGATATAGGTTCTATTGGCTATTCGCGCTAGGATGCTCTCCGAGGTTTGGGCAAAGCGCTTAGGTTTCACACTGTATTCTCCTATGTAAGTATCATAAAGCTCAGACTGTTATCTAGAGCGTTATTGAAGACGTAGATTTGGTTATTAAAGTCAGGCACATGCTCAAAGAGCTCGATCAGCAAAGCTTCTAGGATCAAGATGACCAGATCGATCACGGTGTTCTTGATGTTCTCTAAGCTACGGTGATCAAAGCTGGTATCGACGATGGTGCCCAGAGCAGAGTACAAGGCGTTGACGTTACCCAAGAATTCCGTCAGGAGTCTGCTGTTACAGAGATCGTACGTATCCATGGGCACACAACTATCAAAGAGGATGTCAAAGAGGTTATTGATGTCCAAAGAGATCGAGTTGGTGTTGACCGAACTCACGATGGAGTTGTTAGCCGTGAGGAGGAAGTGGTAGACGATGTGGGTGAGGTTGAGCTTGGTCACCACACTCACCGCGTAGAGGATCTCATCTTGGGTGAGTTGATCGTAGACCAGTGACAAGCGTTTGAACTTGTTAAGATCGGCTAAGGTGTTGGACTTGAGGTACTCGTTGTCCACCCGTATACATGTACAGTTCTTTTCCTGCTTCATGATCAGTTCACCATCATCGCCACTGTGGTGGCGTCTAGGAGATCGGTTCGGATAACGTGGTTGATTTGTTCACTGGCCAACTGGGGTTGGATTTGTGAGATGAACTCGATGGTCTTGAGCTGCAGGTTTCTTTGATTTTGCCGGTTGACCCGGTCTAAGACAGTAGCGATGGATTTGTACATGACATGGTCCGTATCTAGGAAGAAGGCCAGATCAGGTCTGACGGAATTGAACATGGGGATGAGACTGCCTGAGTCATAGACTTTGAGATGCAAGTGGTCACTGAGCTGGGCTCGTGAATTCATCGCATCAAAGATGGTGTGCACTTGGTTGTGAACGACGGCTTTAAGCAAAGCGTCGACGTAGTTGGTGAGACTCTCACGGATAACTTGGGCCATCAAGCGGTTAAAGAACTCCTGTTGGACATCAAGGTAGTAGCCTAGGTCATCGTGGATGGCTTGGTGTAGGATCGATTGGATATGGGTGACGGTGACTTCGTCGATGTAGCCGTAGTGAAAGACCTTGATCATGTCTCTAAGGGCTTTATGGGTGTCTAACGCAATAAGGCGCATGGTGGCTCTTTCCGAACAAAGTTAAAGGTGATGAGAGTGGTGACTTCACTGATGAAGGTGTAGTCGACGTAAAGCGTAAAGCGTCTGTCGCGGTACAGCTTGTAGACGGCCGTGATCAGCTTATCGTACAGACCTGAGCGTAAATGCCGAATGTAGTCATCCAAATTGGGGTAGTGGTTAAACAACCCCTTTTGAATGACCATGTCCGTGGGGTCTGCGGTATAGAGTTTATCGTGTTTAATGGAAATATCTCTGAGGCAGTCTGTCACGCAATACTCTTGCAAGACTTCCACGATCAAATGGTTCAGGAGAAAGCTGAGGTCATCTTGTCTTTGTTTATGACTGGTGTAGCGTATCGCATATTGGTCCGTCACAAAGACGGCTAAGGCGACCGTCATCGGGTTCAAGAAGATGTAGTCGATGAAGAGGTCGGCTTGTTGGGCTACCAGCAACGTCTCAAGATCGTGATAGAAGTACTCCCTGAGAAGCATGTAGTGTTCATGAAAGCGCTTGTCTAAAGCGCTGTAGGTCTCAATGATGGACTCGATATAACCCGTGTTTGCCCAGTTGTAGGCAAACTCGCTCAAGAAGTCGGTCTCCTTAGACATGCGCTTGATGTCGATGCGGTCTACTCGTTCATAGAGATCGTGGTCATGGATGATCTCCGAGAGGATCAAAGAGAGGATCACTTCGATCTTCTCAGAGGACTTGTTCATGGCATCATAGGTGTTGATGGGCACCGGTAAGGTCACGACGCTATTGTGGTAAGACATAGGAACACTCCTACTTGAGTATCTTGAAGAGCAGTTGGGTGGTGAGCCGAGAGACCGTGTTGACGGTCACGACGATGCACTTGTTGTGCAAGTACTTGGTAAAGAAGAGCCGGTCTAGGTAGATCTCGATGATGGGCATCAAGTTAGAGATGGTCTCAGACTCGAGCTCACTGGCGAGCGCCTCATAGATGAAGTCGGTGTTGTCATTTTGCAAACACTCTACAAAGAGGGCGTTCATCAGGTGGTCTTCAATGACAACGACACTGCGTCTGCAGTGGTTACCGTACTTAGCCACCAGTGTGTAGACCAAGGTCTTGTAGAGACAGTTGCGTATAACAAAGTAGTCAAACTTTTTAGCGTACTCTGCATTATTGATTTCGTGGACGACGGTTTGCATGCAAGCTCCAAAGGGTAAGAGTGGGGTATACGTTGTATATATGTAGCTGAAGGTAGATCAGACTACACTCACACAGTTCTTACAACTGTGTGAGTGTAGGTCGCTTTGTTTACAGACGACGAGCACCGCACAACACACCAGCGTACACCGCCAACCCCACTGTGGGCTCCGTGAACCAATAGGGTATCTCTTGTCGACCTGTGTATTGCCCCCCCGCTACACTTACTGAACAGTCTAGCTTAAGCTCACCTTGCACGAGTTTCTCTAACTCACAATTCACCACCTGTGGGTTTAGACCCATTTCCTTTAGCTTAATCAAAGCGAAGTCTGGAATGGACAGCACCCATGTGGAGTGATAGCTGCGAACTAACGAATGCTGCCCTAACTCTTGTAACATGAGTCTAAGTCCTGTTACATACTCAGAGGAGTCTGAACTCAAAATCAGATTGTACCCGGCGTCATACAGCAGATACCCTTCAGCATCAATAACACCAGAGAGCCACTTCAAACGAGACTCCAAGGTGTAGCCGTTATCCGGAATGAAGGAAGCAGACTCTGGTGTATCATCGTTAGAACGGTACCCCATCATGTACGCATCAGGTAGCTCGGCTGTACCGTGGTCAACCATTGGTAGACTAAACTCGACCAGCGCATCTTTAGCTTCGAGCTGGTACGTAGACAGCTCTACTGTCTCGTTGCGAGAAACAGTGGGCCATACATGAGATTCCCCCATGGACAACATGGAACCATTATCTAGAGTAACCTCCATGAACGAGCACGGGGCTGTTCCTTGCACAATGGATGTTTTACTCCACCGGGTACCGGTCCAAACATGGACCTCTTCATCTCTCATAGTACCAATAGCCCTGTAGCCATACTCCTTGGTAAGCACAAGGGTCTCTGGGGCGGTGTAAGTGTGGGTGGCTGTCACGGTGATGCTCTTTAGGATGAATGAAAAAGAAAACGGATAGCTCTTGTTTTAAGAGCTATCCGGGTGAAGCTATTTGGCGCCTTGTGTGTCAAACCAGACTAGGATCACAAAGGAGATAACGGCTATGGCCGCCATCACGATGAGACCTAAGCTGCCTGTGCGCTTGGGTGGGCGCCCTACCATATCACCAGCACCGTCAAGGTCATTAGCACCCCTGGTACGATGATACCCCACACGAAGATACCGGCTTGGATAGTGCCGTATGATTTTTTCTTAGGCTCGTGTTGTTCTTTGTGTTGCATTTTATTAGCTCAGTGTAGTAGGTTCATGGGGGGGGTTATCCACCGGGTTTGGATACCAGGTGTTGGTACAGCCTGAATCTTTGGTTTGTTCTCACGAATAGCCTCTTCAAGTTGTTCTGCCAAGTCTTCGTCGTCAGACTTGGCAAACTTCTCGAAGTACTGAATCCTCTTAAGAAACAGGTTGACCTTATTCCACGTGAATTTAGCAGGTACTCTCACGTCTAGGTCATTTTCCAGCCTGTTAATTGTAGTGACCGAGAGTTGACAATTCCTGGCAAATTCCAGTGTGCTTAGACCTAGCTTTTTGCGGATGCGTTTGAGCTGAGCTGGCAAGTAAACAGAAGTCCTTGAGTACAGGTGATCCATGGTGCTAAAGAGAGTTAGGATTTACGATCAAATTTACGAACGAGAAAGACGTGGTCGTTAACAGCAGCGACTTGCGTGTACTGATGTTTCCAATAGGGTGTGACCTTCTTGGGGTTGTAGTAATGCGTAGCCCTCGTCAAGGGCTTAAAACCGCGCTCAGAGGCTTGTTTGACTAATTCCAAGGCCTGGGTATAGCGAAGACGATCTCGCGCGTTATACGTCTGTTTAACGCGTTTACCACCCACCCAGCAGCTGAACTGTTTGCGCTTTAACGCTACGGCGTGCATAGCGGAGAGCTCGGTGCTTTTAGCGCGGTTGATGATCACGTTAAGGACGTACTTCATGCCCAGTTTGTTGCTACGATCCTCAGCAAACAGTGTGAAAGCCACGTCATCTAATTGCTTTAAATATAAAGATTTATCGACCGTCACATAGCCCGTGACTTCTCGCGAACCAGTGGTTTGATCAGTGTACTCAATATAGTTAAAGATCATAGAGAGTATGGCCATAGCAAGCATGGTCACAACGACGAGGGTGAGGTAGAGTTTGGTCTTAGACATAGGTGTTTTCCTGTAGTGGTTAATGTGTCCACCTCAGTGCCGACTCTGTGACGAGTGGCACTGAGGTGGGTGCGCTATGTACGCACGCTTTCTTCGAGTAACTTCTTGAGTTTAATCGCACACATCTGTATAGCGATTTCTGCTGTGGGGTAGTCCGGGGTCATGTTGTTGACGATATAAGCATCGGTGAATCCACACTTGAGGGTGTAGGTCCATCTGCCGTTGAGTTTACGACAGGCTTGGAGCTTGTAGATGGCACCCATGTTGGTATCATCTGCCATGGATTTACCTACTCGAAAGACTTCCTTGGCGTAGTTGGTCTCAAAGTGTTTGCACACCTCATCACAGCTAAACACCAAGACTTGTTGGACATCTTCACGGGTCTTAAAGTTGTGTTGTTTACTATATCGCAGCATCCCTGTATACCTCCTTAGATCGACCATCTATTCGACCAGGTCGCCTTCGAGGACTTTCTCAAGCTCCTTCTTCATAAGTTCCGGGTCGATGCGTTTGAGCCAAATCCCTGGAAAATCAGCCTCAGGCGTGTTGATGTAAGTCCCCGCGTCTGTAAGCTGTACCAAGTCTTTACCACTACATGTGTAGATCGGACCATGCTTGGTGTGGTCCATGCCGTACGCACCATAGACTCGGTGCTTGATCGTCACGAACTTGCCGAGGTTAGGAGACTTATCTCCTGCTAAACCGTTGATGACGACACACAAGTCGCCGTGGCCTAAGGGTCGGGTATTTCTCACAAATCCTCCTCTTTTACAGTAGGGACATCAAACCACTTCAGACCACCCATAGGGTTTATTCCGCACCACTGCAGCTTTTTGCCTCTGGCGCTAAACGCCACGCCAGGGTGTAGCGGATAGTCCAGGGTCCTGAGTGCGCCTGCAAAGACGTACTCACAGTCAGCGTATTCGGTTCGGCCAGACAACGTACCGGTGTTGATTATGCCAGCGATAGCAAGAGTAGACACCTCTTGGTTCGTGGTGTTGACAGTGTAAGGGTCGCTGGGTGAGGACTGCGCTGGGACAGTCAAAGTTGTTTCGGTGTTAGGCACTGGGTTTCTCCTGTTTATGGGTAGGGATATCCTCCCAAAGAAATGAGCCATCATCGAGCCGAAACGCTTGTTGGAGCTTGGTGCGTGCACTGACGGTACCGTTTCCGTGGTCATGCTCGTATTCTAACCAACGCAGGTTAGTCGTGGGTACTTTTACGATAGAACCAGTGTTATATAAAGGTAGAGATACCACAACACCTTGTGGGGGTGTCTCTTGCAGGATCTTTGCTTTTCTCTTTTCGCCAAAGATACGCTCGTAGCTTGAGGTGTATGCTTCGAGATCGACTGGGCGGGGTTTGCTGCCTTTGCCCCCGGTATTTGCTGTAGCCATGGTGTTTAGTCCTCGTCTGGAAAATCGTTGAAGTTAGAAATAGCTGCCTTAGCACACGCGTGGCAGACGTTGTAGACCCGCCCACAGGACCCCTCTTCAGGGTCCCGAAACTTGCGCAGCTCATCGGTTTGACAACCACACATCTCACACGTGCCCGAGCGGTCGATGGTGGCAATCTCGTTCTTGTACTCCTCGTAACAAGTAGTGCACATATCGAGATACTCACATGACCACGAATCCGTTTCACCTTGCACTCTCTTGAAAGCAGGCACGCCAGGATGCTCGTCGCAGCACTGACCAGTGGGTGGTATAGAGAGATGCCCGGGCAATGTACTTACCGGGCCACTAGAACAGTCTGCCATGACTTACTCCTTATGAAAGATGATGTGTATGGGTTTGATGGGGGAATATCCCATAGGCGTTTGACTGCCCTGTAAGAGGTATCCGCATTCAGGTGGTTTATCGTGATCGATGAGAGTGCCATCTTTCCAATCCGTGTTTTCACAGACGTTATTGACATTGTAGCGACAAGTAGAGCAGTTTTTTGCCATGGGGTATTCGGTGTGAAAGTTAGGTAGCGATTAGTTGTACGGATGCGTTGTTGCAGTGCAAACGTTTGAGACAAACAGAGGGTGAGAGACTCGGTTTGGGTAGAGGTTTATACCCAGTAGGGCGAGACGGGGTATAACGTAGGGTCTCTTTGTAACCACACTTAGGCGGGTTATAGGACGAGATATGGACTCCTGTATAGTACTCGATGTTCTGGCAGATCTGGTTGACGTTGTGACGACAACTGACGCAAGTCTTAAGCACGTGTAGCCTTTCAATGAGTGGATAGAAATTGGTGAGGGATCACACAGTTAGTATATCTGTAACTGTTTACAGATCAAACTACACGTGCCTACTAGGTTTACTGTGCTTATTAGGTTTTTTACAGGATCCTAAATGGAATGACCTAACTACCCCCGCTGCCCCCTGTTGTGCTCTGTGTGTGCTGTCTGACTGTATCTACCTATGTCTGACCACCCCCTATGCCTATGCCTGTATGAGCTAAGAATACCACACCTACACTAACCAGCTTTGGGGGAGGGGGGTTCGAGGAGAGTGGGGGATTCTAAAGGGGGGGTGTAGACCAGCACGATGTACGAAGTACGAGACTGGTGCTGATTAGATCAGAGGGATTAGACTACTGTACAGAGCTCTTACCTGAAAATGGTAGGGCTCTGTACAGTGCGTGTATGCTTTAGGCGTGAGAAGCTCTGTAGCGCTCTAGGAGACGTTTAATGTGAGAGATAGGGTAAGTGTATACTTAAGTTAATATCGTGCGCTGTAGAGTGATCTGGTGCTTATGTGAGGGGTGTGGTGGTGGTACTTTTTAATAGGGTTATGTATAGAGTGATGACTATCAAGGAGCATGAGATGGAGTCTAATGTGTGGGATATAGTGTACAGTAAGATGAAGTACTATACCGTAGTAGTGATCTTTGAGATACTGGTGGGTCTGGCTGTGATGGCTTGGCTTGTGTTGTGATTAGCATTAAAAAGGGGTATGAGATGAGCAGGACACTGTTTGGTGGTGAAGAGGTGGGTGGCTTGAGGATGGCACCTGTGGGTGTGTTGGAGCAAGCAAAGATGGAATATGTGGCCAGTGAAGCTAGCGCTGGACTGCCAGACATGGTGGCACCCACACAGGTACCAGTCGCTGTGCCTGAGTCGTTTCAGGACAAGATGTTTGATAGCGTGCGTGAGATCATGAGCCAGGTGCCTGACTTGAGTGTGCAGGTGTATTTTAAGGCGCAGGCTAATGGGACGAAAGCGGTGTACTCGTTAGATGACAGCAGCATCGGGCCTAACGCCAATACGATGGTGGGTCCTGGCTTTGACAGTAAGTACGCTAAGCAGCTGGGCAAGATCTTGACGGGTGAAGGCTTAAACGAGGGGCAGATGATGGAGCTCATCAGTCTTTACTCTTTGATCAGCAAGAAGCAGTACCCGGTTCAACTGAAGAGCAGGAAGTACATTCGGCTGTTGCCTAAGATCGTGGTGGCACTCAATGCCTTCTTTAACGACTACAGGACGGTTTTGAGGAGCATGTATACGATGTTTAGCAGCAACATGCAAGCTAAGAGCGAGGAACTCAAAGCTAAGCAAGGGGAGAGCACGCATGCTTGACTGTAACGTACTGTTTCTCGATGGTCCTAATGCCAGTGGTAAGACCTACGCCATTGAGAAGATCACTAAAGAGCTGTTAGAGCGTGACAGTGCTTTGCATATCGAGTGTGTGAGTATCAAGCGCTTTTACACCGACATTAAGACCGAGACACTGGCTAAGATCTATAGCTACGACATGCAGTGGTTTACGCACGATGAGGTCATGTACATCTTGAGTAAACACGTAGAGCTGCTTGACTATGTGGACGCTCGCCTGGCCAGTGGTGAGGTCGATTTGATGATTGTGGACAGGACGATTGTGTCTACGGTTGCTTACAACATCTGGATCAGTAAGATACTGTACTCGGTGAATGGTTGTGAGTGCCACCAGGAATACCATAGCTCAGAGATCTCTGAGTACATCGAGCGGCAAATCAAACCCCGCCTGAAAGCTCAAAACAGCCTCTATGTGTATTTACGCTTTAGTCTAAAGAGTGGTCAGAACTACTTAAACGATGCTTTAAAGCAAAGCATCGTGCGCTTAGAGGCGCGGGGCGTGAAAGACTATACGCTTGATAAGCTCACAACGGTGATTAGCGTGATGGAGGCATTGCACTGTGGATTGGCTGAGCCTAGACAAGACGGCTGTATGATCATGTCACCTAGCTCAGATGTGAGGGCGTTTTTCTCCAGTTGTATGGCCACTGATAGCTACCATGTAGACTCGATCGTGAAATACCTTTGGGACAATGATTAAAGGAAACTGCATGTCAGCGATCGTATTACACCATGGCGCCGGGTGCATGGACGGCAAAGTCGCCGCCTATGTCATGAGCCTATACCTTAACCCTATCTACACGGACATCGAGTATGTCCCTGTTAACTATAACGAGCCTATCCCTGAGACCGCGGGTAAGCATGTCTTTATCGTGGACTTCTCGTACACACCAGCGGTCTTAAGGGAGATGAGTCAGAGAGCTTTAAGCATCACGATGCTTGACCATCACTTGACAGCGGCTCAGCAGTGGGGAGACTACTTTACGGACATGAATTTACCCGAGTTGGCTTGTCCGAGCTATATTCGACTAGCGGAGCATAAATCAGGCGCGGGTCTGGCATTAGATTATATCTTAGATCACGAACCCGATCTCTATAACCCTCGCCTGGTGGCTTTGGTAAACGCAGTGCAAGACAGAGATCTGTGGCGCTTTGAGCACGAGGACACTAAACTCATCTTTGAGATGCTCAATGGCTTAGAGGGTGACTTCTTCACAGAGATCGGCAAACTCGTGCATGAGACGGAACAAAACGAGTACGAGTCTTTGTTATTGCGTGCACAGTGTGCGATGGATTTGAGGGAGAGGTTAGCCGTGGAGTACAGTGCGCACTGGAGTATGATCCGTTTCCAAGGGCACTATATCCCAGCTGTGAATATCCCCTCTAACTTTATCAGCCGTGTAGGAGAGATACTGGCTGAGAAACACCCTTGTGCTTTGTTGTATACGCTCACCAGCGAGAAAGTCCACTGCTCTATGAGGAGTAAGAAGGACGTGGGTCTGGACGTCTCTGAGATCTGTAAGGTTTTTGGAGGCGGTGGGCACCGCAATGCAGCGGGCTTTAGACTCACGATTGAGCAATTGGTTGATTTGTTAAATGGTAAACTCTGATGAGATCACTCATCGGAAATGGTAAACTCTGAGGGGTAACCCCCGAAGAAATGGTAAACTCTGAAAGGAAAAACACATGCGTTTTCGTCACGTCTTTATGGGTATCGGTGGTTCACTGATTGTTCTGATTCTGCTTCTCACGGATCCTCAGAACGAGATCATCACGAGTCTGCCATTTGGCTCAGGCACACTGGCCACACTGATCATCTTGCTTACCAGCATCCTGTTTGTGGGGGTCCTCCATTTGAGCCGTAAGGCTTTGTGCGACTATTTGGATCTTGAAGAATATTTCAAGCGAGCTCTACTCACCCCCGAGGGGGCAGGTATGGCCACGATCGCCGTTGGTTTGATCATGGTTTCTATTGCCATCGTTATCAGCGCAGCAGTTCGTTAAATGACAAATGACTCATCCACTCCTAAGCTTTCGGGCCTAGGAGTGGATGATGTCTATCTCAGCCTACAGGTGTATGCTAATCAATATTTACTTTGTGAACACTGATGCATAGCATCAGTATTTCATGTTCATGAAGAGCACTTGGTTGTAAATGCTCATGATGTCCATTTGCTCTTCGAGGTATTGTTTAGCCACTGCGTGCAGTGCCAGTGTAGGATCGCCCGAGAGGACCAGGGGTCCGGTCATAGTGTCACCCGCTTTAGCAACGTGAGCGGTGTCAACTGCGTCGACGTAAGCTTTAGTAGCAGCATGGTTAGCCAGAGTAGGCGCCCCAGACAGAGTCAGTGCGCCGGTCAAAGTACCGCCAGCTAAAGGCAACTTAGTAGCCACAGCCGTATCGACATACGTTTTGGTAGTGGCGTGAGCAGCGAGAGTGGGAGCACCTGAGAGTGTCAACAGACCCGTCATCGTGCCACCAGCCAACGGCACCATTGTGTCTGCGTAAGCCTTAGTCGCAGCATGCAGGGCTACCGTAGGTGCACCAGACAGAGTCAATGCGCCAGTCAGTGTACCACCGGTCAAGTTGAGTTTCAGCGCAGTGGCTGTATCCACATAAGTCTTGGTCGTAGCGTGGGTACCCAGAGTCGGTGCGCCAGACAAGACCAGCAAGCCAGTCATCGTACCACCGGCCAATGGCAGTTTCAATGCATCCTGTGTATCGACGTAGGTCTTGGTCACAGGGCTTGTATTCAAAGTAGCGATAGTGGCTTCGGCAGCATCCAAACGTAAATCCAGAGCCGAGTCAGCGCTGTCGACATAAAGTTTAGTCGCTGCGTGCAAGTTAGCAGTAGGTGCAGCTGACAAGGTCAAGAACCCGGTCATTGTGCCACCCGCCAGCGGGGTCATCTTATCAGCGTAAGCTTTCGTGGCGGCATGCAATGCCACGGTGGGCGCACCCGAGAGTGTCAAGGCACCCGTCATCGCACCGCCAGCTAGTGCCAGTTTCAAAGCGTCTTGGGTATTGACGTAGGCTTTAGTGACTGGGTCAGAGTTCAGTGTGGCCACTGTGCCTTCTGCGGTGGTCAGACGTGTATTGAGTGCAGAGTCTGCGCCGTCCACGTAGGCTTTAGTTGCTGCGTGCAAGTTAGCCGTTGGTGCAGCGGAGAGTGACAGCAGACCTGTCATCGTACCGCCAGCCAAAGGCACCATCAAGTCTGCGTAGGCTTTGGTTGCGGCATGCAATGCTACAGTAGGAGCACCTGAGAGAGTCAATGCCCCCGTGAGTGTACCGCCAGTCAGGTTGAGCTTCAAAGCAGCAGCTGTGTCGACGTAGCCTTTGCTTGCAGCGTGCAAGGTGGCCGTAGGTGCAGCGTGCAGCGTCAAGAACCCTGTGAGCGTATCACCGGCTTTGGCGACCTTCAATGCGTCAGCTGTATCGACATAGGCTTTGGTCACGGCGTCTGTATTGAGCGTAGTCAATGTCGCTTCTGCTGTATCCAAACGTGCATCGAGTGCCGTATTAATAGCGTCCACGTAGGTTTTGGTGGTAGCATGGTTAGCCAGAGTCGGTGCACCAGACAAAACCAGCAAACCAGTCATTGTCCCGCCAGCCAGCGGCACCATCAGGTCTGCGTAAGCCTTAGTCGCAGCATGCAGGGCTACGGTAGGCGCATCTGACAGAGTCAAAGCACCCGTCAGTGTACCACCAGCCAATGCCAGTTTGGTTGCTACCGCTGTATCGGTATAGGTTTTGGTCGTAGCGTGGGTACCCAGAGTTGGTGCACCAGAGAGCACCAAAGCCCCTGTCATCGTGTCACCGGCTTTGTTGAGCTTACCAGTGACACTGGTCTGCAGTGCACTGCTCACCGCCAGAGCACCCGCGTTAAGCACCACTGTGCTGCCATCGACCACCACACCTACACTGGCGGTTTCAGCCGTAGAAGCAGCTGTGCCGTCTTCCGTGAACATCAAACCACCGGACGGGTACAACTTAGCACGTACTTTGCTAGTACCTGAAGCACTGGTTTCTTCCAAACCAGCAGCCAGATTCACCCCCAGAACAGCACCTGAGAGCAAAAGAGCCGTACCAGTGGAGAAGTTGATGTTGCTCGACACTTTCACCCAACCGGTAGCGGTCGTGTAGGTGTAGTTAGAGCCGAAGTAGTAGGACTCAGAGTCGGTCACCAGTGTGGTGTCGTTCTCGGTATTGGTTTCTTGTGTATAAGCCAGCGGAGAAACTGTGCTGATCACCAAGATCTTGTTATCGTAAGCAGAAACGGACACGTCCAATGCACCAGCTGCGACTTCAAAGCCCACGCCGACACGGTCCCCGATCGCGATCGCACGACCCAAGACATCAACCCATGCAGAACCCGTGTAAGTCATCAAGCGACTAGCTTTACCCACCCATGCACCAGTAGGAGCCGTGCCCACGATGTACGAATAGCCAGCCACAGGAGAGGCTGGAGGGGTATTGAGACCCACAGCGATCAAATTGGAATCTGCAATCGGTGCTTTCCATTTCAGACCTTGGATCAAGCCATCGACGTAAGACTTGTTCACGGCATCCGTAGCTACCACTGGTGCTTTGTTCACGGTCAGGGAAGCTGCCGCGTTCATGATCAGACTACCTGTCATCGTGCCACCTGCCAAAGGCAGTTTAGCAGATATCTGAGTCTGTACGTTTGAGGTCGTACCAGACAAGTAGTTCACTTCAGTGGCAGTGGCAGTTACCGCGTCCAAGAAGGTATTTTGACCAGCGGTCAGGTGCAGGGCGGCATCTGCGGCGTGAGTCGAGACTTTGGTGTCTGTATACTGTTTGGTACTGGCGTGCATCGCGGCAGTCGGATCAGCTGACAGAGTCAAGAACCCGGTCATGGTGTCACCGGCTTTGGCCAGTTTCAGCGCATCTGCTGTGTCCACGTAAGTTTTGGTCACAGGGTTGGCGTTCAGCGCAGAGACTGTGCCTTCCACAGACGTCATACGCGTGTCCATAGCGGTGTTCAAACCGTCCACGTAAGTTTTGGTCGTGGCGTGTGTACCGACAGTGGGTGCAGCTGAGAGGTTCAAATACCCCGTCATCGTCCCACCTGCCAATGGCACCATCAGGTCTGCGTAGGCTTTAGTCGCGGCGTGCAACGACAAAGTAGGTGCACCCGACAAAGTGATTGGGCCGGTCATTGTGCCACCAGCGAGTGCCAGTTTCAAAGCCGCCGCTGTATCGACATAAGTCTTTGTCGCAGCGTGGTTAGCCAGAGTCGGCGCACCAGAGAGAACCAGCAGACCCGTCATCGTGTCACCCGTCTTAGCTACTCGCGTGGCTGTCTGGGTATCGACGTACGTCTTGGTGGTCGGGTCGCTGTTCAAAGACGAGATCGTGCTCTCCGTAGCAGTCACGCGTGCGGACAATGCCGTATCAGCCGTATCCACATATGTCTTGGTTGCGGCATGGTTATTGGTAGTTGGTGCACCTGACAAAGTCAAGAACCCGGTCATCGTGCCGCCAGCCAAAGGCAGCCGAGCATCTGCATACTGCTTAGTTGCGGCGTGCATGTTAGCGGTCGGATCAGCAGACAGCGTCAGCAGACCCGTCATTACATCACCGGCCTTAGCGACTTTGAGCGCGTCTTGGGTGTTGACATAGGCCTTGGTCACGGCATCGGTATTGAGCGTAGCAATGGTGGCTTCTGCGGTATCCAAACGACCATCCAAAGCCGTATCAGCCGCATCGACATACCCTTTGGTTGCGGCATGCAACGCCACAGTGGGAGCGCCCGACAAAGTCAACGCACCAGTCAAGGTACCGCCAGTCAAATTAAGCTTCAAGCCGGTGGCTGTATCCACATAACTCTTGGTGGCGGCATGCAATGCCACAGTCGGTGCACCTGAGAGAGTCAGTGCGCCCGTGAGGGTACCACCGGCCAAGTTCAGTTTCAATGTGTCTTGACTATCCACATAGCTCTTGTCAGCTTTGTTAGCAGTCAGTGCAGTGATGTCAGATTCGTTGGTGGTCACGCGGGTATTGAGACCACTGTCAGCTGAGTCCACGTACGCTTTGGTAGCCGCATGCAATGCCACAGTCGGTGCACCCGACAGACTCAACAACCCAGTGAGGGTACCACCGGTCAAATCCAGTTTCAAAGCGTCTTGCGTGTCGACGTAGGTCTTAGCTACAGGATCGGTCACCAGTGCGTTCAAGTTGCCTTCGACGCTACTCACGCGCAGGTTCATGGCGCTGTAGTTGATATCAACGTAGCCCATGTTGACGGCTTGCATCTCAGTACTGGGATACTCGGCCAGAATCAACGGACCCGTCATGGTAAACCCATCGACGGGGGCATTGTTCTCCAGCGGCGTACCTACTCCGGAAAAGACTAATTTCATGTAAAACTCCTAGGGTCAGTAAAAAAATACACTTTGTTCAATTTTCTGATCTGAGGTGCAGGGTCTTCGCCTGTCCTCTATTCGGTCATATCACTCACTCATAACACCAAAAGGCCATGCCGTGAATTGTTTTCTCGCCCTGAGCGATGGGTCTTGTAAACCAAACCCGGGTTACTCTGGGTTCGGTATCTTCGGTTACAGCTACGAGGAGAAAGAGGGTAAACGACCCTATAAACATCCGGGTGACGCGAAGTATTACTTCACCGAAACAGGTATCTCTGATCAGAAAAGCTATCAGCTTGTCGTCCAGGATGTCTATGAGCACATCGAGTTTATCCGTGGACCCGCCAACACCAACAACCACTCTGAGTTGTTAGCCGTAACGCGTGCACTGGAGTTAGCGCTACCTCAGACGGACCTACAAAAGGTCACCGTCATCACCGATAGTGGGTATGTCGTGAATTGCTATAATGATTCTCTTCCTAAGTGGAAGGACAATGCGTGGAAGAGGATCGACAACAAGGACATCATCCATATATCGGAGTGGGTGCGTCTAGACTCGGTTGCTCAGACACTTATTGCAAGAGGTGTGACCATTGACATCCAGTGGACCAAAGGGCACGCTGATAACTACGGGAACTATTTGGCTGACCTGTTCTCTGTGGTGGGGTCTAACTGCGCAAGCTTAGACGCTCTGGAGCGAATAGAAAATCAAGTTATATTAAGTCAAAAAATAAACTACCTTGACTACTGTAAAAGCTACGAGAAAAAAGACCTGCTCTACCATTTCAAAGAGCTGTACTTCAACTCCTCTAGTCTAGATGACACCACCTACTGCTTCCTCTACAACACCACCGATGTGGATGCCAATATCGGTCGTAAAAACACCGAGTCTCTTTTTGCTCTAAACGTAGGGTACATCCCTCCACTTATTCACCGTCTCAAAGAGCTCCAACGCTCGCTTAACCGATCGTTCACGACCACCTGCTCCGTCAAGCTAGGTAAGCTCACCAACAAAGACATCCTTCGACTCTTTAACTACGTCGATCCTAAATACATGGTCTACCCTCACGGGGACAGCCACTACCTCATCCGTGACAACACCCCCTTTGTGTGTGATGTAAAAGCCAATATCCCCCTCATCATGAACGTGAACAACGTCTTTGGTAAGGTCCAGCGTACCTATGACCGCATTGAAGAAGGTGGCACGGACGGCGTGCACAAGGTCGATATCACCGCGATGGTCGTCTCTGAGGGTAAGCTCGCATTTACCAATCAGGTGACCAGTCTAGATATCAGCCAGTGTATCAAGGACAACACCCAGCTCGAATTCGTCTTCAAGCAAACCGTCTACCTCAACGTAGGCTACGATATTCCGGCCTACTTGGTCTTGAAAAACATAGAGTCTCAGATCACTCAAGTGCTGGTTTACATCAGTGTAGACAGCGAAAATACTTTGGCTACGGTGTATTGCAAGCTAATACTTGACGACAGAGAGCTGCTCGTCACGAATATTCTCAATAAGTTCAGTGTTCGTTTCTTAGATTTTTAGGAGTTTTAAACATGGGTATCCTCAATCCGTTTGCAGCTAACTTTGCTGTCAGTCAAGGCAGCGTGCAGCTGGTCTACACCTGCCCCGCCACCAAGAGCCACGCTTTGGTGGACTTGAGCTTTTACAAAGACAACACCAACGATGCAACCATCCAAGTGGCGCTGTCTACCGCGGCTGCCGGTTCTCTGACCAGCGTGGACTACTTCCTCGATGACATCGTCCTCTTGGGCGTGAACAAGACCGCCGAGTTGACCAAGGTGATCGTGGGCAAGAACGAAAACCTGTACGTGAAACTGGTGGCTGGTAGTGCTAACGTGCGTGCCTCTGGCGTGGAAGAGTTGAACAGCAAAGTCGGCTTGGCCGGTCGTCTGTCAGCTTCCAACATCGCCGTGGCCAACACCCAAACCAAGATCTTCGAGTGCGTCACAGCCAATGCGGCTTACTGCAGCACCTCGGTGACCTTGTACAACAGCTCGACGACCACCAATGCGACGATGCGTCTGTGGATCAGCACCTCGACCACCCCGGGTGTGGCTGATAAGGTCTTGGAGACCACCGTCATTGCGCTGGATACGGTCGTGATCGAGAACTTGATCACCCTGCCAGGTGAGAAGATTTACGCCCTCAGCGACCAAGCAAACTGTGAGTTTTTTGTGAACGGCGTCATAGTGCTCAATTAATCCTTGTTAACGGTGTAGTCGTTTTGGCTTAGGCCATAACCATTTTACCCTCTTAAGGGGGCTCTGCTACTTCGGCAGAGCCCCCCTACACATATAAATCTAGACAGCACAAAAACAAAAGTTAACGTACGCAATCATGGCAAAGAAAAGGAGGACATTATGTTCGACGATATTGAAGGTCTGAACGACTTTAAACCTGAGACAATCAAGGCCGATACCGGTCAGGGTGGTGGTTATAACAAGGGTGGTTACCAAGGCGGTAACAGCACGGGCTACAACAACGGTGGTAGCGGTAACAACGGCGGCTTCAACAAGTTTCAAAAGAAGCCCGAAGTCGTCACCGATATTCCGTATGCACCGGTGGCTTTCTTCCTGGACCGGGATTACCCCCAAGAGGTGAAAGACTGTTTTTACAGCTTCATCAACAAGCTCATCAGCAAGAACTTGATCATTCGCATCAACGGTGATGACAAGGACTTCATCACCAAACTCCAAGAGCTCAACTACGACAAGCTGGAGATCTACACCGCCTGGAAAGGCTTTAACGGGGTAGAGAGCAAGTTCTACTACAACAACGAGACCAGCAAGCTCATCGCGGCCAAGTACAACCCAGGGTATGAAAAACTCCCTGATGCTGTGAAAGCACTGCTCGCTCGTAACGCTCGCCTCCTGTTTGGTGAGAAGAACAACAGTTGCACTCTGTCATTGATCACGTGGTCGCCCGATGGGGCCTCTCGAATCATGGACATCACCCGTGAGACGGGCCGCTCCTCTCACGTCATCCGCATGGCACTCTCCAATGGTATCTCTGTCTTGAACGTCAAGCGTGAGAATGCCGAGGTGCTCTTTAAGAAATCATTTCGTCTAGAAGACTAGACGAGGTTAATGAAAGACCCCCATGGCCAAGAACAAGTACTTTCCCAAAACCACGACAGCACCTCTGGGTGTTGACCAGTCTGAAGAGAGCAGTGCTGCAGACGTGGCTCAAGACGCACCACAGGACCCCGTAGAGGGCGCTAAAGAGCCCTCAGAGACGTCAGAAGCCTCTGTGGCACCTGATACTGCTCTGAGCTCTGAAATCGTCTCTGAGGGTCTCATAGAGGCTGTTCTGAGCGCTACCCCTGCCGTGACTGAGACAGCCCCTGACGCTGTCGTGACCCCCGCTCCCATTGACACCCCCAACGAGAAACACGATATGAACATCCAACACCAACTCGAAGTCTACGCCGAGAACATGGCCATCGGCAAACCCGTTGCTCCTAAAGACGGTGGCATGCACCAGTACACCTTGTACAAGCTCATCAAGACCATTCTGGACACCGAAGACCAGGCGGAATTCACGACCAAGTTCAACACGGTGTTGGCCTTTGCTCGCGATCAAGCCAGCAAAGTGTTCAGCGAGAGCTACGTGTACCGCTTCCCAGACCAGTGGCCAGGCAGCGAATCTGAGTTCGCTAACTTCCGTCGTATCCTGATGGTGATCATCTTGACGGCAGATGCGCAAAAGCGTGCGGCGAACTTGGCCACCATCAACATGGAAAAGGCCATGGAAGGCTTCACTGAGAAGCAAAAAAATAGGATCATCGTGTTCTACGGTATGTGATCACACGCTACAGTCACCCCACCCACGCCTGTCATAGGGACGTGGGTGGGGTGACTGTATGTGCTTAGCAGACATAGCTGATGCTGAGTCTGGTGATACTCACCAGACTTGGGCGAGTTCACCTAACGGAACATAGGCTACAGGAGTTTTTAGGTCTTTGTAGTCTTGTTCAGAGATAGGCTCTGAGAGCCCCGCGATGGCATCTTCACACGCTGTGTTGGTGTCTGGCAGATGCAGTACGTAGACCCGGTCACTGAGACGGTGACCCTTATCAAGCAAAGTTCTAGCAAGATGACCCGCTTCTTGGCGCTGTGGCGTATTCACGACTAACACTCCTTTCATTGACAGGTTGAAAATCCGAAAAACTGTTCCATTGGGCTATGCAGGCATTGAACTTATCTTGCTGCATTTTGGCATCTAAACGCTGGCAAATCTAAAGATTTTGCTCTAATCGTTTTTTGATGGTTTTAGCATTGTCTGCTGGGTCGGCCATAGGGCGTGCTCCTGGGAAAAAAGAGAGGGGAGTGTTTTCACACCATGGCAAATCACCAATATTTACTTAGTGAAGATACCGTGGCGTACCCCTGTGGGTCGTCAACCGACATCAGAAATTTATCCTGAGCAATAGGGGTGGTGAGTTGAACATTCAGCTCATACACGCCTTCTTCCGGAATATCTTTCACGCTCCAGTGAATACGACAGAGAGACTCTCCAGACGTTCCGTTGAGTAGCAATTTACGACAAGCATGACCGGCCGATCGCATGACCAGCCGGTCCCTAAGATCATCACTAATTGACATTAATTTACTCCTTTGTTTGGTTAGACCCACTCGCTGCGAATTAACATCAGCATCAAGTTCAGCGTAGAACTCGAGAGCTGACTATTATCAAACGCGGCATTTATCGGATACCTAGCTACGGCCTTAAACAAAGCGATCTTACGCGCAGAAACACCCTCGTGATCGCAAAATTCACGCTCGATGACAAAGTCGATATTACCAAGAATCTCTCTGGCGGTACATTCTCTGCGTGCATGGATGGCCAGTCCCCTGAGGACATGTAAGACGACATTGGTGGCTGCGCGACTGAGTGCACCCGCTGTAATATCCTGATCATCCAGAGCCGTCACCGGTAGGTGGTGGGTGACGTAGTAGTCGGTGCTTTTGACAACCCACTGCCTGATTTGATCGAGATAGACTTTACGTGCCCAGTCCCTGGCTTGTTTTGCGTTATTGACGATCTGTGCGTTATCGCGATCCGTTAAGCGACTATCGGCTAGCTTGTACAGACATAGCGTGTAGTTCTTATCTGTCTCAAACAGCGCACTGATATCTGGAAAAGGTGCAACCGTTATGGCGCGGTTGTTGCTCTTTTCTTCTTCTGGTGCAAAGTCAGTCACGTCATCGGGACTTTCTTTAGAGTCATCTGAAGGTGTTTGCGTGGTCGATGATTGATCATCGATGTACTCGGTAGCTCGATTAACCGGTACCTCATTTTCTTCTCCTGGCGTCATCTCGACTTTGAGGAACAGTGACTCGCCCTTGGTGTAACTGACAGAGATATCTTGTATGTCGGCCGGATTTATGTCGCCTAAAGGTACGTTATACAAAACACCACACCAGTATACCAAAGGCGGGTGTTTCTCAACCGGAGTCAAAGGGATGCTAATGCACGCATAGTCACTAAGTGCATCACCGACGCTCAAGTTGTTTGTGGTGTTGAGGGTGTTGAGTATCGAGAAAACAAGCTCCCTTTGCGCGTCGAGTATACGCAGTTGTAATACAGGGTCAATCATATTTGGCAAGATGACAACCAAAGCCCGTTTGAAAACCTTACGGAACTGCCTGTACTTTATAGGTCTACTGTCTAAGTTGCTGAAATACCTTACGGCACGATTAAACGTGGTAATAAAGACGCTTGCTGCGACATCGATAGCTGTTTGCATTTCACGCGTTGGCTCGATGTGAATGAATTTGGTAGGCATAGGGTTTCCTCTTAAACGAAGGGATAGGTACTTGTAGTATATATGTAACTGAGACGGGGTCAAAGTACACCAAAGATACACCCACACCACCGAGCTCTTTTGAAGCTGCAGCGGAGTGGGGTAGGTATCATGCAAAGAGATCCTTTTCTTGAATCGTGGTGGTTGAAAGCGAGTAACCATGCATCAATGACATAAATAAATTTAACACAATTGAGCTCATTTCACTTGCTAGCACAGAGATGCCTTGCGGCGCGTCCTTCAACAGCGAAGACAAACAGTGATAGCAGAACCCTTGCTTGTCATGCGCACAATACATCACAGAGCGCAAAACGATGTCTTTACCTATATACCCCTTAGCCTGATCGCTGTCGTCGATGTGGAGCCATTTGGAGCCTACACGCACCTCTCTGTAGACAAGCGTCGTGTAGTTACTCTCATCGATGGTCATCTTCAGTCCTCGGGTGGTGCCGCAATCCGTATCAGCAATCGTGAGGCCAGACAAAGACCGCTGCAAGCGCTTGTACATCACGCCACCGAGCTCAGTCTCTTTACCCCGCGAGTAGCTGCCTGAGCGAAGCGCGTTCATGTAGGAGCTGTACTGCTCTTTATCCAACGACCAGCCTTCTTCCAGAGAGTTCAGAATGGGGTTGATCTTGGCAGAGCTCGTAAAGCCACGCTCATACCCAAAGTCCAGAAACATCTTCTTACGCGCCACGTTCTTAGTCTTACCCGTCAAGACCTTACCCACGGTAGGGTCGCCTTGGAGGTAGGCGTCATCGAGCTTCACGAGTTCTTTCTCAAACTCCACGAGCTTAACAGGATCAGTGAGTTGACCCTCGTACTTCTTCAAGAGCTCTGCCTTACCGGCTCGAAAGTCTGGAGAGACCGTGATGTTCTTAGCTGTAGCGGAGATGTTGGTGATCAGTGAGAAGTTGGTGATGTAGTACAGACGGTCTACGAAGTCTACCATTTCTGAGACGGTGATGTCATTGGGTCCGATGTTCTTATCGTCGGGGTCTTTCAAGCGCTTGGCAATCAAGGCTTCCAGATTAGACACGGTCACTTGTCCAGAGATAAATTCCACCTTGTTGTGAAAAGCTGGAGCAATGGCGATGGCGTTGATGATCAGGTTACCGATCTTGGTCTGGACTTTAGAGGGGATGTTACCACCCCAAGAAGCGTCTATGGTGACTGGGTCTTGGAAGGTAAAGAGAGGTGCGTTTTGGACATAGTCATCGAGTTTGACCAGCGTGAGTTCTTCATTGACCAAATCGATGTAGCTGCACCCTGAGAGAGTCTTCACGAGATCAAAGCGCACGGCCTTAGCCTTCCAGCTGTCGTCAGTCACCGCGTTGATTGATACGGCAAAGGCTTTGATGATCCATTGGAGTTCGTTGCAGAGGGTGCTTTGGGTGAGCACGAGCTTGAGGTAATCGAGTTTTTGCATGGGTAGGCCCTGGTGTATAGTTCAGAAAATTCCAAACCGAGTAAAAAAGAAACAGAGCACACCAGCCTTTGTGGGGCGTGGTGTGCTCTTGTTTTACAAGTGTATCTCCGTGCTATGTGCAGTGGTGTATTGTGACGCTAGGAGCCGCGTTTGCTCTCGCTGTCTGGATTTGTGAAGTCAAACTTGCAGTTCTCGATGATCCAGTCTTGTGCTTCCCAGGTCGTCATGATCTTGCATTTGTCCACGAAGTCAAGCTCTTTGTCACCGACTTCTAAGCGCTCGTCATAGTAGCTCACTTCCCACCCCGTAGAGGTGGACTGGAGCATCCCATCGGTCACGCGGCGGTAGTCGTAGTGGTCTTTACCTACCTGACCCTTAAAGATGTCGACATAAGTCTCAGCGTAGCCATGACAGTTCTGATCCACGTAGAGTTGCCTCACGTTGGGGTTAGCCATGGCGTAGCGCTGCATCGTCAGGTTAGCACTTTGCAGTGCCTGAAAGCTTAAGAGCTCTTGGACGTAGTTGTTGGCAATCGAGACGTTTTGCTGCGTGATCCGGTTAAGGATGTTGCTTTGCGTGAAGACGTCCGTCATGTAGTTGTAGCTGCTCATCACGTTATCAAAGATGGACTGGCCAAATGCGTTAAGTGTGGCGGGTAGCTGTTGGAGTTGGTTGTATAGGTAGCCGGTGATGACGCCTCGTTTATCTCCGTAGAGTAAGTAGTCGACACCACCTTCAGGGACCGTGATCACTTGACCCATAGGTTCTCCTTTCTAGTGTGACTAATCTTCTCGACGGAAGTAATTAGCGATCGTACTGATCAGTGTTTTAGGCATTTTCAGGTTATTCCCAAACTCGTTAGACCCCGTTAAGGTGAGTATGTTGTTGTGTGGCTCAAAAGCCTTAGATGAATTTACCAGGATGTTAGATACTCCAGATATGAGTGTTAAGTTCAGGGCATCACCATCTAACTTGTTGTCCACTTGAGGTCGTTACGCGTCTAGTGGCTAGACACCATCATACCTTAAGCCGGTGTGCTAAGACACCCGCCGCCATTCTCATGACGGAACAGACTATATCATCATCCTTAAAAGCTTTTAAGGACGTTCCTCGTTTCGAGAGCACTTGCTCCCTA